>Ga0105340_1000739_pt1 | contig 15253 bp, 14 predicted proteins | sample EasRivMeERMLT700_FD_89676 | JGI IMG/M metagenome (GOLD analysis project Ga0105340, IMG submission 89676) | Soil microbial communities from meander-bound floodplain in the East River, Colorado, USA - East River MetaG ERMLT700 | ecosystem: Environmental > Terrestrial > Soil > Floodplain | place...
GGCTAGAGCGAAACGCTCGTCGTTGGCGTTTGTAGTGTTTCCAGAATGGATTTACGAGGTGATCTGGTCCTCGGCATGCCCTGCGCTGCTTCGATGCCCACGTCGAAACCAGGTCGCCCCCGGTATCTCGGTGTACTGCTACTGCAAGTACGGATTTTACTTCTAACTCCAATCCTTTAGAACGAGTTTGCCGATCATGGTTCCCGACTCGAGCTTCTCGTGCGCTTTCTTCAGGTTCGCGCCGTTGATCGGCGAAAGCGTCTCCTTCAGCGTGCCGCGGAGCTTTCCCGCATCCAGCCGTTCGGCGACCTGGTTGAGCAACCGGTGCTGCTCGATCATGTCGGGCGTCTGGAAGCGCGGGCGCGTGAACATGAGCTCCCAGCACACCGTCGCACTTTTCGAGCGCACGACGTCCATCGGCAGCGGCTTGGTGTTGCCCACGATGGCGACGAGGGCGCCCTGCGGCGCGACCAGCTCGGCCATGGCTTCCCAGTAGGCGTCGAGCTCGCCGCTGAAGTTGGCGATGTAGTCGACCTGCTTGAGACCGAGGGCGGCGGTCTGCGGCGGGAGCGGCTTGCGATGGTCGATGACGTGGTCGGCGCCCAGCTCTTTCACCCACGCGATCGACTGCGGGCGCGAGGCGGTGGCGATTACCTGGAGACCGGCAATCTTCGCCAGCTGAATACCGATCGAGCCGACGCCGCCGGCGCCGCCGATGATCAGCATCGATTTGCCGGGCTGAACCTTCATGCGGTCGTGGAACGCTTCCCAGGCGGTGATCGAGGTGAGCGGCATCGCTGCAGCCTGCGCGAAGTCGAGCTTCTTCGGCTTGCGACCGACAATTCGCTCGTCGACGAGGTGGAACTCGCTGTTGCTTCCGGGACGCGTGACGTCGCCGGCGTAGTACACCGCGTCGCCCGGCTTGAACAATTCTGTCTGCGGGCCAGCGGCCGCAATGGTCCCGGCGGCGTCCCAGCCGAGAATGCGCGACGCGGTCGAGGCCTTTCGTTGCTTGTAGTCGACCGGGTTCACGGACACGGCCTCGACCTTGACCAGCAGGTCGCGGCCGGAAGGGGAGGGCTTCGGCAGCTCGACGTCGGCGAACGTGTGATCGACGGCTTTCATAGGTGTTTGATCAGGTCCATTGGATGAGCGATGACCGCCTCGGCTTCCCAGGTGCCGGGTCCGCCGCTGTCGGGATGGTGATAGCCCCAGTCGACGGCGATCGGCCGGATGCCGGCGGCGCGCGCGGCCTTCATGTCGCGCAGGTCGTCGCCGAGGTAGCAGCAGCTGGCCGGCGCCAGCCTGAGCTGCTCGGCGGCGTGGAGCAGCGATGCGGGATGGGGCTTGAGGTGCGGCGTGGTATCGCCGCAGGCCACGCAGTCGGGTTTCAGCTTCAGGCTGGAGACGATCTGCTCGGTAAAGCGCGTCGCCTTGTTCGTGACGATGCCCCAGCGGATGTCGCGCGAGTGCAGCTCGCGCAGCAGCTCGGCGACGCCGGGAAAGAGCTTGGTTTCGCGGCAGACGCGCTCGGCATAGAAGTCGAGAAACGCCTCGCGCAGCGCCTTGTACTCCGGGTCGTCGGGCTTGACGCCGAACGCCGCGTGCACCAGCCCGCGCGCGCCCGCCGAGGCGAAGGGGCGCAGGCGCTCGAGCGGCAGCGGCTCGTGGCCCTGGTCCCTGAGCAGGCGATTCACGGCGGCCGCCAGGTCCGGCGCGGTGTCGGCGAGCGTGCCGTCGAAATCGAAGAGCACCGCCCGGCTAGGCATCGCGCGTGCAGCGCTGCAGGTAGTTCACATCGCAATCGCTTCCCAGGCGGTAGCGCCGCGTGATCGGGTTGTAGGTCATGCCGATCAGCTCCTCCGGGCGCAGTCCCGCCGCCCGGCTCCACCGCGAAAGCTCGGACGGCTTGATGAAGCGCATATAGTCGTGGGTTCCCTTGGGCAGCAGGCGCAGGACGTACTCGGCGCCGACGACCGCAAGCAGATAAGACTTGGGGTTGCGGTTGATGGTCGAGAAGAACACCTGGCCTCCCGGGCGCACGCGGCGCGCGCACGCGGCCACCATGCTTGCAGGGTCGGGGACGTGCTCGAGGAGCTCCATGCAGGTGACGACATCGAACTCGCCTGCGTAGTCTTCCACGGCGGATTTTTCATAGCGAACGGCGAGCTTGCTTTCGTGCAGATGCAGCTCGGCGACGCGCAGCGCCTTCTCCGACAGATCGATGCCGGTCACGCGCGCGCCCCGCCGCGCCATCGCCTCGGCCAGGATGCCCCCGCCGCAGCCGACGTCAAGCACCGCGGCGCCCTCGAGCGCGGCGTGCCCCGCGATCCAGTCCAGGCGCAGCGGATTGATGTCGTGCAGCGGCCGGAACTCGCCCTCGGGATCCCACCAGCGGTGGGCGAGATTGCTGAACTTCTCGATCTCGGCCGGATCGACGTTGCTCACAGCCCGATTGTAGAAAGAAAAACCCCGCCGAAGCGGGGTTTGTCTTTTGCAGCGAAAACGCCTTAGTTTTAGTTCTTGCGAGTGCCGATGACCTCGATCTCGACGCGGCGGTTCTTGGCGCGTCCGTCGCGGGTCTTGTTGTCGGCGACCGGCTGCTTCTCGCCTTTGCCCTCCGTGTAGACGCGGTTGGGCTCGATGCCTTTGGACACCATGTAGGCTTTCACCGATTCGGAGCGGCGCACCGAGAGGCGCTGGTTGTAGGCGTCGGAGCCGATCGAGTCGGCGTGGCCGATCGCGATCACCACCTCGAGGTTGATGCCGCGCACCTTGTTCGAAATGTCGTCGAGCTTCGACTTGCCCTCTGGCTTGATGACGGCCTTGTCGAAGTCGAACAACACGTCGGCTGCGAACGTCACTTTCTCGGCAACCGGCTTCGGCTTCTCCGGCGCGGGCTTCGGCTTCTCCGGCGCGGGAGCGGGCTTGGGCGCCGGTGGAGGCGCGGGTTTCGGCGCGGGAGGCGGTGCCGGCTTCGGCTCGGGTTTTGGCGGTTCGGTCGCGCATCCTGCCGCGAAGGCTAGTGCGACGAGAAGGATCCAGAGTTTTTTCATCGTTCTTCCTCCGCTGTTCGAAATACTTGTTGGATCAAGAGTCTGCGTGACTCTCGAGGGCATTCTGCCATATCTGCCAACGGGAGTCCAAGCTGCCGAGGCCAATGAGCGCGCTCTGTATCTCTCCGTCTCGCACGCGCAACTCGCCGTCCACCCAGACGTGGGTGACGTGCTCGCGCCCGGCGGCATAGACGAGGTGGGAGACCGGGTCGTAGCAAGGCGCGAGCTCCGGTGCGCGCAGCGCCACCGCAACGAGGTCGGCGCGCTTGCCGGCCTCGATCGAGCCGATGCGCTCGCCGAGGCCGAGGGCGCGGGCGCCGCCGAGCGTTGCGGCGCGCAACGCCGCGTGCGCGGGCATGGCTTGCGCATCGCGCGCCACCGCCTTGGCAAGCAGCGCCGCGGTGCGCATTTCCGCGAACAGATCGAGGCGGTTGTTGCTCGCCGCGCCGTCGGTTCCGAGCGCGACGTTGATGCCGCTTTTCAGCATGGAATCAACGGGAGCGAAGCCGCTGGCGAGCTTGAGGTTGGACGATGGGCAATGCGCCACCGAGCAGCCATGACGCGCAAGGAGATGAATCTCTTCAGGTTGTAAGTGAACTGCATGGACGGCGATCAGGCCGGGCCCGACCAGCCCCAGGCGGCGCAGCCGCTCGAGCGGCCGCACGCCGTGCTCGGCGAGCGAGCGCTCGATCTCGTGCTCGGTCTCGTGCACGTGAAGATGCACGGGCAGGTCGAGCTCCGCGGCGAGCGTCGCCACCTGCCGGAAGGCCGGGTCCGAGACCGTGTAGGGCGCGTGCGGCGCGAAGCAGAAGGAGACGAGCGGCTGCTCGCGCTGGCGGTCACGCAACGCGAGCCCCTTGCGCAGGTAATCGTCGGGGTCGGATGCATAGGCGGTGGGGAAGTCGATCACGATCAGCCCGAGCGCGACGCGCATGCCGGCTTCGAGCGCCGCCTCGAGCGCGGCCTCGGGGAAGAAATACATGTCGTTGAAGCAGGTGATCCCGCCGCGCAGCATTTCCGCGCAGGCGAGCGCGGTGCCGTCGCGCACGAAGCGCGGCGAGACGTGGCGCGTCTCGGCCGGCCAGATGTGCTCCTGCAGCCAGCGCATGAGGGGCAGGTCGTCGGCGAGGCCGCGCATCAGCGACATCGCCGCATGCGTGTGCGCGTTGACCAGGCCCGGGATGAGCACGTGGTCGGGCAGCTCCACCCGCTCATGGTCAGGGAATTCCGCGAAGGCATCTCCCGCGGGGAGAACCTTCTCGATCGCGCCGTCGCGCACCGCGACGGCGTGATGCTCGAGAACGGCGCCCGCCGGCTCGACCGGTACGACCCAGCGGGCGCTCAGGAGGACGCCTATCTTGGCGTGCCCTGGACCTCGACGACGACGCGCCGGTTATCCGCCAGGCACGCGATCAGCCCCTTGCGGTCCTTCTGGTCGGGGCAGGACTTGACCGGCAGCGTCTTGCCGAAGCCGAGCGTCTCGACCTTCGCGGCGTCGACGCCCTTCGAGACCAGGTAGGCGCGTACCGCGTCGGCGCGCTTCTCGGACAGGCGCTGGTTGTATTGCGCCGATCCCAGCCGGTCGGCGTGGCCGTTGACGATGATGTAGCGCACCTCCTTCAGGTCGCGCAGCTTGGCGACCACTTCGCTGTCGAGCTTCGAGCGTGCGTCCTGCGTGAGGACCGCCTTGTTGAACTCGAAGAGTTCCGTCGACGCGAGATTCACCACCGCGGGCTTCTTCGGCGGCTCGGGCTTCGCCACGGCTACCGGCGGGGGCGGCGGCGCCGGCACGGGCTTCGGCGCGGCCACGGGCGCGGGCGGCGGCGCAGCGGGAGCGGGCTTCGGCGCCGGCTTCTCGGGTTCGGTGGCGCAGGCGCCGATGAAAGCGAGCGCGGCGGCGATCAGAACGAGCCTCTGCGGTTTCATTTTCCTCCCGGTTTTTTATCGTCTCGAGACCAGCGAATTTAAGCACAGGGAAACGTCTCCGGACAAGCGGTTTTTAGAGGGAAAACCGATGCTTGCATGATAAAATTTGAGCCCTTCCCGATGGACCAATTCGCCAAGGAAACGCTGCCGATCTCGCTCGAAGAGGAGATGCGGCGCTCGTACCTCGATTACGCCATGAGCGTGATCGTCGGGCGGGCGCTTCCCGACGTCCGGGACGGCCTGAAACCGGTGCACCGGCGCATCCTCTACGGCATGAACGAGCTGAGCAATCACTGGAACCGTCCCTACAAGAAGTCGGCGCGCGTGTCGGGCGACGTGATGGGCAAGTACCACCCCCACGGCGACGCCGCCATCTACGACACGATGGTGCGCATGGCGCAGAGCTTCAGCCTGCGCTACCCGCTGATCGACGGGCAGGGCAACTTCGGCTCGGTCGACGGCGACAACGCGGCGGCCTCGCGCTATACCGAAGTGCGCCTGACGCGCTTTGCGCACGAGATGCTGACCGACATCGAAAGCGAAACGGTCGATTTCGTGCCGAACTACGACGGGCAGGACCAGGAGCCGGCGGTCCTCCCCTCGCGCGTGCCCAACCTCCTCGTCAACGGATCCTCGGGCATCGCGGTCGGCATGGCGACCAACATCCCGCCGCACAATCTCGGCGAGGTGGTGGATGCGTGCCTGCACGTCCTCGCGCAGCCGCATTGCGCGATCGAGGAAGTGATCAAGCTCATGCCGGCGCCGGATTTTCCGACCTCGGGAATCATCTACGGCCTTGCCGGCGCGCACGAGGGCTACCGCACCGGCCGCGGCCGCGTGGTGATGCGCGCGCGCACCCATTTCGAGGAGATCGGCAAGGGCGACCGCCAGGCGATCATCATCGACGAGCTGCCCTACCAGGTGAACAAGCGGATGCTGCTCGAGAAGATCGCCGAGATGGTCAACGAGAAGCGCCTCGAGGGCATCTCGGACATCCGCGACGAATCGGACAAGTCGGGCATGCGCGCCGTGCTCGAGCTCAAGCGGGGCGAGATTCCGGAGGTGGTGCTGAACAACCTCTACAAGACCACGCAGCTGCAGGACGCGTTCCACATGAACATGGTGGCCCTGGTCGATGGCCAGCCGAAGCTGCTGTCGCTCAAGGAGCTGATCGAGTCGTTCCTCTCGCACCGGCGCGAGGTGGTGACGCGCCGCACGGTGTACGAGCTGAGGAAAGCGCGCGAGCGCGGCCACGTGCTCGAAGGCCTGGCGGTGGCGCTGTCGAACGTCGACCCGGTGATCGACCTCATCAAGAAGGCGCCGAGCCCTGCCGATGCCAAGCGCGGCCTCATGGCGCGTGCCTGGGGCTCTGATCTTGTGAAAACCCTGATTGGGAACACCGCGATGGCGCAGTACCGGCCCGAGGGGCTTTCGCAGGAATTCGGTCTCAAGGAAGACGGCTATCGCCTGTCCGACGAGCAGGCGCAGGCGATCCTCGAGCTGCGGCTGCAGCGCCTCACGGCGCTGGAGCAGGACAAGATCCGCGACGAGTACCGCGAAGTGATCGTCGCCATTACCGATCTGCTGGACATCCTCGCGAAGCCCGCGCGCATCACGAAGATCATCGACGAGGAGCTGCGCAAGCTGAAGCAGGAATTCGCCGACAAGCGAAAGAGCGAGATCGTCACGGTCGCCGAAGATATTTCAATCGAGGACTTGATCGCGCCGCAGGACATGGTGGTCACCTTCTCGCACGGCGGCTACGTCAAGTCGCAGCCGCTCACCGACTACCGCGCGCAGCGCCGCGGCGGCCGCGGCCGCTCGGCCACCTCGATGAAGGAGGACGACTTCATCGAGCGCCTGTTCGTGGCGCACTCGCACGACTACCTGCTGTGCTTCTCGAACCGCGGCCGGCTCTACTGGCTCAAGGTCTACGAGGTGCCGGCCGGCAGCCGCTCGGCGCGCGGCAAGCCGATCGTCAACATGTTCCCGCTCGAGGAGGGCGAGAAGATCACCGCGGTGGTCCCGGTCAAGGAATTCGACGAGAACCATTACGTGTTCATGGCGACCGCGCACGGCACGGTGAAGAAGACCCCGCTCGCCGAGTTCTCGCGCCCGCGCCCGAGCGGCATCATCGCCGTCGGCCTGGAGGAGGGCGACTACCTGGTCGGCGCCGCGCTCACCGACGGCAAGTACGACGTGATGCTCTTTTCCTCCGACGGCAAGGCGGTGCGCTTCGAAGAAGGCGACGCGCGGCCGATGGGCCGCCAGGCGACCGGCGTGCGCGGCATGCGCCTGGGCGCGGAGCAGCGCGTGGTCTGCATGCTGGCGGCGAAGGACGAATCGCGCGCGGTGCTCACCGCCACGGCCAACGGATACGGCAAGCGCACCCCGGTCGCCGAGTACCCGCGCCACGGCCGCGGCGGCCAGGGCGTGATCGCGATCCAGGTGTCCGAGCGCAACGGCGCGGTCGTCGGCGCGGTGCTGGTCGAGGAGCACGACCAAGTGATGCTGATCTCGACCGGCGGCGTGCTGATCCGCACCGCGGTGTCGCAGATCCGCGAGATGGGCCGCTCGACCCAGGGCGTGACCCTGATCTCGCTCGACGCGGGCGAAAAGCTCGCCGGCGTGGAGCGCATCGAGGAACGCGATCTCGGCAACGGCAACGGCGGTAACGGGGACATCCACGAGGACCTGCCGCCGCCCGAATCTCCTCCTTCTGGTACGCCGCCCCCGACCGTTCACTAGTGTCCCGCATCTTCAATTTCAGCGCGGGGCCCGCGATGCTCCCCGCAGAAGTCCTCGCACGCGCCGGCGACGAGATGCTCGACTGGCGCGGCAGCGGCATGTCGGTGATGGAAATGAGCCACCGCGGCCCGGAGTTCATGTCGATCGCCGCGGAGGCCGAAGCCGACCTGCGTGCGCTGCTCGCCGTCCCCGCGGGCTACAAGGTGCTTTTCCTGCAGGGCGGCGCGACGCTGCAGTTCGCCCAGGTGCCGATGAACCTGCTGCGCGGCAAGGGCAAGGCTGACTATGTCGTGACGGGCGAGTGGTCGAAGAAGGCGCTGAAGGAGGCGAAGAACTACTGCGACGTCGCGATTGCCGCGAGCTCCGAGGACCGCAACTTCACGTACGCGCCGAAGGCGTGGAAAACACGGAAAGACGCGGCGTACGTCCACTATTGCTCCAACGAGACGATCGGCGGGGTCGAATACCATTCGATTCCGAAATCGGAGATACCCCTGGTGGCTGACACGTCTTCACACTTCCTGTCGCGGCCGCTGGACGTGTCGAAGTTCGGGCTGATCTACGCCGGCGCGCAGAAGAACGCGGGCCCGGCAGGACTCACCCTCGTCATCGTGCGCGACGACCTCATCGGCCAGGCGGCGAAGGGCACGCCGACGGTCATGGACTACAAGCTGCAGGCGGACGCCGATTCGATGCTGAACACGCCGGCGACCTATTCCATGTATGTCGCCGGCCTGGTGTTCAAGTGGCTGAAGCAGCTCGGCGGGCTGGCCGAAATCGAGAAAAGAAACCTCGAGAAGGCCAAAGCGCTGTACGACTACGTCGACCAGAGCCAGTTCTTCCGCAACCCGATCGCGAAGGAAGACCGCTCGCGGATGAACATTCCCTTCACCCTGAAGGACAAGTCTCTGGACGAGGCTTTCCTGAAAGGCGCGGCCGAGCGCGGGCTCACCCAGCTCAAGGGCCACCGCTCCGTCGGCGGCATGCGCGCGTCGATCTACAACGCGATGCCGCTCGAGGGCGTGCAATCACTGGTCGCCTACATGCGCGAGTTCGAACAGAAACATGGCTAAGGCGCGCGCGGCGAAGCGCGAGATCCTGGTGATCAACCAGATCGCGCAGGTCGGCCTGAAGCGCTTCCCTCCGGAGAAGTACGCGGTGGTGAAGGAGGCGAAGGATCCCGAGGCGATCCTGGTGCGCTCCCAGGACCTGCACAAGTTCGAGTTCGGCCGATCGCTGCGGGCCGTGGGGCGCGCCGGCGCCGGCACCAACAACATCCCGGTCGCGACGCTCTCTAAGCGCGGCGTGCCGGTGTTCAATGCGCCGGGCGCCAACGCCAACGCCGTGAAGGAGCTGGTGCTCGCGGGGATGCTGATCGCCGCGCGCAACCTCGCCCCGGCTCTCGAATTCGTCGCCACGCAGAAGAATTCTTCCGACTTCGAGAAAAAGATCGAAGACGGGAAAAAGCAATTCGCGGGATTCGAGCTTCCCGGCCACACGCTCGGCGTCATCGGCCTGGGCAAGATCGGCAGCCTGGTCGCCGACGCCGCGATCCGCCTGGGCATGAACGTGCTCGGTTACGACCCGCACATTACCGTCGAGGCCGCCTGGAGCCTGCCCTCGCAGGTCAAGCGCGCCGGCTCGGTCGAGGAAGTGCTGAAGGCGAGCCACTTCGTCAGCCTGCACGTGCCGCTGCTGGACAGGACCCGGCATCTCGTCAATGCGAAGAACGTCGAGCACATGCGCCCCGGAGCGGTGCTGCTCAATTTCTCGCGCGAAGGCGTGGTGGGCGAGGACGCGGTGACGCAGGGTCTCGCGAGCGGCCGGCTGAAGTGGTACGTGACCGATTTTCCGAGCCCGGGGCTGATCGGCGCGCCCGGCGTGATCGCGCTGCCGCACCTCGGCGCATCGACCGGCGAGGCCGAGGACAACTCGGCGGTCATGGTCGTCGACCAGCTGCGCGACTACCTCGAGCACGGCAACCTGCAGAATGCGGTGAACTTCCCCGACGCCGCGATGCCGCGCGAGGCGCCCTACCGGCTCGCCATTGCCAACGCCAACGTTCCCGACATGCTCGGCAGCATCTCGCACGCGCTCGGGCGCCGCAAGATCAACATCCATAACATGCTGAACAAGTCCAGGGGCGAGATGGCCTACACGCTGGTCGATACCGACACCCCGGTTGCCGACGAAGCGCTGAAGGAGCTTGCCGGCCTCAACGGGGTCCTCGCCGTGCGGTATCTTCCCGTGGAAGCGTAGAAGGCTAGATGCCGCCTGAGAAGCAGATGGCTGACGAGATCAACAAGCTGCGCACCGAGATCGACCGCGTCGACGACGAGCTGGCCGCGCTGCTGCATCGCCGGGCGGGCCTGGCGCAGAAAATCGGCGCGCTGAAGCACGGCGCGCCCGCTTACCGGCCGGAGCGTGAAGCCGAAATCCTGAAGAGACTCTCGGCGAAGACCGGCATTCTCGCGGCGGATCGCGTCGCCGCGGTGTTCAGGGAGATCATCTCGGCGTGCCGCGGGCTGGAGGAGGCGATCCGCGTCTCCTACCTCGGGCCGGAAGGCACGTTCAGCGAGCAGGCCGTGCGCAAGCACTTCGGCCGCGCGGTGGAAGCGCTGCCGGCGGCATCGGTCGACGAGGCGTTTCGCCGCTGCGAGTCCGGCTCCGCCCAGTTCACCGTCGTGCCGGTCGAGAACTCGACCGAGGGCGCGGTGGGCCGGACGCTTGATCTGCTGCTCGCCACGCCGCTGCGCATCTGCGGCGAGATCGAGCTTCGGGTGCAGCAGAATTTGCTTTCCAAGGCGAGCGGCCTTCAGGCCATCCGCCGCCTCTATTCGCACGCCCAGTCGCTGGCGCAATGCAACGGCTGGCTCGCCCAGAACCTTCCCAACGTAGAAAGGGTGCCCGTGACGTCGAATGCCGACGCCGCGCGGCGCGCGGCCGAGGAGCCCGCGGCGGCGGCGATCGCCGGCGAGGCGGCGGCCGAGCGCTACCAGCTCGCGATCCTGGCGCGCGCCATCGAGGACGACCCGAACAACACGACGCGCTTTCTGGTGCTCGGTAACCTCGATCCCGCGCCCACCGGGAAGGACCGCACCTCGCTCGTCCTGTCGGCGGAGAACAAGCCGGGCGCGGTGCACGCGTTGCTCACGCCGCTCGCGCAGCATCGCGTCAGCATGACGCGCATCGAGTCGCGTCCCGCTCGAGCGCGTTCGGCGCTGTGGGAATACGTGTTCTTCATCGACGTCGAGGGTCATCAGAAGGACCAGCCGGTGGCCAAGGCGCTGGCCGAGCTGAAACGCCTCGCGCCCTACCTAAAGGTGCTGGGTTCTTACCCGGCAGCAAACTAATGCGGATGGATCCATGTGAGTTGTCGCCGTCGTACGTGCGCTCGATCGCGCCGTACCAGCCGGGCAAGCCGATCTCGGAGCTCGCGCGCGAGATGGGCCTCGACGAGCGCTCGATCGTGAAGCTCGCCTCCAACGAGAACCCGCGCGGCATCGGCCCGCGCACCCGCGCCGCGATCGAGGCGGCGCTCGGCGACGTCGCGCGCTATCCCGACGGCAACGGCTTCGAGCTGAAGCAGGCGCTCGCCAAGCGCTACGGCGTCGACATCGGATCGATCGTGCTCGGCAACGGCTCGAACGACGTGCTCGAGCTCGTCGCGCTCGCCTTCCTCGGGCCGGGACGCGCCGCGGTGTTCTCGCAGCACTGCTTCGCGGTGTACCCGCTCGCCACGCAGGCGCGCGGCGCGCGCGCGATCGTCGTGCCGGCGAGGAACTACGGCCACGACCTCGAGGCGATGGCGAGGGCGATCGACGACGAGACCACCGTCGCGTGGCTCGCCAACCCCAACAACCCGACCGGAACCTTCGCGCGCCACGACGAAGTGGAGGCGTTCCTCAAGCGCGTGCCCGAGCGCGTCCTGGTGGTGCTCGACGAGGCCTACAACGAGTACCTGGTGCCCGAGCTGCGCAGCGATACGTTCAAGCTTGTCAAGCGCCACCCCAACCTGGTCGTCACGCGCACCTTCTCGAAGGCCTACGGGCTCGCCGGGCTGCGCGTCGGCTATGCGTTCGCGCACCCCTCAGTCGCCGACGTCATGAACCGGGTGCGCCAGCCGTTCAACGTCAACAGCATCGCGCTCGCCGCGGCCACCGCGGCGCTCGACGACATGGAGTTCGTGGCGCGCAGCTACGCCGAGAACCTGCAGGGACTGAGGCAACTGGAAGAGGGCGCGCGCGGGCTCGGCCTCAAATACATACCGTCGCACGGCAACTTCATCACCGTTCAGGTGGGCAAGGCCGCGGAGATCTACAAACGCCTCCTGCGCCGCGGCGTCATCGTGCGACCCGTCGGCGGCGGCTACGGCCTGCCCGAGCACCTGCGCGTGACGGTGGGCACGGCCGAAGAGAACCGGAAGTTTCTCGGCGCGCTCGCCGCCAGCCTGAAGGAATGAAAGTTGCCGTTATCGGGGTCGGCCTGATCGGCGGCTCGTTCGCGCTCGCGCTGAAGCAGGCCAAGCTCGCTTCGCATGTGGTCGGCGTCGGCCGCAACGCGGCGAACCTGAAGGTCGCTCTGGAGCGTGGCGCGATCGACTCGATCGCGCCGGATGCCGCCACCGCCGCGCGCGGCGCGGACCTGGTCCTGATCGCGACCCCCGTGGCGCAGTTTCCGAAGGTATTTGCTTCCCTGAGTGATGCAAGCGCGCTCATCACCGATGGCGGCAGCACCAAGCGCGACGTGATCGCCGCGGCGCGCAAGTCGCTGGGGAAGCGGATTGCCCAATTCGTTCCCGCGCACCCGATCGCCGGCGCCGAAAAAAGCGGCGCGGAAGCGGCGAGCGCGGATCTCTTCCGCGGCCGGCGCGTGGTGCTCACGCCGCTGAAGGAGAATTCCAAAGCGAGCGTTTCCGAGGTCGAGGCCGCCTGGACCGCGTGCGGCGCCAACGTCAGCCGCATGGATGCCAGGGAACACGATGCGGTGCTCGCCGCGGTGAGCCATCTTCCCCATCTGCTTGCCTTCGCGCTGGTGCACGACGTCGCGACGCGCAAGAACTCGGCGCAGCTCTTCTCCTTCGCCGCGGGCGGCTTCCGCGACTTCACGCGCATCGCCTCGAGCCATCCCGAGATGTGGCGCGACATCTGCGTCGCCAATCGAGACCGGCTGCTGCAGGAGGTTTCCAGATTCTCTGGCAAGCTCAGCCAGATCAAGAAGCTTCTCGATCACCCCAAGAAGCTGGAAAAGTTCTTCGCCGAAGCGCGCGACGCGCGCGACCGATGGATTCGCTCGAGCTGAAGCCGGCGCGCCGCGCCGCCGGCACGGTGCAGCTTCCCGGATCGAAGAGCATCTCCAACCGCGTCCTGCTGCTCGCCGCGCTGGCGCAGGGCGCGACCGAAGTCCGGGGTCTCCTCGATGCCGACGACACGCGCGTCATGCGCGAAGCGCTTTCCCGCCTCGGGGTTTCATTCATCGGAAACACCGTGAAAGGCGTCGGTGGACCATTCCCCGTGAAGCAGGCCGAGCTGTTCCTCGGCAATGCCGGCACCGCGTTCCGGCCGCTCACCGCGGCGCTGGCATTCAGCGGCGGCGAATACCGCCTCTCGGGCGTGCCGCGCATGCACGAGCGCCCGATCGGCGATCTGGTGGACGCGCTGCGCGGTATCGGCGCGCGCATCGACTACGCGGGGAAAGAAGGATTCCCGCCGCTTGCCGTTCATCCCGGCAAGCTGTCTCTTGAAAAAGTACGAGTGCGGGGAGACGTCTCGTCGCAGTTCCTCACCGCGCTACTGATGGCGCTACCGCTTTCGGGCAAGGCGGCCCGCGTCGAGGTGCAGGGCGAGCTGATCTCCAAGCCCTACGTGGAGATCACGTTGAACGTCATGCAGCGCTTCGGCGTCGAGGTCCGGCGCACCGGCTGGCGCTATTTCGACGTGCCAGCCGCCACGTACCGGTCTCCAGGAAAGATCCACGTCGAGGGCGACGCTTCGTCGGCCTCCTATTTCCTCGCCGCCGGCGCCATCGGCGGCGGGCCGGTGCGCGTCGAGGGCGTAGGGCAGGCCAGCATCCAGGGCGATGTGCGTTTCACGGAAGTGCTCGAGCGCATGGGCGCAAAAGTCGTGCTTGACGAGAACTCCATTGAAGTCAGGCACGACGGGAAAAAGCTGCGGCCCGTCGACATGGACATGAACCACATTCCCGACGCCGCCATGACCGCGGCGGTGCTCGCGCTGTTCGCCGACGGGCCGAGCACGATCCGGAACGTGGCGAGCTGGCGCGTAAAGGAAACCGACCGCCTGGCGGCAATGGCGACCGAGCTGCGCAAGCTGGGCGCGCAGGTCGAGGAGGGGCGCGATTTCCTGAAAATCACGCCGGGAAAGCTCAAGCCCGGCGCGACGATCGATACCTACGACGATCACCGCATCGCCATGAGCTTCGCGCTGGTTGCGCTCGGCGGCGTGCCGGTGCGCATCAACGATCCGCGCTGCGTGGCGAAAACCTTCCCCGATTTTTTTGCCGCGTTCCAAAAGATCACCGCATGAGCGTCCCGGTGATCGCCATCGATGGCCCCTCGGCCTCGGGGAAGGGCACGATCGCGAAGCGCGTGGCGACGGCGCTCGGTTTCCACTATCTCGAAAGCGGCGCTCTCTACCGGCTGGTGGCCCTGATCGCGCTTCGCCAAGGCCTGCAGGACGAAGCCACGATCGCCGACGCGGCCAAGCACATGGACGTGGTCTTTCAGGAGGATGAAATTCTCATTGAAGACCAAGACGTTAGCTCGCAAATCCGGCACGAGACGGTGGGCAACCGGGCGTCCGAAATCGCGCCCATGCCTGCGCTCCGGCAGGCCCTCCTGACCCGCCAGCGGGCGTTCCGGCAGCCCCCGGGCCTGGTGGCCGACGGGCGCGACATGGGCACCGTCGTGTTCCCGGATGCAGCGCTCAAAATCTTCTTGACAGCGGGCCCGGAAGTCCGCGCCCAACGCAGATATAAGCAGTTGATAGAAAAAGGAATCGCTGCTAATCTGAGCGCCCTTTCGCGGGACCTCGCGGAGCGCGACAGGCGTGATGCGAGCCGTGCCGTGGCGCCGCTGGTCCCGGCGCCCGATTCGCAAGTGCTCGATTCTTCGGGGCTTTCGGCAGAGGCGGTCGCGGACCAGGTTTTGAAGTTGTGGCGACAGAAGGAGTTGAGTAAAGGGGCCTAAAAGCAGGCCCTTAGCTCAGGGTGGGCGCGGCTAGGCCGTCGCCTGGTTTCCAACTGACCCCGCGAGGCCCAAGCCTCCGGTTTGAAAAGGTTTTTCCTTAATGGCCAGTGTTTCCCCCGCGGCGTCCAAGCCGCAAGCGTCCCAGAGTCCCGCCGCCGAGTCCTTCGCGGCGCTGTTCGAAGAGAGCCTCAATCGCAAGGAGATGCGCGTCGGCGAGGTGATCACCGCCGAGGTGGTCAGCGTCGACGAGAACTTCGTGGTGGTGAACGCGGGACTGAAGTCGGAAAGCATCATTGCGGTGGACGAATTTCGCAAC
>Ga0105340_1000742_pt1 | contig 15228 bp, 9 predicted proteins | sample EasRivMeERMLT700_FD_89676 | JGI IMG/M metagenome (GOLD analysis project Ga0105340, IMG submission 89676) | Soil microbial communities from meander-bound floodplain in the East River, Colorado, USA - East River MetaG ERMLT700 | ecosystem: Environmental > Terrestrial > Soil > Floodplain | place...
CATAGTCGAAGGAGACGACGTTCGTGGTGAAAATGCTCAGGCGAAGGGGGATGCCGTTGGTGAGATCGCGCAGCGTGAGCGGATTCCAGTTCGCGAATCCCACACCGACTTTTGCGTCGGCAGGAGCGTGCATGAATGGTGCGAGACGCGAAGCGTGAACTGCAGGGTCCCACACGGTATTGTTCGGATGATTGGTATTCGGCGCAGTGACGAAATTTGCACGAAGATCCATGTCTGCGACGCGGTAGTTCCAGGTGTTGTCCCAGACTTGCCCCCAAACATCGCGGTAGTTGTGCAGGATCATGGAGTTGGTGACGGTGAGAAATCCATCCTTGAGGCCAAGGCCGGAGGTGCCTTCGTAGTTGTCGCCGTAGCGCGCGCCGACGGAGTTCCCGAGACTTAGCAGTCGATCTGCGAAGCAAAGTGGGCTATTGGCGCCGGTGCTCCACCCACATTCAAATCCCTGGCCCGAGTTCATTACGGTAGTGTCATACGTCCACGTCTGCCGGCCCTCTCCGGACCATGCCAAAGCCTCGTGCAGCGCGGATTCGACCCAACAATTCGTCACGAGCACCGTCCCCGGGCCGCCGGACCCGGAATCGACGGCGTCGTCTTTGCAGAAGCCGAACAAGCTGTCGCGCAGGATATGCGTCCCCGTGGTGAAATAGATGGCGTCGTAGTCAGCTTCCGCGATGGAGGCGTCCACCGCGCCATCAACGGCCGGAAACTCGATGACCGCGGAATTGTTGACGATGATGGTGCCGCCCTCGTATTCGCCAGCAGTGATGGCGCGCTGAAGAAGGCAGTGGTCGTAAGTGACTTCGGAATTGTCGCCGTTGCCGATCTGTCCCGCATTGTTGATGAGGAAGCAATTCGTCAGGAAGGCGCGCGCGCCGCCGTGAACGAGCAATAACGCTTGTTCGCTGCGGTGACTGGCGCCCGGTGTAAAATCGAAGCTCGAAGCTGCGCCCGCCCCGGTCATGATCGCGCCGTTGGCAATGAGTTGAGCCGAAGCGCCTCGCAACAGGAAGCCGCCCCATGCGCCGGTGTGGCTTTCGGGGGCGACGCGATTCGCGGCGGTGAAGACGACGGGTTGTTCGGTTGTGCCATTGATCACCGTGCGTCCGCTGTTGGTGATGTTCACCGATGGGTTGAGTTGAACGATCGTTCCAGCTTCGACGGTGAGTGTATTTCCCGCAGGGATGGTGATATGACCGGTGACACGGATGCGCGAATTTGCTGGCCAGACAGCGCCGACCGGCAGAGTGCCCGAGACGTTTGACCATGTGGTGCTCGAATCAATGTTGATTGCCTTGTTCGTCGAAAGCACCTGGATGGCGGCATTGTAGTTCAGCGCTCCGTCAGCGGTTGCCGCGGGAAGAAAGGTGTGTCCCACACCACGGTACAAGGGCAGGGGCGGGAATCCCGCCGCGGTTACTCTGCCATTTACACGCCGCCCGTTGCCGGGACTGTTATCGATCCAGGCAACTACGGGAATTTCCAGGCCCGTGGGATAATTTGCGGGGGCGACAACGTGAAGCTGGCCTCCGGCGAACTCGTCCGAACCGGATGGGATTGGCGGATAAGGCGTCCACTCGATGAGGCCTCGCTCGGGATGATCCGAGCCGTTGCCGCGGTTTGAGGACATCACGATGAAGCGCACCAGTTGAGTCGTGACAACGCCACCCGCGGTCAAAACGCGTCGCGCGAAAAGGTCATAATAATCGGCGCGCGTGATCGTATGCGTCGCGCCTGCGGCGATGGGCAAACCATTGAGGGTCAGCTCATAGCTGTATCCTGAATTGGTGGGGACGGTGAACGTCGCTTGATCAGTGTAAACTCCCCGGTCATTGACGCCCGTGATGAGTTGCGCGTGGACGCTGAGGGCGCAAAGCCATACTGCAAAGGTGCTCAACCGTATGTTCATGAATCTGGAACAATAGCCGAATTTCGCGGGCTCTTCAACCAATGACGCTGGGAAGCAGTTGCGCTAAAATCGGAAGGTTACGCCCGCGACGCCGTAGAAAGTGGAGCCGGGATCGAGCTGCGCCGTGCGATTGTTGATGGACTGTTCCCATTCGTTCAGGGTTTCATACTGCGCGCCCGCGTAAACGCCCCACTGTTCGGTGATCTGGAATCGCACCACGCCGCCGACGTAATTGCCGTAGAGCAGGTCGGTCTTGCTCGCTGTGCCGCGCGCAGACCTGGTGCGTCCACTTTCCAGGGCGATTTCTTCCTCAAACTGATAATCGAGCAGCGCAGGAGCCAGCGAGAGGCCGCCGCTGAACGCCACGGAGAAACGGCGATTGAAATTCCACTCGATGAAGGGTCCAAACCGAAAGCCAAACATCTGTCCGTCCAGGTGGTGGTCACTGCGGAACGTGCTGGTTTCGGTGGTGACGGTCCGGTCTGGCGTAGCGCCGATAACGGGACCAGGACCGTTGAACGTGCCGCGGTAGGGCGGTCTGGGTGGTAATATGCCATTCAGCGCGAAGCGGTCGTTGAGAAGCGTTGCGGAGCCGATGCCACTGCGCGTGTCGCGAAAATCGAGGTCGGTGTAGCTGAAGGCCCCTTCAAATCCCCAACCGCCTCCGGACATGAAGGTGCCTGCCAAACGCTGATAGACCAGTTCAAGGCCATAGTAAGGTTCGTCGCCCGATGTGCTGATCGAAGACGGCAGGTCGGGTGAATCGATTACGTGATACTCGATGGCATCTCCAACCACCTGTGCCGCATCCTGATATCCCCAGTTCCACGTCAGGTCGCCGGCATTGCCGCTGCTGTCAACACGCACGTAGCCATCGTCATAAGTGCGGTCGACACGCCCAGTCGGCGGGCCGGGCCTGCTGCGGGAGGTGCTGAACTTGACGTCGAAGTTCATGCCAACGCGCGTGCCGAGGCTGAAGCGATTGGCGTTTGGAATTTGAAACGGATCAGGATCGGCCTGTTGCGCCAGAGCAGGTGTGACTGCCGCGAACGCACAGCCAAGAATCAGTGATTTCATACGTGTGGCGATGAGGCTCAGGGCAGTTCGACGACGCGATAAAGGCGATTGCCAACGGCGCCGGGTGGGCTTTCGGTTTTAGGCGGGCCATCATCGAGCCACTGGAGGCGGTTGGCGGGCGCAGTAATGGGCACACCGGCCGAGCGCCATGCATTGGTCCCGATCGGGTTGCTGTTGTACTGCACAACGTAGCGGCGACCGGGTGTGGCGGTGAATTCGATGAGGAAGCGCCCGCTTTGCAGCAAGACGTTGCGATCGACCGGCAGGATTTGCGCCGCGCGCCCAGACGATCCTGGGGCGGGCATCGTGGCTCTTGCGGCGAATGTTGGTTGCGTAAACGGTTGCCGGCTGGCGCGATAATATTCCACGAGAAAATCGACAGATTGGCCCGGGCCAACGGGCAGGGGATGAGCGACGAACGCACTGGTAACAGAATTGCTGGCGTTGGCGTTATAGACGCGCACGTCCGATGGCAGCCCACGGATCAGGACCACGACCCCCGGCAATATGTTTGTGGTTCCCGGGTGACTGGCGCGAATGGTCTGCTCGAACAAGCCGGTCTGTCGATTGAGGGTGATGGGACTGAGGATAAAAACATCGGCTGGAATTTCGTTCGTCCGCAGGTCAAACGGAGTGGTTACCACGTTATTGTCGAGGATCACCTCGCCCGATTGGGTGAGGGCCCGTCCTTCGAGGGTCGCGCGGTGGCCAAGGGCAATCGATTGGCTCGCCAGGATGGTGCCCCTGAAGAAGGCCCCGGCGCCGATGTTCGCGGAATCTGTAACTTGCCAGAAAATTCGCGATGCCTGGGCGCCGTTTCTTAATACCACCTCACGCCCGGAAGCGATCGCAAGGGTGGAAGCCACCTGGAAACCGAATGAGGCGTTTGGGTTGCCCTGGGCATCGAGTGTCAAGTTGCCAGAGGTAATCTCCAGCGACGACGCCGAGCTGTAGAGGCCGGGGGGGAGCGTGATGCCGCCGATGTCTGAGAGCAGAGGCGCGGCGTTGGTGAGCGTCGCTAACTCATTGTAGACGTTAGCCAGGTTGGTTTGGGCAGCGGCGGCATCATCACCTCTTAGCCTCGCACCAGTCACTCTTCCGGGTGGGAAGCCGAAGATATCCGTGCCCGGCGACACCCCGACGTTTCCGTCGATGATCGTCTGCCCCGTGTTGGTAATCGACGAACTGGCCAGGACTGCGAACGTACCTGCGTTGGTCGTCACCACCGGTGGAGCAGCTCCCATGCTCGGTGAGCAATCAAAAGCGGCAAGGATGCCGATTAAGACAAAAGCGGCGGGCGACCTAAGGACCTTTGATTGAAGGGTTTGGCTCATGGGCGCTCCATCTATAGGCGGGCGGCGCTGGATCGTCCACCAATTTGATACGACGCTGTTGGGACGGCAGCGGTGAAATCAAATCTTAACACCGTTGGGTGCGGTGAACTGCGGGTCGGTGATGTTCCCGGTGTTGCGCGTGTGGGCCGGTTCGAAGACTAACACTTCAGCTTCGCCCTCGGCCATGGTGCGATGCTCGATGCGGCGGGGGACCATACAGAACTCGCCGGCGCGGAGAGTCACTTCGCGATCGCGAAACTCAATCTTCATCTCGCCGCGCCAGACGAGGAACAACTCGTCTTCGCTTTCATGATGATGCCAGGGAAAAACGCCGGATAGCTTTACGAGTTTCAATTCCTGTCCGTTGAGCTGGGCCGCGACTTTGGGCCGCCAATGTTCGTGAATGGCTGCGAATTTTTCGGCAAGACAGACTTTCTGCATTGATGAGTTGATAGCTGAGCGCGGGTGGAAATCGCCAGGGTTAAGACTTCGCGCCCTTGCGCTGCTTCCCGATCGTCCCGCGCTTTTGCACCTTGCGAATGTAATCGGGCGCGAACGGGACTTCGCACGCGGTGTTCCCCATGTCCACTTCGACCGGCCCGATCTTCTTGCCGATTTCCAGTGCGAGATCGGTCAACGCGCGCACGTAGCTCCCCACGCAGATAACGAACGTGTTCATCACATAGCGCACGGCGTTCGGAGCCTGGTGAATCGTCTTCTGCACGCGCTGCAACAATCGTTTCAATTCCGCGACATTCAGGTTTGCGTCATCCCTGGTTGATACAATGTCGCTCAAGGTCGACCAACCGGCCGCCGCCACGCATTCTTTCTTCGACTCGATCCATTCCATCGCCAACTCGTATCCGACCGGGCTCCCGGCGGCGACGGACGATACGGTCGTGCCCAGGGCCGCGCCATAAGCCCTGTCGGCCCATCGTTGCAAATCCTTTTTCGTCATCCGCGCATCATCGGCGATCATGCCCGCGAGGTACATCGCGTCGTAGACGCCCGTGTCATACAGATCCAGGGCAAGTTGATAATCCTTCTTGATGCGCTTCTGGATTTTCTTCAAATCCCCGATCTTCACTCCGAGACACGGCTCCTTCACGCCATGATTGAAGAGAATCTTCTTATAGCTGTCACTGCCGAGCGGCTTGATCTCATTGATGATTTCTTGCGCCGTCATAAATGTTGCCTCTCATTTCTTCCCGGCATTGTTCCCGATCTGCAGGTTCTGCGACCCGGACCAGCTAACCCCTCGTTGGCTGGACCCACTTCCGCTTCCGCCCGTCAACGCGCAGCCAGCGATCGCCAGAAGTGCGAGTAAGCAAACAATGTTCCTAAGAGTTTTCATGCGAAGTTTGGGTATCTCAGAGCGTCTTTGACAGATGCTCATTCCGACAAACTGTGCTGGCAAGTCGAAATATTGATTCACCACAGCCGTAGCCGGTAAAGATGTCTCTGGTTTGAGATAGTTTGGTAGCGACCGCGCAAGCTCGGCGTCAGAAACGTCTCGCCATCAGTCACGTCCGTTCCCCTCAAGCCGCGCCGCGATGGCTCGGTGCGACCGCGCGCCCCGGAGCGTCGCGCTTCGCGAGATTGAGCAACCGCGCGGGCAGAAGCAGCAGGCCTCGAATCAACCCGAAGACCGCTTCCACGGTGATGCCGACCAACCGCAGGGGCAGGGACAACAGCCAGACAATCGGCAGCAGGATCAACGCGAGAATCGCCAGCGGCCAGCAAAGGACAAATAAAATGCACCACCCGACAAATAGAATCAGCGCTTTCATGTCATCGTCACACAGACGCAGTCATAAGCCTAGAACCAGAGACGCCATTCTAAAGTCGCAACTTTCTTTGAGCAGTCGTCTGTAATTGCGCCCGAGCGGCAAATGCTTTCTGCGTCCGGGCTTTCGTTATAACGTCGGCGCGGTGGACACGGTGAAAATACGGCTGCTGGTGGCGTATGACGGGAAGAATTACGCCGGCTGGCAGGTGCAGAAGGTCGGTCTGGGCGTGCAGCAGAAACTGGAGGAAGTTTTGAAACGCTTTTTTCCCTCGAGTCCGCGCGTGCACAGTTCGAGCCGTACCGACGCAGGCGTACATGCAGTGGGAATGGTCGCGCACGTTGAGCTGCCGCGCGCGGAATTCAAGATGACACCGGGCAAGCTCGTGCTCGCGCTCAATGCGTACCTGCCTGAAGACATTCGCGTGCTGACGGCGCGCCGCGCGCCCGCAGAATTTCACGCGCGATTTGACGCGAGCGGCAAGCAGTATCGTTACTTTGTGTGGAACCACGCCGCGATGAATCCCTTGCTCCGCACGCAGGCATGGCACGTGCCGCAGAAACTGGACTTCAAAGCAATACGCGCCGCCGCTCCGTTGCTCCTGGGCAAACACGATTTCAAATCGTTTGCTGCCAATCGCAATTATGAGATGGAAACAACCGTGCGGACGCTGACCCGTTGTGACGTCGTGCGCAAAGGGCCTTTGCTCACCTTCATCATCGAAGGCGACGGCTTCCTCTATAAAATGTGCCGGGGCATCGTCGGGACCCTCATCCAAATTGGGCGGGGCAAATTCGCGGTGACCGACTTGAGGAAAATGCTCGACGCGCGCGACCGCCGCGAAGCGGGGATGACCGCGCCGGCGCATGGGTTGGTGTTGTGGCGGGTGTTTTATCGCAAGCGAGTTAAATCGGTTAAAAAGGTGAAGTCGTTAAATGGAGAGGAGTCGCGTGCACATCGTCCTGGTTGAGCCGGAGATTCCGCCGAACACGGGGAATGTGGCGCGATTGTGCGCTGCGACCCGCACAGAGTTGCACCTCATCGAACCGTTTGGGTTCAAACTTGACGATGCGCAACTCAAACGTTCAGGCATGGATTACTGGCAGCACGCGGCCTGGCACCGATGGCCGAAGTGGGAAACGTTCAGATCATCGGTGCCGCCAGACGCGCGGTTGTGGTTCGTCGAATCGGGCGGCCCGGAGCGTTACACCGACGCACGGTTTGGCTTGGACGACTACCTGGTGTTTGGGCGTGAGACAGCCGGGTTGCCGAAGAGCTTGCTGGAGGAGAATCGGGAAACGTGGCTGCGGATTCCGATGTTCAACAAACAGAGCCGGTCGCTGAACTTATCCAATTGCGTGGCGCTCGTCCTGTATGAGGCGTTGAGGCAGCAGGGGTTCGTGAGCGAAGAATAGGCGGTCAAGCTGCGGCGACCGCGAGCGGCGCCGGGAGTTGCTGTTCTGCTTCTTCGATTGCGCGCAGCACTTCCTGCGGTGTCGCGGCTGAAGTCAAGTGCTCGACCAGCGCTGCGTTTCGCAACACGCGCGAGAGCCGCGACAGGATTTGCAGGTGCTGCGAAACATCAGGCGAGACGAGCAGAAAGAACAGCCGCACTGGCGAGCCATCCGGCGCGCCGTAGTCGACCCCGTCCGGGTGGCGGCCAAAAATGATTTGGGATTTTGTGACGCCGCGAACGACGTAGCGCGTATGCGGCAAAGCGACACTGCGTCCGAGGGCCGTGCTTCCGAGGCGCTCCCTCCCCAGCAGGGAGAGCAGCAGGCCAGCGCGCCCGCCGTCATCCAGGTGAGGGACAAGCGCAACCAGTTCGCGGAAAGCCCTCTCCTGGTCTTGCGCTTTGAGGTTCAAGTCCATGGCTGCGGGCGAAAACAATTTGCTTAACATATCCTATCCTCAACAGCTTACGTCACTCTACCATACGTATTAGACGGACAATGCAAGGGTTTTCTTGAGTTAACTCTTTTCCTGGCCCAGGTGGGGCAGGGGGTTTCCTAAACCGAAATTTTGGAGGGGCGAGCTCCGTGAGCCCCTTGAACCGTTGTGTTCTGTTCGGAAAACAGTGGGTTCGCGGAGCTCGCCTCTCCAAAAATGCGGTTTGCTCAACCGCACGGCATCGTGGTACCTTTCACCGCCAACGGGCGATTGGCGCAGTGGTAGCGCAGCAGCTTTACACGCTGTGGGTCGGGGGTTCGAATCCCTCATCGCCCACCATCCGACCATCCAACGGCTTTGGCTGGTCCGTTCGGCAGCCCACAAAATTTCTGAAAGAATTTTGCGGCGTATTTTTTTGTGTCATGTTATAAACGTGCCGATTAACCCCGTTTAATTGTTACAGTTGCTTTATGAATATGCGGTCGTTCTTAGCCCTTTTGCTGTTCAGCCTGTCTGGCGTTCAGTTTCTTCCAGCCCAGGACAACGTCCTCATCACCGAGTTCCTCGCGGAAAACGACCGCGGCCTGCGCGATGAAGACGGCGATGAGCAGGACTGGATCGAGATCTATAACGCGGGCACGAACACCGTCAACCTGGACGGGTGGTATTTGACCGATGCCGCCGGAAACCTGACGAAATGGCGCTTCCCCGCCACGAACCTGCTCGCGAACCAGTATATGGTCGTCTTCGCGTCGGACAAAAATCGCCGCATCCCCGGCCAACCGCTGCACACCAGTTTTGCGCTGTCGCGAGGCGGAGAGTATCTCGCCCTGGTCAAACCCGACGGTGTAACGGTGGCTTACCACTACAATCCGTTTCCCGAGCAGGTCCAGGATATCTCCTATGGCGTTGCTGTGCAGCAAACAACGGTGCCACTGGTGAGCGCCAACGCGCCGTCGCGATTCCTCATCCCCAGTAGCGGCGTCCTCGGCAGCAACTGGACGACGGTCGCCTTCAACGATGCGACCTGGACAGCGGCGATCGGAGGCATCGGTTATGAAACAGAATTGCCGGCGTCGGTGATCCTGGCCGATTCAGCGACCGAATTCTCCGGGATTCAGGGACAGGACAACTGGCTTTACGGTTATTACAACAAGAGCATCGATGTGCCCGCGGTCTATCAATCCACGAACTTCGTGCAGTTTCCGAGCAGCGGGCCCGTCTACGGACCCGAGAATTACTTCAACGGCACTGCCTGGGACTGGTATTCCGGCAATCCCCCGTGGACTGAAATAGGGCGCACCAACACTCACCCCAACGGCTCCAACAACGGCTTCAAGCACTGGGCGATCCGCCGCTGGATCAGCGAAATTAGCGGCACAATCCGCGTCGATTGGTTTCTCCGCAAGGCCGCGACCGGTGGGAACGGTGTCACGGGCCGCATCTACCAGAACAATATACAGCGAGACTCCGCCGTGATCGCCGGCAGCAACACGATCGGCACCAACAGGGCCGTGTCGTTCGCCGTGCAGGTCGGTGACACGATCGACATCGCCCTCGACTCCGTCGGTACCGATAGCCAGGCGAACGACGCCTCGGATAACTCGTTCTATAACGCGCGCATCAGCATCCTGCCAACTTACACCAACCAGTTTACGACCAGCATCGCCTCGCAAATGGCGGGCGTGAATCCGGGTGCTTTCATTCGCATTCCGTTTACCGTCACCAACGCCAGCGCGATCGAGTTCCTCACGTTGCGCATGAAATATGACGATGGGTTTGCCGCTTACCTCAACGGCGAGTATATCCTCAGCCGCAACGCGCCGCTGGATGTGCAGTGGAATTCACCTTCCACAGACTCGCGCAACAACGCCGAGGCGCTCACCTTTGAAGACATCGACATCACCCCCGGCCTTGGCCTGCTCCGGCAGGGACAAAACGTGCTGGCCATTCACGGCCTGAACGCTTCGGCCAGCGATCCGGATTTCCTTTGCCTCGCGGAACTCCGCGGCGCGACCCTGGCGCTCGACCCGAACGCAAGGCGCTACTTCACCGTTCCGACACCCGGCGCCCCCAACGGTGTCGGCAACACAAATCTCGGCCCGCTGGTGTTTGATGTTGAGCATTCGCCCAGTGAACCGCTGGACAGTGAGAACGTCACGGTGACGGTCGCCACCAGGGCGACGTTCCGTCCCGTGGCCGCGGTGAACCTCACCTACCGCATCATGTTCAGCAACGAAGTCACAGTCCCCATGTTTGATGATGGGGTGCATGGTGACGGCCCCCCAAACGACGGCGTCTACGGAGCCTCCATTCCCGCGAGTGCTTCCAATATCGGGCAAATGGTCCGCTGGTTCGTGCGCGGGTACGATACTGTCAGCAACTTCACCCGCATCCCGGCCTATGCGATCCCCAACGCCTCGCCGCAGTATTTCGGCACGGTCGTTCACAACGCAAACCTCACGAACCCCCTGCCGGTGCTGCATTTATTCATCCCACAGAACACCCTGGATACCGCTGGCAATGACAGCATCGGTCGCTACCCGGCCTCCATTTATTACCTTGGGGAATTTTACGACAACATCGGGTTGAACCGGCACGGGCAATCCAGCGCCGGGTTTCCGCGCCGCAGCTACGACCTCGATTTCAATCCGGGCAATAACTTCCGCTACGACCCAACTCAGGATCGCGTGGATGACATCAACCTGCTCACGACTTATCCGGACAAAGCGAAGATGCGCAACATGCTTTCCTACAATGTCTACAAGAACGCCGGGTCCCCGTATCATTTCGTCTATCCAATCCGCGTTCAGCACAACGCCGGTTACTTCGCCGATTACCATCTCGTGGAGAACGGCGACGAAGGGTACCTCAAGCGGCTCGGCCTGGATTCGCGGGGCGCCCTTTACAAGATGTACAACACGTTCGACTCGCCCGCCCTCGGGCTAAACGTCAACGCGGAAAAGAAAACACGCAAGCAGGAAGGCAACGAGGACCTCGTCGCGTTGTGGAATAACGTCAACAGCACCAACTACCTCTGGGACAACGTGGATGTGCCTGGCACCATGAACTTCCTGGCCGCCCGCATTCTCACCGGTGACGTCGATTGCTGCCACAAGAACTACTATTTTTACCGTGACAGTGACGGAAATGGCGAATGGCTGGGCATGCCGTGGGACGTTGACCTGAGCTTTGGCCGCAACTGGAACGGCACCAGCGCATATTGGGACGACACGATGTATCCCGGCAACGGGTTGGACATCGGCGGCAACAACCGGCTCTTCGGCCCTATGCTCAACAATCCCGTTATGCGCCAGATGTATTTGCGCCGCATCCGCACGCTGATGGACGAACTGCTCCAGCCGCCCGGCACTCCCGCCAACCAGCTCAAATTCGAGGCGGAAATTAACTACTGGCGAGGCTTGATCGCGCCGGATGCGGAATTGGAGAAAACGCGCTGGCCAACGTTTGGCGGAACCATGGCCACCGGGCAGGCCATTTCCACCTGCTGCACGCAAAGCGTTGCGCACGCGTCGGATATCCTTAAGACCAACTATCTCCCGGCACGCCGCGTCTCAATGTACAATCGCTCACCCGGCACCATCCCGGCCGCGCAACCCTCGAACGCGACCGTCCGCATCGTGGCTGTGGAATTCAACCCGTCGAATGCCAATCAGCAACAGGAGTACATCCAGTTCCGCAATACAAACACTTACGCCGTCGACATGTCCTTCTGGTCCGTCACGGGCGCGATTAGCTACACCTTCAAGGGCGGTGTCGTCATTCCCGCGAACGGCTCGCTCCATTTGTCGCCGAATGTCGTGCAATTCCGCGCCCGCACCACCTCGCCGCGCGCCGGCCAGGGAATCTTTGTGCAGGGCAATTACGACGGCCAGCTCTCGGCCCGGGGCGAAACCCTCTACCTCGTCGATCAGCGCGGACGCCTCGTAACGACGAATGCCTACGTGGGTAATCCCAGCTTGCCGCAGCAATACCTGCGCATCACGGAAATCATGTATCACCCCACGTCGCCGCCCCCCGGCAGCCCATACGACAATGAGGAATTCGAATATATCGAACTGAAGAACATCGGCCCCGCGAGCATCAACCTCGCCGGCGTCCACTTTACCGAAGGCGTCGAGTTCACCTTCACCGCCGGCACCCTTGCCGCTGGCCAGACGATGCTCCTGGTCAAGAATATCGCCGCCTTTACCTCCCGCTACGGCAGCGGCCATAACATCGGCGGCGTCTATGTCGGCACGCTCGATAATGGCGGCGAAAAGATTCGCCTCGATGACGCGGTCAACGAGAAAATTCTCGAGTTCGAGTATGAGAACAACTGGTACCCCAGCACCGACGGCATGGGCTTCTCCCTCGTTATCGTCAATGAGAATGCCCCATACTATATGTGGCAATTCAAGGAAAGCTGGCGGCCCAGCGGCATCGATGGCGGCTCCCCCGGCGGCCCGGACACTCCGTTGCCCACCGTCGCCACCATCTACGTCAACGAAGTCTTCTCGCACTCGGATCCGCCCGATGTCGATTACATCGAGCTCTACAATCCGAACGCAACGGCCGTGAACATCGGAGGCTGGTTCATCTCCGACGATTTCGCGTTCCCCAAGAAGTACCGCATCAACGACGGGGTCACCATCCTTGCCAATAGTTACGTGGTCTTCGACGAAACGCAGTTCAATGCGAACACCAATCTCCCCACCAGCTTCTCCTTCGGTTCCACGGGCGATGAGGCTTACATCTTCTCCGGCGACGGCACGAACCTCACCGGCTATTTCCATGGCTACGAATTCGATTCCGCTTTCACCGGCAATTCGTTTGGCCGCTACTACATGAGCACCGGTGCGGTCCACTTTGTCAGGCAGGCGACCCGCACGCGCGGCGCTACCAATTCCCTCCCCGGCGTTGGCCCCGTCGTCATCAGCGAAATCATGTACCACCCGCCGGATCGTCCCGGCGGCGAGGATGATGATGAAATGGAGTTCATCGAATTGCGCAACCTCACTGGCGCTGCGATCCCGCTCTTCGAGCACAACGCCGGCTGGCGCATTCGCGGCGGCGTCGATTTCGATTTCCCGTCAGGCGCGTCAATCCCGGCCAATGGCTACGCCATCGTCGTTCCGTTCCATCCGCTCGACACCGCCCGGGCCGCCGCGTTCCGCGCGCGTTACAATCTCGCCGCCGGCGTGCCTCTCTATGGCCCCTGGTCCGGCAAGCTCGATAACAGCCTGGACCGTGTCGAACTCCAGCGCCCCGACGCGCCGGAGGGCAATGACACTCCCTTTGTTCTCCTCGAGGAGGTTGAATACGCCGACCTCCCGCCGTGGCCGCAACTCGCCGATGGCATCGGCGCTTCCATTCAGCGGCTTGATGTCACGAGCTACGGCAACGATGCGGTGAACTGGACTGCCGTGGTGCCTACTCCGAACGGGCCCTACCCTGGCGGCACCATGCCGACGATTGTCACACAGCCGCAGGATGACACCGCCGTTGCCGGGTTCGAAGCCACGTTCACCGTGCAGGCCTCGGGCAGTCCTCCGCTGGCTTATCAGTGGTTCCACGGCACCGAGCAAGTTTTTGGCGCTACCGGTGCCACACTCCAGCTCGTCGGTGTCACACCCGCGGACGCGGGCGATTACTCTGTGGTCGTTTACAACGGCGCAGGTTCCGTCCTCAGCTCCAATGCCACGCTCACGGTTCTCGTCCCGGCTTCGATCACGCGCCAGCCTGCCGACGTGATCATGAAAGGTTCCAATGCGCCGGGCATCTACGGAAATACATTCAGCAATGCCGTTTTTACAGTCCAGGCGACGAGCAGCACGTCCATCACATATCAATGGCGCAAGAACGGGATTAACATCACAGGCGCTACATCGCCCACTCTCGTCATTTCGAACGCTACTCTCGCCAGCGTCGGTTCCTACGACTGCGTCCTGACGGATGCCGTCGGGCCGATCACCACCCTCCCGGCCAACCTGGTCGTCAACGTCCCGGTTCTGATCACTCAACACCCGCAATCACAGGTCGCCCTCGTCGGCGATACCGTTAGCTTCCGCGTCCTGAGCTCCGGCACCGAGCCGTTCTTTTATCGCTGGCGTCGCAACGGCGTTGCGGTCAACCCGCAGCCGAACAGCGCCATCTATACACTGGTCAATCTGCAGACCAACCAGTCGGGCCAGTTCTCCGTTGTCGTCACCAATGCCGGTTTCTTCCAGCCAGGCGCCCTCAGCGCCATCGCTTTCCTCACTGTCCTCACGGATCGCGACGGCGATCGCGCGCCCGACGTTTGGGAAACCGAGAACGGCTTCAATCCCGACAACCCGAGCGACGGTGTCGGCGATGCCGACGGCGATGACATGCTGAACAAAGACGAGTTCTTTGCCGGGACCGACCCCCGCGATCCACAAAGCTACCTCAAGGTCGAATTTGACCCTGCGGGCGGGAATAACCTCCAGTTCATGGCCATTTCCAACCGTAGTTACTCGGTCCAGTTCATCGACAACCTCTCCACCGGCACATGGTCGAATTTGGCTCACGCCTTCACGCGCCCGACCAATCGCCTGGAGCAAGTGGCCGACCCCAGCGGCGGCTCGAAGCGCTTCTACCGCCTCGTGACCCCGCTTCAGGACTAGCGCGATTATCCGAGAGCTTCACGGCAGCGCGGCGAGTTCGCCGCGCTGCCGGTGCGAGCTAAAACGCCGCTTCGTAGAGTTTGATGAAATCCCGCGCGGTAATCGCTCGCGGATTGAAGGTGGCCGTCCACTGCTTTGCCGCTTCGCCGGCCATGGTTGGAATCATCGATCGCTTCACGCCGCACTGCGCAAGGGATCGCGGCATTTCGGCGATGTCCAGCAACCGTTCCAGCCACGACACCAGCGCGTTCAGCGCCGCTTCGTGACCGTCGCTGACGCAGGCGATTTCCGGCGCGGAAGCAAGTTCGGCGTATGCCTTGAGCGCGTCGAGGTCCTTGCCATTAAATCGCACAACGTGCGGCAACATCATGCCCACGGCCTGGCCATGGATGATTCCGTAGTGCGCCGTTAATGGGTTCGCCGCGGCGTGCGCCGCGCCCAGCATGCTGTTCTCGATTGCCATGCCCGCGAACGCCGCGCCGAGTTGCATCCGTCCGCGCGCCTCCAGGTCGTTGGGATCTGCGAACACGCGCGGCAGATTTGGCACCGTGAGCTTGAAGCCCTCG
>Ga0105340_1000744_pt1 | contig 15217 bp, 22 predicted proteins | sample EasRivMeERMLT700_FD_89676 | JGI IMG/M metagenome (GOLD analysis project Ga0105340, IMG submission 89676) | Soil microbial communities from meander-bound floodplain in the East River, Colorado, USA - East River MetaG ERMLT700 | ecosystem: Environmental > Terrestrial > Soil > Floodplain | place...
AGGACCCCCCGGAGGGCAAGGCCTCCTGGGCACGGGTGCCAGGTCAGGTCGAGGACTTCGATCAGCCCGAGGAGGGCGAGGTCTTTCATCGGATCATCACGGCTGAGAAGTATGAAGATGGCTCGATGAAGGTCGCCATCGCTGGTCGGATGGTGTACGGCTCTCAGGGTCGCACCACGTCGGCAAGTATCGATGCGGATCTCTCCAATGATCCAGACGCTAAGGTGCTGGGGGAGATCCTGGACCGCATCCAGGAGCGGTATGCTCGTCAGCTTCGTCGACGACTGAACCGCGACGGGGTCATGGCGACCGCCTCGGCCATCCGCGAGGGTGAAGAGAACGAGGAGGATAACTAATGACCCAGCTACTCACTCCTGACCGGGGTGTGCAGGTCCCCTTCCGGCGGCTGAGCATTGCTGAGCTCGACACCCACTCTCGTCAGCACATCTGGCAGGGGCCACCTCGGAACCTGGTCGAGCAGAATGCTGAGCGCCCCGAGGTCCTGCGTGCTCTGTATGTGCGAGATGATCGCTACGGTCACTATCGCTTTGATCGTAAGCATCTCCTGCTGCAGTACCAGCGCAGTCCATTGGATGCCCCTCAGCAGCGAGTCCTGCGCTTCCTGCGCGACCATGTCCATCAGGACATCCCTCGCTGGTACTACGAGAAGGTCATCGGGCACGACCTGCACCTGGGGATCTTCGCCGAGCTCCACATGCAGCATTACCATGCGCACTTCCGGGACCCATTCACGGGCGAGATGGGCTGGTGGGAGAACGTCGGCCTGGTCTCACCCAAGAAGGTCACCACGGCCTTCCGGGACTACATGGTCGACCAGCTGCAGTCCGACACCACCGCCTGGGGGGACTTCAAGTACCACGAAGTGGGTCTCTCCACCGCGGCTGAGGCCAACACCCAAACCGGGCTGACTACCTCCACGGGTATCGCTCGAGTAGTCGGGACGCAGACAGAGGTCACGGCTGACGTCTACCGCTCGGTCGGAACCGTCACGGCGGACACTGCCGAGACCTGGGAGGAGCACGGCTTCTTCAACGCCTCGACTGGACCCGTCATGATGGACCGGAACCTGATCTCCCCGAATGCGGTGGTGAACCCCTCGGATACGGTCCAGTTCACCTATTCTCTGACGGTCAACGCTGAGGCGTAGACTGTAGGGATCCCATCCTCAAGGAGTAACCATGCGACGATTGTTCACGATGCTCTTCCTGCTGGCGGTACTGCTGGTGCCGGCCCCCTCGGCGTTGGCAGCCCCGGCGATGTTCGAGGACGTCACCTTGTACCTGATGCACGGCGGGGTGTATCAACCGGCCTGCTTCGACCTGCGAGTCGAGGCCCGGTCGAACGGGAACCTCGTGGCGGTGGCGGAATCGTTTACGACCATGCCGGTCTGTATCACTTCCTACAGCCAGATCAAGTACGTCCGGCTCAACTTCGTGAACGACCCGCTCGCCAGCGTCAACCCAGGGGACACGATCGAGGTTACGGTCCTGGCCAGGATGGCTATTACCCGGACCGCCGCGGTGGGCTCCCTGCGGATTTGGTACGGCGGTCCCCCAGCCTATGACAGTCAGATCGACGCTGACCTCGGGGCTACCAACCAGACCTACTATTTCCATGGCGGGGGCCAGCTGGTTCCTGCGGAGCCCCCCGGACCAGCCCTGAGCAATGTGGTCTATCAGATCTGGAAACCCAGCTACTACTCACTGGGAACCTGGAGTCGCGTAGCTCCGTAACATGGTGAAACCATGCAGGGACGTACCTGGCCGGGCCCGCTAACGGCTCGTGAGATACAGATCCTCGACTTGATGGGGCGCGGGCTTTCTCGGTTGGAGATGGCCCGCGTCCTTTCCATTTCTCCCAATACCGTGCAGCATCACCAGCGCTTGATCTACCTTCGGCTTGAGGCGAAGAATGCCCCGTCAGCCATTGCCAAAGGATTTCGCCTGGGCTACCTCATGCTGGTAGGGATGTAATGGCGATTACCTTCGTCGGGGCCGGCGCTGCAGATAACGACTTCAATGCAAACTCGCTGACACCGGGCCAGCCAGGCTCCATGGCTGCGGGCGATCTTATGTTGTGCCTCACGGTGCAGCGGTTCCGCACCGGCACGATGACCATCGATCAGGGCTGGTCAGAGTATGCGCACTGGGTCCATCCGAGCCAGGACATCAATATGTACTTGTTTTACAAGATACATACCGGCTCGGAATCCGCTCCGACGATTACAGTCACGCTTGGATCTATTACTGGCACCACAGTAGCGCAGATATACGCCTTTCGCGGTGTCAACACTACTTCTCCGTTTACTAAATCTGGCACGCAGACCAACAGCGCGAGTTCTGCTGCAAATATTCAAGCTATCGCCGGTATTGCTATCGCTGCCCGAGCGGCAGTGCTGGTCATCGGCGGCAAGATGGATGACTGGACGTCGGTTGCCACGCTGGCCGGTGATGGTATGACCTGGGGTGAGGCTGGGGAGGCAGTCGGCACGACCGGCAACGATGCTGGCCTGGTCATGGGCTATGCCATTGACAGTGGCTCCGGGACCACCGTCACCAGCAAAACCTTCTTTGTCACCGGCGGGGCCTCGAACCACTACATGGGCATCATGGTGGAGCTCGCTCCGGCACCGGTGACGGCAACCCTGGCGGGAAGTCAGCCGAGCGCTACCGGGACGCTTTCTGCGGCGAAGAGCACCACTCGCGCTCTGGAGGGTAGCCAACCTGCCGAGGCCGGAACCCTGGCCCGCCTGGCTAACCATCCCCGCGCCTTGGCCGGGAGTCAGCCCGCAGAGAATGGCTCGGTTGCTCGCAGATTAGACGCCATTCGAAACCTGCTTGGTTTCCAGCCGGTTCCTGGTGCATTCGACGACTTCAACCGTCTCGACTCGAGCTCCTTGGGCGACTCTCCGAGCCTGGAGCCCTGGTTTGAGGTCGGGGACTGGAGCATCTCCAGTAACCAGGCCATAAATTACAGCGGCTCCCCCAGTCAGGAGATCGCAACGCTTGATGGCCGAGGGGCGAATGGGGTCCTGACTTGCGATATCTATATGCCAACCACGGGTGATCCTGGTCTGGTCATTCGTGGAATCGATCACGACAACTATCTACTGATCCACCCGATCGGGATCTTCAAGAAGGACGGAGGGGCTTTTACTTTCCTGACGGCGTTCTCGACGGGAATGGCCCCAGGCTGGCAAACGGTGCGGGTCGAGATGGTCGGGGCGAATATCAAGGTCTACCTGGACGGATCTCAGGTAGTGGACTACACCTTGACAGGTGGGAACGCCACGAAGTTCACGACCCCCACCAAGGTAGGAATTCGAGAGAACGCCATCCCAGCATCCACTTTCGACAATTTCTACTTTGATGGTCTGGTCGGAGTGCTTACTAGCTCGGTGGTCCTGGAGCGCTCCCTGGCTGGCTCCCAGCCCTCGGGATCCGGAGTAGTTGCTCGGATTGCCTCCCTCCTGCGCTCCCTGGCTGGCTCTCAGCCGTCTCCTACCGGGGTCGTTACTGGCCTGGCTTCGTACTTGCGGGCCCTGGTGGGGGACCAACCTTCTCCCGCAGGGGCCTTGACGCCCCTCCTGCAGTCTGCCCGCTCCCTGGTCGGGGATCTCCCCTCCTGGTCAGGTGTCCTGGCTCGCATCCTGCATGGCCTACGCAGCCTCACTGGAGTCAAGCCAGATCCCTCGGGGACTCTCGAGTACGAAGTCCAGGTGGCGGGAATCGACATCGCAGGGTCCCTACCAGCCCCCACTGGCGAGGTGCTGCGTCTGACCCAGGGACTACGCACTACCGCCGGATCCCAACCAGCCCCCGAGGGCCTGCTCCAGGGGCTGTTGTCGGGCAATCGCTCAGTGGCCGGTACTCAGCCCTTCTCCACCGGGGACCTTACTCGCCTGGCCCAGCTGCTGAGGGATGTGACTGGTAATCAGCCCGCCCCCAGTGGGCAATTGACCGATCTGTCAACTCTGTTTCGGGTGGTAGCTGGCTCTCAGCTTGCCCCGAGCGGTTCGGTCCTGCGTACCTTGCAGATCCTGCAATTACTGGCTGGTTCCTTGCCGAATCAGACCGGTGAGATCGAGCAACTGCTGGTCATCATGAGGAGTGCGTCCGGCTCGCTTCCTGCCCCCGCTGGAGACCTCAATAGGACGCTGGCTCTCCTGCGGGCTCTCCAGGGCGTGCTCCCGGCTCAAAGCGGCTCTCTGGCCCTCTCCGCAGCGCTCCTGCGCAGCCTGACCGGGTCGCAGCCGAGTTCCACGGGGAGTGTGCTGTCTCAGGTCCTGATTACGCGGCTGGTGGCCGGTGACCTACCGTCCCAGTCGGGACTGCTGGAGAACCTGCGGGTTATCGTGCGGGCCCTGGTGGGTATCCAACCCGCCCCCTCGGGTGTCATACTGAGACGTCTGGATGCCCGCCGGAACGTGGGTGGGGTCTTCCCCTCCTCCTCAGGTGCGCTCCTACGGCTCCTTACCACGCAACGGCTGCTGGCGGGCATCCAGGCACCTCCGTCCGGCGAGCTCCTGCGCTCGGTCGGCACTGCCCAGGATCTCTCGGGTAATCAGCCCTTCTCCACCGGGGACCTTGACTCCCTGACCCTGGTCGTGCGGGCCCTGACTGGGAGTCAGCCTTACCCGACCGGGTCCCTGGCTCGGCTCCTGGCGCTCTACCGAAACCTCTCCGGGGATCAGCCAGCGTCAGTCGGATTCGTGGAGCGCTTCTCATCCTTCAGCTACTCACTGGTAGGTAACCTGCCTGCCTTCTCGGGCAGCCTCTCGGTGATCGAGTCCGACGTGCTCGAGATCTTCCTGGGGCTGAAGTCACCCACCCAGGCGGGCCCCTTGATCGGAACCTCCTCGACCGGAGCCAGCGGGTCCCTGAGCACGGGACTGAGTGGAACCGGTACGATCGGGGAGGTCGGCACCGATACGGAAGGTCTCCCTGGGACAGACACCGTGCAATACTAGGAGGGTCATCTCATGATCGCCTCACCCGATCTGACGATCCGGACAGGGGACACCCTACCGTTCGTGCAGCAGTACCTCAAGAACCGCGACGGTACGACCTTCGTCATCCCCGTCGGCACGACCGTCGAGTTCCTCTATCGCACCTTTGCCGTCCCCATGGACCTGGTGGAAGTCGCTGGGTTGGTAGTGACGGCTGCTACCGGGCTGGTCCGGGCCCAGCTGAATCCCGTGCTCCCCATTGCCCCTGGGCGCTATCAGGCTTTCTGGCGACTTACGCTGAGTACCGGTGATGTGATCAGCTTCCCGGACGGGGCTTATCTCTGGATGCAGGTCACTCCGGAATAGCTGTGCTATGATGGCCAGGACAGAGAGCTGCGTTGTTCGATGTCAGAGATGCCTTCACCAGCGAGGGGTCAGGTCTTGCCACCTGGCCCCTTTCTGGTGTCCAGAGTGTTTGCTGATTCTGGACGTTAGGTACTAGACTGCTCATAGCAGATGCCCTTAGGCCTCTGGTTGGCTCGTAAAGAGCCCACCGGGGGCCTTTTTGTTTGCTGAATTTCTTTCGCATGAAAGGGAGCCGCATGGCAGTACGTCGGAAGCCCAAGCCAGGGACCAGTAACCGGAAGCCTCAGGATGAAGATCCCGAGGAGGAGGACGACGAAGAGGAGGAGTTGGACGAGGACGAGTCTTCGGAAGAGGACGAGGAACTCGAAGACGGAGACGACGAAGAAGAGGACGACGACGAGGACCCAGCGGATGAGCTGGCTCGCCTGCGCTCCAACATTCAGAAGCTCCGGGCCAACGAGCGGAAGGGCAAGGCCGAGCGCAAACGCCTGGCCACTGCCGAAGCCGAGCTCCAGAAGTTCAAGGACGAGAAGCTTACTGCGGAAGAGCGGACCAAGAAGGATGCCGAGGATGCCAGGGTCCGCGCTGACAAGGCCGAGCAACGACTCCGAGAACGGGATCGTCGAGATGCCATTTACCGGGAGGCCCGTCGGCAAGGGGCTGTGGACGAAGAGGCTGTCTACCGTCTGATTGATCTCGATGAGATCGAAGAGGACGAGGATGGCGACATCGGAAACGCCAAGGAAGTCGTAGCTGCCCTACTGAAAAAGAAGTCCTACCTCCTCAAGGAGGACGGGGATGGGCAGCGGCGAATTCCCAACACCCCGAACACCAGGGGCCGGAACGCTCCTTCTCGGGCGGAAGTCGAGAAGAAGGAGCGGGAGGCACTCCTGCAGACGGGGCGATATAGCTAGGAGTCGCTCCCATGGCTGAAGTCACGAGGGTTTCGACGAACTCCCTCGCCTCCCTTCTGCCCGATCCGTCGCAAAAGATCACAGGCCTGGTCGCGGGTGAGGTGCTCACCCCTGGCGATGCCTGCTACATCAAGGCGTCAGACGGTCGGGTGTACAAGTCCAACGGCACTGCGCTTACCGAGGTGGGCCGTGTCGATGGCTGGGCCATGCTCGATACGAGCATTGGTGATCCCGTTACCCTGATCCACGACGTCAACTTCGAGTACGGCTCGGGGCTCACTCCCGGTGCCCGTTACTTCGTGTCCGCAGCCAACTCCGGCAAGCTGGTCGATGCTGCCAACACCGGTAGCCCTGCGCCGGTGGCCTTCGCCGTGGACTCCAAGCGGGTCCACGTCATGCTCAGTCGGTACTAGAGAGAGGGGGTAAGAAATGCCGCGTTACGGAACGCTCACCCTTACCGATATCCTCGCTCTGCAGACTCAGAGCGTGATCGAGATCGGCGAGGACCGCATGTTCGAGGCCTTCGATATCGAGCTTCGGCTCCATCGAGACCTTCTGGCTGCCAAGTACGTAGACCTCTGCGAGTTCACCACCGATCGCCTGCGGGCTTACGGTGGCACTGGCTCGGTCGACCTGGACCCCCTCGACGAGATGGGGACCCCGGATGCGCAGAAGATGGTCATCCCGCGGTCCACGCTGGGGTTCCCGCTGCGCCGCTGGGGCATCTCGCTGCAGTGGACTCGGCACTGGTTCCTGCGTCACACCGCTCGGGAGCTGGCGCTCCAGGTTCGGGCTCAGGAGGATGCCGATGTGCGCCTCCTGGATACCGAGATCAAGCGGGCCTTCTTCGTGCCCGCGAACTACACCTCTATCGATCGGCTCCGGGACGGGGCTTCCCTCCCGGTCAAGCGTCTGGTCAATGCGGATGGCGCAACCATCCCCAATGGCCCCGATGGGGTGACGTTCGATGGGTCAACCCATACCCATTACCTGGCGACGGCCTCACTGATCGCCGCCAACCTCCAGAGCCTGATCGACACCGTGACCGAGCACTACGGCTCGGGTGAGGTGCTGGTCTACATCAACAAGGGCTCGGAGGCCGCGGTCCGGGCGCTCACCGGGTTCGTCGGCTACACCGACTCCCGTATTCGTCAGCCCCTGGATGCCACCTATGCCCAGGGCCGGAACGTTGACTACTTCAACGTCAACAACCGGGCCATCGGTCTGTTCGGAGCCGCGGAGATCTGGGTCAAGCCCTGGATCCCCGCCGGATATATCTTCAGCTTCGTTCGCGGTGCCCCCAAGCCACTGGTGATCCGCCAGCCCGACGTGGGGGAGACCGGACTCCATCTGGAGTACGACGATGAGGTGCATCCCCTCCGGGCCCGCGTCCTGGCTCATGAGTTCGGTGTCGGGGTGTACAACCGTACCAACGGTGCAGTGCTCTACACCGGCGGCGGGGCCTACACGGCACCGACCCTCTAACCGGAACCTCTGGGAAGAGGACATCATGGATCTACTGGGGGCTGGGGACGAGGACGATGATGAGTCGTTCCCTCTCTAGCCCCCAGTGCTTACTGGAGTAGGAAATGGCTGATAAGGACGAGAAGACCCCGAACCAGACCCAGGCTGAGATCGCAGCCAATGAGAAGCGGATGTCCGAGCTGCAGGCAGCCCTCGAAGAGCGGCAGCGGGTCCAGGAGCGGGAGGAGATCGAGCGCCAGGCTCGAGGCTTTCCGTCTTCGCCGGTGGCATCACGATCGGTGGACGGGCCGGCAAATCCGGTAGCCGACCGCCTGGCCATGATGGAGGCCCAGGGGGCACCGCCCTATCTGATCAAGGCCGAGAAGGAATCCATGGAGGCGAACCGAGCGGTCTGGGCTGACCAACTGGCCTTGGCTCGCTCTCGGGGCGCTCCGGAGTCCCCCGGTCCGGTCATCGGCCCTCCGGGTACCGATATGGAGATGCTCACCGCTGCTCAGCAGGAGCAGGATGCCATCCTGAACGCCAGGGTGGAGCTTCACATGGACAACCCGCCGCGGCGCACTGGCATGACGCTCGAGGAGTCGATTCTGAGCCAGCCGGATGAGACGATCCCCGGTGGGATCTACATCATCAACGGTCAGGTCGTGGACTCCTCGGGTCGAGTCCTGGTGGAGAAGTAACCCATGGCCGTGCCCGATAGCTACGATGAGGTCGCCATGGCCGAGTTCATGCACGAGGAGCTCGGCATTACTGCACGGGTGCTCGTATGGGCCCCGGAGCGGGATAGCTATCGGGAGATCATCAACAACCTGCTGGTGACCCTGGACCTGGCCAGCCTCTCTGGCGGGTCGATCGCGGTCCTGCGGGCCGTGGCCCGCCGAGAGGTCTGGAAGGCAGCCGTGAAGGGGCTCACGGGCTTCTTCAACTTCTCGACCGACTTCCAGCTGTTCGACCTGGAGAAGCTGCAGGAGCATGCCCAGGTCTCCCTGGGGCTGGCCGAACGAGAATGTGCTGATCTCGGCGTAAGCTTTGGGGGTGCATCCACCTTCAAGACCACGCTAGTCCCCTGGCAGAACAACCCTTACGCTTACCGGCCCCCATCCGGGACCGAGATCTAGGAGGCATCATGGCTAATGAGAATCCCTATCTTCTCGTCCTCAATCCCAAGACCAAAGAGGACTACGCGGTTACTGAAGCTGATTTCGTCGCCAATGGCATGGGCGAGCAGGGCTTTCGGGTGGATCGGTATCAGGATGGTCGACGCTACGAAGGGTCGCTGCCCAAGGTGACCCCGGCCCAGCGAGAGTCCCTGAACCTGCCCCCGCCCACTCCGGAGCGCATGACGGTAGCCGGGGCTGAGGCTGCGGCTGCCGCTAAGCAGGAGCGGGCCGATGCTCGGAAGGGCAGGTCTGGTACGAACCAGGGTTCGCTCACCGCAGGAGACGACCAGGAGGACGAGGACGAGAAGGACGAGAAGTAATCCATGATCTCGGAGGACCTGCTCAACTGGGGCCCGCGGCACATCATGGAATCCTTCTCGTTTCCGGACGAGATGGAGATCTGGAGGGTACCCGCGGGCCCCGAGCTGGACGAGTGGAAGCGGGTCAGCGAGGTGCGGGTGCTCCTGCTCAGGACCAATTGCCGCCTGCGTCCCTCGACCTTCCTGGCGAAGGAGTTTCTCCTGGGAGACCAGCCCCAGGAGCAGGTTCGCTGGGACCTTTTCGTCCAGGTCCACATCGACATTCAGCCCACTGATGAGGTGCATATCCTCACCAATCGCTTTGCGGGACGGGTCTACACCGTCGAGGCCATCCTGGGTCCTAGAACGTATGAGATGGCGAAACGTTGCAGCCTGAAGTCGCTTCGCTAGCGGGGAATCTATGGCATCTCGGGGGTGGGCTTGGAAGCGTTTGTCGAGCTACTCTCCAAGGGTGGACTGCTCGTCGGACTGATCGTCTTTATCTGGGGCCTTCGGCAGCGCTGGTGGGTCATGGGGGCCGAGTACGAAGAGATGAAAGCTGAGCGGGACTACGAGAGGAATCAGAAGAACTTGCTGACCGAGGTGGCTGATGATGGAGCAAAGGAGGTGACCAAGCGTGGAGCTACAGCCAGTCGCTCGAGGCGGACCTCTGATGCCTAACCTCCTCCTCCTGGTGCGCCAGGTGGCCCGCAAGATAGTCGGGTATGGACGGGACCTGACCCCTCCCGAGGTCCAGAAATCTGAAGCGGAGCGCATCCAACACATTGCTGCGGAGATGCGTCGGGCTGGAGTCAATACCAGGGCGGTGCAGCGAGCCGCGGAGATACGCCACAGTGCCAGGGATTGAGGACATCATCAAGTGGTCGGAGTACCTCATGGCTCCGCTATCGGGGCTGGCCTTCTATTTCTGTGTCCGGATGGTCTTGCGCCTCCTGCCCCAGTACCGTGCAGCTCGAGGTAAGTGGCGACCACCGGGCGAGACGCCAGAGGAACGGGATGCCCTGACCTACTCCACCAAGCAGGAGTTGATCTCCGCGGGTTTCATGGTGTCCAAGGTCGTGCTCCTGATCTTGCTCTTCCTGCTCGTCTTTGGCCCCTGGGGCGATGTCCTGCAGACCTCCTGGCGGGCTCTGGTGGTGCGGATCGGACTGGATCTGATCATCTTCCTCATGCTGGGGCATGCGATTACCCGTTCTCGCTACTGGGACCGCCTGTCTCAGATCATTCCTCCCCGACCTTTCATGCAGCAGCCCGACGTATGGGACGGGGTTACCGAACGCAGAAAGGCCAGTGCGTAGGATGGGCCAGCGAACCATGACCCTGGTCGTGCTGTGCATCGGGCTGTTCTGGATGGGCACCACCGGGTTCCAGACCGTAGCCCCCTTCTTCGAGCAGCCGCCGCTGGTCTACCGAAATCAGCCCTTCCCGGTGCAGGGGCCAACTTACGTTGGGGGCCACCTGGATATGGAGATTGATCGTTGCAACATCACCGATCGGACGTTCGACTTTGACTATGTCCGAGTGCTCGTTCCGATCGAGGGGAGTCAATCAGTCTTCCTGGTGAGTGAGCGCTCGATCGCCACCCCTGACTGTCTCCGGGCGGTGACCTCGGTTGATCTTCCCGATCACATACGGCCTGGCTGGTATTACATGCTGGGGATTGTGACCGTCGCAGGGCGATTCCGTCAGTCCTTCAAGCTCCCCTACCGCAGCGAGCCATTCGAAGTTCTGCCCATGGAGGTGCATCGTGACCGTCGACCAGTTCCTGCTGGATCTCTATAACAACAACTGGGTCCGCACCATCTTCGTGTTGATCATCGGCAACGTGGTGCTGGGGCTCGCCATCGCCATCATGAACCGGAACTTCCAGTTCTACCTGGGCGACATGGCGAACTTCTTGCAGACCAAGATCATCCCCTACCTGCTCGGCTGGGGCGTGGCGAAGGTGGTGACCTCGGCTGCCTTAGCGGACTATGCCGACGCGGCAGAGGTGACCGAAGCGGCGATCTCGGCACTCATCATCGCTTCCCTGGTAGGGAAACTCATGGCTCAGTTCAAGATCATCTTCCCTGGATTGCCCATTCCAACCTGGGCTACCACGAAGCCCAAGCCTGAGGTTCAGGGGACACCGTAATGGCTGGCTGGCGAGACCCGGAAGGGTTCCTACATCTCAATCCGAATGCTCCGTACTGGCCCAAGCACTGGAGCAGCGATCCCTCGCGCCATCCACCCTTTGAGTTGAGTGCCCGAGTGATGGTGGACAAGCTGCCGAACATGGCTCGGCAGCTGGGCATCGCGGTGGATGACCTGCTCTACGACGCGGCCTTCTATATGGTCGACACCTGGAAGGAGAAGGTCCGGGTGGACACGGGGCAGTACCGGGATTCGATCGCGATCCAACCCGGCTCCAGTGCCAGGGGTATCGGGATGGCCTCCTTCAAGGTCTCCTCCGATATTCCCTGGTCGGTCTGGAATGAGTACGGGTCCCGGACCATCACCGCCGACCATGCGGCAGAGCGCTCAGCCAATGAGACCGAGGCCTGGCTCCGGGGCAATATCGAGCACGCCATCCTGGAAGCACTGGATCAACTGTAGTGAACGAAGAAGGCTACATCACCAGGTGGATCCAGACTCGCCTGGGGGCGAACACGACCATCATCAGCCTGGTCGGGACCAAGATCTTCGTCCATCAGGCCCCCCAGGAGGTGCCGAGGCCCTTCATCATCGTGGACCCTCAGGGGACCAGTGATATCCGACTCATGGACACCACCCGCCTGTGGGTACGGGGGAGGTGGACGGTCAAGGTGGTGGGCCGAGTGGTCGACGACGACCCACCCTTCGGGACCCTGATGCAGATCATGAACGAGATCGACGACGAGCTGCAGGGGGCCGTGGACGCTACCGATCAAGACATCGAGATCCTGTCGTGCATCCGCATCAGCACCGGGAACTACCAGGATGATTCGAATTACGAACATGTCTTCGAGACGTTCGAGATTCAAGGGATGGCGGTCTAATGAGCGAACGAGAGTTCCTGATCGAGTTCCGAGCGCTGCTCCTGTCCGGGGTGGCGCTTCTGGAGAACTATCTCGGGATCCGGCCCTCCACAACCGAGTTGAGGAAGAAGGGGCAGGAATACGTTACCCTAATGCAGAGAGGCTCTCTGGATGGACTTCCAGTACCTCCACCTGAATAGCCCCGAGTTAGCGCGACGGCGTAGGCTCACTAGCTTCTGTATCAGATAGGAGTAGTGTGCTATGCCAGAACGAGCAACGATTGCCCAGGGCGTTCAGATTGGAGTCGAGGTCACTCCGGGTACAGCAGTACCGGCCCCTATCCAGCTGCTGTCCATGGGCTTCTCTCCGGCCCCTCAGGCCGAGTTCACGTCGTTCCGCCCCATGGGTCTCAAGTACCCCACCATCCAGGCGCTGGTGCGGGAATGGTCCGAGGCCCCCATCGAGGGCTACCCGACCTACAACGAGATCGTGTACCCCCTGAACGGCGTCCTGGTGGCGACCACGCCAACCGTCGCCAATGTGGCCGTGCAGCGCTGGACCTTCGATCCCGCCTCGGCCTCCGAGGACACGGTCAAGACCTTCACCATCGAACGGGGTGGAGCGGTCCAGGCCGAGCGAGTCGCTAACGGCATCATCACGGCCTTCAACCTGGGCTTCACCCGGACCGCAGCCCCCACCATGGGCGGCACGATGATGGGCAAGCAGATGGAGACCGGGATCACCATGACGGCAGCCCCTACCGGGCTGGACCTGGTCCCGATGCTGCCTGGTCAGGTCTCGGTCTTCCTGAACGACACCTTCGGAGCGCTGGGGACCACCAAGCTTACCCGGCTCCTTAGCTGGAACTGGGCCCTCTCCAATCGCTTCGGTCCCGAGTGGGTCCTGGACGATGCCCTGGATTCCTTCGTGACCCATGTCGAGCTCGAGCCGACCAATGAGATCGAGATCCTGGTCCAGGCCAACTCGACCGGGATGGCGATCCTGGAAGCCGCTCGGAACGGCGATAAGAAGTGGCTCCAGATGGTGGCCACCTCGAACCGAATGATCCCTGGGACTACTCCCTCCACGCCGTATTCCTTCACGTTCAAGGCCGCAGTTGAGGTCGGCGGCATTGGGCCTCTGTCGGACAGCGATGGGGTCTACGCGGGGCAGTACACCCTGCGGGTTACCCATGACGCCACCTGGGGCCAGGCCTACCAGGTTATCGTCGACAACGATGTTGAGGACCTCACCCCGTAATACCCAGCGCCAATGAGCGCCGTAAGAAGGAGCGAGCACAATGGGTGTACGCGTCACCGATCTTCGCAACAACTCGAGAGACCTGACCATCGATATGTTCGGGATGAAGATCCACGTCAAGTATCGACCGATGGTCCTTTCCTTCAACGAGGAGAACGCCTTCACCAGGCGCTGGCGGGAGGAGCAGGCGCTTCTCACCGCCGCCCTGGAGGGCAGTGGGGAAGAGGTCGATCAGGAGTCACGCTCGGCGACCTTCGACTACCTGGTCAAGCTGATCTCCTGGTGGGACCTCCTGAACGACAAGCCGGACTACACCAAGCCGATCTATCAGGGCGATACCGATGAGATCATCGGCTACGAGCCCTTGATCGGTCCCGATGGCGAGGTCGAGACCTACCCCACCCCCATTACTTTCGAAGAGATGCGGGACAACCTGGCCCCGGCCCTGACGATGTCCATCTTCGTCGAGATCGGCAAAGACCGGACCCCAAACTCGCTGAGAGGAGATCCCTCCGTCGTGCTCTCCTCGGGGACCAGGGAGACGGAGAATGGCCAGACTGGTTCCTTCTGATCAAGCGAGCCAAGTACTTAGGGGTTGATCCCTGGGAGCTAGCTGGATTGCCGGAGAGCAAGGACACCATCTTCTGGTACGAGTGGGCAGCAGCCTCTGAACAAGCCGAGATCGAGGCCGAGAACGCTCGTCAGCAGCAGGAGTATGAGCGGCGCAACCATGGCCGCGGCTACGGTCGTAGGTAGGCTACTGCTATGGCTGATACCGGAGTCCGGGTAACCGAGGTCGAGGTCCTCCTCACGTCCAACACAAACCCTGTAATCCAGGGTCTGAAGGGCGTCGTTCAGGCCGTCTCTGAGGTTCGCCAGGAGCTTGGTAAGCAGGTCTCCGGCAGTGACATCATCCAGAACCTGGCCTCCCATTTCGGCATCCTGTCCAATGCTCAGGTCAAGGCGGCTCAGCAGTCGGCGACCTCCTCTGCGCAGATGGTGCAGGGCTACGACAAGGTCGCCCTGGCCAATGAGCTTGCTCAACAGCGGATTCAGCGATCAAATGCTCAGACCTCTGCAGCTCACGAGCGTGACCTCAGTGCTCGTAACCGTTCCATGCAGACCTACCTCAGGACCCAAGCTACCGAGGTAGAGGCCGCTAACCGAATCATTCTTTCCAATAACCGAGTTACCCAGCAGGAGTTGACAGCCCAGGAGAGAGTGGCGGCGGCTGAGCGCAGAACACTGAGGGAGCGGGAGCAGCAGGAGAGTAAGGCTGCTCGGGAGCGGCAGCGGCAGGAGGAGAAAGCCGAGCAGGAGCGGATAAAAACCATCCAGCGAGTTACGAAAGGCTTTGATCTCTCCCGAACTCCCGCGGAGATGGAAAGGCAACGGTTCGGCCTGTGGGGCCCTGTAAGCCCTAGCGGACGGCAAAACGCTCAGTTCGGCATGAACACCAGAGACGGCGAGCAGCAGCAGCACAACCTTAACGAGGCACTGCGCCAAGGCCAACTGATTCAACTCCAGATGAACGCCGCGGCGTTTGATCGAGGAGAGGCTGCTCGCCGGCTTGCAGCGCAGCAGCAAGTCTTGAACGAAGCGCTCGGGGCATCGGTCGGTCTGTATAAGCAGGCCCTTGCCGTGCAACTCTCCCAGACCGAAACTGCCCAGCAGCGGCTGGAGCGAGAGCAGGCCATTGACCGGGAGTTAGCCAAGCAGGTTCAGCAGGGGCGTTTGGCTTCCATGA
>Ga0105340_1000748_pt1 | contig 15157 bp, 14 predicted proteins | sample EasRivMeERMLT700_FD_89676 | JGI IMG/M metagenome (GOLD analysis project Ga0105340, IMG submission 89676) | Soil microbial communities from meander-bound floodplain in the East River, Colorado, USA - East River MetaG ERMLT700 | ecosystem: Environmental > Terrestrial > Soil > Floodplain | place...
GTCCTTCCCCAACCGTTCGATCAATCGCCATCCAGGCCTTGTCGCCTCCGTACGCGTATACTCCACCATCCCACGAGTCCCCGCCAACCGAGTCCTTGTACAGGGTACAGAAATAGTCAGCATCGATAGTCAGACTGTAGTAGAAGAAGTGCCCCTTGGAGTCCACGCCCAGGACCGGATCAGACCGAAATACACCGGGATCCAATACGCCGGGGAAAATCCATGATTGACCTCCGTCGGTACTGTATCCATACCCGGCCTGCCGGAAGTCGCTCAGGATTGTGTCGAACTGCCGCCAGCCAATTGCAAGCCTGTCGGGGTTGAGGGGATCGACTGCAATCGAGGGTTCGTTGGCGGCATCACCGACAATGTTCATCCCGAGGGAGTCTACGTTTACCTGCACGCTTGTGAATCCTTTGGAAGAAAAACGGTATGCGGGGGAAGTTGGATGGGAGGTTCGGGGAGACGGAAGATATCTGTCTCCAATGACTTCGTGGGCTTCTTTGTTCCGGTCCCTTCCATCCCGGGAGCGAGGGAGCGAATTCGATGTGTTTCCAATAAATACCGTGATGAGAAGAATAATTGAAGCGTACCTCATTTGGGTCTCCCGAAGCAGGTTTGGACAGGTCTTTTCTCTATCAAATCAAGTATAAAATGGAGGGATTGTCAATGGTGGAGGGAGGGAGGTAGGATGGCAGGAGGATAGAGGATAGGGAACGCGGAAGTCGGAACGCGGAAGTCGGAAGAACAATTGTGAAGGACAGAAGTCGGAAGTCAGAGACAAGAAGTTTACCCGCCGTAGCCCTCTTTTGGCTTAGGCGGGCAAGAAGCAAGAAATTCCAGTATCCACCAGCCTTGATACACAACCTCACTATCCGTATTCTGGGAAGGATTTGAAGCTTTTCAATGAAAATTCCTCTCACGGAAGGAGGATTTCATGAGATCATGGCGTGCCCGGTTGTTAGCTCTGATCCTCGCTTCGTGTAGCCCTGACAACAGCCCTGCACAGGAAACCGATTTGCCTCGCTACCTAAGTGACCGCGGAACAGGGATTCCAACCTCAATGTTTGGCAGCTACGTAAGGGAGGCCGAGTTCCTCGTCTATCCATTCTTTGAGTACTACGTCGACAATAACCTGGAATACAAACCTTCGGAGCTGGGGTACGGTCCTGATGTGGACTACAGGGGGAAGTATCGCGCATCGGAAGGGTTAATCTTCTTCGGTTATGGAATCACCCCCGGCCTGGCCTTCGAATTTGAAGCGGCTGTCATCTCTGCAACTCTTGAAACATCGCCGCAAGATACATCCGCCGCTCCTCAGGAAATCAAAGAGTCGGGTTTGGGAGACGTCGAAGCGCAGGTCCGTTGGCGGTTTTCTGAGGAAACCGAAGACGGTCCGGAGATCTTCGGCTATTTCGAGACGGTGTTTCCACTTCAAAAAGACAAGCAGCTCATTGGAACGAGCGATTGGGAATTCAAACTCGGCGCAGGTTTCATCAAAGGATTCGAGTGGGGGACCATGACATTTCGCGCGGCCGCCGAGTATGCACGGGCTGAAGCGAAGATTGAAAGCGGTGAGTATGCACTTGAGTACCTCAAGCGCCTCTCTCCGGAATGGAGGATTGTCGCAGCTCTTGAAGGAAATCAGCTCGACGAGGTTACGCTCATTACAGAGGTCCAGTGGCGTTTCTTGCCTATGGCAACTCTGAAGGTTAATAATGGGTGGGGACTCACAACGAACGCCACGGATCTTGCACCAGAAGTGGGGGTCATGTTCTCTCTCTGACCACTTCTACTCAATTATCTGACTACTAGCGAAAGTATTGTTACGTCGTCAACGGTCTCTGATCCATTGATGAACGATTTGAGATCTTCCCGCAGTTCCTGCACGATTCTCCCGGCTCCGTAGTCTGTGGAATTGTGAAGGATCTTCTCAATTCCCTCCATCCCAAATTCATTCCCATGACCGTTTCTTGCCTCCACCACACCGTCTGTGTAGCAGAGGAGTCTATCGCCCTTCGACAGTGAAACCCGTCTGTTTTCAAATACGGCCTGTTCGACCAGGCCGATTGCAGCTCCCGTCGGCTCAAGTCGCTCTATTGATCCATTCGTTCGGGCCAGAAGAGGCGGGTTGTGACCCGCATTGCAATACCAAAGAGCACCCGAATCGTCGAAGCGGCCCAGGAAAACAGTCACGAACTTCGTCAATCGAATATTATGTCTGAAGAGATGATTCAGTCGCCCGACGACTTCGTCCGGCATAATGCTTTCCGGAGCAATGATTCTCAATGATGCCTGAAAACTTGCCATCAGCAGACTGGCCGCCATTCCTTTTCCCATGACATCGGCAACGACAAAGCCATGTGAGCCATCTTTGTACCGGAAGAAATCGAAGTAGTCTCCGCCGACGATATGTGCCGGCTGAAAGAAGGCTGCAATATCTACACCCGGTATCTCCGGAACATCCTGCGGCAGCAGAGCTCTCTGGACCTTCTGGGAAAGTTCGAGATCGCTTTCGAGTCTGGCCCTCTCATGACCGGTCAAATGTTCAATGCAGACAGACGCAGCATAATCCATTTCAAGCCGCGACTCCTCAACATAGTCATGGCAGACTTCACACAGGCCAAGGGTTTTGTCGTCGACTTTCTTCAGGGAGGTATCGAGGAATGCGAGTTGCTCCTCGACAGCACGCTCTCCGATAGGGCCAACGTGTGTTTTGCGTATCGGTTGGGGGGTTTGACGCAGCCAGGCGGTCAGATTTTGCCTGCGTTCGAGCAGGCTTTCCTTGATTCGGTGCAGTGGGTTATCCATAAGGTCCTCCAGGGTCTGCCTCGTGTACGAAGAAAGACCCCCGGAAGTTCAGGACTATTCAGAATTTTTTTCTAGGAAGGGAAAGACCAGTTAAGACCAAGTCCAAGAGAGAGGAACTGGTTCGTCGAAAGGGTGATCGCAGATGCTCCGCCCATTGTTGACCGGAATTCCGAGGTCTTCACGAAATGGTATTTGACCCCTGCGGCAATTGACATGCTCTCGTTGATGGGGAGGAGGCCGCCGAAACCGAGGTTAACGCCGAACTCCGTTCGCGTTTCATCAGCAAGGGTCACATTTGCGGAGCCGGTGTTATCCGTGATTGTTCCCGTAGCATCAACCTTGTAAATGTAGAGTCCGGCCTCAAGTGCCCCATAAACACGCATTGGTCCGGGCGTAATGAGTTGGAGGCCGACCAAAAGAGGGATCACCTTTACAGAGCCGGTCGAACTGATGGTCCCCGTTCCACCCGACTGCTCGTAGATCTCCTGGACCCCGCTCTCCTTCACAGGGCTTGAAAGGTAACCTCCGGATAACGTCACCCGCAAGTGTGGTTCCATATCGAAGAACATGCCGAGCGTGCCGCCAAACCCAGTGCCGAAAGCGTCTGAAAAGGATGAGGTGGGTATCATGACACTAGCCGTAGCCTCTGACCCATAGGTAAGTTGTGCCGATGCTGAACTGTGCACAATCAATGAAATCAGGACTGCGAGGGAGAAGGTTCTCATGCCATTCCTTGTGGTGGTCTGGTGATTGGGGATCAAACAGGTGCGGTAAGGTAGAGATTTGATGTGACAATTCAAACGGACTGGGATCTTGCGAAGTGTCCAATAGGATATTTCTTGCCAACGTATGAACACTGATACGACAGATGAATTTGATTCCCCCAGATTAACTCTGGGGTTTTCAGTATCAATCTGTGGGTATCTGTGTTCAGTGCAGTTACATCCTGTCGATCTTCATTCCGGGTCTTGCCAAACCGGACCACCAAAAAAAAAGGCCACGTCAATCGCCTGACGCGGCCTCTTCAATTTCAAGAACCGGTTCCTAGTTTACGTCCGCCGACTCCTCTTCCTCATTAACCTCACCCTGCTTGTCCTCTGCTCCAGCCCGGGTAAATTTCAACTCGCCGGTCTTCTTGCTGACCTTGACCCTGATAGTCGTTTGCTCTCCGAACTTCCCTCTGAGCACCTCTTCCGCGATCGGATCCTCCAAGTACCGTTGGATTGCACGGCGTAAAGGACGAGCGCCGAAGGTTGGATCATAGCCCTTCTCGGCAAGAAATTCCCTCGCCTGCTTTGTCAGTTCCAGCGTGATATTCATACTGTTCATCCGCTTCACCAGGTCCGCAACCTGAATCTGCACGATATCGATGATGTGTTGCTTCTCAAGCTGATGGAAGATGATGGCCTCATCGATCCTGTTGAGGAATTCCGGATTGAACACACGCTTGAGCGATTCTTCAATGGTCGATTTCATCGCCCCATATTCATTCTCGCTGGATGAAACGCCGAAGCCAAAGCCTCCGCCTCTCTTCAAATCTTTTGTGCCCACGTTGGACGTCATGATCATGATGGTATTCTTGAAATCAACCCGGCGACCCAGGCTATCGGTCAATATCCCATCATCAAAGACTTGCAGCAGGATGTTGAACACATCCGGATGCGCTTTCTCAATCTCGTCCAGAAGAACGACGGAGTACGGTTTCCTCCGCACCTTCTCTGTCAGCTGTCCGCCTTCCTCGTATCCCACGTATCCGGGAGGGGCTCCAACAAGCCGCGAGACATTGAATTTCTCCATGTACTCGCTCATATCGATCCGGATCAACGCGTCATCGTTGTCAAAGAGAAAACGTGCAAGCGCTTTTGCCAACTCCGTTTTCCCCACGCCGGTCGGTCCGAGAAACAGAAACGAACCAATCGGACGCTTCGGGTCTTTGAGTCCTGCACGCGTCCGGCGAATGGCCTTCGTCAACTTCTGGATTGCCTCATCCTGGCCGATCACCTGAGACTGGAGTGCGGAGTCCATATGGAGCAGCTTGTGTGATTCCGACTGTGCAATCTTGTTCACCGGAATGCTCGTCATCATCGACACCACATCGGCGATCTGCTCATCGGATACTTCGTGGATGTTCTCCTGTGCCTTCAGCTCCCATTCCCGTTTTGCAATCTCCAGATCGCTCAGGAGTTTCTTTTCGAGATCCCGCAGACGGGCAGCTTCTTCAAAATTCTGGTTTCTGACAACCTGATTTTTTGATTGTTTGATTTTCTCGACCTCGGCCTCCAGATCGAGAATTTCCTTCGGAACATGAATATTGGAGAGGTGGACGCGGACCCCGCTTCATCCATGACGTCAATGGCCTTGTCAGGAAGAAACCGGTCCGTAATGTAGCGGTCGCTGAGCCGGACGGCCCCTTCAACGGCCGCGTCAGAATACCGAACGCCGTGATGCTCCTCGTATTTATACTTGATGTTCTTCAGGATCTGAATTGTTTCGTCTACAGTCGTTGGGTCCACCATGATCTTCTGGAACCGGCGGTCCAGCGCACCGTCTTTTTCAATAAACTGGCGGTACTCATCAAGAGTTGTGGCGCCGATGCACTGCAGGTCGCCCCTGGCGAGTGCCGGCTTGAACATGTTCGATGCATCGAGGGAGCCGGATGCTCCGCCCGCGCCAACAATCGTGTGAAGCTCATCGATGAACAGGATCACGTCGCTCGATTTCTCGAGCTCGTTCATGACGGCCTTCATTCGTTCTTCAAATTGTCCCCGGTACTTCGTGCCTGCGACGAGCGCTGCGAGATCCAGGGTTACAACACGCTTCCCGTGAAGAACACGGGAAACCTTCTTCTGGATGATCCTTAGTGCAAGTCCTTCTGCAATGGCTGTTTTGCCGACTCCCGGCTCGCCAATCAGAACGGGGTTATTCTTTTTCCTCCTGCTGAGAACCTGTGCGACACGTTCGATTTCTTTTTCACGGCCAACGATCGGGTCCAGCTTGTCCTCACTCGCGAGTCGTGTGAGGTCATGGCCGAAATTGTCCAGGACCGGGGTCTTCGATTTCTCTGGTTTGCGCTCAGCCGGGGAAGTCTGAACAGGTGATGACGGTTTGCCGCTGATGATGTTGTCCAGCTCATTCCGGACGATATCATAATGCACATTGAACTGATGAAGAATCTGTGCAGCAATATTGTCATCGTCCCGCAACAGAGACAGGAGAAGGTGTTCGGTTCCAATGACGTCTGACTTGTAGAGCTTCGCTTCGAGATAGGTGATCTTCAGGACCTTCTCAGCCTGTTTTGTCAGGGGGATATTTCCGATGGTCAGTGTCCCGCCGGAAGTGCGTACAGTATCCTCGATCGCCTTCTTCAATTTGTAAAGGTCGACGCCCAGGTTCCGAAGAATCTTTACCGCAATTCCTTCACCTTCGCGAATGACCCCGAGCAGCAAATGCTCCGTTCCAATGTAGTCGTGTCCGAGTCTAAGAGCCTCTTCTCTGCTGAGACGAATGACATCCTGGACCCTGTTCGAAAAGTTACCTTCCATAGAGAAATTGTTCTTTCCTGTTAGGTCAAACGACCCGGCGCAGCGGTGGGGGGTAGTCCCCGATTCGCTCGTTCTACTGAACAATTAACGAAAATATAAAGAAACCTGTCAGGCAAGTCAATGGCACAAATCATGCCACGCGACTGGCAATAATTCCATGTGTCAGGACTTGATTTGTAAGCAGGGTGTTGCGTAGAGGTAAGATGGTAATGTCCTTTTTTCCCTCATTAGTGTATTTGTTAGGCCACGTTTCATAGGGGAAAACGGGTTCAGTTTGCTGCGGCTCTCAGAGCGAACAATGGGATCTGGGCACGAAACAGAACTCCACCTTCCCGGCGCATCAGATATGTCCCTTCCATGCTTCCTTCCATAGTCGGAAGAACACTGAAACTCGAGTACTCGTGCGCATCACCAGGGGCAATGAACGGCTGTTTGCCCACTACACCTTCACCCTCCACCTCCTGCACATTGCCTTTCCCGTCGGTAATGATCCAGTGACGTCTGAGAAGCTGAACGGTCTCCTCAGTCTTGTTTTCGATGCGGACAAAATAGGCGAAGACTATTTTCTTCCTGATGAGGTCCGATTGTCCATCAAGATAAACCGGATGAACGGTAATCCTGATTCCTTCGGTCGTTTCTGTGTAGGTCATGAGTGCTTACCGGAGGAGCAACATCGCTCTGGTCTGAACAGTTTCACCGGCGGAAAGTCGGAACAGGTAGACGCCGGAGCTGACGGAAAATCCCGAATGGTTGTTTCCATCCCACACTCTTGAATAGGTACCGGGAGTGAGCTCTTCGTTGACCAGCACGGCCACCTCCTGGCCAATGAGATCATGGATCGTAAGAGTGACCGAAGTGAATTCTGAAATCCGAAAAACAAAGTTCGATGTTCCATTGAAAGGGTTTGGAAAGTTTTGAAGCAACACCGTCTCCTGCGGAAGACCTTCATTGTCCACCGAAGAGACAAGTGACCGAAGCCGGACCTCCAACCAAAGGCTGTCATCTTCGCCGGACGCAAAAAGTGAATCAAGGTTACCCGGGGCATATCCGGAGGCGGACGCCGTGAGCGCATACCCCGCCGAGTCAGGCGGAAGTTCACCCATCCTGAACGATCCATCAGGTTCAGTTGCGGTTGAATTTCCCGTTTGCACAATGGTCATCACCGCGCCGTCTATCGGTTCACCCGACAGGGAATCAAGCACGACACCGTAGACCCGAACGGCCCGTGTACCGTTGAACCGCCAAACGTAGAGTCCATCCCCGCGATTGCCGCCGATGATTTTTCCCGACGGGAAATACGGATAAGCAGACCAAAGGCCGAAGTAGCCACCGCTTGGCCCATTGTATGTGTCATAAAACCCAACCTCGACAGGGAGATTGGGGTCTCCGATGTCCAGTACTCTGATTCCCTCAGTATTATGAGAAAGGAAAACGATGTCGCCAAGGACGTAGGGATTGTGGACGAGGCTCTGGAGATTGGCCGAATATTGCGCAACCTCGTATGGGTTGTCCAGGTCCTTGATATTCCAGATCCGGGCGGGGAGGCCGTCGACTTCATCGGTTACAACAACATGTGACAGATCATCGGTGGTCCATGCGCTATGCGTAAACTGATTAGGATGGTCGATATGCGAAAGAAGGGAGGGATTCTGCTTGTCGGTGATATCCACGATGTCAAGTCCGGTGGAGAGGGCAGAGGCAAACAGGAGATTTCCCCTGACGTGAGCGTCGTGGATGTAATAAGGAGGATCGTACAGGCCGACTTCAATCGGGTTCGACGGATCAGAAACGTCGATCATGTGCACACCTCCGGTCGACGACGTTCCGCTGACATAGACAATAGCCGAATCTGAATAAATGTCCCGCATGATGATATGTGCGCGCAGGAAGGTGGAGGTATATGTCGTTACCAGATGCACACTATCGGGCAGAGGAGAGAGGTCAATGACCTGCATTCCCTGGAGATCGCCGCCCCCCTCCGTGACAACAAAGGCGTGGTCCCCGATGACCGTGATTTCGCGCCAATTGTTGTCTTGTCCATCAACAAAGTCAACCTGATGAATGTTTGCTGAGTCATCAATGGCGATAATGTGCGTTCCAAGAAATCCTCCAAGAATTGCAAATTCCTCACCTGATGGTGATGTCCATCCCCATGAGCCGGAATTGTGCGGCTCGCCTGGGGCAGGGTTGAGGGTTCCGAACAATGAAACGTTGAGACTCACTTGCGCGAAGGCATTTTCCTGTTCTGAGGTAAGAACCAGAAAAAACAAACCAAACACTGTGTTCCGTGTCATGCTTTCTCTCCCCCTGCCGGTAGAATTGTTCCACTGCACGAGCCAAATCCGATCCGCCGTGCACCTTCGCGCTCAGCGGCGCCTGTGAAGGTGACCTCGTCGCCGTCCTCAAGAAATGCTCTGGTCTCTCCGGATGGCAGGGCGACTGGTTCCTTCCCGCGCCAGGTGAGTTCGAGAAGACAACCGCGGGAATCCTTCCCGGGTCCTGAGACTGTGCCGCTGCCAAAGAGGTCTCCGGATCTCAGATTGCAGCCATTGCTTGAGTGATGTGTAAGCATCTGGGCAACTGTCCAGTACAAATCCCGAAAGTTGCTCTTGCTCAACCGCACCGGGGCATGGCCGGCCTCTCTCATTTTTTTCGTGGTCACGAATACCTCGAGGCCAAGATCGATTCCCCCGCTTGACCTGTCGACCTTTGACGAAAGATAGGGAAGCGGATCCGGATCACCGGGCTGTCGTTGAAATGCCGGCACGCGAAATGGCTCGAGCGCCTCGAGTGTTACTACCCACGGCGAAATTGTCGTCGCAAAGTTTTTCGCGAGGAATGGCCCGAGGGGCGGGTATTCCCATTTCTGCACATCACGCGCCGACCAATCGTTCAGAAGACAGAACCCGAAGATATGTTGTGATGCTTTATCGACGGGGATCGTGGTTCCCATTTCTGTCCCGGTTCCTACAAAGGTCCCGACTTCCAGTTCATAGTCAAGTAACCTGCTCGGTCCAAAGGAAGGAAGCGATCCATTGTCAGGCACTGTCTGTCCGCACGGACGCTTCACCGGCGTACCGCTGACCACAATTGATGATGAGCGGCCGTGGTAAGCGATCGGAATATGTTTGTAGTTGGGGAGAAGTGGGTTGTCGGGCCGGAGCATCATTCCGACATTCGTTGCGTGAAAGAGCGAGGCATAGAAGTCAGTATAATCGCCGATTCTGACCGGCAACAGCATCTCAGCATCCCTCATCGGGACAAGGCAAGTCTCAAGCTGCTGTTTGACCTTCTGCGACACCTCTGCGTCTTTTCTGAAGAGCTGAAAAATTTGCCCGCGGACAGAGGTCCAGCAGACGGCCCCACATGCCATGAAAGCATTGAGGGAATCCTCGTTGAATGAAGACACGCCGGACCTTGCCTCTCCCTGAAACGGTGCGACCTTGTTGAGCCCGGCCATGTTGATGATCCGATCTCCAAGGGCAACGCCAACTGTCCCACTGTCCGTTGTGCCCGCACGACGGAACACGCTGAATGGCAAATTCTGAAGCGGAAAATCTGTCGTCTTCTCATTTGCAGACTCCACCCATGATTCGATGCGGGGGTCGTGAGTGACATTCATGCTGGTCAATCTGACTCCCTCTCGGGATAACTCCATAACAATCCGAGCTCCTTGAGTTCCTCGACCGGTTCCAGGAAGGAACAGGATCCAAAGGAAGTGATGTTGCAGTTGCGCGCTCTTGTGAGGTCATGCATGCTGATGTGGTGGCCGCGCCACGAGATTCCTTCGTCGTCAATGTGAAATTCGTCTGCAGCGCTTGCCTCGAGAGCCCTCACAGCATCATCCTCTCCAAGGCCGGATGCCACAAGGGCGCCGGTAATGAAAAGATTGAGGAATCCAAACATCGTTGCTGATTGACTGTTCGGCTCATAGGTGAGTCGATAGCGACCCTTGATTGCATGGTGAAGGCCGGCTGTTGCCTTGTACGGAACACCTGCCGCTGAGCAGAGAACCATGAACCGGACGATCTCGGCGGCGGACGGAAACGCATCCTCCGAGACTCCTCCGGTCCGAATCTTTGCCCTTGCGTTGACCTTTGCAATCGCAGGGACGGTGAGGGCAGGATCGCTCCCGGCCGGGATCTCAAAGTACAGGATTGCCTCCCCTGCGAGCTTCCCATTCGCAAGGATCTCTTCCGGTTTGTTTGCCTTCAGCTCAATAGTATCAATCGTTGCCTGTCCTGAGGCCGGTGCCGAGTGATTGCTGTTAAACTTTTGCACCATGGTGAGGTCCCTGACCAGGTCCGGTCCTCCAAGAACAGTTATGTGCCATGGATTTCCGCTGGGCCCGGGGAGAGTGTTTCTTGCAGCCTGCTCGAATTCATCCAGCCGGTCAATCGGGACGATGAATCGTCCCAGCATCCATGAATGCTCGGAGGCGATATATGCCGCGTAGTTTTCAACTGCAGCATGTATTCCCAGCTTCGCAGGAGGGAAGAGCCCGGCATAGTCGATGGCATTCCTCAGAAGGGGAAACAGCGAGTTCACGTTCTCGAATCCGAACGAAGAGAATTGTTCAGGAGGTTATCGAAAAAAAGAGACATGTAATCCTGAGTCATCGATTGATGGCCCCTTTCGATCGTTTCCACGCCTTCCATCCACCCTTCAATGAGAAAACATTCCGGTATCCAATCTTTTTTAGATTTTCAGCGGATAAGGCAGACCGGAACCCCCCTCCGCAATAGAGTACAATTTCCTTTTTCTTGTCCGGTATGGCCTTCTCAATGTCGCGTTCCAGAATTCCCCGTCCGAAATGAACTGCCCCGGAGATATGGGAATCTTCCCATTCGTGGTCCTCGCGAACATCAATCACAACGGGACTCTTGTCCTGGCGCAATCTTTCCTTGAGATCTGGTACTGTCATTTCCTTGATCTTTTTCTTTGCAGCAACAACCAGCTTGAGAAATCCTGGGGAATGCTTCATCTGCTAACTCTTTGGATGTTTGATTGTCGTTGATCAGGCATTCAAACTTATCGACTCCCGCGCAGACCTGCAAGCGCACGGTCAAGATTTGAAGAATTGCCACAAAGACACGAAGACTCAAACACACTCATGATCTTGCAGGCTATTGCGTTCCTTCGCGCCCGCCTGACCGTCTCTGAACAATTACAGTCGGGCAGGTCTTTGTCCGGCCTCCGGCCGAGACCTCGTCTCGAGACGGGAGACTTCGCGGCAGGATCCGGGATTCTTACCATTAGACTCTTGCGGCTTGCAAATGACTTCCTCGGTCTCGATATTATCCAGCCTTGGAACCCATGACATGAGCATACATCCAACACATGCGGTTGTTGACCTGTCCGCCCTGAGACATAACCTCGGTGTTGTTCGCGACATTGTTGGACCACGCGTCAGGATCATGGCGGTGGTCAAGTCAAACGGCTATGGTCACGGAGCGCTGGCTGTCGCGAGAGAAGCTGTCTCCTGCGGAGTGTCATACCTTGCAGTGGCTCGAATCGAAGAAGGCATTGAGTTGCGAAAAGGGGGAGTCGGATGTCCGGTTCTCGTTTTTGAGGTAGGAGCAGAAACCCAGTTGGAGGCGGCATTGGAGTCTGACCTGGACCTTACCGTGTCTTCTCTCCGCGGTGCGAGGATGATAAGCACGATTGCGTCCCGCACGGGCAAGGTCGCGAAAGTGCACGTGAAGGTGGACACGGGGATGGGTAGACTGGGATTCAGTGTTGAAGAGGCAATTGGTGCGATTGAAGAAATAGGCAGCCTTACGCAAATCGAGATGACATCTGTGTGGAGCCACTTCGCTACCGCCGACGAAGAGGATCAGTCCTATGCAAAGACACAGCTCACAAGATTCAATGAGGTTCTGGGCAAACTTGACCAGCGGAGCATCCGGATTCCGCTCCGGCACATGGCAAATTCAGCAGGGCTCATCACGATGCAGGAGGCACACTTTGATATGGTCCGACCGGGCATCATGATGTATGGCATTGCCCCGCGGAAAACGATGGCTGTTTCAACACGGCTGAGACCGGTGATGTCGGTGGTCTCCACAGTTTCATTTCTGAAAGATGTGGACGCAGGGTCCGGCATTTCCTATGGAAGAACATTTGTTACGAGAAAACGGACACAAATTGCAACCGTTCCGATCGGATATGCCGATGGCTACTTCAGAGGGCTAAGCAACAAGGCTCAGGTGCTTATCAGGGGAAAACGCTATCCCGTTGTTGGGACCGTGTCGATGGACCAGATCATGGTTGAGGTAGGGGCTGAGAGTAGCGTGAGGGAAAACGATATCGTTACACTGGTTGGCAACGATGGTGGGGAGGGGATTTCCTATCATGAGCTTGCCGATACCCTTGGAACCATTCCCTACGAGATCATGTGTGCCGTCAGTGCCCGGGTGGCCAGGGTTGTGAAGGCATGAGCGAGACAGGAGTCTCGTTCTACAAAATCACAAGGCCCTTTCTTGCAGCGTTTTGTAGAGCGACTCTCCAGAGTCGCTCAAAAGGGTTGGAACGGGGCGTGGGCCTGGCAAGTCAGAAATGACCCGATGGCTGTTGCGGATTTTGATCGGCTTTTCCTATATTGAGGGGAACACAGAGGGGAAGTCAGTAGCCAGTGTCTGAAATCTGAAATCAGGAATCCGAAACCATTTAACGCTAACATCTAAAGGGAGAAACAATGAAGGGCCGGATTTTTATTCTGGGATTAAGCCTGTCTTTTCTTGGGATCATCACCACGGGATGTCCGCCGCCTCTGGAGGAATTTTCAGCAGTCGATATTGCCGTGAATGGCATGACATGCGATGAGTGTGTTGACAGGATCACAGAGGCTGTCGCCAATCTTGATGGTGTGCATGCCGTTTCTGTTGACCTGAAGGAAAAAATAGCGTCCGTTAAGTTCGAAGTGGTAAAGCTGAAGCTCGCTGATATTGAGCACGCAATAGCGGAGGCAGGATTTGACGTAGCCGGAAATGAACCTGAAGCACAGAGTCATGATGCGGCTGGTTGCTGTGCGCAAAAGAGCCTTTAGTCTGAAGTAACAGGAAAGCAGTTTGAATAACGAGGTTCAAAGGGAGGATCCCATGATCAAAACACTTGCTGTAATACTCGCATTTGCCTTTTTTTGCTCCACATCAGCAGCGACAATGTTGCACGGAGATGAGCATAGCCACGCCCTCAAGTCTGTGTCCTGTGACCCGTCATGCGGTTTTTCGGTCAAGAGTCACGACGAAAAGGAGATTGTTAGTTTCGTGCAGGCCCATTCAAAGATGCATCACAACAAGGATGTCTCAGAAGCAGATGTGAAGAAGATGATGAAAGAGGAGAAGGAGCCTGAAAAGGCTAAATAGGGTTAAGTCCCTGAGGTGTAATCCTTATCGGCCCTGCTCATTGAGCAGGGCTTTTTTTTGGAAACAGGGGAAGGAGCCTCTCTACTGCGGAATATTGAACTGCTTGGTGGAAACGGATCTGCCACCGTACTGATCGAGTGCCACCAGCTTCAGAAAGACAGCGGTCGGTTTCGACTCGAGATTGATTGACACAACGAAACTCCTTCCGCTGATCTTGTCCAGGCGTGCAATTCCCGACGGTTGCGCTTCGACCGACAGTCTTACCGCACCATCAGCGGCATCTGTCGATGCAACGTTGATCTTGAAGACATTCTGGGCCCTATCGAGCTCCTGTCCCTGCCATTTGATCTGCGGGGGAGGGGGTGCGGTCAGAGAAACCAGATGTTGTTTGATGACATGTCCGCGGTACGTGATCCGGTAGTCGAGGGATGTCCAATTCCTTTCCGGCGTATACACATGTTTCTGAGTGCCGGAACCTGTGGTAACCACCTTATTGTCGTGGAGCACTGCAATTGAGAGGTCAACCGGGTTCAGCCCCTGAATCCGCCCGTCAAAGGAGTACGGTATCCCCCAAAAGCCTTTTTGCGAAGGTTCTGAGACGAATGAAGGGGGAAGAATATCGACCGAGAAGGCTACCAGGGCCATGTCTTTGCCACCCAGGCCTCGGTTGGCATTTGCCGTAAGGGTGAACGTCTTCTTGCCCAGCACCGGCCTTTCCCAGGTCATGACAACGAAAGCGCCCCCATCCGGTGATCGATCGATACGCGTTCCCGAAGGAGGGGTGAACGTTACTCGTGCAGCATCCTCCACGCCGGAGATGAAGATCTTCTTCGAGTACGGCGGCCCGAGAATCCAGCTTTCCTGTTTGTCCTGGACACTGACGCCGAATTGCAACGGGTCTATTCCGCTCTTCTCAATTCTTGCTACAAGCAGGACGGTGTCGCGGTCCACGTCTTCAAGCTGTGGGGAGTAGGGGATAACGTACGTGGTGTCCTTGATCTTCAGTCGAATCTGATTCCCGTCGGCCATGATCCTCCGGGAGTATCCGGCCACTTCGAAGAAATAGGTCCCTTCCTCCAATGGGTGCGTTGCGAGAACTCCATCACCATTTTCGTTCGAAAGTTCTGTTCCGGGATTGGTGCTTTCCTGTTTTCCCCTGTTGACTTTCCAGGCGCGCACAAGTGAAAATTCGACGGCGCCCCTTTCAATGGGGCCATCAATCTTTGTCCTGAGCCTGACAGGGTCCCCGGTTACGGACTGACCTTGCTCAATGTAGAACGATGCTGTATCCAGATATGGGGTAAGGACAAGCGGCTTGACGTAGAGCTCGACCAAATGGGCGATGTCTTCATCGCGTTCCTTCAAGAGCTGGTCTCGCTCCATGGTAATCACGAACACCGTCATGACGGCGACGATGTACAGGACAAAATAGAATGA
>Ga0105340_1000749_pt1 | contig 15132 bp, 12 predicted proteins | sample EasRivMeERMLT700_FD_89676 | JGI IMG/M metagenome (GOLD analysis project Ga0105340, IMG submission 89676) | Soil microbial communities from meander-bound floodplain in the East River, Colorado, USA - East River MetaG ERMLT700 | ecosystem: Environmental > Terrestrial > Soil > Floodplain | place...
AACCACAGAGACACAGAGGCACAGAGAAAGGCAGGATAGGTAAGAAAAATCCCGCTTCTTACTTCCCCATTTTCTCTTCTCTGTGTCTCTGTGCCTCTGTGGTTCAAATGCGTTGCAAAGCCCTGCATCAACGTTGAATGGTAGGTGCCGCGAGCCGAGCGGCACCGAGCGACGAGGTCCGGCTCGGCTCGCCGGACCTACCAGAAAAGATCGGTACCAAGGCCGGACAAACCTCCGGCCCGTTTCATTTCTCGCCAATCAAGGCACGCAATGTTTCGGCGCCGAGCCGTTGACAATAATCACCGAAACTCTCGCCGGGCTGGCGGCTTTTCTTGAAATCCTCAAGGAGCGGCGTCAACGTCGGCACGATCTGGTTGAGCGGTACGAGATCTTTCAGGACGAAGTTGAGCCGCGAGCCGATCAGGTTTCCGCCGACGTAGAGCGTGTACTTATCTCCCGATCGGCCGACGATGCCGATGTCGCTCTGATAGGGCCGCACACAGCCATTGGGACAGCCCGTCATGCGAACGCCGATCTTGTCGCTGAGCAGGCCGAGCCGTTTGATTTCCGCTTCCAGTTGATCGACGATCGCCGGCAATGCGCGTTCGGCTTCGGACAACGCCAGCCCGCAACTGGGGATCGCCGGGCACGCCATGCTGTGCGTCTGCACGAGCGAAATCCGATCCGAACGCGTGACGCCGTACACCGTGAGCAGCCGATGAATCAGCGGCTTGGCCGATTTCGGCAGATCGCAAAGCAATATGTCTTGCATCGGCGTCAGGCGGATGTTCGGCTGAAACTTCTCGACGAGTTTCACGAGCAAGGTGCGCAAGCGGAAGTCGCCGTCGTCCTTGATACGGCCGTTTTCCACGGAGATGCCGTAGAAATAATTGCCGTCCCCTTGCTCGTGCCAGCCGAGGTGCAGCGGGAAACCCGTCACGCGGAGATCCTTAGGCAGAAGCAGAGGAAACGGTAGATACGTTTGCAGCACCTCGCGGAACTTGGCGATGCCCCAATCGTGCAGCACGTATTTGAGGCGAGCACGTTTGCGGTCCGCTCGATTGCCGTGATCGCGAAAAAGCTTGATGACGCCTTCCGCGGCGGCGACGGCCTGGTCCGGCGTCACATAGCACACCGCTTGAGCGATGAACGGAAATGTGTTCGCGTTGCCGTGCGTCATGCCCATGCCGCCGCCGGCGTGAACGTTGTAGCCGACGATGGCGTCGTTCTCGACGTGGGCGAGGAAGCCGAGGTCTTGTGCGTAGAGGTCGGTCGAGTTGTCTTCGGGCAGCGCGAAAGCAACCTTGAACTTGCGCGGCAAGTAGAGCTTGCCATAAATCGGCTCATCGACCAGGTCCGGCGCTCCGTTTGGAAGTTCCTTGCCGTTCAACCAGACTTCGTGATACGCCTTTGACCGCGGCGCGAAATGCTGGGCGATTAGGCTCGCCAGTTGTTGTAAATCGCGATAGACCGGCGTCGCCATCGGCGCGGCCGGCGCCATCACGTTGCGCGACACGTCGCCGCAAGCGCCGAGCGTTGTCAACAGGCATTCGTTGATCTCCTTGATCGTTTGCTTCAAGTTTGACTTCAAGACGCCATGCAGTTGAAAGCCCTGGCGCGAAGTGATGCGCAACGTGCCGTTGGCGTACTTCTCGGCGAGGCGGTCGATGTTCAAGTACTGCTCGGCCGTGACTTTGCCGCCGGGGATTTTGCAGCGGATCATGAAGTTGTACGATTTGCCGGCGCCGTCCTGGCGGCGATCCTTGCGAGCGTCGCGGTCATCTTGCTGGTAGCTGCCGTGAAACTTGATCAGTTGCTTGTCTTGATCGTTGAAGTGATCGCTGGCCTGGCCGAGTTCGTCGGCGAGGGTGCCGCGCAGTTGCCGGCTGTTTTCCTTGATCAATTCAACTGCCGAGCGCTTCACGGCATTCGGCGTAGGTTCCGCGGACATAGCATTTGTCTCAAAGCGATGCACCTACATGAGATCGGCCAATCCCTACTAATTTGGTGCATTTAGTGTTAATTTAAGTGGAATGGTCAAAAGATTCCACCCCAACCGGTTGGCAAATTGGAAAAACAAGCTGGACGTTTGAGGGAGTTTGGCCCGCCTTTTCACATCCTGTCTGGCGTGACGATTACCGCACGACCCGCCTGGTACCAGCTTGGGGCGACCGGGCGAATCGACGTTAAGTTGCCTAATCTGCCAGACGAACTTAGGTTGGTAGCGAACGTCAATAGAAAGGACGCACCTTGTCGGCACTCACGGCAACTTCCGGGCATCACCTGGGATTCCTCTCGATCCATCAAGATGCGGGCGGCTTCGTCGGCGGCTATTTAGTAACGAACGCCTGGGGCAGGCCGCTCGAGTTTCGCCTGTCCAGCGCTGTGCAGCCGACCAAAGTGCAGCAAATCCTCTATGGCGACACGCTCGCTCCCTATCTTTGCGGCGAAGTCATCGGCAAAACCTTGATCGAAAAAACCGCGGCTCGGGCAGCGTGCATCATCGTCGATCAGCCCATGGCGATGGACGTGCGACTGCACGTGGAAACGCCGATCGGCCTTTGGCGCAGCATCGCCGATCCGGATCAAGAGGCGCCGGGGTTGCACGTGCGTGATCGGCTCTATTGCCACGCGCGCTTCCCCGACGATGTCGCCTCGTTGCAAACGCTTCTGGAAAAGCTCGACGGCTTCGATTTCGCCGAGCCGTTCACGCGCATCCGCGAGGCAATGAGCGAGGCGCGGAAGCTGGGCGTGACCATGCGGCGTGCGGCGTAGCCTCGTAGCCACAAGCTGCCAGCTTGTGAGCCTGCGGAGCAGACAAGCTGGCGGCTTGTCGCTACGAGGCTGCTCGAACCATTCCGCCTGAAACTTTTCGCGATCCCGTCAAGTACCTACTTGCCAAAGCCGTCTTGGTTCATCATACTGCCAAGGCGACCGGCGTGCATTGCCGCGCCCCCACCCATATCCCTTGAGGTTACTTCCATGATGAAGCGCATTGTGCTCGGGCTTTGTGTCGTTTTGCTGCCGGGCGTGGCCAGGGCACAGAATCAAGAAAATTACCTACCATCCAAGAGCCAGCTCTATTTTCGTTTTGACGGCATGAAGATGCATCAAGCCGCCTTCGACAAGACCGCCGTCGGCAAGATGATGCAAGGGGACACGGGCAAATTCCTCGACGAACTCTGGAAATACGCCCAGGAACAAATCATCAACGCCACGCAATTCGAGCCGAAGGTCGCGCCGCTCTTGAAGGATTTCGGCAAGCTCGTCTCGTCGATGCACCAGGACGGCCTCGTGCTCGGCGTCGGCGTCGAGCAGATCAATCCGCCGCTCGTGCAAGCCGTTGTGGTCTTTCCGAAGGCCGCCGGCGAGTCGGGCACGTTGATGCCGCTCATCCAGAAAATCGCCGAGGAAACCAAGGCCGACGTCAAATCGACCAAGGTCGGCAAGCGCTTCGTCAACACCGTCAGCGTTCAATTCCTGCAGATGGGCTGGTGGGCGCAAGGTCAGGATGCCGTCGTCTTCATCGGCACGAGCGATCCGGTGGCGTATGCCAGGGACATCGATGCCGCCAAGACCGGCCTCGCCGGCAATGCATTGTTCATGAAAACGCAAAGCTTCAAGGAATTCACCACGGCGTCGCGCGGTTACTTCGACATGGCCGGCGTCTTGCAGGTCGTCTCCGATTTCGCGCCGCCCGCGGCCCGCATCATCGATGAACTCGGCATCAAGGGCATCAAGAACATCACCTTCCATTCGGGCTTCGAGGGCCTGGCCGAACGCTCGGTAGTCGATATGGAAATGGTCGGCACGCGCAAGGGCCTCTTGAGCTTGACGAGCCAGAAGAAAATCAGCTTGAAGGATTTGCCCGTGCTGCCCAACGACATCACCGCGTTCTCGGCGAGCAGCATCAGCTTGAACAAGGCGTACAACGTGCTCACCGGCACGCTGGATAACATCATTCGCGTGTTCGATCCCAATCAGGCCGACAATATCCAGGAACAAATCAAGGCGTTTGAAGGCGCCGTCGGCGTCGATTTCGAGAAGGAAATCTTCAGCAATTTCGGCGACGTCATGGTCAGCTACAGCTCCCCCTCGGACGGCTTCCTCGGCACCGGCGCCGTCATCGCGATCCAGGTCAAGGACGGCAAGAAATTGAACGCCTCGATCGCCAAGTTGCTCAAGGCAATCCCGGCGAATCCGGGCGGCGAACTCGTGACCAAGAAAAAACCCTACATGGGCGGCGAGATCATGACCCTCCAGCTCGTCGGCCAGGCGAACGCCAACCTTGCGACGCTCGGCATCTACAAGAATTGGTTCATCTACGCATCCTACCCGCAGCCGATCAAGGGCTTCATTCTGCGGCAGGAAGGTCAGTTGCCTGCGTGGAAGGCGGACGAATCGCTCACCAAGGCGCTGGCGCAGTTTCCGCAGGAATTCACGTCGATCAAGGTCAGCGATCCTCGGCCGAGCGTGCAGATGCTCTTGTCGATCACGCCGACGGTCATGAATGTGGTGAACTCGGTCGGCGGCCCATTCGTTCCCGGCTTCAAGTCGTTCGACCTCGATCTGATTCCGCACGCCCAGGACGCGACGCGGCATCTGTTCCCGAACGTCACCGTTGGCACGGACGACGGCAAGCGCATTCGCAGCGAGACGCGAGCGTCGCTATCGCTGCCGTTCTAAAGTTGGCGCGGCTGGTGAACATCGTTTTTCGGCGTTTGATGGAGGTGGGTGGATGCGATTTCCGGTGTTCGTTTCGACTCCAAATTGCCTCACCCCAAAACAGCGGGAGGTGTACGACTTCATCTTGGGCGAGCTAGCCCGCCATAGCTTGGAGCCGTGCACGCTCGGTCAGAGCCACCACCCAACGCAGAGCCCGCTGCACGAGGTCATGGTCATGGCCCGGCACGTCTGCGGCGGCGTGATCCTCGGGTTCGAGCAGTTTTGCGCGACCGACGGCGTGAACAGGCCGGGCACCAACCGGGAGAGCAAGCTCGCGGCACCGGCCTTCTTCCCCACGCCATGGAACCAACTGGAGGCCGGCATCCTGTACACCGTCGGCGTGCCGCTCCTGATCTTCCGGGAGCGTTCCATCACCGGCGGCATCTTCGATCAGGGCGTGTCCCGCTGGTTCACCCACATGTTGCCTCAAGCCGACGAGTTGGAGCAGCACCGGCACGTCATCGCATCCGTTATCGCGGACTGGCGAGGCAAAGTCAGCGAACGGTTTTACGCCATTGCATAGGCAGTCGTTGAACCCGGCGCGTAGGCTCAAGACAAGCCCGGCCTACGTCAATTCACGTTCATACACGGGAAAGCTACCCTGCCGTTCGAAGATGCGCTGATAAAAGGAAAGCAGCGCCGGCGCATCGGACGCCACTTGAGCGCCGTAACAGGAGATGTCGTCGTCGTCGCGCAGCAAATTCATCGCATAGCCCAGCATATCCATGCCGGTTGAAATAATGTTCTTGTCCGGCTTCGTCACAAAACTGAACATGCCACGAATTCGCTTGGTGGTCATGCCTTCCGTGCCGAAGGCGCCCAGGCGGAAGCACGGCATCATCGAATCGACATTGCGCGGGTCGGCGTAAGTGTTGTCCGTGATGAAGACGCCGGCCGCGATCGGTTCGCCGGTTTTGCTGCGCATGACGAAGATCGACTCCGCCTGGATCCACGGGTTTTGCCACAACGCGTTTCGCAACTCCAGGGCCGTCGAAACGCGGAACACCGACGGGTCAAGCGCTAAGATGCCCGGCGCGTCGTCGATTGTCGCGGGCGTGACATTGCTGCCCAAACGCGCCGACGGCGTCGGCATGTTCTCGAGCGCCATGACGAAATTGATCATCTCGCGAGCCAGACGGAAGCCATGATTGGTGAAAAAGTCGTTGATTGTCGGCCAGTCCTTGCGGTATGCACTGAAGGCCTTCGTGATGCCGCGCCGCTTCATCGCGTCAAGCGTTTGTGTGAAAAGCGGTTCGCCGGCCGCTTCAAACTTGGGCAAGCACCAGGGATAACTGATGCGGCCGTTGGACTGGTAGGAGCAATAGCCGACGACATTGCCGTTTTCGACCGCATAGTAACGCGTGGACGGATCGAAATCGCGCACCGTCGTGCGGCGTTGAATGTCCACGATCGTCGCTGGTTTGAATTTCGGCAAGGTCGCGCCGGCGGTGTTGTAGATTTTCAACTGCTCAAATTCGTCGCCCGCCTGGAACGGTCGGATGTTCACAGTTTTTTTCTCCGAGCAAGTGATGGGCTTGGCGAACTTATGCGGAGTTTCTACTTCGTGGGAGCGTCAGAAACATTGATTCAAGTTTATCATTTTTCTTGGCTTGATGTTGGCCTTTGAATGAATTACGCGACAGTCTGCCGTGGACCGTGCCGGCAATAATGAGTTGGACCGTTTTGTCGAATACAATGGACAAGAGAACTTTATCGAAGTTAGGAGACGCACCGATGCGAAGGACCTGTTTGGCGGTCTGTGTACTTTCGCTGGGCCTACTTGGGACGGATTCGCTCCGAGGCAATGACGCCGACGCCATCGCTCGCGGCCAGAAGGCGCTCCAAACGCGCGCCTTCAGTCCGGCGCCGTGGTCGTTCGCCGCGTACGATAACGCCTGGAAAAGCTGGCAGCCCAAGCTGGACAAGCAGCCCGCCAACTACGACGAAGCGTTCCGCGAACGCTACGGCCTGCACGCCGCGCCGTACGACAACGGCAAATATCCGATGGGCATGCGCCCCGGCACTTTGCTGCTCTTCAAGGGCATCACCACCGACTGCATGCTTTGCCACGGCGGCTCGGTCCTCGGCAAGAGCTACGTCGGCCTCGGCAATTCGGCGCTCGACATTCAAGCGTTCTTCGAGGATCTGAATCGCGCCACCGGACTTTCGCCCAAGCTGCCGCACATCTTCTCCAACGTTCGCGGCACTTCGGAGGCCGGCTCGATGGCCGTTCTTCTGCTCAGCTATCGCAATCCCGATCTCAGCATTCGTTTCGAACGCCATAAATTCGAGATCAAGGACGAGATGTGCGAAGACACGCCGGCCTGGTGGCTGCTCAAGAAGAAAAAGACGATGTACCACACCGGCTCCACCAATAGCCGATCGGTTCGCTCGATCATGCAGTTCATGTTGACGCCGACGAATGGGCTCGACGTTTTCGAGAAGGAAGAGCCGGTGTTTCGCGACATCCAGGCGTATCTGTTGAGCCTGGAGGCGCCGAAGTATCCGTACGATGTGGATGAGAAGCTCGCCGACACGGGCCGCAAGTTGTTCATCAAGAATTGTGCGAAGTGCCACGGCACCTACGGACCCGATGGCGCCTATCCGAACAAGGTGATCCCGCTGAAAGAAATTGGCACCGACAGCGCACGTTACTACGGCCTGCCTCAAAACCTGGGCGAGCTTTATGACAAGAGCTGGTTCGCAAAAGAGAAGCCGGTAGGTTACCAAGGCGTGCCGACCGACGGCTACCTCGCGCCGCCGCTCGACGGCGTCTGGGCGACGGCGCCGTATTTCCACAACGGTTCGGTGCCGACGCTTTACGATGTGCTCAATTCCAAGTCGCGGCCGAAGATTTACACGCGTTCGTTTCGGACCGATGAAGCGTCCTATGACAAGAACAAGGTCGGCTGGAAGGTGCAAGTCATGGACGAAATGCCGAAGCTCGATGATGCGTTTGAACGTCGCAAGATTTACGACACGACGCAACGCGGCCGCGGCAATCAGGGTCACACATTCGGCGATGAGTTGAGCGATGAACAGAGGCGGGCGGTGGTTGAGTATTTGAAGACGTTGTGACAGAGGTTCGCCGCGTTTCGTCGTAGGCGCATTTGTCGTCGGGCGGCTTGGAGCACCAACGGTGCGAAAATGTTAAAGCCCAGGGCAACGCCCTGGGAAAGCGAACCCATTACGATCAAAGCCCCGAAGGGGCGCAATCGCACCGTTGAACGACCATCGCGCCCCTTCGGGGCTTTACGGACGCCGATTCCGTTTCCCAGGGCGTTGCCCTGGGCTTTAACATCTCGCACCTTCGGTGCTTTCGATCAACGCACACGTTCAACCGTTACGGGTCCAGTTAACGTTGGAGGCTCGCCAGCAACTCCTTCGCCGCCGTGCGCGGCGATTGCTTCTCGACATCGACGCGCAAATTGGCGCGGCGCATCGCTTGCAAATCAATCTTGTTCACAAGCGGCTCCAGCGCCAGTCGCAACGCGTCGTTCCGTGCCCCTTTTTGCGATAACAACACGATCGCGTCATACGGCGGAAACGCTTTCTTGGGATCGGCGAGCGTCGTGTAGCCGTGCTCCGTCAGCCGGCCGTCGCTGAGGTAAGCGCAAAGAACGTCCACGTCCTTCGCTCCGTACATCAACGTCGGCGTCATCTGCTTGATTTCCTTGAACTTAAGGTTGTACGTCTTGCACACGTGATCCCATTCGCCGCGCTGAGCAAATTGCATATCGCCGCCGACGACGTACTTGCCAGGGTGTTTGGAGAGATCGCCGATGCTCGCGATGCCTTCCTTGCGGGCGCGATCGCTTTTCATGGCCAGCACGTAGGCGTTTTCGAAGCCAAGCCGGCCGAGGCATTCGACGTCGTACTTCTCCTTGAGAAACGTCTTGGTTTGTTGGAAAGTTGTCTCCGCGTCGGCGACGCCTTTTTGGCCCATCAACGTGACCCAGATATTGCCGGTATAGTTGATGCAACAATCGATCTGATTGTTCTTGAGGGCGATGAACTGAAACGTTTCGCCCATGCCCTGGCGTTGATCGACCGGATGGCCGGCGTCGCGCATCAATTGCGTGATCACTTCGGAAAGAATGTGCTGCTCCGTGAACGGGGCGCTGGCGACAACAGGCACGGGCGGAGCAAACACGCGCGCGACCGGCTTGTACAATCCGCCGACCAGCACGATGCAAAGCCCGACGCCGGCGACGCACGCCAATGTCTTGCTGCGCCGGCCGACCGCGATTTCGATGACGTGGACGAGTTGATCGAGGAGGATCGCCAGGAGTGCCGCGACGACGCAGCCGAAAATCGTCCACGACATGTCGTTCATTTCCAGGCCGGAGAAAATGTAATTGCCCAGGCTCAGGCCGCCAACCGAGGTGGCGAGCGTCGCGGTGCCGACGACGAGTACCGTCGCGGTGCGAATGCCGGAGAGGATGACCGGCGCCGATAGCGGCAGTTGCACGCGCGTGAGCATTTGCCAGTCGGTCATGCCGAGGCCGCGCGCGGCTTCGTTGAGCACCGGATCGATGCCGCGCAAACCGGTGATGGTGTTGGCGAGGATAGGTAGAATGCTGTAGAGCATGAGCGCGACGAACGCCGGCGCGAAACCGATGGCGCCGCCCATGACCGGCACCATGATCGCCAACAGCGCGACGGTCGGCACCGTTTGCAAGATGCCGGCGATGCCGAGCAGCCATTCCGCCAGCTTGGGCCGGCGACTGGCCGCGATTCCCAAGGGGACGCTCAAGGCCAGGCCGACAACGAGCGCGGTGATCGAGATCAACATGTGCCCGCCGAGGTAGTCGGGCAATCGGTCCAGCAAGTATTCGAGTTTGTCGCTCAAGACGCCACCCCCTCGCTCGAAGCCGCCATCAACGCTTCAAGTTGTTCGGTCTGATTCCGGGGGCTCGCCATCAGGGCCGCGACAAATTCGTCCACGGGCTGCGAAATCAACTCGCGCGGCGTGCCGACTTGCAGGAGCTTTCCCGCATTCATGACGGCAATCATGTCCGCAGACAGAAGTGCCTCCATCATGTCGTGCGTCACCATCACGGCCGTCAGCCCAAGCCGGCGCCGCAAACCTAGGAACTCCTCACGCAATTCATCGCGCGTCACCGGATCGAGGGCGCCGAACGGTTCATCGAGCAACATCACCTTCGGCCCCACTGCGAGCGCCCGCGCAAACCCGACGCGCTGCTGCTGTCCGCCGGAAAGTTGTCGCGGCATGCGCTCGCGATATTGTTCCGCCGGCAGTTTCACGAGATTGAGCAGCTCATCGATGCGCGAATGGATGCGATCTTTCTGCCATTTCAACAATTTCGGCACGACGGCGATGTTCTCCGCGACGGTCATGTGCGGAAACAGGCCGCTTCCTTGAAAGACATAGCCGATGCTGCGGCGAAGCTGCACCGGATCGGTCTGACGTACATCGCGGCCATCGACGACGACGCGGCCGGAAGTCGGATCGATGAGGCGATTGATCATCTTGAGCGTCGTCGTTTTGCCGCAGCCGGAGCCGCCCAACAGAGCGAGCAGTTTGCCGCGCGGCACATGCAAGCTGAGGTTGTGCACGGTGAAATGAGCGCCGCCGTCGTAGGATTTGCTGACGTTTTCGAGGACGATCATGCGATCTCCTTCGCTGACGCGGCAGTACGTTAGTACATACTAATATACGCGGCGGTTGCGACGAATGCAACGGCCGAAAGCGAAATGACCGTTTCCGCTTTCGTGGTGATTTGTACTTTGTACTGAGTACGCAGTTCTGAGTAATCCATAATCGGTCAGGCGACGGAGTTTCATGATGTTGACCTACGCCGTTACGTTGAGCGACGTGCAGGCGGCCGCCAAGCGCATCAACGGCGTCGCGCACTGGACGCCGATCATGACGTGCGCGACGCTGAGCCAGTTGGCCGGCCGACGGCTTTATTTCAAGTGCGAGCAATTTCAGAAGGTCGGCGCGTTCAAGTTTCGCGGCGCGTTCAACGCGGTCATGAAGCTGTCCGATGCCGACGCGAACAAGGGCGTCGTCACGCATAGCTCCGGCAATCATGCTCAGGCCCTGGCGCTGGCGGCGAAGCTGCGCGGCATCCCGGCGCATATTGTGATGCCGAGTAACGCGACACCGGTAAAGCGCAAGGCGGTGGAAGGGTACGGCGCGAACGTCGTGGAATGTGAGCCGACCCTCGCCGCGCGTGAGGTGACGGTCGCCCAGGTGCAGGAGCGAACCGGCGCGATCTTGATTCCGCCATACAACCACGTCGATGTGATCGCAGGGCAGGGGACGGCGGCGCTCGAAATGCTCGAGGAGATTCCCGACCTGGACGCCATTGTTGGCCCCATTGGCGGCGGCGGCTTGATGGCGGGCGTCGCGCTGGCGGCGAAAGCGCTCAAGCCGGAGATTCGCGTCTTTGCGGCCGAGCCGTTAGGAGCGGACGACGCGGCCCGCTCCAAGGCGCAAGGTCAACTTGTGCCGCAGACGGGACCGAACACGATCGCCGATGGATTGCTCACGAGCCTGGGCGAATTGACGTGGCCGGTCGTGCGCGATTTAGTTGAAGCGGTGGTCACGGTCAAGGAGGACGAGATCGTGAGCGCGATGCGTCTGGCGTGGGAGCGGGCGAAGTTGTTGATCGAGCCGAGTTCCGCCGTTGCGATCGCGGCGGTGTTGACGCCGTCGTTCCAGCAATTAGAAGGGATGAACAAAGTCGGCGTGGTGTTGAGCGGAGGAAATGTGAATCTGGATCGGTTGCCGTGGTGAGGTTTTCTCTTCGTTTAGCGTCCGCGCGGCGCCGCGCGAACGCTAAACGAAGATTCGTCATTTCGTATCCAAATCAGCGGTGTCCAACCGACCGTCGCTTTGCAAGCGACGAAACATCTCCAGCGTCCGCCGAATCCCCTCCACCAGCGGCGTCCGCGGCATCGGGCCGAGGTCGCGTTGCAACGCTGAATCATCGAGATCGTACGCGATCGCAATTTGCCGCTCGCCGAACGTGATCAGCTTCGCGGCCGCCGGTTCCACCTCGACCATTGCCCGATGCAAAGTCGGCAGATCGACAACGTGGCCGCGCAGGTTGTACGACTTGGCGCCCTGATACGGCGCCTCCAGGCAGCGAACGGTGATCTTCGCGACGTCGTCCACGTACTGCATGTCCTGCACGCCGCCGTACGTGATGTGATAAGCGCGATTGAGCGCCAGCGACTTGATCGCCTTGGTCGGCTCGCTGGTCATGCCGAAGTCACGGCCGACGCCGAACACGGTCCAGGGGCGCAAACCGACGCTGGAGATTCCGTGATCTTGAAAGTAGATGCGCGCGTTGCCTTCGTTGCAGCATTTGAAGACGCCGTAATGCGTGGACGGCGTCAAGAGCACCTCATCCGCGAGTTGTGTTTTCGGATAGGCCTCCGGTGGTCCAAACACCGCGGCGGAACTCGTGTAAACGAGGCGTTTGATTTGCCTATCCAGTTGCCGCACCGCCTCGGAGACCGCGAGCGTGCCGAGGACGTTGACCTTGGCGCCCAAAAGCGGGTCGGCGCGGCAGACGGGAACCTGCAAGCCGGCGAGGTGGACGATGTGCGTGATCTGATGCTTCGCCAGCGATTCCTTGATGCGCGGCAAATCGGTGACGTCGCCTTGCACGAATGCGATCTGGCGAATCTGCGCCTCCGTCATGATGAGACGCATGCGCTTGGGATCTTCCTTGAGATCATAGATCCAGACGCGGTCGCCGCGGTCGAGGAGATTCTTGGCGATCCAGCTGCCGATGCAGCCGTAGCCGCCGGTGAGAAGTACGTTCATGCGGAATGAAAAAAGGCGCCAGGACGCGGAGTCCTGGCGCCTTTTCCTTTTTACCAGTGGAGGAAGAATCGATTGATGTCGAGCGACAACACGAAGATCATCAAACACAGCACCATCGCCAGGCCGGCGTACGTGGCCCAGATGCGGACCGCTTCGGACGCGGGCTTGCGGCGAATCCATTCATAAATCAGGAACACCATGTGCCCGCCGTCGAGGATCGGAATCGGCAAGAAATTGACGACCGCCAGGTTAATGCTGATCAAGCCGAGGAAGAACACGAACTCGCCCCAGTCCATCGACGCGAAACGAGACGTAGCGTACGCGATCATGATCGGCCCGCCCATGTTGTCGAAGTCGATGCGCCCCAAGATCATGCCGCGAAGGTTCAGGAACACTTCCTTCATGCGGTTGTACGTATCGCTAATGCCCATGGTGACGGCCTCGACGGGGTTCGACGCCTTGACGCGGCGAACGTCCGCGGAGAGCGTCCAGCCGCGTTCGAGGAGCGGCCAGGTTTCATCCACCTGGAGCGGGACTTCGATTTCCTTGATTTCGCCGTCGCGTTTCACTTTGAATTCGAGCTTCTTGAAACGGAAGCCGTTGTGATCGAAGAGACGGAACGCGACGCTCGCCCATTGCCCTTCCTTGACTTCGCGGTTGAGCCAGCGTGTGCTTTCTTCTTCTTTGGAGTCCTCGATGGTGAAGCGATAGTTGACGATGACGTCGCCTTCCTTGAAGGGAGAGTCTTTCCCGGTGTCGCGGACCATGGTCTTGATTTGATACGCGATGCCGAGCTCGGGAATCGCCATCGGCGAATCGGCACTTAATGGAACGATGCGGTCGTAACGCCAATCGTTGTCCCATTTGACCGTCACGTCCTTGATCACATACTGGGCGCCGCCGCCCGCCTGGTGACGGCGCAGCTTGAGTTTGACGTGGCGATCTTCCTTGTTGCCTTTCTTGTCGAGCTGGGCGGACCATTGCTTGAGGTCGTGGGGCAAGCGTTCCGGATTGAGCGTCTTGTCCTGGAAGACGATTTCCTTGCCCTCGTGATCCTTGACGATGACCGCTTCAATCTGGTCGCCTTCGAGTTTGTTTTCCGCATCCGGTCCGCGCACCAGTTTTTCTTTATCGACGGGCGAATCCTTATCGGCGGGCGAATCCTTGCGAACCATCTTGATCGGCCCCATGTGCATGCGGACGCCGAGGTCGTAACGGAACATCGCCTTGACGGTGATGTCCTTCGTTGTTTTCTTGTCGCCGCGGCCGCGCTCGACGCGAAGCACCACGTCCTGGCCGCCGAGTTGTTGCAATCGGCGTGCGAATTCGAAGTAATCGCGTTGCCCCTTGTTGGAAAAGAACGGGTCATCGGGGAGCGGCGTGATTTTGGTGGGATCGTCGGGGTCCGTCATGGCGATGATCACGTCTTCGTATTCGAAGCCTGCTTTCGCGGCGGGCGTGCCGGAGAAGAATGGGCCGTCGCCGTCGTCGCGATTGCGGGCGAAGATCAAGCGCGGTGGCGACAGCACGCCGATCACCGGTTTGGAGTCGCTGCCGACTTTGCGCGGCTCGATGAAAATCGTCTGCTCCGGTTGGCCGTTCCTGCGGAAGGTAATCGGGATCTGTTCGCCTTTGACGCTGTTGATGACCGTCTGGACGAGATCGGTGAACGTCGGATTCTTGGTTTGGCCGATCTCGACGATTTCCACGCCCGTGCGCATGTTTGCGATGTAGGCCGGGCCTTCCGAGTCGAGATAGGCGACATTGGCGGCCGAATGCTCCTTGCCGGGGCCGAGGTAAACGTAAATGAAGCAAAACGCCGCGAGGATGGCGTTCATGATGACACCGGCGGAGATGATGAGCATGCGCTGGCCGACGGTCTTCTTGCGATAGGAGCGCGGATCGTTTTCGTCGTCGGCGCCTTCGTCGCCGTCCACCTGGCCGACCATTTGCACGTAGCCGCCGATCGGCACCATGCCGAGTTTGTAGGTCGTCTCGCCCCACTTGACGGAACACCCGGGCACGGCCGGCGGGAAGCCGATGCTGAAGGTCGTCACGTTGACGTCGCACCATTTCGCGGCGAGGAAGTGGCCGAGTTCGTGGATGAAAATGATGAACGACAGCCCCAGCGCCGCCTTGATCCAGTACCAGACCTCGAGGGCGGATGGCTGCACCTTGATGGCGATGTAAAGCACGGCCGCGACGCCCAACATCATGACGACCATGTTGAACGGCGACAGGAAACGCTGCGGCTCTTCGGCGTCGTCCGTGTCGGGCGGTTCGCCGGCGCGGACGCCGTCCGCGGGGGTCGTCGGCGGTTGGCCGGGTTTTATCGAATCAGATGGGTTGCCTTCGCGGATATCCAACGCAATACCTCCTGGCGAGACCACCGATCGAGAGCGCTCAATTCGCCCAAGGTCGGCCGTTCGCTGTAATGATGTTGATTGAGGATTTCCCGACAGACGCGCGGAATGTCGAGAAACGCCAACTCACCTTGCAAAAACGCTTCGACGGCTGCCTCGTTGGCGGCATTCAAAACCGCGCCGCAGGTGCCGCCGCGGCGGGCGACTTCAAAGCCGAGTTCCAGGGCGGGGAACGTGTCG
>Ga0105340_1000751_pt1 | contig 15125 bp, 16 predicted proteins | sample EasRivMeERMLT700_FD_89676 | JGI IMG/M metagenome (GOLD analysis project Ga0105340, IMG submission 89676) | Soil microbial communities from meander-bound floodplain in the East River, Colorado, USA - East River MetaG ERMLT700 | ecosystem: Environmental > Terrestrial > Soil > Floodplain | place...
CGAGCGTCACGGAAGCTGTCGCCCGAAGAAATGGCCGATGCGGTCAACCATTGGGTTTCCGATTCGGAGTACAAGCCTGCGAAGCGGGGCGAAACGGTGACGCTTTGTTACTCGGTGCGATCTGGGGCAACGTTGCCAAACATTCGGTAAGGAATTGAGCCAGTTCTTCGGCTTGTTTCTCGGTCAGGTACTTGCCGATTAGGACGTTGTTGTGACGGAAGGAGACTTTGATGGTCCGATCCGGTCCTTGCATTACCGCGATAGAGCCTTCGTCGGGCTCGAAGATTAGGGTTTCTGCGATCATAGGTTTTTGCTTTGCTGGGTTATGCCCGTCTACGTTGTCGCTTTCGTTCCGGACAGCGATCTCAATGGCCCGGAGTACGAGTCGTTGAGAAATTCGGCAGAGTTATATCCACTCGGATTGAAATTGGCTGAGACGGTGTGGCTGCTTCACTCCGATCTGGATAGTGGCGAACTATTACGCCGTTTTCGGGAGCACCTTTCGGAGCGGGATCACTTATCGGTGCTGACCGTAAAGGCTGGAAGCCATTCTTTTGCTGTGCGACCGGACACGGCTGCCCTTTTGGAGAAGATACTTGCTCGCGCTTAGGGCGGGTTTTAGTTTTCACCAGCCTTCGTATGCACGAAGGCAAGCGCCCCGCCAAAACGATTCAGGTCAGCAACACGATGTTAGGACATGACCGAGATATTGACTTTGTGAAAAGTTTCACAAATAACCTTGCGCGCGCTTTTGCGAATGCTAGGTTGCGAAAAAATGACTGTGTTGGTTCGATCTTGAAACTATGAAAAACTATCTTCCTTCTATCACTCTCGCGGCGTTCCTCGGTTCGTTGCATCTCGCAGGCGCGGCGGATATCACTGGCAAAGTGACCTTAAAAGGCACACCGCCTCCGGAAAGGACAATCGAATTCGAGGCGATGTGCGGTAAACTCCATTCCAAACCTGTCACGACGCGCCATTACGTGGTGGGCGCCGACAAAGGTTTGGCGAACGTTTTCGTTTACATAAAGCAGGGCGCGCAAAAGGCACCTGCCGCCGGTGAAGGCCCCGTCCTCGACCAGGTCGGCTGCATGTATGAGCCATATGTGATGGGCGTCGTCACAGGTCAGAAATTCAAGGTTCGCAACTCCGATGCACTGCTCCACAACGTTCACGCGACGCCCAAGCCGGGCGGCAACAAGGAATTCAACTTCGCCCAGGTCTCCAAAGGCCAGGTTAACGAAAAGAGCTTTGATGCTCCAGAAGTCCTGGTGCGCATGAAATGCGACGTGCATGCGTGGATGTTCGCCTTTATCGGCGTCGTCGATCATCCTTATTTCGCGGTGACCGACAAGGACGGCAATTTCACGATCAAAAACGTGCCAGCGGGGAAGTATACCGTTGAAGCCGTGCACCAAAAGGCCGCGCCCACGGGCAAGACGGCGGAAGTCGAAGCCGGCAAGTCGGTGAATTTCGAGATCGAAGTCCCGGCACAGTAAACGGTTTTCAAATTTAGCAAGCCGCCGCTGCGGTTCGTGCGTGGACCGCAGCGGTTGGTTTTTCAGACAGTTGACGACTCAGTCCATCAATAATATTTGGCTGCACCGCTTCGCGGTTCTCACCGCGGCGGCAACACTCTTCTTGATCTGGATGGGTGGCCTGGTGACCAGCCACGGCGTTGGAATGGCCGTTCCCGATTGGCCAACAACTTACGGATATAACATGTTTGCCTTCCCCTTCCCGCAATGGGTGGGGGGCGTTTTTTACGAGCATAGCCATCGCCTGATTGCGTCAGCGGTGGGATTGCTCACTGCAGTCCTGGCGATTTGGGTTTGGCTGCGCCAATCGGTTGGCAGTCAGCGGCGCATCGTCTTGTGCGGCATCATTGCGACGCTCGGCCTCATGGGCGTGCGCACACAAACCATGTTTGTCATTTTGGCGATCGTAGCCGTCGGCGTAGTCGTCTTCTCCCTCGCGCGCGCAAAAGTCGAACCGCAGCCATTGCGCTGGATCGTCCTGACCGCCTTCGCGCTCGTGCTCATTCAAGGCGTGCTTGGTGGCTTGCGCGTTACGCAACTGAAAGACGAAATCGGGATCTTTCACGGTACGGTCGCGCAAATCTTTTTCGCCCTTGTTTGCGCCATTGCTATTGTCACCTCCTCGCGCTGGGCCCAATCGAAAATCGCCGTTTACGATGGCGGCCCGCTTCGTTATCTCTACGTGTTTGCGACGGGCATGATCTTTTTGCAGCTCATCATCGGCGCGACCATGCGCCATCAACACGCGGGCCTGGCGATTCCGGATTTTCCGCTCGCTTACGGCAAGCTTTGGCCCGCCACCGACGCCGCCTCGATCGAAAGCTACAATCAAACGCGCATCGAAGTCGCCGCGGCCAGCCCGATCACTGCCTCCGGCGTCCTTCTGCAAATGGTCCACCGCATCAACGCGTTAGCTGTGCTGGCGCTCGTGCTCGTCGCGTGCGTGAAGACAGTCCGGCGCTTCGGATGGCGCTCCGGCTTCAGCAAAGGCGCGGCATTTTGGAGCGGGTTGATCATTTGCCAGGCGCTCCTCGGCGCGGCAACAATTTGGACGAACAAGGCCGCTGATGTCGCGACCGCGCACGTCTCGCTTGGGGCCCTGAGTCTCGTGACAGGGACGTCGCTTATTCTCTGGGCGAGCCGTTGCTTCCAACCGGCGGCACGGACCGTTGAACCCATGGGCCTGGTGACGAAAAGCGAGGTGCCGGCGTGAAGGCCACCGCCGAACCCATCCCCGCTGCCGCCATCGTGGAGAAATCGCGCTTGGTCGTCTTCAGCGAATTGGTGAAGGCGCGCCTTACCTTGCTCGTCCTCATCACCACGCTCGTCGGGTTTTACGTCGGCGCAAGGGGTGCGCTGGATTGGGCATTGATGATTCACACGCTTCTCGGCACCGCCCTGCTGGCCTGCGGCGCGGCCGCGCTGAATCAACTCATCGAACGCGAGCACGATGCAAAGATGCGCCGCACCGAAGGCCGCCCTCTGCCTTCCGGCCGGTTGCAACCCGATACGGTCCTCTTGTTCGGCGGATTCAGTTCGATGGCCGGCCTCGTTTACCTCGCGTTCGCCGTAAATCTCCTCACCAGTCTGCTCGGGGCGGTCACGCTCGTTACTTACGTTTTCGTTTATACGCCGCTCAAGCGGGTCACGTGGTTGAACACCACCGTCGGCGCAATTCCCGGTGCTTTGCCACCCCTCATGGGCTGGACTGCTGCCACCGGCGAACTCACGGGCGCCGGGTGGGCCTTATTCGCAATCCTGTTCTTCTGGCAAATTCCGCACTTCCTCGCCATCGCGTGGATGTACCGCGATGAATACGCCAGGGCTGGCTTCGTCATGCTGCCGGGTGTTGATCCCACCGGCGAACGCACCGCGCACCAGGCCGTCAGCCATGCGATCGGTCTCCTGATCGTGAGCCTTTGCCCGGTCCTGTTTCGCGTCGCTGGCGCAACCTACCTTGTCGGCGCGCTCCTGATCGGGTTGGTGTTCCTCGCCGCGGCTTTTGCTTTTGCGCGCCAATTGAACGTGCCGCGCGCGCGCCAGCTTTTCTTTGCGTCGATTATCTATCTCCCTCTGCTCCTGGGGTTGATGGTCTTCGACAAGATTAAGTACTGAGATGATTGACACTTGCAATTTAACAACGTTACTGTGCGGCCCGTTTTTCGACGCCGGCTCAGCAACATGAATGACTAACAACACATGGACGCTTCAACTCATGTAGCTCACACGCATGCTCCGCATGAGACCCATCCCCACGACCTGGGTTTCTGGCGCAGCTACATTTTCTCCACCGACCATAAAGTCATCGGCATCCAATATGGCGTTACCGCACTGTTGTTCCTGATGTTCGGTTTCATCCTCATGATGATGATGCGCTGGCAGTTGGCGTACCCCGGCCAGCCGATTCCGATCGTCGGTGATCTGCTCTACTCCTTGCTGGGTGACGAAGCCATCGGCAAAAACCCAACCACGGGCAAAGCCGGCGTAATGTTGCCGGACCTCTACAATTCTTTTGGCGCTATGCACGGAACCATCATGGTCTTCCTTGCGATTGTCCCGCTCGCCTTCGCCGCTTTCGGCAACTACGTCGTGCCGCTGCAAATCGGCGCCATCGACATGGCCTTCCCGCGCGTCAACATGGTCAGTTACCAGTCTTACTTCATGGGCGGCGTCATCATGTTCGCCAGCTTCTTCATACCGGGCGGCGCCGCCCGATCCGGGTGGACCTCCTATTCGCCCCTGGCAACGCTCGCTCATCCCGAACTGGTCAACGGCCAGACCTTCTGGATCATCGGCATGGTCTTCCTGATCACGTCCTCGCTCCTGGGCGCGGTGAATTTTATCGCCACAATCATCCAGCTTCGCGCCCCCGGTATGACCTGGATGCGCCTGCCGTTTTTCGTGTGGGCGCAGTTCGTCACCGCGTTCCTCCTGCTGCTCGCCTTTCCGCCGCTCGAAGCCGCGGCCGTCATGCAATTGATGGATAATCTCGTCGGCACGAGTTTCTTCCTGCCAAGCGGGTTGATCGTCTCAGGCAACCCGGCCGACGTAAGCGGCGGTGGCAGCCCGCTGCTCTGGCAACACTTGTTCTGGTTTCTCGGACACCCCGAAGTCTACGTATTGATCCTTCCCGCCATGGGTATCGTCGCGGAGATCATTGCGAACAACACGCGCAAACCGCTCTGGGGCTACAAGTCGCTCGTCTACTCAGTGTTTGCGATCGGCTTCCTCTCCTTCATCGTGTGGGCCCATCACATGTATCTCACGGGCATGGGCACCAAGATCAGCACGTTCTTCCAAACCACGACGATGATCATCTCGATTCCGTCGGTGATCATCCTCACGTGCCTCTTCATCTCGCTTTGGGGGGGATCGATTCGCTTCAACACGCCGATGCTCTTCTCGCTTGCGTTTCTCCCCATGTTCGGCATAGGCGGGTTGACCGGCCTGCCGCTGGGCTTCAACTTCAGCGACCTCCACCTGCACGATACCTATTACGTCATCGCGCACTTCCATTACGTTGTCGCGCCCGGAACGATCTTCGCGCTCTTCGCCGGCATCTATTATTGGTTCCCGAAGATCACTGGCCGCGCGATGAGCGAATTCTGGGGCAAGGTGCACTTCGTCCTGTCGCTCATTTTCATGAACCTGGTGTTCCAGCCGATGTTCGCACAGGGCTTCGCCGGCATGAACCGCCGCATGTGGGATGGTGGCGCGACCTATCTCAATTCGCCGGAGGTCGTCGGTTTGCCGCAATCGATGATCGACATGAATGTGAACATCTCGCACGCCGCGTGGGGCCTCGGGTTGGCGCAAATTCCATTCATCATCAACTTCTTCTGGAGCATCAAGCGAGGGCGCAAAACGAACAGCGACAACCCGTGGGAATCGACCACGCTCGAGTGGCAGACACCCACCCCGCCGCCGCACGGCAACTTCGACAAACACATCGAGGTCCATCGCGGCCCCTACGAATACAGCGTCCCCGGCCACGACAAGGACTTCACTCCTCAGAACGAACCTGAGAAACACAGGAAGCATTAACAATGGATATTCCCTACACAGTTAAGCCGCGCCCGGACACGGGGCTCTTTAACGCGAAGGTTGGCATTTGGCTTTTCCTCGCGTCCGAAGTCATGCTCTTCGGCGGCCTCTTCTCGTCTTACATTTTCCTGCGCGTCGGCGCGGACCATGCCGCGTGGCCCCACGGCTTGCTCAACATCCCCATTGGCACGTTTAACACCGCGGTGCTGATCACTTCCAGCGTCACCGTCGTTTTGGCCTGGGCCGCGTTGAAGATGGGCAACTTCAAAAAGTTCCGCCTGTTTCAATCGGTGACGATCCTCTGCGCGCTCGGCTTCCTCGGCATCAAGTCGTTCGAGTACAAAGACAAGTTCACCCATTACGAAGTTTGGAAGAAAGACGGCACACGCCTCACGGGCCACATCGACGGCACACCGTGGTTTTGGGAAACGAAGACGCTCCAGGAAAAGGGTATCGAGAAGCTGAAGTTCCTTCCCGACGCCCACCACTACGCCGCGCCGAAAATCGAGCACGCGGGAGCCAGCAGTGGCGAACACAGCGACGCACACGCGGCGATCGAAATCCCCGTCTCCGAGATCAAGCGCCTGTCGGCCTTCGTTCCGAGCCACAGCACTTACTTTGGCATCTACTTTACGCTCACCGCCTTGCACGCCTTGCACGTTTTCGGCGGAGCGCTTGTGATCGCCTTTTTGTGGGGACCCGGCGCGAAGATGTGGCGCACGGAGCCGGAACGTTTCACCAATCGCATCGAAGTATCCGGCCTTTTCTGGCACTTCGTCGATCTCGTCTGGATCTTCCTCTTCCCCGTTTTGTACCTGCTGTAATTATGAGCACCAGCCATTCACACACCCATTCACACGGTCCGGGTCAATCGCACTCCCACGGTCCGGGTGGCCACACGCATGATGCCCACGACGCGCATGATGTCTCCAAACACGTGCGCACTTACATCTTCGTCTTTGCCGCGCTTTTGTTTGGGACGGTCCTCACCGTCGGGATGTACTACGTCCACATTCCCAGTGTTGCGTGGACGATTATTATCGCGCTCTTCATCGCCACGGTGAAGGCCTTTCTCGTCGCCGGCTTCTTCATGCACCTCATTTCGGAGAAGAAGACGATTTATGCCGTGCTCGCGGCCACCGTTTTTTTCTTCGCCGGGATGATGTATCTTATCATCTGGCACAGGGGCGAAGTGCCGCGGGGCACGACGTACATTGAGGGGTCAAATAAACAACTGCCTGTCGATGTGAGACGTTAGAATGTCGCTGAAGGCTTTCCATATTGTCTTTATTGCTGCGTCGATTCTTTTGGCGTTCGGGTTCGCCGCCTGGTGCTTCAATGAATATGCCGATCAGCATCGCCGCTTCGAACTCATTTCAGGGATCGTTTCCACCGGCGTCGGCGTGGCGTTGATTTTTTATTTCAAATACGTCCTGAAAAAACTCAAGAACATCAGTTACCTATGACCGCGCGTTGGATTGCATTCTTGATTGCGCTTGGCGTGATGGCGATGCCACACGGCGCGAGCGCCTGCTCGGTTTGCTTTGGCGATCCCACTTCGCCCGCCTCCAAAGGACTTGCCTGGGCAGTGTTCGCGTTGCTCGGCGTGGTGTTTGTGGTCCTTTCCGGCTTCACAGCCTTCCTCATTTTTTTGGCGCGCCGCGCGTCCGCGGCCCAGGCCGCGCATTTTGAAACGACCAAACCCGTTGACGCTCTATGATGGAACAATTTGGATTACCGCTTCTTGCCTCAGAACACGGAGGCGATGTCGATAAGCTGATTTGGTATTTGCACATCCTGATGGCTCTGCTCTTCGTCGGGTGGTTTGCATATTTCCTCTATGCCATTTGGCGCTTCCGCAAGTCGCGCAATCCGAAGGCGGACTACGTGGGCGTCACGAATCATTCCTCCAGCTACATCGAAGTCGCCGTCGCGATCGCCGAAGGCATCCTGCTCTTCGCCCTCGCCATACCCCTTTGGTCGAAGGCCGCAAGCGCCTTTCCCGATCCAAAGGAATCTACCGTCATGAGAATCACGGGTCGCACGTTTTACTGGACTGCGCGATATCCAGGCCCTGACGGTATCTACGGTTCCAACCGCGTTGACCTTGTGAGCAGCGAAAACCCATTGGGCCTCGATAAAAGCGATCCTGCGGCCAAAGATGATGTCACGGTGGACAACGAAATGGCGGTGCCCAACAACAAGCCCGTTATCGCAACTATCAGCTCCCTCGACGTGATCCATTCTTTCAAAGTGACACCATTGCGCATGACACAGGATGCGAATCCCGGCATGGCGATTCCCGTTCATTTCAAACCTACCGTGACCAATACTTATTTCATCCAGTGCTCGCAGTTGTGCGGCAATGGCCACTACAGCATGAAGGGCCGGTTCAAGGTGCTCGAGCAGCCCGATTTCGACGCGTGGATGAAGAGCAAGAGCGGCGGCGCCGCGGCCGTGAGCTACGAGTAATGACTGCGCGATCCGGCCACTTTCGTCCGCCGGAAACTGCCCTATGAGCGAGGGCCCAACCGCTCCGCGTCGCTCGGTGCAATGGCTCGTCTGGACTGCGCTGGCGGCTACCATCATCGGCATCACCATCGCGTTTGTCCTTTCGAAGCAGAAGCGCGCGGACCCGACCGCCAACGTGGCTTCCGGCGAAGGAACCACCGCGCTTGATCAACTCCTCGTTATCACACCGGGCTTGCCTTCATTCACTCTGACCAACCACCTGGGAGCCTCGATCACTCCCTCCCAATTATCCAACAAAGTGGCCGTCGTCTGCGTCATCTTCACCCGCTGCGCAGGACCCTGCCCGGAAATGACCCGCCGAATGGGCGAACTCCAGCGCGTCATCCCTCCCGACCTTCCCGCGAAACTTGTCACCGTCACCACCGATCCGGAGTTCGACTCGCCCGAAGTGCTGAAGCGCTACGCCGCTCGCTACGACGTGAACGGCGAACGCTGGTGGTTCCTGACCGGCAACAAAAGTGACATCGCGCTCCTCGCCCGCGAAGGACTGAAACTCGTGGCGCAGGAAACAAAACCGGAAGACCGCGTCAACGACGCCGACCTGTTCATTCACAGCACCGTTTTCGTTTTGCTCGATAAGAAAGGACGGTTGCGAGGGTCAATCGAAAGCACTGAGCCGAACTTCAACAACAAAGTGCTCCAGGCAGTTCGCAAACTCGCGCGCGAGCCATGACCCTTTCCGACCTGCCTGCCGTCAACGCCGCGCTGAACACCCTCAGCACGATCTTTCTCACCTGCGGCTACGTCTTCATCCGCCGCCAGCGCCAGGTCGCCCATCGCAATTGCATGATCGGCGCCGTCATTTCCTCCGCCCTCTTCCTCACCTGCTATCTCATTTACCACTATAACGCAGGACGTACTGTCTTTCGCGATCCCGCCTGGTTCCGACCGATCTACCTCACGATCCTGATTACCCACACGATCCTTGCGGTCGTTATCGTGCCCATGGTTCTAACGACCCTCTACCGCGCTGCCAGGCGCCAGTTCGACCGCCACAAAAAGATCGCGCGCTGGACATGGCCAATCTGGATGTACGTCTCCATCACCGGCGTGATTATCTATTTTCTTCTTTACCATATCTTTCCACAGGCTGGCCGCTCCTGAGCCAGGGTTCTGATTTGATCTGGTACGAACTTGGCGTAAACTGCCTCTTCGGCTGTCGCGGACAACCAGCCGACAAACCAAAACCGCACGTGACGAATTTTGCTGAATTTGAAAAGAGACTCGGCGCTTTGATGCGCGGGGAAGGGGAGGAGTTTGACCAGCTCGCATTGCGGTTGTTCCGCCTTCAGTACGACAACGTTCCCGCGTACCGCGCCTTTTGCGAATCCCAGGCTATCCGTCCTGATTCAATCCAGGGCTGGACGCAAATTCCCGTCGTCCCGACGAGCGCGTTCAAAGAGTTGGAGTTCACTACGATCTCGCCCGGCGAGCGCACGACAGTTTTTTGTTCGAGTGGCACAACAGAACAGCGTCCGAGCCGGCATTTTCATCACGCGCAGTCGCTCGCCATCTACGAAGCGTCGCTGCTCACCTGGGCGTCCGTGAATCTGCCGCTCAACGATGCCACTCTGATCTTTCTCACTCCCGATGCCGAACACGCTCCACATTCATCGTTGGTCCATATGTTCCATGCGATCAGCCGATACAAGGGAGTCCGCCGCGCAACTTTCGTCGGCGCGCCGGATTCAGACGGCAGTTGGCAGATCGATTCTGATCGGACGATTGCCTTGCTCAAGGCCTGCGAGTCCACAAACGAACCAGTCGGGGTTCTCGGCACCGCCTTCAACTTTGTTCACCTCCTCGATGCCCTGGATGCCGAGGGCTTGCGACTCTCGTTGCCTCTCCGCTCCTGGGCGCTCGAGACCGGCGGTTACAAAGGCCGTTCCCGAACCATGCCAAAATCCGAACTCCACGCGATCATCAGTGGCCTGTTTGGACTTCCGCTCGACCACGTCGTCACCGAATACGGGATGTGCGAACTCAGCTCGCAGGCCTACGACACCTCGCTTCTGCGTCAAAGTTCGGACCGCATCTTTCGCTTTCCACCCTGGGCGCGGCCCGTGGTTGTCTCGCCCGAAACAGGCCACGAGGTTCAGGACGGCGAGATCGGGTTGCTTCGTGTCTATGACCTCGCCAATGTTTATTCCGTCATGGCTATCGAAACACAGGACCTTGCCCGCCGGCGCGGCAGCGACTTTGACCTCATTGGCCGCGCCGAACTGGCCGAGCCGCGTGGCTGTTCGCTCATGACGCTGTGATCCCATGCACCACCCGCCTTCCCATCGCACGCGCACGCTCATCCTTGCTTCCGTTCTCCACGGCTTTACCCACGTCTATCAGGTCGCGTTGCTGCCGCTTTACCTTTTGATTCAGCGGGATTTCAAACTTGCGGGGATTGGACAGGCAACCTTTCTCGTGACGCTGCTTATGATGGCGTACTTCCTCCCAAGCTACCCATTGGGCGCTCTTGCCGATCGCGTTAGCCGCAAGAAACTGCTGACCGTCGGCCTCTTGATCAACGCCGCCGGCTTCATCGGCCTCGCGTTCGCGCCCAACTACTTCACGGCGTTGCTATGCGTCGCCATCGCCGGGTTTGGCGGCAGCTTTTATCACCCCGCCGCGACCGCGATGGTCGTGCGCCTTTATCCGGTGGGAACCGGGCGGGCCCTCGGCATCATTGGCATGGGCGCGAGCGTCGGCTTTTTCCTTGGGCCGATTTACTGCGGTTGGCGCGCCGAAACCGCGGGCTGGCGCGCGCCGGTTCTCGAACTCGGGCTGCTTGGCATTGCCGGCGCGATCGCGTTCGCCTTTCTCGCCCGCGAAGAAACCGCGCGCGAAGCCGCCTCGCGGAATGGCCATCGCCTCACGACGTTGTTTCCGAGTGCCGCCCTCTGGTGCCTCTTCATCGGCGCGGCGTTGGCCTTCAGCATGCGCGATTTCGCCGGCAGCGGCATGGGCAGCCTCAGCTCGCTTTTTCTCCAAAGAGCCCACGGCATGGACTTGAAATCCACCGGCTTCGCGCTGAGCGCCACCTTCATTGGTGCGCTCATCAGCAATCCGCTCTTCGGCGGCTTGAGTGACCGCGGGCGCTTCGGATGGGGATGCGTCCTTCTCTTCATGGCCGCCACAATCATCACGCTCTTTCCGCATTTGCCGCGCACCGTCTTGATACCGACCTTCGTCGTCTATGGTTTCTTTTTCATGGCCACATTTCCCGTCGTCGAAGCCGCCCTCATGGAGTCGGTGCCGGATGAAGTGCGCGGTCGCGTCTTCGGTTTCTTCATCACCATCGGCGGGTTGATTGGAAATCTTTCGCATTGGCTTGTCGGCAAATGGGTGCACCGCCTCGGACCCGCCGCCGATTCAGCGAGCTCGTTCCATCGCGCCTACGCAGTCCTGGCCTGCATGGTCTTGTTGGCGATGCTCGGGCTGGCATGCTTAAAGGCCATTCGCAGGCGTGAAGGATTGGCTCCTCACGCCGCGTCGACGGCTGACGCACAACCCTCTCCCGCGCAGGGCTCATGAACCTCCCGAACTATTTTCTCGCCGACCTGCCGCCCGAGGCCACGCTGAACAAGCAGATGCTTTGGGAGGCCTGCCAAACCTTGAAGCGCAATCGCGAGCAATACCTTGCTGAGCGCCCAACCCGAAGTCTCATCAAAACCCTTCACGACATCGGCCAAAACTGGCTCGACGGCCAATACCCCATCCGAAAACTCGCTCTCGAGCGAGGGCCCCAATTGACGGGCTTTTCGGGCGCGGTTCTCGCGCGCGGCCTGTCCGCTTTTTTCGAGCAACTCACCGGCGAAAACATCGAGACCTTGGTCACGCACGACCTCGGCCACGTCCAACGCCTCGATGCGATGGTCTCCACGCCAGCCGAACAAAAGCGGGATCACGCCTCGATTGCTGTCGGCCCTGAGTTGATCGCGCACATCGCCGCTGGCAACATTCCGACTCCCGTTTTCATGAGCATCGTTCTCGGACTGCTGACGCGTTCAGCCCAGTTCGTGAAATGCGCGAGCGGCACCTCGTTCCTCCCCCGCATGTTCGCGCATTCCATTCACGAAGCGGATCCGAAACTCGGCGCGTGCCTCGAAATTGTCGAGTGGAAGGGCGGCAGTGCGGAACTTGAGCAGGCCCTGTTTGCCGAGGCGGACTGCGTTACTGCCACAGGTTGCGACGAAACACTCGCGGCCTTGCGACCGCGCATACCGCCGACTGCCCGAGTGCTGGCCTACGGCCATCGCGTCAGCTTCGGTTACATCACCGCCGAGGCGCTCTCGGGCTTCAACGCGAAGAAAGTCATCGCGCACGCCGCGACCGACGTCGTCGCGTGGGACCAACTCGGCTGCCTCTCCCCACACGCCATCTACGTGGAACACGGCCGCGGAATTTCGGCCGAGCAATTTTCCGAGAAACTCGCCGAAGAACTCGCCCAGCGAGAGAACGTCGAGCCGCGCGGACAATTGACCGTCGAAGAAGCGGCCACCATCGCCTCCAGGCGCAGCTTCTACAAGGTGCGCGCCGCCAGTTCTCCCGACACGCGTCTCTGGTGCAGCGAAGACTCCACCGCATGGACCGTCGTGTATGAAGTCGACCGTCGCTTCCAACTCTCCTCGTTGCACCGTTTCATTTACGTGAAGAGCGTTACCGACCTCGATGACCTCCTGCAGGGCGCGGAGAGCATTCGCGGCAAAGTCTCCACCGTCGGCATTGCGGCGCCGGAGGATCGCGCGCCTGAGATTGCGACTCGACTCGCCCGCTGGGGCGTCACACGCGTTTGCCCTCTCGGCAAAATGCAAAATCCGCCTTTGACCTGGCGTCACGATGGCCGGCCCAGCCTTGGCGATCTTATCACGTGGACCGACTGGGAACTTTGATATGCGAGTAGAACTCCGAAAGACATTTCAATTTGAAGCTGCGCACCTCTTGCCTCACCTCCCGAAAACGCACAAGTGCCGCCGCCTGCATGGCCACAGCTTCGTTGTCGACGTGGTCGTCGAAGGCGAGTGCGATTCGAAGCTCGGCTGGCTCATGGATTACGCCGACATCTCCGCGGCGTTTAAACCCATCCATGATAAACTCGACCACTACTATTTGAACGAAATCCCCGGCCTTGAAAATCCAACCAGCGAAAACCTCGCCGCGTGGATTTGGCAACGCCTTCGCCCAAAGCTCCCCCTCCTCAAAGAAATCGTCGTCGCCGAAACGTGCATGTCAAAGTGCGCGTATTCCGGAAAATAGGCTTATAGCTTTTCGCGAAGTATGGTTGGCAGATCACGCGCGCCGTGAACCAGCCGTTCAGCAAACAACTGCTTGGCATCAAACCTATAGAAGATCAAGAGGCGGTAAAAAGGACGCCTAACCCTATCGATCGAAGCCCGCGCAATTGGGCATGATTGTAGAAGCGCGGTCGACCTAATGTGGGCGTTCGGGAGAGTTGCTCCAATGAGGCTTGAACCGAAAGAACGAAGCGATCTGCAATTTTCGAAGTTTGCATTCTCGCGATACCAATCGACTTGGCGGAGCAAATCGTCGAAAAAATCGCCCGCTTTCTGTATTTGAAGAATCACGAACGAGACTGCTTGCCACGCGCGCGCCGGCGGAGAGTCTCGAAATCTCGCGAGGTTAGGGGCGTATGAGGACCTTGCACTGCGGGTAACAGCAGTTCCGCAAGTTCTTCAGAGTCGATTTCAGCAGGGTCGTTGAGATCGCGAAAGTGACGCAAGGCTTCGCGAACGACCTCACTGCTATTCGCGTACCCGCCAGCTGCTGCAACGAATTGCTCCGGGTCCTTTGTCAGCGTCACCTTCATTTACTTACCATAGCTCGCCTAATCACGAAGGCAACTGTGGCGCTAATACACCTTCCGCAAATTCGACGGCAGGATGTTCAATTCAGAGCGATACTTCGCCACCGTGCGCCGCGCGATCACGATGCCTTTCTCGCCGAGAATCTTCACGACTTCCTGGTCCGACAGCGGCTTCTGCGGGTTCTCCTTCTTGAATAAATCCGCAATCATGTCTTTCACGCTCGTGTTCGACATGCCTTCACCGGACGCGGTTTGGATGCCCGACGTGAAGAAATACTTCATCTCGAAAATCCCCTGCGGCGTCTGAATATATTTGCCGGAAACCGCGCGGCTTACCGTCGTTTCATGCACCCCCACCACCTCCGCCACCTGCACCATCGTCATTGGCTTCAGGTGCGCCACGCCCTTCTCCATGAACTCGCGCTGCCGCTTCACGATCTCTTTGCCGATATTCAGGATCGTCTGCTGCCGTTGCTGCAGACTCTTGATGAGGAACTTCCCCGCGCGAATCTTTTCGCGGATATACTCGCGCACTTCGCTCGAACTGTCGGCCTGCGCCATCAGATCCTTGTACGTGTTGCTGATGCGCAAGTGTGGAATCTGCTCGTTGTTCGTCGTCACCGCGAACTCACCGTCCGCTTTGTGCACGAACACTTCAGGCATGATGAACTGATCATTGTCCGGCAGGAACGCCCGCCCCGGCCGCGGTTCCAACAGGCCGATGCGGGCCACGGCTGTTTGCACATCCTCCACGCTCTGGCCGACGCCACGCGCAATCTCCGGCAATCGCCTCTTTCCCAGCGCCTCCATGAACTCGCTCACGATGCGGTACTCGACCGTGTTCTTTCGCCCGTCCCGCTCCAGTTGCAGCATCAGGCACTCACGCAAATCCCGCGCGCCCACTCCGGGCGGATGAAAAGTTTGGACCGTCCTCAGCACGGATAGAATGTCGTCCGCGGGTATCCCCGTCGAAAACGCCAGTTCGTCCACCGTCGTCTTCAAGTAGCCGTAGTCATCGATGTTGCCGATGATCATCTCGGCGATCGGGCGCTGCGCTTCCGTGATCTCCGACATGCGCACCTGTTCCATCAGGTTCTCCTGCAGCGATGTTCCCGCCACCAGCGAATCAAACATGAACTGCCGCTTTTCCTCATCCTCGGCGGACTGCCGCATCGGGAGGTTCGTCTGGGCGA
>Ga0105340_1000752_pt1 | contig 15120 bp, 11 predicted proteins | sample EasRivMeERMLT700_FD_89676 | JGI IMG/M metagenome (GOLD analysis project Ga0105340, IMG submission 89676) | Soil microbial communities from meander-bound floodplain in the East River, Colorado, USA - East River MetaG ERMLT700 | ecosystem: Environmental > Terrestrial > Soil > Floodplain | place...
GGCGTCGTTGTGCTTCTGATTGAAGGAGACGAGGTCCCAGAGCGTGAAGCCGTCGTGGCACGTGACAAAGTTGAGCGAATGACTCGGCAAACGTCCCGAATGTTCGTAGAGATCGGAGCTGCCGCAGATGCGCGTCGCCAGCGCGCCGGCGAGTCCCTCGTCGCCGCGCCAGAAGCGGCGCACGTCGTCGCGGAATCGGCCGTTCCATTCCGACCAGCGGCCGCCGAAGTGCGGGAAGCTGCCGACTTGATACAGCCCCGCCGCGTCCCACGGTTCGGCGATCAACTTCGTGTCGCGCAAAAGGCCGTCCTCGCTGATCATTTCGACAATCGGCGGATCGACGAGCACGTTGCCATTGCGATCGCGGCCAAACACGGACGCGAGATCGAAGCGCAGGCCGTCCACGTGCATTTCGCCGATCCAGAAGCGCAGGCAGGTGAGGATCAATTCGCGCACGATCGGATGGTTGCAATTGACGGTGTTGCCGCAGCCGGACAGGTTGAGGTAGTCGCCGTTCTTGCCGAGGAGATAGTAAAGGTTGTTGTCGAGCCCGCGGAAGGAATAAGTGCGGCCGCGGTCGTCGCCTTCGCCGGTGTGGTTGAAGACGACGTCGAGGATGACTTCGATGCCGGCCTCGTGAAAGGAACGCACGAGATCGCGGAACTCGCTGACCTGGCCGTGCTGTGGCCCGTTGTCCGCGTACGCGGCTTTCGGGGCCGCGAAGGCGATGCTATTGTAGCCCCAGAAGTTCTTCAGGGTCTGGCCCGTAGTCGGATTGACGAAGACACAATCGTCTTCGTCGAACTCAAACACGGGCAGCAATTCGACCGCCGTCACGCCCAGTTGCTGAAGATAGGGAATTTTCTCGATCAACCCCACAAACGTTCCCGGCTTGGAGATCATCGCCGACGGATGCATCGTGAAGCCGCGCACGTGCAATTCGTAGACGATCGAATCCTCCATCGGCGTGACGAGCGGAAAGTCCTCGCGCCAATCGTAGGAGCGTCGCACATACAGGCTGCGGCGATGCGAGCCGCGCGACTTGATCGAGCCGTTGAAGTGATGGCCGTTGCAGCCCCAGCGTGTGCCGTCGGCGACGGCGGTGCAGCTGGGATCGAGCAAGATCAGGCTCGAATCGTAACGATGGCCGTCGTTCGTCGGGCCATCGACGCGCCAGCCGTAACGGAACACCTTGGGCAAGTCATAAACATGAATGTGCCAGAGATCGCCCGTACGGTTCTTGCGCGGGTCGAGGGGAATCTCCGCCAGCACGCCGTCGGACTCCACATGTTGAATGACAAGCCTCACCTGCGACCCGTGCCGGCACATCAGGACGAAGTTGATGCCCTCCGCAAGCGGCGTCGCGCCGAGCGGTGCGGATCGGCCGCGGCTGGTGCGGAATATCGCGGGTTCAGGTCGAGCAATCGGTGTATCCATGTATCAAAATCTATGTTCGCGTCGAAGCTCAGCGCCATAATCGTAGGACGGACATTCCTGTCCGTCCTGGCCGCGGACGTACAGGAATGTCCGTCCTACGAGACGAGGCGGCCCATTGCAACTGCCGCGGCAATGCAATGCTGGGAAAGCTTCAAAATCCGGGGAATTCTAATTTTCCCCTTTCCAAAATTAAAATCCATGCCATAATACATATACATCTTGAACGCGCGGCGGGGATCCGCATCCGGTCAAGGAATTCGGCATTTTGCCCAATCTTATAACCATGCCAGCCATAATAGTTGAAAAATAGGCAAAATTGCGCTTCCCTTTTTCTCGGCTTTTGACCAAGATACCCGTGTTCGATAACCTCTTTCAAGAAGAAAGGGGATGTTGGAAAGGAAGGTTCGCTTTCCTGCCCTGCTGATCGTTCAAGGGAGAACCGTCGCGGGGATCTCTGATTTCTTTCCACAAAGCTTGCATTTTCTGGTCCAGCCGGCTTCTTCGGAAGGTCGCGCGGGACGCCTGAGCCAGCGAAAATGGTTAGCGGAATCTCGGTTGCTCGAAGGAGCATCTCCGATCACAAGATGCACTAGGCTCGTGTGAATTCGTTTCAGCTGCATGTTTCATGCAGTCCCACCGTTTGTTTGTCCTTTGGAGGAATTGCTATGGCCGTCGCACGTGGCGACGAAGGTTCGAGTAATGTGACGACTACTCCGACCGGAACCACATCAGGAAATCCCATCCGTCGTCGAATTTTACGCAAGCCGTCCCCCGTTGGCGCACCTGGAGAAGCCGCCCCCGCCCCCGCCATTGCACCAAGTGCCGCCGCGCCGACGCCGACCTCACCTCTCCCGCCGGCCCACGCCAACGCGACCCGGCTTGACGATCTGTATCGCTTGCCGATGCCGAAGCTCTTTGCCTTCGCTGAAAAAGAAGGCATCATGGAGCACACCGGCATGAACCGCAGCCAGCTCATCATGGCGGTCGTACGCCGTCAGATCGAGCGCGGCCTGATCGTGCGCGGCTCCGGCACGCTCGAAGTGCTGCCCGATGGCTATGGCTTCTTGCGTTCGTCGGCGCACAACTACCTGGCATCGCCGGAAGATATTTACGTCAGCCCGAGCCAGATTCGCCGCGTCGGTTTGAAGACCGGCCTCGTCGTCGAAGGGCCGATTCGTCTGCCCGTTGAAGGGCAAGACAACTTCGCGCTGATGCAGGTCGATCTCGTCAACGGCATGAACCCGGAAGAGCGGATTTCGCCAACGACGTTCGAAGATCTCACGCCGCTGCATCCCAATCGCCGGCTCATTCTCGAAACGGGCCCGGAAGAATTGAACATGCGCGTCGTGGACATGGTGACGCCGATCGGCAAGGGCCAGCGCGGTCTGATCGTATCGCCGCCGCGCGCCGGCAAGACGATCTTGCTGCAAAAGATCGCGCTCAGTTTACTCAAGAATCATCCGGAAAGTTATTTAATCGTGCTGCTGATCGATGAACGGCCGGAAGAAGTGACCGACATGGCCCGCACCGTCGCCGGCCCGAACTGCGAAGTCGTGGCCAGCACGTTCGACGAGCCGTCGGGCGAGCACGTTCACGTTGCTGACATCGTGCTTGAAAAAGCGAAGCGCATGGTTGAAGGCGGCAAGGACGTCGTGATTCTGCTCGATTCAATCACGCGTCTGGCACGCGCTCACAACACCGAAGCGCCATCGGGCGGCAAGCTGTTGTCCGGCGGTCTCGACACGAACGCGATGCAGAAGCCGAAGCGATTCTTCGGCGCCGCTCGCCAGACCGAGGAAGGCGGTAGCTTGACGATTCTCGCGACCGCGCTGATCGACACGGGCAGCCGTATGGATGACGTCATCTTTGAAGAGTTCAAAGGCACCGGCAACATGGAATTGCACCTGGATCGCCGTCTCGTCGATAAACGTGTCTGGCCCGCGATCGACATCAATCGCTCCGGCACCCGCAAGGAAGAGATGCTGCTTCACCCGGGCGAGGTCGAGAAGATCCGCATCCTTCGCCGCGTGCTGGCCGATATGCACCCGGTGGAAGCGATGGAAATGCTCGTGAGCCGCGTTCGCAAGACGAAGTCGAACGCGGAGTTTTTAATGGGCATGAATATGTCGTGATTGAATTCGTTTAGCGCCCGCGCGACGCCGCGCGGGTGCACAATTCCGCCAGCACAAATTGCGACCACGTTTCGAACGTGTCCAATTCCTCCATTAACGAGCCGATGGCCGCGAAGCCAGTCTGCGTCAAGTCCGCTTCCCGTTTTTCGACGGCGGGCGTCTCCAGTTCAAAGACATGCACGATGCCCAGATGAACCTGGCCGACCGGCGTCGCGTCATCGTTGATGAAGCCGAGGCACGATTCTTTGTACGCAGAGCCGAGTGCGATCTCTTCTTCGACCTCTCGCAGCATGCCCTGGCGGTACACCATCGTAGTCGTCACGCTCCGCGTGACGATTTCCTCACGCGGAGCGTGAGGAGTACTTTGAAGATCCGTCGGATTGATGTGCCCGCCGATGCCGATCGAACGCAACGCTCGCAGACGCTTTTCCCCGGCGCCTTGGCCGCGCGTGTAGTGAAACACGTGGTCGCGATGTTTCATGACAACGTACGGAATGAGCTGCTTGAAGTTCGGATCGTCCTCGGCCCGGCCGCGCGGCAAAAAGAGGAAGTGCTTCGGATCAAGCAACAGCGGCCAATAACGTTCGACGTCGCGCGACAGGCCCTGAAACAGGCCGGCGTCGCGTAAAACAGCGGCCGGTATGACGAGCACTTGCTCTTCACTTTTGTTCACGGGCCTTCACCTCGGGATTCCACAAAGTTTCGCCATAGGTAATCATGCTTAACGATGTCCACGGATCGCCTACCGCCACGATTCCGGCGGCCGCGGCGGCTTTTTGAACCTGGACGCTGTGCGGATTGCTCGTCGTGCTCGGTCCGAAAATGTCCGACAGACGAGACGCCAATACCAGAAGCGACAACGCGACGAGCAGGATCAACGCGAGTCGGATCGTCTGCCGACTGTCGCGTCGGTTGAAAACCGCGTCGAGTTCGCGCTGATCGCCCGCCTCCGCCGCGTGCTGCAACGCCAGCTCATAGGAGCCAGCTGGATAATCTCCCGCCTGCTGCTCCGTCGTGTAGCCTTCGAGGATCGTCTCATCGGCATGGGGAACGACGAGCACGTCGAGGTCGAGATTCTGCCCAAAAGCGAACGTCGTCGGCCAAAGTCGCACGCGCGTCGCTTCGGGCAACAACATCCACAAACCGGAGACGAACGCCGCGTCACCGTCGGGCCGTTCGAAGACGAGCCGGCCGCCGTCCACGAGGATTTGCGCCGAGCCAAGCAGAACGGGGCTTTCGGAGTTCTCGATGGTGCGTTCAAACTTCGGCGACTCCGGGTCCTCGCCCTGCTTGAGCGCAGACGGCTTGATTCGTTTGAGCACGCTCTGCACCTGAACCACCGTCCGCGGCGAAAACGCGTCGGCACCGAGCGCGATGGTTGGAAGTTCAGTTGTTTCCCAAGTCGGCTCGACCTTGGCGGCCAGGTGAAATGGATCGCGAATCCCGTGCTCGTAGGTTTTTTTATCAACCACGAGAAAGTGGAAGCGCAGCCCCGTCGGATAAAAGCCGGGCTCGCCGTGCCGCAATCGCGGCGACAGCGAGCCGGCGTAATCGTCGCGCACCCGCACGACGGCGATATGCTTGTCCGTCAGCGGTTTGGCGAACAACGTAGTCGGCGGACAGCGAAACGTTTCGCTTGGTCGTTCGCCGAAGTCGTGAAGGATCGCCTCGGCTTCCGCCTGCCACGCGACGGCAAAGCCCGGTGAGCGCGCGACCAGTTGAGGCACGCCTCGATCGGGGCGGATCAACAGGGCTTGCTCGAGTGTGATGGAAGGCATGAAATAATCAAACGAATCTTCGTTTAGCGCCCGCGCGGCGCCGCGCGAACGCTAAACCAAGAATAGGAGAATTACAACCCAAAATCCCCCTTGATGCGCCGCCAGCAGCTATGAATGTGATTCGCCGGATTGCCGCCCGAATCGTTTTGAATGTTGAGAAATTCAATCACAAACGTCGGCCCGTGCACCCGATAAGTGAAGCCCTTGCCCGCGCCTTCCGTCGAGCCCGTGAACGCGAAGTGCACGTTATCGAGCCCACCCTCGCGCACTTGTTTCATCTCGATCGCCGCCACGTCGGCCGGCATGCGTTCCGTGTAGCTCTTGATCAACTTCAGCATCGTCTCTTTTTGCTCCTTCGACATTTTCGATGCGGCGAGTCCGACCGCCTTGCCCACATTCTCCGGTGTTTTCTTGCGTGCATCCGGCTCGCCGAAGTTCTCGGCCTGCTTGGCGACTTTCTGCTGATCGCCATCAAGCGATTTGAAGAGATCACGCGCGTAATCTTCCGCCTGAGGCAAGATTCGTTTGCCCTTGTTGGCGCCCGTTTTCACTTCCGCAGGATTGGCGCCGAAGAAGCAAGGCGTGGACGAAATCACTTGAGTGCCGTCCATGGTGAAGTTGATCGAGAGGTGATGACCTTCAACGCGCCAGCCCCATTTGCCCGTTTTCGACGGCGTGCCAAAGATTGTAAAAAAGTACCACTCCGGATTGCGGACCATCGCGCTCTTCGGGCCTTCTTGCTGTAACAGGATCGCTTCCAGGCTCATGATCGTGGTGACCGCGACGTTGCCCGCGTCACTCGTGCCCGCTTTGACGAGCGCGAGCGCAGCCGACCGCAGTTCGGCCGACATTTCCTCGATCGGCACGCCTTTGCGCGTGTATTTTCGCGTCTTCTTATCCTGCAATGGAATGAAGTGCCAGTTAAATCGTTCGTCGCTGTCGAACTCAAACATGCCTTGCTTTTTTTGTTCCGCGCTGAGCTTGGCGACGAAGCCCTGCGCCGCCGACACCAGATTCGGGCCCGCCGTGTCAACCTGCTGAGCGACAAACGCAACGCTTGCGACGGTGACGAACGCGGCCAGGGCGAGCGCCAGTTTAAGAGTTCTCATGGGGAGCCCCCTTGGATGGAGTGATTGCTTGGATGAAGAACATCATAAGCAATGCGCGCTGCAAAGGAAATGAAGTTTTCAAGCCCCAGGATGAGCGCAGCGATTCCTGGGGGTGAACCCCGTTCAAGGGGCTTGGAGGTATTCATAGAACACGTTGCGCTGCCGCGGCACATAGCCCAGCTCACGTATCGCATTCTTGATTTGCTCGAGCGTCAAGTAATGTACCGTGCCGGCCGACGCGACGACGTTCTCCTCGATCATCAAGCTGCCCATATCATTGGCGCCGAACATCAACGCGAGCTGGCCGACCTTGAGTCCCTGCGTCACCCACGATGATTGGATGTTCGGGATGTTGTCGAGATAGAGCCGGGCGATCGCCTGCGTGCGCAAGTATTCGAATGAGCCGGCCGGCGAAATCTGCGACATATCGACGCCGTTGCCCCGCACGGTTGACGGCGGCGGCTGCAACGTCCAGCAGATGAACGCGGTAAAGCCGTGCGTCTCGTCTTGCAGTTGCCGCAGGCGGTCGAGATGTTCGATGCGTTCCGCCAAGGTCTCGACGTGGCCGAACATCATGGTGCACGTCGAACGGCCGCCGAGTTGATGCCAGACGCGATGCACGTCGAGCCATTCGTCGGTCAAGCACTTGTTCACGGTAATGAGCTTGCGGACGCGATCGACGAGAATCTCGCCGCCGCCGCCGGGCAGGCTGCCCATGCCGGCGGCTTTCAGGCGTTCGAGCACCTCGCGCAAAGGGAGCTTATTGATTTTGACGAAGTTCCAGATTTCCGGCGCGCTGAACGCGTGAAGGTTGAACTTCGGATAACGCGTCTTCAGATCGCGCAGCAAATCCTCGTACCACTCAAGCTTTAACGACGGATGATTGCCGCCTTGCAAGAGCGCCTGGTCGCCGCCGAGCGCGATCGTCTCGTCGATTTTTTTGTACAGTTCTTCGCGAGTCAGCACGTATGCGTCCGCATCGCCCGATTTGCGAAAGAACGCACAAAAGTCGCACACCGCGGCGCAGACGTTCGTGTAGTTGATATTGCGGTCGATGTTGTACGTTCGCACCGGCTCCGGATGCAGCCGGCGCGTGACGGCATCGGCGGCCCGGCCCAGCGCGTTAAGGTCCTTGCATTCGAAGAGGGCGACGCCCTCGTCGAAGGAAAGGCGCTCGCCGGCGACCGCTTTGTCAAGGATTTTTTGGACCATGTCCTTATTCATATGAACTCCCCATCGCGATGCATCGGTAACCGCATTTTTCGCAGATGCATAACGGACTTCGGTTTCGTATGCTCTTACTAACCTGACTTCCGGTTCGCCCGCACGAAAGGACCCGCCGTTGAGACGCACTTCCTTCATCCTCGCCGCTTCCTTCATCATGACCAGCGCCGCCCTCGCCGAGAACTGGCCCGGCTTTCGCGGCCCCACCGGCGACGGCAAGTCGAACGAGAAAAACCTGCCGACCACCTGGAGCGACACGAAAAACGTCAAATGGAAAATCGACTTGCCCGAAGAAGGCAACTCGTCCCCCGTCATTTGGGGCCATCGCATTTTCCTCGGCCAACCGCACGACAAAAAGGGGCACAAACGCGCCCTCTGGTGCATCGACCGAGCCGACGGCAAGGTTCTCTGGAAACGCGAAGTGCCGTACGAGGACAAGGAACCGACTCACGGCACGAATCCCTTTTGCTCCGCGACCGCGGTGACCGATGGCGAACGCGTCATCTACTGCCACGGCTCCGCGGGCCTTTATTGTTACGACATGAACGGCAAGGAACTCTGGAAGTACGACCTCGGCAAGCTGTACCACATCTGGGGCACGGCATCGTCGCCGATCCTTCATCAAAACCTTTGCATCCTCTTCGCCGGCCCGGGCGAGCGGCAATTTCTCGTTGCGTTCGACAAGAACACGGGCAGGAAAGTCTGGCAGCACGACGAGCCCGGCGGATCGGACGGCATCAAGAACAAGGACTGGATCGGCTCCTGGAGCACCCCCGTCATCGCGCGCGTCAACAATCGCGAGGAACTCATCCTCTCCTGCGCCCTCAAGCTCAAGGGTTTCGATCCCGCCGACGGCAAGGAACTCTGGTCCTGTGACGGACTAGGTAAACTCGTCTATACGTCGCCGACCGTTTCCGCGGACGGCATCGTCGTCGCGTTCTCCGGCTACGGCGGCCCGGCGCTCGCGTGCAAGGCGGGCGGCTCGGGCGACGTCACCAATTCGCATCGCCTCTGGCATCTCAACAAGGGCAACCCGCAGAGCATCGGCTCGGCCGTCATCGTCGGCGAACACGCGTACCTGGTGCGTGCCACAGGCGTCGCGAATTGCTTTGAACTCAAAACCGGCAAGGACCTCTGGAAAGAAAACCTCGGCGGCCAAACCTGGGGCACGCTCCTTCACGCCGACGGCAAGTTCTACATCCACATGATGGACGGCAGCACGAAGGTCCTTGATGCATCGCCGAAGTTCAAGGAACTGGCGCACCATTCGCTCGGCCCCAAGGAGCAAACGCGCGCCACGCCGGCGTTCTCGGAAGGCGAGATTTTCTTGCGCACGTTTCGTCATTTGTGGTGTATCAGCGAGAAGAAATGAAACCAACCAACGCGGTTCTTGAGATTCGCTGATGTCGCATTCCAGTGAACAACCGGTGCGCTGGTATCATGGCGTCACGCCGTATCAATGGCTCGTTCTCGTTCTCGCGTCGGCGGGCTGGGTTTTCGATGTCTTCGAGGGGCAAATCTACGCCATCACGCGCGTCGAGATGTTGACGGACATCCTGGGCGATCAGGCCAGCAAGGAGAACATGGATTTCTATGCCGACCTGTTCCTCGCCGTCTTTCAACTGGGCGGCACGTTCGGCGGCATCCTGTTCGGCTCGCTCGCGGATCGCTACGGACGCCGGTCGATGTTGATCGCGACGATTCTCACCTATTCGATCTTCTCCGGGCTGACGTACTTTGCAGATTCCCTTTTCATGGTGGGCGCGTTGCGCTTCCTCGTCGCGGTCGGCGTCGGCGGCGAGTGGGCCGTGGCGGCGGCGCTCGTCGCCGAGGAGTTTCCGGCGCGGGCCCGCGCCCAGGCCGGCGGCATCTTTCACGCTACCAGCATCCTCGGCACCTGGATGGCGGGACTCGCGGGGTTGGCGGTCGGCGATCAATGGCGCTATGCCTATTTGCTCGGCATCGCGCCTGCGTTGTTGGTCGTCGCGATTCGTTTTCAACTCAAGGAAACACAACCCTCGTCCCCAACACCAACTGGCTCGGCGACGCGTGGAAATCTGATCGAACTTTTCAAGCACCCGCTCTGGCGGCGGCGCGCGATTTTCGGCATGTTGCTTGCGACGACTGGACTGGCGACCTTCTGGGCCGTCACCATCGCCGGCCTGGATTTGACGCGGAAGTTGCTCGTCGATCAGGGCGCGACCGCCGCGGACGCTCAATCGGCCGCGAAGTTTGCGTACGGCATCGTCGAAACGGCGGGCGGCGGACTCGGATTGCTCGCGTTCGGCCCGCTCGCCGCGTGGTGGGGGCGACGGCAAACGTTTTGGGCGTTCCAACTCGGCGGCGTCATCGTCGTGCCGATCGTTTGTTTTCTTCCGACAACTTACGAACAGCTTTTGGCTGCGCTGCCGGTATACGGCTTCTTCACGCTGGGAATGCACGCGGGCTTCGCCATCTATTTTCCAGAGCTGTTTCCTGCATCTTTGCGCGCCACCGGCGCCGGCTTCTGCTTCAACGGCGGACGGATGGTCACATCGTTCGTGCTCCTTTTCTCCGGCTGGCTCAAGGCGACGGTCGGCTTGCATCTCGGTCTCAGCCTGTTGGCGCTTTTGTTTGTGCCAGGCATGTTGATCGTGCTATTGTTGCCGGAGACGAAGGATCAGCCGTTGCCGGAGTAAACATCGAGCGAGCCACGGGGTTAATCCCCGTGGTATGCGGTTCATTCCATGGGGATAAACCCCATGGCTCGCATAGAATATTCGCCATGGAAAACGGCCTCAAGCCCATCAGTGAAACCGCCGCGAGCGACATATTCATGGTCGGCTTTCCGCGCTCGGGCCACACCTGGTTTCAGAACCTGCTCGCCGGCGCCGTTTTCGGCATCGATCCGGAGTTGGCGCACGATTCACTCATCCAGGATCTCGTGCCCGATGTGCAATACAAACGCTGCTACAAACGGTATGGCCCGACCGCCTTCTTCAAATCGCACGCATTGCCGCAGAAGAGTTATCGCCGCGTCGTTTATTTGTTGCGCGACGGTCGCGATGCGATGGTCTCGTACTGGCACTTCTTGACGGCGCTGCAGAGCAACGTCGATTTTTTGAAGCTGGTTGAAGGCGTGGGATTGACGCCGTGCCACTGGCACGAACACGTCGAGAAGTGGCTGGCGAATCCGTTTCAGGCGGACATGCTGATCGTGAAATACGAGGATTTACAAACGTCGCCGGTGAATGAACTGAAGCGATTCTGTGCGTTCGCCGGATTGGCAAGAACGGTAGCGCATCTAGAACACGTCGCGAGCAAAGCGGCGTTTGCGAACGCCAAGCACAAGGAACAAACGCAAGGCTGGGACAACGCCGCGTGGCCGAAGGAGCATGCGTTTATCCGGCGCGGCCAGGTCGGAAGCTGGCGCGACGAAATGCCCGCCGATGTGCTCGCGGCGTTTTTGAAGCGAGCGGGGGCAACCTTAGTGCGTTGTGGCTATGGGTGAAACGTTGGACGGTTTGTGCGATACCGCCGAGTGAGCATTGGCGACGCAATTGCTCAAGGAATCTTCTCCAGATCTCCATTTTGATTGGTCTCCTTGACTTGCTGTCCGTTCAGCGTTTCTTCAATCACGACCCCGGGTTCTTGAATGTGCCGGACCAGATGCTTCGGCATCGAACCGAACATCTTGATGCGATTGTCGTGAAACTCCTGGCGATAAATCTCCGCATGGGCCGCCAGATACGCGAGCACTCGGCCATTGCCGGCGTCAACGTCAATGGACACGTGTGCGAAATCGGCGCTGAGCATCTCGATGACGGCGTCCTGAAGCGAATCGAGCCCCTGCCCCGTCTTGGCGCTGACGGCGACGGCGCGCGGATGATGCGCTTGCAGCACTTGCAGGTACGACAAATCTTCAAGGCGATCGACCTGATTCAACACGAGCAACGTCGGCCGATCGGCGCAGCCGAGTTCTTCGAGCACTTTCTTGACGGCCGTGACGTGCTCCTCCGCGTGCGGGTTGCTTGCATCGACGACGTGCAAGAGGAGCCGCGCCTGCCTCGCCTCTTCGAGCGTCGCCTTGAACGATGCGACCAGGTGGTGAGGCAAATCGCGGATGAAGCCGACGGTGTCCGACAAGAGAACGCGGCCCCAGTCGGCGAGGCGCCATTGGCGGGTGCGCGTGTCGAGCGTCGAGAAGAGCTTGTCTTCCACATAGACGGACGCGCCGGTGAGCTTGTTCATGAGCGTGCTTTTGCCGGCGTTGGTGTAGCCGACGAGCGACACGGTGTGCTCTTCGTAACGGCTCTCGACCTCGCGCTGGCGGCGGGCCTGCACGTGGGTGAGGCGTTCCTTGAGATCGCGAATCTTGGCGCCGACCAATCGGCGGTCTTCTTCGAGCTGCGTTTCGCCGGGGCCCCGGAGGCCGATGCCGCCCTTGTAGCGCGACAGGTGAGTCCACATACGTTTCAGTCGCGGCAACGCGTATTCGAGTTGGGCGAGTTCGACTTGCAGCTTCGATTCGATGGTGCGCGCCCGCGTTGCGAAGATATCGAGGATTAACTCGCTGCGGTCAATCACTTTCGCGTTCGTCGCTTTTTCGAGATTGCGAACTTGAGCGGGGGAGAGATCGTTGTCGAAGATGATGACCTCGGCGTCCTTGGCCTGCGCCAACTCGGTCAGTTCGGTGAGCTTGCCTTTGCCGATGTAGGTGCCCGGCACGATCTCGTGGCGTTTCTGCGTCAGTTCGCCGACGATTCTGGCGCCGGCGGTCTGCACGAGACCGCGCAACTCATCGAGCGGATCGGCGCCGTTCCAGGGTCGGCTGGGGAGCGCGACGCTTACTAAAATGGCACGCTCCAGATGCACGGTCATGTTTTCGCGCGTTTCGTTCAAGTGGCGTTTTTCTCCTTATTCCTTTAACGTTCGTGCGAGCAATTGGTGAAAGAAATAACCGCCCGCCTCGCGTTTGACGCTGAATCGGCCCGTATCGTACGTCCGGCTCCGCAAGCCGCGTTGCACCTCGTCGCACACGCCGATGTCCTCAAGCTGCACCTGATGCGCGACGGCGATGCTCTGCTCATTGAAGCGTTTCGCATCGTCGCTCTCGACGTCGGTGAAGTAGAAATCGAAAATCACCTTGCAGCGATCCGTTCCCAGCGGCAACGTCAGATTAATGTCCATTACGCCCTGGTAAAGGTTCACCATCAAATTCGGAAAAAGCCACCAGTAATAGGCATGCGTTCCGGTGCGGACCTTGTTGACCGTCGGATCGTCCGACGGCTTGATCGGGCTGATCTGCACACTGTTATAGACGTGATTCTCGGTGCGATATTTCGAATAATCAAGCGCCCCCGCGAGGCCCGGATGCACCGTGTTGACGTGATAGCCGCCGTCCTGATAGTTGTCCACGAAGACCTTCCAGTTGCAATCGAGCACATATTCGCGCCGGCCGGCGAAACCCAGTTTGTCGATGCCGAGGTTTTCGGTCATTTGTGGAAACGGATCGAGAAACTCGCTGAGTGATTGCTTCGGCGTCCCCTGATGCACGAAAACGAACGGGCCATAAGTATCGACAGCCATCGGCGGCAGGCCCATTTCTTCCTTCTGAAAATCCTGAACGCCGTCGAACTCCGGCGTGCCGCGCAGCTTGCCCGCGAGATCGTAAGTCCAGCCATGATAGCGGCAGCGCAACTTGGTGGCGTGGCCGCACGGTTCGTTGATGACCTGGGCCGCCTTGTGCCGGCAGGCGTTGTGGAAGGCTCGCAGCGTGCCCTTTTCATCGCGAACGACCAGGATCGGTTCGCCGGCGATTTCGATGGTCAAAAAAGTGCCGGGGACTTTCACCTGCTCGGTCCGGCCGACGTAGAGCCAGGAATTGCCAAAGACTTTTTCGCATTCGAGTGCGTAGATTTCGGGATTGAAGTACCAGGCGCTGGGAATGGTGCGCGCCTTGGCAAGCGGCAGGTTCGGATTGAAGGCATTGAGAAGGTCCGTCAATTGCGGAGACATTTCGTGGGCTCCTTTCAAGGATCATTGTCCACGAAACCAGGCAATAACGCAATGGGGCGTTGGCGATGACATGGCAACCCTTTCCAAAAACTGCGCGGGCCGATACCTTGTCGAGGTAACGGAATGCCCATTTCACAGAGAGGAGATTCACAATGTCTGACCAGAAACCCGCGCCGCGCCAGCAGCTTCTCGGCATGATCACGAGTTACTGGGTCGCCATGGCGATTCATGTCGCCGCCAAGCTCAAGCTTGCCGATCACGTCAAGGCCGGGCCGAAGACCGCTCAGGAACTGGCTCAGCTAACGCAAACGCAACCGCAGCCGCTCTTTCGATTGTTGCGGGCGCTGGCGAGCGTCGAGATTTTCGCCGAGGATGCGCAGGGCCGATTCGGCATGACGCCGATCGCGGAGTGCCTGCTCGACGTGCACGGCTCGCAGCGGGCCGTCGCGTTAATGATGGGTGATGAACATTACGCTTCCTGGGGTGGGTTGCTCTACAGCGTACAAACGGGAAAACCGGCGTTCGATCACATCTATGGCAAACCCGTATTCAATTGGCTCTCCGAGCATCCCGAAGGGGCCAAGATTTTCGACGCCGCCATGACCGGCTTCCACGGTCCTGAAACGCAAGCGATGATTGAAGCGTACGATTACACCGGAATCAACACGCTCATCGATATCGGCGGCGGCAACGGCACGGTGCTTATCGAAGTGCTCAAGAAAAATCCCGCGATGAAGGGCGTTCTCTACGATCTTCCCGGCGTCATCGAACGCGCGAAGTCAAACCTCGCGACCGCAGGTGTCGCGTCTCGCTGCCAAACGATCGCCGGCAGTTTTTTTGAATCGGCGCCGCCCGGCGGCGACGCCTATCAGATGCGGCACATCATTCACGACTGGACCGACGAGCAGTGCCACACCATCCTCAGCCATGTGCGCAAGGTCATTCCAAAGACGGGCCGGCTCCTCGTGATCGAGATGGTCATCAAACCCGGCAACGCGGCGCAGCCGGCGAAGTGGCTCGACTTGAACATGATGGTGATCCCCGGCGGCCGCGAACGCACCGAGGCGGAATATCGCGATATGTACGCCAAGGCGGGCTTCACGTTGACGCGCATCGTGCCGACGCCGACGGAGGTGAGCGTGATCGAGGGGAAACCATTGTAAATTAGTGGCGAGCCACGGGGTTCATCCCCGTGGTATTCGACGCCATTCCACGGGGATAAACCCCGTGGCTCGCTGTCAAGCGACGCGCGGCCCCGGCATCCACGTCCAGAACAACAAATGCGTCGCCGGATAGATGCCGACGACCAGGATCATCATGTAGAGCGCCAAATAAAGGTCCGGGTCCATCCAGGTTTGCGACTCTTCGTCCGTAACGATGTTGTAGACGTAGTCGATATTCACCGGGATGTTTGGATCGCGCAACTGCACACGATAGCGGCCC
>Ga0105340_1000753_pt1 | contig 15108 bp, 10 predicted proteins | sample EasRivMeERMLT700_FD_89676 | JGI IMG/M metagenome (GOLD analysis project Ga0105340, IMG submission 89676) | Soil microbial communities from meander-bound floodplain in the East River, Colorado, USA - East River MetaG ERMLT700 | ecosystem: Environmental > Terrestrial > Soil > Floodplain | place...
CGGAGAATCCGGTTGGGGGCACGACGCATTTTGAATTGCGAAATGCCAATTTGGAATTGAAATTACCTTCCTTCCCTGCCCGCCAGCTTGGACCTCTAGGAAATCGGAGCGAACAAGAGTGTGGACAAGCTCTGAGAGCCTTGCTTCTTGTGTATGCCATGGAACCTGAGGAAACACGTAAACACGTGATTGCGACAACTGATTTTCCAAGGTACCTTCCAAAGTTCCGACACCCATCTTTCTGGAGCCGCAAACATGAGCCGATTCATTAGGTTTTTGCTTTCAATTGTACTGGCCGGATGCTGTTCAACCGAACCCCCAAGCGAGACTCCACAGGATGCTCGCAATGTTATTCTCATTATTGCCGACGATGTGGGAGCCGAGCAAGTCCCCGCTTATGCAGCTGAACTCGATTTGGGGGGGTGGTTCAATCCAGCAAACCTGCCGACAGTTGAAATGCTGGCTTCTGCTGGAGTTCGGTTCAAAGAGGCGTGGTCAAATCCCACCTGTTCCCCAACACGGGCAGGACTTCTCACAGGGCACTACTCTTGTGTCCACGAAATTTATGATCCGATGAGTGTGACAGCGGGAACCTCTCTTGAGGATCGTACTCCGCTGTATGTCTCACTTCCTTTGCTGCTCCCTACTCCCTACCAGAGTGGGTATTTTGGGAAATGGCACGTTGGAGATGCACCAGATAATCCCAATGACGCAGGCTGGGATAATCATGAGGGGGCAATCGGAGGAGAGTTGGACAGTTACGTTGGTTGGGAGAAGTACGAGAACGGCTCTGGACCAACAACGGTCACCGATCATGCGACACTTGATGTCGTGGCTGACTTCCAAGAGTGGATTGCTTTGCGCGAAAAGGACGGGGCACCATTTTTAGCCGTATTGGCGTTCAATGCAGCTCATTCGACAAAGGATGCAGATAAGTGGATCGTCGAAGACGTCTCAGATGATTGTGGTGGTACTCCACTTCCGTCTACGGCCCCAATAAAGCAGATCTATAAGGAACAGATTCGCTGTATGGACTATCAGCTCGGAAATCTGATTGACACTCTGAAGACGCACTACACCTCCATTCTCGACAACACCGTGATAATCTTCATCGGTGACAACGGAACTCCCGAGGAAGTGGGAGAAGGACCGGTCGCGTCGGGATTCTCTAAGGGAAGCCTCTATCAAGGCGGTGTTCATGTACCGATGATCATTGCCGACGGCCATTGGTTGCTTGATGCAGAGGACAGGAAACCCTTGCCCTTGAAACCAAGAATTCTGTCGCCGAACAGAACCACAGATGCTCTTGTCCATACTCGAGATCTTTATGGAACTATTCTCGAGCTTACGGGAAATCCCAATTGGGACTGCGGAAACGTTTCGAACTCCCTGGTTCCGTTTCTCAAAGATCCCACAGCTAGTGGAAATCCCTACGTCGTCACAGAACAGAGCGCAGATAGCTACGCGATAAGAGACAGCCAATACAAACTCATCCGTAGGCCAAGTGGGGACACATTTTATGATCTGACAGCGACGCCATGGGAAAGCTCCGCCTTGAGCCTTGCCAGTCTGAGCATTGCTGAGCAATCGGCATACGATGCATTGGTTGCGGAACTGAGTGACTTCGAGGACTTCTGTCCATGAAGTGAGGAGTGGGGCGGAGGATGAACGGTTGTCGAAGCGAATGGTGCTGCTGGTTGTGTTCACAGGCTGGCGTGTCACGTGCACAAATGTCTGCAGGTTCCTCCCGAGTGCCCACACCCTCCACTCTGCACAACTTCATGATGTATTCGAATTGCAGATGTGCTGACCAACCTATTCTGTTCCTGCCATTCCTCTGGTAAAAAAAGCAAAGGAAAGGGAGCCAGTCCCTACAAAACCTCCCTGCTCTCCGGATTCAAGGCTTTCCTTTCCCGGCTCAATGTTTTCTTGCGAAAATAGCTTGACTTGTGCGATCCTCCGTTGTATATTCGTGCCCATTACCCGCAACGAGTCTCCACTCATCCCCCCAAGGAGAGATTCGATGGATGTTCCTCAAGCCACTCCAGGTCACTCCCTTAGAGCATCGATCGCATTAAAGCAGTTAGTTGGAACCTCCGGGACTTTTTCCCTGGAGATCAGTAAGATAAGCGTGGTTGCGCCCACCAACGTTCCGGTCCTGATCGTCGGGGAAACAGGTACGGGAAAGGAACTATGTGCTAGGGCAATCCACTACCTTAGCAAGCGATCAGGGGGACCTTTCGTTCCGGTGAATTGCGGAGCAATGCCAACGGATCTAGTCGAGAATGAGATATTCGGACACGAGATAGGGGCCTACACGGGAGCGAATTCAAGGCGAGCGGGGATGATCGAGGAAGCAGAGGGAGGAACGATATTCCTCGATGAGATAGATTCATTGCTCCCCGTAGCTCAATCGAAGATATTGAGATTCCTGCAGGAAGGTGAGGTCAGGCGATTAGGGGGAGTGAAAACGTTCAAGCCTGACGTGAGGGTCGTGGCAGCATTGAACTGCGATGTTGGTGATGCCCTGCGGAGTCAATGCTTGAGAGAAGATTTATACTACCGTCTGAGCGTGGTTCAACTCACGCTCCCCCCTCTTCGCGATCGTCGTGAGGACATTCCCTTACTTGCTAAGCATTTCGTTGCGAAATGGAATCCGATCTTTGGGAAAAATGTTCTGGAAATCTCTCCCGGGGCCACAGAAAGGCTTATTGCCCATGATTGGCCGGGGAATGTCAGAGAACTGGAAAACACAGTTGCACGCGCGGTTCTTTTCTCGGAGTCCGAAGTGATTGAATCATCTCAGGTCTCATTACTCAATGTGGGAGACAAGACGAAGGGGCAAGACGCTCAATCAAACGATTCAAACCACAATGAGAAGAACAATCTGGAATGCCTTCTAAAGACCCACAACGGAAACATCTCACACGCAGCTCATGCAACTGGGAAAAATCGTAGAACAATCCAGCGGCTAATTCAAAAGTACGAGATCGATCTCCACGAGTTCCACCACCACTAACCCACCCGCTTCACCCTCAACCAATCGCCAAGTGCGACATTAGGTGCGCACTGCGACATTTCATGTCGCAGTTTTGCAACCCATTCATTTCAAGAGAGATAGATCGCGATCGCGAAAATCGTGAATGCGCGCTTACGCACTTCGCGTAATGAGATTTCAATGACTTAACAGTGTGGCACAAGAATTGAACATAGCGACTGCAATGTCACCCGAGGAAAAAGCGCAGGTGTCTACACTAACAATTGAGACTGAAATTCTTTCTTACCTCGTCGATCATCCCTCGGCCAACGATACACTGGAAGGAATCACCGAATGGTGGCTCCTTGAACAAAGGGTCAAGACTGGATTGACAACAGTGAAATCGGCTTTGCAGCACTTGCGTTCTATGGCATTCGTGGTTGAAGAATCAAAACCAAGCGGTCGACTTGCATACCGGATAAACCAAGAAAAACTGTCAGAAATCAAAGCATGGCTCAGATCTCAAACCGAACAATAACCAGGGAGGTTCCCATGGACGGAGTACTTTCACGCGGCGACTGTGCGAAGCTTAGAAGGCAAAATGAGCAACTTCGACAGGAACGATCGGACTTTCTTTGGAAGCTGGCTTGGGCAGAGGAATTCATGCGAGGTCACTTGCACACAAGCTCAAAGGCAAAACAGCTTCACGGTGAAATTGATGATCTACTCGGCACGAGTGAAGAGGGTCGATATGTCCGTGAATGTGTCAATGATCCGAGAAACTCGAGGATTGCGCTCGAAGCGGCTTGAGAGCCCATCTCATGCTTTTGTCACTTACCTGTAGCCTTAACAGATCAGCCGAAAGGAGACTACCAAAATGAGGATCACAATCTGCCTAACAGTTGCAGCACTTATTGCTCTCCAAGGCTCCATGGCGCAAATAGGAACAAAAATTCCATCCAACCGCCGCGTGGACTGGAGATTTGCCGGTTATGCCGGCACAGCCGAAATACCCGAGACTTATACTGACACCATAATCGTGGGATCCAACGTGGCATCCTCAATAGCAGCGGCTAAGGATAGTGCAAAAGCCCCCGGTAGCCTTGTTCTAGTCTCATTTCCCTCAGGGAGCCACACAATCGATCAATACATCCAGTTGGACAGCAACATTGTTCTCAAGGGTGCTGGTTCTACCTACCCGAATTATCCAAGCAAACTGATATACACAGGGTCGGGAGGTGAAGATTTTAGATTCATTCGAGTTTACGGTTCTCTTGACACCTTGGACAATCACGTGGCAGGATGGTCTTCCCAAACCAAGATCATGACACTCAATGCCGCAGACACGAGTCTGTCAGCAGGGGACTACGTTCAGATCATTGTCCCCGACAGCAGCTGGCACGATACAGCGAATGACTCGGTAAAATGCCTGTGCTACTCTCATGAAAATGTCGTGGGTCAGATTGTGAAGATCGAGAGCGTAAATGGTAGCCAGATCACGTTGAAGGACGACATAGGCCTTACACTTTCCTTGAACCAACCAGCCTTTTCAAGCAATCAGGTCGGCATCCTCCGTCTAAATCCAGCGAAACGTGTTGGAATCGAAAACCTTGAAATCAAGGCCGGCGTGCCTTTGACAGGGACTACATCCAGCTATGGCTGGGCCATAGTATTTCAGTCGGCCGTCGATTGCTGGGTTAGAAATATCTACTCCCGCAAGCCATGGAGAGTCCACGTTGAAATCAACAAGAGCTCAGGAATTGAAGTCAGGGGAAGCACCTTCAATGATGCTCTTGATCATGGTGGCGGCGGTCACGGGTATGGAATTAGTGTCAACCAGCATTCAACAAATTGCTTGATTGAAGATAACATCTTTCGACGATTACGCCACGCGATGCTTGTTGCTTATGGAGCCAATCGAAATGTTTTTGGATATAACTACTCGCGAGAACAACACGACCAACTCCCAAACTATGATCTGGGTGACATATCAATCCACGGGCACTACCCCTATGCAAATCTCTTCGAAGGAAATCGGATTGACAGGATTTTCCCCGATATGTATTGGGGGAAGAACGGACCATTTAACACATTCTTCAGAAACTATAGTTACTACGGAGAAATGATTTTTGAGTGGACGCTGGTCGATTCCTGCGGGGACAGTAATTGCACACCCGTATGTACGTCCCTTGACTGTATTTCTTCATATCAGGGGGAAAATCGATACAACATCTTTGGAAATGAGGGTTCAATTGTTCATCGCCCGGCTGGATACGGTGTTCCATCCGCTGCTCTCGATCATTACGGCACGAGTGTTGGATCGTCATGCACTCAATCGCTCGAGCCCTCGTGTGTGAGATCTCACACCGAATGGACGTCTGAATTGAGAGAAGAAGCATTTCTTCGAGATACCTCATACTACCAGGTATCGCAACCAACATTCATTACGGGGGTCACATGGCCGCCGCTCGGACCGCCCACGGATATCAACTTTCAGAATCAAACATCACAAAATATCCCGGCGCGCATCAGATGGTGTACGGCAAATCCTGGTACCTGCGATGAAACAGACAGGATCAGTCCTGACGAGGCTGAAGTTTCAATAGGTGTCCCCTCTTTGGGACAGAATCATCCCAACCCCTTCAATCCTACAGCAATCGTGGGCTATTTTGTCCCAAAAGCAGGTCGAGTCAATATCAAGCTGTACAACGTCCTGGGACAGGAAGTCATGACAGTTCTCGACGACTTTGTCGAGGCAGGCAATCATTCGGTAGAGATTCAAGGGAGACATTTGTCAGCAGGTGTCTATTTCTACCGGATGACAACTGATCAAATGGCCCTAACAAATAAAATGATGCTACTCAAGTGAGGTCATATCCACTTAGCTTGAAACGGATCTTGGCACCAGTACTAAGAAGATGACTCTCCTCAAGAAGATAGAGTTGGTCGATTGCAAGAAAGAGAGTCCCATGAACGGACTACACCTCTCATCCCAAATGCCGGTTCCTCACTTTCTTTCACGAGCTGAAGATGACGGTATGTCCAGGAATTGGCCTCATCGAAAAGAGCTGAGTACTGGTGCCGAAAGTCAGAGTCAAAGCAAGGGCGAACAAGCAAGTCAGAAGGCTGAGTGGAAATCACTCTGGGAGTCCTGAGGATCATAATCACATTATTTTCAAAGGAGAGAACGATGAGGCAAATGAATGGGTTTCTCACTCTCGCAGTAGTTCTCGTCATGGTTGTTGTTCCACAACGTGCCGATTCCCAGGACTTCCTTTGCTCATCGATTCCAGGGTCGGTCAATTTCACGCAAACATTGCAGGATTCAATAAACGTCAAACACTTCAAGCGATTTATCTTCGACGGAAGTCCTGGCAAAGTATACCAGATGGGGCGTCTCTTTCTCGAAGACAGCATTACTATCCTCATCGAGGATAGTGTCACCGTGAACGCGGCTAATGGGGCCTTCACACCAGGCTATGCTTGGGGGATGTTTGAGGCGTTGAATAAGAAGAGAATCAGGATCCAAGGCGAAGGGCCCAGCTCAAGGGTCAAGATGAGAATAGATGACTACGATTCTGGTGAATGGCTGATGTGCATCCTTCTTAGGTTATGCGTGGATGTCAAGATTGAGAACCTCTCGTTGGTCAAGAGCGGAGGAGACGGCGTCTACGTAGGGGCGACCGACACCGACACCGTGGGTTACTGTGAAGGTATTTCGATCAAGAATGTAACGTTTGATGGTCATGCAAGACAGGGAATCTCTTTCATCTCAGTAAAGAACGCCACTGTCGAGAACTGTGTTTTCAAGAATACAGGTAAGTACAATCATGATAGTTTGGCAGAGAACGGCCCTTGGGCAGGCATAGATTTCGAGCCAAATCATTTCTTCCAGCGCCTCGAGAATATTGTAGTCAAGAACTGTTCATTCTCAAACAACCGCGGTTACGGTGTGCTGTTCAGCCTTCAACAATTGCGCGCCTGGCCACCAACCAATCCTCTCTCAACTTCTCAGATTAACATTACTCTGTCCGGCCTCGTGATCAATGGAGATTCAATCGCGGGCATACGTCTCCATAGGCTGCTTGATGAAGAGATTGCTGGATCAATTGCGATCGATAACTGTTTAATCAAAAACACAACAGAAAGTGCATTTGTGGTTGATGGTTGGATACCGGGCCAAGTCACCACTGTTATTGACAGCTGTTCTATCATCAATCCGACCGAAGATGAAGAGCACGCAGCAATCGAGTTCAGGGACTATTCATCCGCGTACCCCGATGGCAATATAAGCATGACGAATATCGAGGTGACGGATAACGACATCTCTCGATATCTAATCAAGTTTGACGATGGCTCCCCCGGGAATGAGTTTAAGGACATTGACTGTCAAATCAACACGGATGACAGAAATGCAATTATCAAGTACGGCTACTACTATGATGACGTCACTGTCACAAGAGCGTTCCTGGATCATGGTTTTGGATCCTTCAACACCGCTTTTTTTGATTCGGCCGACCAAGCAGGCGGTACAGACAACGAGGCATTCATGACTGATCCATCCGCCCTCGTTTTCCCGGGTGATTTTGACGGGGATGGTCAGACAGATCTATTTGTAAAAGGGTATGAAACTTTTCGGGCATTGTATCTCGCAGAGCCCCAGGGAACCGGTTTCGACCGTGTTTTCATGAGTGACAGCGATAATGTCGCGGGAACGGATAGCGAACCATTCTTCACAGATCCCTCAGCCCTTGTCTTCCCTGGGGACTACAACGGGGATGGGAAGGCCGATCTCTTTGTAAAGGGATACCAAACGTATCGAGCCTTGTATCTGGCCAATTCCTCCGGCGAGGGGTTTAACCGCGTCTTCATGACCCATCTCGACAATGTAGGTGGCACCGCAGATAGCGAAGCGTTCTTCACGGATCCATCAGCCCTTGTATTCCCCGGCGACTACAACGGGGACGGCCGGACCGATCTGTTTGTCAAGGGTTGGCAGAAGCATCGGGCTCTATACCTCGCGAACAGTTCCGGCAATGGATTCGACCGCGCTTTCTTGGGAACAACCACTGACACTGCCGGAACTGATGAAGAGGGGTTCTTTACCGATTCAACGGCTCTCGTGTTCCCGGGTGACTATAACGGAGATGGGAAAACAGACCTCTTTGTGAAGGGGTATCAAACTCACAGACTCTTGTATCTCGCCGAACCCTCTGGTGCCTCGTTCAAGAGGGTCTTTTTAGGAGTCGGTGCTGGCACAGATGACGGTGGGATGAATGGCTTTTCAGCCCTTACTGATCCCTCGGCCTTGGTGTTTCCAGGAGATTACAACGGAGACGGAAGAACCGATCTCTTTCTCAAGGGATACCAAACATGGCGTGCTCTATACACAGCGAACAGTTCAGGAAGCGGGTTTGATTCCGTGTTCGCAACCTATCTTGATAGCCAAAATGACGGAACAGACAGTGAAGCCTTTCTCACAGATTCGGACGCGCTTGTTTTTCCTGGAGATTATGATGGAGACGGGAAAACGGACCTTTTCGTGAAAGGGTACCAGACATACCGTCTACTGTACATTTCGGAGGGTGGCAGTTTCAACAGAGTGTTCATGGGATATGGCCAGGGGGTCGGCGGAACCGACAGCAACGCTTTCTTCACTGATCCTTCGGCTTTGGTGTTTTCAGGGGACTACAATGGTGATGGCAAAGCTGATATATTTGTGAAAGGGTATCAGAAGTATCGGGGGTTGTACTTGAGCAGCGCCGTTCCCCTTGGAGCAGCCTATCTTGGAACCAACCTATTCGGGAAGCCGAGCCAGCCGAGGTTGGCACAAAACTATCCGAATCCATTCAATCCATCCACAATTATTGCGTTTGACCTTCCAGAGCCAGGTCGAGTCACGCTCAAACTCTATGACGTCTTGGGAAGGGAAGTCCTGACGATTCTCGATCGCCAGATGCCAGCAGGATACCATCCTGCCGAACTCGATGCATCAGCGATTCCAAGCGGGGCATATTTCTATCGGCTTGAAACCCCTGGAGGTATCCTAACAAGGAAGATGGTCCTTTTGAAGTGAAGGCGGCTGTTCTCAACCATATTGGTCGAGTATGTCGTGAGACAAGCGTATTAGGAGGGAATTGCTGGACGTCTCTCATCAAGGCATCACCGGCAAAGCAACCGAGAATAGGTCGGCCGTGAAAAAACTGATTTGTGAGAGTGTGTCCCAAACAGTGAATTCAATCAGGAGGAGGTACAAATGGCTAAAATAGGGTCATTCCCCAGGCAGCTTGTTGACCGGTTAATGAGAATAGCTTTGGTGGCAATAGTCGTTTTTAGCATTTGCCAGAACGGGGACTACTTCTCCAATCCGTACCTTCTCTCGCCGGATTCGAAGCTCGTCGAACTGAAAGAGCTTGGAATTCAAATGAAAGGCCTGCCAACAAAAACCATCATCGATCGAAAACCATACACCGCCTTCTACGCAGGGATGCCGTTTGAGAGAATCCCTGAGGGTGACATACAGGAAGTCCTCGAATTGGCCAAAGAATGTAAGGGATATCTGGTGCTCCATGGAGGCGTTACTTCTGTTTTCAGACCACAACTAATCCCCCTTCTTCTCAATCCGGATCCTGATGGGTTCAGAACCGTGATAAACTCTCTCCCTAGGTTAGGTGTTCGAGGGGTTAGGGTACTGGAGGCAATGTGAGGTTTGTGATAGGCCTCATCGTTCTCTCTGCAATCCTTAGAATAGTCCATATCAACGATTGCGCATTGATTGACTATGATGGAACGTATTACTTGCGCTACTTCAATTGGGATGGACCCTTCCCTCCTGGGTATCCGTTGTTGGTCGAAGTTGGAAAGCTGTTCGCAGATGAGATCTTTGTAGCGCGTGCTATCTCTTCTCTCTTCGGAATACTGCTCATCATACCGACTTTTTACGTCTTGAAAAGATACTCATCCTTGACGGTAACCGTCGTTCTAACGACAATCGTTGCCGTTCATCCAGTGCTAATGAGAGTCTCGCTGCAGGAGCTATCCGATGTACCCTACATCTTCTTCTGGATGCTAGGATTTCTATTCTACAAGCAGAGGCCAGTCATCGCAATCGTGTCAGGGAGCGTGGCTTACCTGATCAGACCCGAAGGGTTACTCCTCGCAGCGTTTGTTACTGTGTCGCTCTTTTTCACAAAGAAGTATCACTCTGGTGTTGTCGGATTAGCTGTCATGGGGGTAATTGTCGGCGGCTTTGTTCTGTACAACTACCAGAGGACGGGAGATCTCACGGTAAGTTCAAAAATGACCAACCAACCGGTGTTCAGCATTGAAAACTGGAGGGCCAACGAATTGACCATCGACAAGCCGGCAAGCTGGGATGAGTTCATTGAAAATACGATCAACGATGGTCCAACGAGGCTCAAAGTTCTTGGTGGTTACATTTTGCAAGTCTCTGGATGGCCAATTGTTTTGGTCGGGTTGATCGGACTTGTAGAGAATCCCTCTATCTACTGGATCATTCTCCCGCAGTTCTTAATGATGGCTTTCAAGGGAGGAAACTATTCTCTGCGATACGCCTTCCCGTACTTTATCGTTCTCCTTATCGGTGTGGCGCTTGCTTCGAGGAGGTTTGATGCAAAAGCGCCACCGATGGACAGGAGAGCCAAGAAAAGTTTGAACAAAGCCAGAATTGCTACAAGGCCTGCAAGTAAGCAGACGTCTACGGAAGCCTTTGCGAATTCATCAATTGTGAATGTGCATTGAACAAGAGACTTAGTCCGAACCAACCAACGGGGGGGAAGCCACAAATTTTCATGATAAGGAGATCCCCGATGAAACGCCTTCTCTTCCTGACAATTTTGCTCCCGGGTGTCCTCGCATCTGCAGCACCTCCAGATACATTGGATGTGGTTTTCGTTGCAACAGCCTACTACATCGACACCCATCCATCGTGGCTTCACGATATCAAACAATGGAACGCAACTGCCGTGTGTATTAGGTACCGATGGGAAAATATTCAGCCCGATGATTCAAGCGATTGGGAGTGGGCCAGTCTTGATCGCGCGATTGCTGCAGTTCAAGACTCAGGTCTCAAAGTTCACAGCATCAGGCTCTCATTTGCTGCTGGCGGGGCACCAGAATGGGCTCATCCAGACAGCACGGCAACCACTCCGTTTGAATCAGATGATTTCCACCATTATAAGGATGGCAGCATCATGGAATGGGGTCAACCGAATACTGAAGCAGTAGCTCTTAACTTCACTTCCGAGAGATCACGGAACTATATGCTCAAAGTCCTCGATGCTTTCCTAGGGCATCTGAGTACCAACATCGTCAAGGAAATAGTTCCAACACTGAGCCCTTATGATGAAGCAGAGTATGCTTTGACTGAACATACGGAAACGCTCAAAATGGTTGGATTCTCAGTGGTAGAAAAGGATTCTTTCCGGTCATTCTTGAAAAACAAGTATGATGATGATATTGCCGCCTTACGCGCGAAATGGGGACTTCCTACAAGCTTCGACGATTGGGATGAAATCGACCCGGCAACCTTCAACTGGCATTTGATCGATACAAGCGGTGTCCTGTATCTCTCGGGCAGAGTGGATTGGATGGATTTTCGTACTTCAGAACTCAAGCGAATCATCGATGACTTCGCAAGTCACATTCACGCCGCGGGGTTTAGAATGGGCCTGCAACTTGGGTCCATCTACGACGATGACTGGCTGGAGTACAGAGGCTGGTATGACCCGACCCCGTTGGTTGAAAACGTTGATGCGGTGCGCGTTGCTGATGTGCCCCCGTACTTAGACAACTTTGATTTCGCCGCTGACTATTTGCGATCGATATGTAGGTTCTGGACAGTGACGAACGGCCGTCAAAGTGACCCAATAACATTCTCGACTGAAACAAACGGGTATTGTTATGTCAATCCAGGCTGCGAGGTAAATGATTGGATCGCTCAACTTGAGGCCTATTACTCGAAGGGTTCAGATTCCCATTTTGTTATGCATTGGCCCGAAGTAGGAAGATACTCGCAGGCGCTAACTGACACGGACATCGTCAATCAGTACAAGGACTGGATCGACACTTTGGACTACTATACCCATAGGCCCAAACCCTCGGCGCCGACATCGACCAAGGGAGTTCACCTTGGCTGCGAATTCCTCTTGTTTGGGCATGAAGGTCCTAGCACTAGAGAAGCACTTTGTGAACTGCAAGACTCATGCAAGTGGGATCAGGACGGTTATGACGGGGATCCGATAGTTGATCCACTTATCTATAAGAAGTTTGAGACTTGCAAATCGGTGTTGGCAGACGGAGAGCTGTACTCTCCAACCTACACTTATGAGAGTGGAAACGACATTGTTACTAACTACATGATTGCTCGGAATCCAACGTATTGCATGAACGCTTACTCATCCCTCTATTTTGCCAAGTCAAGTCAGTACATTTCTGAGGCCGCTTACAAGAACCTCATGAGTCGGGAAATGGACATGACCGGGATTGGCATCTACAATGCGACTTGGTTCTCGGACAATGGGCATGGCGAGTATGCATACACTGCAGGCCTGTTTGATGAATACGGTCAGATGAGATCACCAATTCATCTTGTCTGGAGAACTCGAGGAGATCTGAGAGATCTTTTCCCAGGCGCCAACAAGCCAGACTCTGCTGAAGCAAGCGAAAAGGGATGGCCGGCTGATAGTGACTTTGTAAGCTGGGCGAAGAAGTATGGATGCGGCTACCCAAATGAGACCAAGCGGGAATATCCCGACTGGGAAGTGGGTGACAACGCTTCAGCCGGAACGTATGGGTATGACGAAAAGCTACGAGCGGTCTGGGATCAAGACTCCGATCTTCCCCTCTTCTTTGGAAACGGCCACAACCGCGACAGCAGTGGAGGGCCAAACCTTGCTGCAACCAATATGATTGAGTATGCACGTTTCTATGGCTACCAAGAATACCCAACCGATCTGACCGACTACAACAACTGGCCTTACATAGGAACTCAATTCAAGGTTACAATCAGCGGCCCGGGATCGCTCTATCAAGGACAATCCTACACGTATACAACAACCGTCAATGGTGGCTCGGAAGAATATCTATACCAGTGGTACCAAAAAATAGGAAGCGGATCATGGACCGCTCTGGGGACAGCTTCCAGTCAGAGCGTAACAATGGGATCCTCAAGTTTCAATTTGAAGGTTGAGGTCGTCGATGGCGAGAGTGAAGGTTATTGCCTAAAAACTAAACTAGTGATCAAGATCCCCCCCCCACTAAATGAGGGGGACTCCAACGTACCGACAGTGTTTCAATTCGACTCGAATTTTCCAAATCCATTCAATCCTGAGACTGTGTTTTCATTTGCCATACCGTCTGATTCGAAGGTGACGCTTCAGATCTTTGATATCATTGGGCGCAAGGTTGCTACGATCGTCGACGAGACCTTGAGTCCGGGTTGGTATCAAAGAACATGGAACATTCACGGGGTCAATGAGGTGGCAAGCGGGGTCTACTTCATGAGATTTGAAGCAGTACCGCTCGATAATTCAGAAAGATTCACCAAGATCGGAAAGGCAGTTGTCACCAAGTAGAGGGAACATTTCCGAAGGTCAAGAGAGCCGTCGGTAAGGGATGATGTTCTGATACTCGCATCGTTGGATTTGATCCTCATTTTGCGATGCCTGACCCTAAATTCAGATTCCTTCCAAGGATCGGAGCTCCAGCGGACAGAGGATGTCTGTTTTGATGAAATGATTTTCTTGGCCTAGGGAAACCCAATTTATTTCATGTTTCGCAAACCACGAGTCGAATGAAAATGGAGGATGCAATGCGCAAGCACGTTGGCCTTTGCACTGTCTTAGTTTTTCTCTTCAACAATGCAGCAGTCAGTCAGCCAAGAGTCACCTTCGAAGACAACTACTTCATAGTAAATAATGATTTCTTCTTTCCGATCGGCTGGTATGGCACCAAGGGATCCTCTGACCTCTCGGCAATAAACGGCTATGGCGCTAATGTGGTGCTTCAATACTGGACAGGGGTAATAGATTGCTATCGTCCGGGTGGCGATTGTCTGCCGAGTCAAACAATAAACTATAATGATCCCGCAAACTATATCGCTGCTATTGTCAACTTTCTCAATGCGGCAGCTGCAAACAATTTGATGGTGATTTTGCACCTTCCCACCATGAACATTGCCGGAATTGATACGATGCCATCGACCTTCATTGAGGCTGTAGTTTCCGAGCACGATATAAACAGCCATAGTGCACTACTTGCCTGGTATCAGGCAGACGAACCGGAGTTTGCAGATTCCGCGATTGTGTCCCTATCCTTCCTCCGCAATAGATACGAGACCATAAGAGGGGAGGACCCTGATCACCCTGTTCTTGTCGTGTTTGCAAACTCTCTTGAATTTGGCACCAGATTTCCCGCTGTATCAGGGAACAAGTTCTATGACGTTTTGATGGCTGACGGATACACAATACGGAAAGGTGATCCCGTCCCTTCACCAGGTCTCAAGAGCTTGACGTTTCAAGCCACAATGCTCGACAGCTTGTATGGAGTGCATCCACAAAATGATAGCACGTCCGGCTCCATGATGTTCGTGGCACAGGGATACGGCGAGAGCAATGTTAGTGGGATCAAGAACATTTTTCCACTATTCAAAGATGACTTTGCTGATGGCAATGCTAATGGTTGGGTTCCGATCGCGGGCACCTGGAGCGTCATGAGTGGCATGTATTCCCAAACTTCGGGACTGTCGAACACAAATGCGTCGCGTAAAGTTGGCCAATCTTCGTGGTGGGGGATGCTCTACTACAATTGGGACATCACATTTCCGGCAACAAACACCGATGTTCCAAGCCCAAAGGTGGGACTGCATCTCTTAGTGAGTGATTCGAATGCAACGGAAAGGGGAAATTCCTACTTGATCTGGCAAGAAAGTAACGGGATCAAGATCATCGAATCCGTCAATAACGCTTCTTTTGAGAGAGCGAGCTTCACGGGATTTCCGGTCTCCATAGGCAACACATACAACTACGAAGTCGAATACTACTTTCCGAGAGGCACACCCCAGGATGGTCAGGTGAAGGTTTGGAGAAATGGCGTATTTGTCGGCAGTTGGA
>Ga0105340_1000754_pt1 | contig 15102 bp, 9 predicted proteins | sample EasRivMeERMLT700_FD_89676 | JGI IMG/M metagenome (GOLD analysis project Ga0105340, IMG submission 89676) | Soil microbial communities from meander-bound floodplain in the East River, Colorado, USA - East River MetaG ERMLT700 | ecosystem: Environmental > Terrestrial > Soil > Floodplain | place...
CCACAACGCATCGTGCAGTTGCTGGATGCGCAGCAAGGGCGAGGTGTCGATCTTGAGGTCGACCATCATTTGTTCGCACCAGAGCGTCCAGCCCTCGTAGAAGACCGCGTGCGCGAAGAGCCGCCGCCACTTCCGCGGATGGCGGTTGGCGGTGACGAATTGCAAGTGATGCCCGGGATAGGCCTCGTGCGCGCACGTGAGCGAGAGGCCAAAGTGCTGCTGCTGTTCCTTGAGTTTGTCCCGCGCGGCATCTTTTGTGACGCTGAGGTCGTTGACCCAAAAAATCCCGCGCTGCCGCTTCTCGAAGGCGCCGGGTGAAGTGTAGGCGGCGGTGGGAAAGAGCGGGCGCATGAACTCCGGCACGGGACGGACCTCGAGCGAATCGCCTTTGGGAAATGTAACGGCCCGCCGGTTGCGAAATGTCTGCGCAATCTGTTTGGTCGTATGCGTGTAGAGATCGAGCAGCGGTTTCGCGGGCCGCCATTGCCTCCGCGCTTCGTCGATCAGTTTGACGGGGTCGCGCCCGCGCGCAGTTTGCTTGAGCAGGCCGTTGATGCGGCGGATTTCGCCGAGTGCGAGCGCCTCGACTTCAGCCAGCGTGTAGTCGAGGCCGAGTTGATCGCGCACGCGGCGTTGCATCCCTTCGGGTCCGATGGCGAAGGAGCCCGGAGGAGCGGTCTGTCGCGCCTCGACTTTGTCGCAGTATTTTTTGATGGCTCGCTGAGCGGAAGAGATGCGAGCGCGATCTTTCGGTTCAGGAGACGATTTCTCGAGGAACGTTTCGACGGCGCTGAAGAGGGTTGGCGCGCCGGCGCTCGTCTGGCGCATGATCTTCAGCCACACCGGTTCCGGGCGATCGATGAGCGTGATCGCTTCGTCGAGGAAGCGCAGCGTCTTGTCGAGCAGAGATCTGATGTTGGTCGCGGCGCGCTTCGGTTCGTCGTCGCCACGAATCAGTTCGTGCAACATCACGTTCATCAAACGCTCGGGAGCGTCCGGTTCCAGGCTGGCGCGGCGGCGGTCATGGTCCTCGCACTCGCGCAGGAGCATGCCGCGCAGGGCAAGCCGATCGAGTTGCTGTTCGTTCGAGAGCTCGCGCGGCGAAACGCCGTCAAGTCGCGCCAGCGTCGCGAGGCGGCGCTTGTGTTGTTTGCGATCGAAGTCGGGCGTCGCTTTGTCCAGCTTGCCTTCGCCGTGTTTCAGGCCGGTGAAGTTGGCCAGCACCGGATGATCGTCCAGCGTCGCTTCAAAGTAACTGTCCAGTATTCCTTCAAACTGCTTGTTCATAAATCCGTTCGGAGGGGCGAACTCCGCGAGCCGGGGACGTTCACTCCCAAAAAACGTGCGTCAGTCAATTTCCACGGCGCCACGAAGGCAAGCGATAACTTGTGGTAACGAGTGATGAAAGCGGCACAGGAGCGCCGCACTCCAAGACGCTGCCGCGAATGAGCATGGCGCCACGCGACTTCCGCGAGGTCGTGGAGTGCGGCGCTCCTGTGCCGCTTTGCTCCCTAGCCTTGGAGCCAACCAGGGCTCTATAAAAACTGGGATGCGCCTTGCACGTCCCTGTTGGCAAGCGGCGGTTTTGCTGGTACAAGGGCGGCATGGACATTGGGAAGATGATCAAGAATTACATGGTTTTAGCTTGCGGCGCGGTGTTGCTGGCGAGTTGCGCAGGCCCGCAAGCGCCGGACGTAACGACGCACATCGATCACACAACGGGCCTTCGCACCGATCTGCTCGGCGAAAACCTGCTCGAAGGCAAGGGCCAGCCGCGCGAACTGTTGTGGCTGAACGCCTCTCGCGTGTATCGCAACTATTCGGACGCGCAGTATTACCTCGAGGCGCAATACATGGCGAAAGAGGACGCGGGTTACCTGGAAATCCCGCCGGGCGACACGCTCACATTGATCATCGACGGCCAGCCCCTGAAGTTCAGCGGCACGGGCGGGGCGAACATGCGCAAGCCGTATAAGGACCAGCTGGTGCGCGAAGTCGCCATTTATCCCGCAACGCGCATTCAGTTGCAGAAAATCGCGCTGGGGCGGGCCGTGAAAGTACAACTCCGCGGCAACAATGGCCTCGTAGAGCGCGAGTTCAGCAAAGAAAACCAGGAGCGCTTTCGCCAGTTCGTGACGCGGTTTGCGTTGTAAGCATTCGGCTGAATCATTGCGTCGAGAGTAACGACTTGTTTCGGGCTCACAGCCACGTAAAACCCGTGTACTTCTTCGCGAGTACGGGTTTGAGTTTCGGATAGGTGTTTGCTTTGAACGCCGGCCAGTTCGTAGTCGACTCCAGTCGTTTGCCGTCGGGCGCGCAGAGCCAGATTTTCACCGGCACTTTGCCTTCGCAAATGTGGGGGTGGGCGCGTTGTTGAATTACTTCATGAAGTTTCACCTGGATTTCGGGCGAGTTTGGCACGCCATCTTCGTCGAGCGCTTGTTCCGGGTAGAGAAGTTTTAGCGGTTTGCCGCCGCCCCATGGAACGGTCATCGGAGCGAGTTCATCCAGCCATGCGCGTTGTTCGGGGACAAGGTGAGCGTGCACGGCTTCGCGAAGCTGCGCCACCTGCACTTCCTTGACGAGGGTGAGTCCTGAAAACGCGTTCGCGAGCGCCTTCACCAGCGCCGGTTTGTCGAACGGCGGGAACTCCAGTTCAGGCGCAGCCGCCGCGACGAGGTTCACGCGCGCGCTGAACTGTTTCAACTCGTGATTGAGCAAGGGCAACTCGAACCAGCCCCTGGCGAAAGCCTCGGCAAGGGCGCGACCTGAAGCTGCCGCATCCACGTCGCGCTGATGTTCGTGATGGATCACCAGATCGCGGAAGCGAATCAGTTTCACCGCCGCAACTCGTTTGTGCGTGCGGTCGAACAAGTGTTCGACTTGCGTCGTGAGGTGTTGCGGGAACATTTCCTCGATCCATTCCCGTTTCACCGCGGTGGCGAGTCCCAGCAGCGTGAGATTGGTCAAGCCGCGCCCGGTAACTTCGCGAATCACCGACGCCACGAACAGCGGCGCGTCCTGCACCATGCTTTTGCGCATCAGCGTCCCGCTGCGTCCTTCGGTCATCTCGCATTCGAGCGTGCCCTGATCGCGCCGCACGCAAAGCTGGTCGATAAACCCGGCCATAATGCACTTCAGCAGCGGGTCGTCCGTGGCGCTCGACGGAGCTCGCCCATCCGAGGAGACCACCAGTCCCTGTCTGCGCGACAGTTCGCTGATCTGCTCGTATGTCTGTTCCACCTGCCGCGCGGTCTGCGCATGAATGCCATAGCGGCGGCAACGTTCCGGACTGAAGCGGTTCTGCTTCGCAAACTGATGGGCGCGCATGAGCGTGTGGAAGTCGGACGCCGCGCTGCCCTCGAATAATTCGCGCGCCTCGGCGATGTGCTTGTCATCACGCCCAACGCGCATCAGCAAATCACGCCCACTCACGAGAGCAGCGCACAGCGCCGCGGCAGGCACGCAGTTGCGTTGCGCGGCTTCGACGATCATTCGCGAGTAGCGCGGGTGCATCGGCAAGCGAAGCATCTGTTTGCCAACGGAGGTCAGGTCGCCGGTGCGCTCGTCAATCGCGCCGAGGAGGACAAGCAGTTGTTCCGCGCGTTCGATCGCCGTGGGATCTGGCTTGTCGAGCCAGTCGAATTGCGCCGCCTTGCGAATGTGCAACGAGTGCAACAGCAGAACGACCTCGGCGAGGTCGGCGCGCTGAATTTCCGGCGTGTTGCGCTCTGGTCTGTTGAGGTGGCCGCTCTCCGTCCAGAGCCGATGGCAGGTTCCTGGCGCCGTGCGGCCCGCGCGGCCTTTTCGTTGGTCCGCGGACGCGCGGCTAATCGGCTCGATGAACAGCGTGCCGATGCCGCGCTCGGCGTCGTAGCGAGCGACGCGCGCCTGGCCGCTGTCGACAACGTGCCGAACGCCATCGATCGTCACGGAGGTCTCCGCGACGTTAGTGGAGACGATTATCTTGCGGAGCGGGTTCGGCGCGAAGGCGCGGTCCTGGTCTTCCGGCGGCAACTCGCCATGCAACGGGATGAGCGCCAGGCGTTCGCCGCTGCGCATCGCGCCGAGCGCGTTGATGGTCGCGCTGATTTCGCCCATGCCAGGCATAAAGACCAGAATGTCCCCGCGCTCGCCGTCGCGAATGATCCTCTCCACCGCATCGGCGGCTTGCTCGGTCGCCGGGCGTTCGTCGGGATGGTCGAGATATATCGTTTCGACAGGGAACATTTGTCCTTCGGAAACGAGAACGGGGCAGCCATCCAAATATTCGGCGACGGGCTTGGCTTCGAGCGTCGCGGACATCACGCCGAGTTTCAGGTCGGGCCGCGATGTGCGCTGCAACTGCTTCGCGAGCGCGAGCGCGACGTCACTGAGCAGATTGCGCTCGTGAAACTCGTCGAACAGAATCACGCCGACGTCCTTGAGCGTGAGATCATCCTGGAGCCAGCGGAGCAGTATCCCTTCAGTGACGAAGCAGATACGCGTGCCGAGGCTGGTTTGATCATCGAATCGGACCTGGTAGCCGACTTCATCGCCGAGCTTCACGCCGCGTTCAAATGCGACGCGCATCGCGACCGTGCGCGCGGCGACCCGCCGGGGTTGCAGCACGACAATTCGCTTGTCACCGGCCAAGCCGGCGTCGAACAGCATTTGCGGGACCTGGGTGGTTTTGCCCGAACCGGTCGGCGCAACCAGCACGAGGCGAGTGCCACGCGACAGCGCGGAAACAATCTCATCTTCGATTTTCCAGATTGGCAGCGACTTCTCAGACATCGTCAGAACCAATCAAGATGTCGCCGATGGCGATGAGTTCAAAGCGCAAAGTCGCGAGACCGTCATTTCAGAGCGTATCTCAGTTTTTATAGAGCCCTGGTTAGTTCTGAAAGATGCGAGCAAAGCGGCACAGGAGTGCCGCACTCCACGACGCTGCCGCGAATGCGCCCTGCACCAGGCAAAGTCCGCGAGGTCTTGGAGTGCGGCACTCCTGTGCCGCTTTCATCTCTGCCTGGCGAGTCCTGAGATCGCGGGTACTTTGACCTGCTAAAAAATTGAGATGCGAATCGTCTCTCACGCGAGCAAGCGCGCGAGCTGCCGGCGCGCGGCTCCGACTACCGGCGCGGAAACGGTCTCCGGCAATGTGATGATGACGACTCCCGCAACGACGACTGCTGCACCCCAGAGCATCCCGACGCTGAGCGTTTCGCCGAGAATCAGCCAGCCGAGAAAGACCGCAATGACCGGATTCACGTATGCATAAGTCGAGACTGCGCTCGGTTGGCAGTGTTTCAGCAAATAAATGTACGCACTGAAGCCGATCCATGAGCCAAATACGATCAGATAACCGAGCGCCGCGAGCGAACGCTGCGTGACGCCCGCCCAGCGAGTCGTGAATGGTTCGCCGAATAACAGGCTCAACACGAGCAATCCGGCGCCACCGCAAATCATTTGTGCGGCGGAATTCATCCAGGGCGATGCCGCATTCGGATTGTATTTCGAATAGAGCGAACCGCTCGCCCAGAAGGCCCCGGCCACTATGATGGCCACAGCGCTCAGCCAATCGCCGGCACTTTGCGCGCCCTGCGTGCCCGCACCTCGAGCTGTCACCAGCATGATCACGCCCACGAATCCTGCCACAATGCCAGCGACGGTTTTGATTCGAGGGCGCAGTCCGCCCGGGCGAGCCCAATCGAGCAACGCGAACCAGACCGGTGTCAACGCGATGAGCAGCGCGGTCAATCCCGAGGGGACGGTCTTCTCTGCCCACATCACCAGGCCGTTGCCGCCAACCAGCAGCAAGGCGCCTGTCACGGCTGCGTGCTTCCACTGTTGGCCAGTTAGCGACGGCACTCCCCGCATCTTCAGGACAGCCAGCAGGGCCACGCCCGCGACGATGAAACGCACCGCACCGGCCAAAAACGGCGGCATCGATTCAACGACGACGCGAATCGCCAGGTAAGTCGATCCCCATACCGCGTAAACCGCGGCGAAGGTCGCGACGATCATTGTCCGAGATGCGTGTGTGTTCATAGCGCCCGAACGGCCGAAACGGAAGGAGAGTGAAGGCCCCCGCCGTTTGTGCGGCGGGTTCGGAGAAAGGTTCAGCTTGTTCTCGAAAACCGCCGGCGCGAGGCGACGCGCTTGGCCAGCCAAATAACCGCCCACAGCGGTTTCAGCCCGCGCTCGCCTTCACACATCGGCATCGAAAACATCGTGCAGGGATGATTACGCCGAGGGAGCGCGCCTGTCAAACCAACAGATGTTACGAGAGTGGAACGAAAGGCCCATGAAAGTCTGAACCCCTTGCGCCATCAGCTCGTTTTGGTAGCGTTGAAAACCGACGCTCAATCAAAGCCAAAAAACAATCAACCAAAGGAAAGCCATGCAACCCGTTCCTCAAACTCCTCCGGTGTCCAAAAAGGTGCTCTGGGCCGGTTACATAATGAGCGCGCTCCCGGTGCTGATGTTGCTCTTCAGCGCCGCCATGAAATTCGCCAAGCCGCCTCCCGTCGTGGAAGGCTTCAAGCATCTTGGCCTTCCCGAAAGCCTCGTTCTCGGGCTTGGGGTGCTCGAGTTGGGCTGTACGCTTCTCTACGTCATTCCCCGAACCTCCGTCCTCGGCGCGATCCTGCTGACAGGTTACCTGGGCGGTGCGATCCTCGCACATCTGCGCGTTGGCGACCCTTTTTTCGGCCCGGTGATTTTCGGGGTGTTGATCTGGGGCGGCCTTTTCCTGCGTGATCCACGGTTGCGTGCACTCATTCCTTTGCGGCGTCAGCCCGCCAGCGCGCTCACCGAACAGCGCGCAACACAGGTTGCGGCAGCCGCGGAATGACAAGTACCTTCATCGCTCTGCTGCGTGGCGTAAACGTCGGCGGTGCAGGTTCCCTTACTACGAAGGATTTTGTCCGCCTCCTCGAGGCCACAGGTCTCCGGAATATCAAAACGTACATTCAGACTGGCAATGCCGTTTTCCAGGCCGATACAAAAGATGTCGCCGGACTTTCGGAAAAGATCAAAACCGGGATTCAACGCAAGCACGCCTTTGCCCCGGAGGTAATCGTGTTGCGATTGGATGAATTTGACCGCGCCGTCGCGGCCAACCCGTATCCCGGAGCGGATTCCAATCCTAAGGCGCTGCATCTGACGTTCCTGGCTTCCGCGCCCAAAAAAGTGGAATTGGAGACGTTCGAGGAATACCGGGCTCGCGGCGAAGAGTTTTCTCTCAAAGGACGAGTGCTCTACTTTTGGGCGCCTGACGGAATTGGGCGATCGAAGTTGTTTTCGCGGATCGAGAAATTGCTGGGCGTCGCCGCTACCGCGCGCAACTGGCGAACCACGTGCAAGCTTTTGGAACTGGGTCGAGCGGTCCCGTCCGAAAATACGAAGCCGGCGAGACAGCGAAACAAGAAGCGGGTCCAGCGCGCCTGATTTGTAATTGGACTTTAAAATGGTCGGGGCGGTGAGATTTGAACTCACGACCTTCTGAACCCCATTCCGTCACAGCACCCAGTATCTACGCGATTTCCGAAGGAATCTGCAAATCCGGTCGGGTAAAATCGCTTAAAGTAGGTTTATCGCGGGGAGTAGAACGGGGAGTCGTCGCACCCTGTATTTCGCACAAATGGTCACGCTGATTTTTGAGAAAGGAAGCGCCTTTAGGTCCCGACATCCATCTATAAACAGTCCGATGCCCGGCGCGGCAAATGGCGCCAGAAGGAATCCGCCAAAGCCAGACCCTACGCGCAGGATAATGGAAAAACTCCGACGTTTGTTTTGTTGACACACGGCGCAGCAAGCCTGACTGTGTCGCCTGCGTCGCCGGGTTGTGCAATAGCGCACAACCCACCAGCACGCGAAAAACTAAAATCGTGACGACCGACACTGGTCGTTAAAGAAAGAGAATAAGATGCAAAAGGTACATCCTTCGGCTGCCTCGCTTCCCACTGAGGCAAAGCAAAACACCAGCAACGATTCAAACCTACGAGAGACTGAACCCTCGGCGGCACGGCTTGCCGTGGCGATTGCGGGCTATCCTTACAGCGCCCGCGCGGCCGTCATGGACATTGTCGACAATTCCGTAGAAAACGGGGCGGCGAGTATCGCAGTCCTACTCCGGTCTGGAAACGATGCTCTCGTTGTTGCTGATAACGGCACTGGCGTAGCGCCGGAGATCATCGACGAGGCTCTGCGCCCAGGCAGTTATACGGCGGATCGGTATTCCCCGAACTCTTTGTCGCGCTACGGCATCGGACTAAAGGGTGCTGGCTTGTCGCTGGGGCGTCGTATCGTCGTCCTGACAAGATGGTCCGGAGAACCATTGCGACGGCGGGCTATCGACATGGACGTGATCCAAAATGAGGATCGTTGGGTCCAGGAAATTCGGGAGCCTAATAATGAGGAGATTGCACTCTTCGAACGGACCATGGACGAGGTCGGAGCGCGGCCAAAAGACGTATCGACGGGAACGATTGTTATTATTGAGAAGCTGAACATACGATCCAGGGACAAGGCTCGTATAAGGAGAGACATAATCAGAGCTTGCGGCGAAACCTACGCCCGCTTTCTCTCGCGACAACTTCCTGAAGAAAGCCGACTTCGTATCAAAGTTGACGATCAAGAGATTTCGGCATTCGATCCGCTGCACCGAGAGGACAAACGCACCACATTGCTGTATAACCGAGAGGAGTTGCGAATGGACGACGGGTCCGTGCTTTACTTTTCTGCTGTCGTGCTTCCGCACCCTAACCAGGTTGATGCGGAAACGAAGACGCAATACCGATACTCTCAGGACAATCAGGGAATCTACGTCTACCGAAATAATCGGCTCATCGCGTCAGGCCAGACGTTTGGTCTCTTCGGTCGAGATTTCCACCTCAACGCCTTTCGCGCGGAGATTACGTACTTGAGCGAAGCAGACCACCACATACTTGTCGACGTGGCAAAATCCGGAGTCCTACTATCTCCCGAAGCCAGTTCCAAGATACAAGATTACGTCGTGAATTGCACAAAGACCGCGAACGCGCTTTGGCGAGATCACGACGTGTTGACTCCGGAAGACATTCAGGGGTTGTTTGATGAATCGAATCGATTGATTGCATCTCGCATCAAGTTGCTTCCGACCAAAAGATTATCGCCCAAAACTGGGCAGGTTGAAGGAGGCAAGGGGAACGGCACGCCCAAAGCGACGCCGACAAAACCGGCATCTTCCAAACAGGAGATACCCTATTTGATTAAAGTCCCGCATTTGCCCGACGGCGTCCTTTATCGGCCCCGATTAAAAGAAGGCGTGGTCGTTGTTGAGGTGAATCTTTCACACCCTTTTTCGAAAGCGGTGTTTTCAGGTACGGCAACGGAGTCGCAGAACAAAGTTCCCAGGAAAGCGACCACGGCGGTCCAGCAGCTGATCTACATTCTTGGATCAACAGAATACACATTCCCTGAGGATCATCTCGCGCTATTCGCCGAGTTCCGGAAGCACGCGTCTGTCAACTTGAGTGGGCTTCTTGCTGACTGATGTGCCAGGGAGCCGAACGAGCGCGTTCGGCTCCCTTAATCCATAAAGCCAATGTGACCGCGGTAATGCCAACCTGATCTTCGCGTCTTTGGTCACACCCGGTTTCTAGCACGGTAACGCCAAAACCGATTTTCCATTAAACCATTAGGCATTCGCTCACGTTCCATTACACGCCCGGCGCGGTGTGGATCGAAACAGGACCACTGGGGCGAGGGCATCACCGCTGAGGACATGGCGCGCACTGCGCTGGCCCAAGCCAAAACTCCTCGCGCAATCCATCCGCTGCGGCACTTGAATGGGAACGTTATCGTTTCTGGTGAGTGGTTACCGCGAGAAATACTTGATCTCACTTTGAATTTTTCGGCATGCTCCGCACGAATCAAATCCCGGGCAGATTCAATCGAAAAACGCTTTATGCCAGCTACAATCGTTGTCGGAGGACAGTACGGATCAGAGGGAAAGGGCAAAGTTACAGCCCTTTTGGCAGCCCAATGCAATTCCCCGTGGCTGGTTCGTTGCGGCGGGCCGAACTCTGGTCACACTGTCACAATTGGCGACAAAGACATTGTCATGCGCCAGGTCCCTTCCTGCGCCGAGTCGAATAAAGCGACTTTCTGTATCTCTGCCGGGTGCGTCGTCGACGAACTTCTGCTCCTTCAGGAAGTTGAAATGCTGGCAATCGACCGAGAACGCATCATCGTGGATCCGCGTGCTGTGCTTGTAACGGAGGCAGATAGCGAACTCGAACGCAACGGGTTGAGTAACATCGCCAGCACATGTTCCGGCACTGGGGCCGCGCTGATTCGGCGAATGTCCCGCAGGGCGGACGTGCAACTCGTCAAAGATTCGGTTGCAATTCGAAATCGCTGCCGCGTGGAAACAGTTGCTTCACTTCTCCACAGCGTGCTCGATGATGGCGGCGATGTGATTATCGAGGGCACCCAGGGCTTTGCTCTCTCGTTGCTCCACGGTCCCGACTACCCCTTCGTGACCTCACGCGATACCACGGCTGCCGGATTTGCGATGGAAGCAGGACTCTCGCCGCGACAGATTGACAAAATCATAATGGTCATCCGCACCTTTCCAATTCGGGTCGGGGGGACTAGCGGTCCGTTCCCAAACGAGATTTCATGGGAAGAGGTTCGACTCCTCTCCGGGGCACCAGAGACATTCCCAGAGTTTACCTCGGTCACCAAACGCCTGCGCCGTGTCGCCAGGTTTGATATCCAGGCTGTGAAGGTTGCTTGCGATTACAACCGACCGACAAGCCTTGCACTGATGGGCTTGGACCGGCTTGATTACGCAAACACAGGCGCGATCGAGGTGGCGAAGATAACTGCTGGAGCACGCCAGTTTATTCACGACTTGGAGCTTTCAACAGGCGTTCATATCGAATTCCTCGGGACCGGCTTTGGAACGTTTGACATTGCTGACCCCGAGGTGAGTGTTCCGAAATTCCGGTAGAAGCATGCCTGACGTGGAACTTAAGCGATTGCGTGAACTGCGCGCCCGCGCAGAAGTCCTGTTGGCGACATTGGTATCGGACCTCAAGCCCTTTCAACACGATCAAGAGATTAATGGATTTCGGCGGAAGCCGGACTCCCCGTCGGATCCGGACGATGTCAATGTTACGACCACATGCTCGTGTCTTATGGCTCTGACGCTTTCCGGCAAGCTTGACGACTTTTATAACCAAAAGAGCAAAGAAATCGTGTCCGCAATGTTTCAGAAACTACTAGGCGCGCCCTGGATGAGTTCTGGGCTTGCGGAGAATAATGCGTTCACCACTACGTTAATAATTCGACTTCTTGGCTTTCTAGTCGAAGGAGGGGTGTTGCCGGTTGAAGTAGCCAGAGGCAAAAATGTGAAATTCTGGGAGTCACATTTGGAGTTTTCGGATTTTGGGTTACTCGCGAGAAAGCTAGTAGCACAGAAGCATCCCTTTCCACGCTTCTTGTTCCGACTCTTTCCGTTAGGCTTGCAGAACGCTCTCAACCAGTTTGTTAAGACAGGTGGGAAGCGCGACAAGGCCGAAAGAGATACGGCCGCCGAAATCAGCAGGTTGATAAGAACGACAGCGTTCTACGAAGATGTTCGATTTAGGGGCGTTCATCTCAGCAAATCAACGAAGGAGTTAATAAGGCCGGGATTAGACGCGTACCACATCGCGCAACTAAACCGCTACTTGCTGCATGACTTTTTCAAAATGGAAGTGAAGGCGATGGAACCGAAATCTCTGCGAGACATTGCAGACGACATGATATTCGATTTGTCGCGGTTTAAAATCAACGACTATCCACCGGCTGCGGCAGTCCTGTACTGGTTTGTTGACGGAATCGTTCACGCTCGGATCAAGTTGGGCAAAGATGATTGGACTCGGCTTTGCACTTGGGCGAAAGATGAGTTCGGGCGCCAACGCTCCCTTGTCGTAGCCAAACACGCCGCAATGATGGATCCAGTTGCGATGGGCATGGCGGCTTGCCTCTGCGCGCGCCTTCGGGGAATCAGCAACGAACTGAGGCTTGGAACAACGAAGGACCACCACGAGATGCTCCCGTCGACTGTGGAACTCGAACGTTCCATAATTGAGTTGCTCGGCGAGCAAACCTCAAGTGGAATTCTACCAAAGTACTTTCCCCTTTTTCATTACCAAGATGCGGGTTCCAATTTTTGTTTCACATTTGAGCTATTAGAGGCATTACTCGTTGAGTTTGGAGGTACTCAAAATAAATTACTTTCTGAAGAAGCTTTCATATTAGGAATAGAACGAGCACTCAATTGGTGTGACACAAATCGCCTACGATGCGCTGAGAGGATGTCTGGCAATCAGAATATCCCCTATAGCGGATGGAACTCTGGCGGCAATCTTCAGACACTGCAACGTGGGCAACCCGAGTCGTGGGCGACTGCGGTTGTACACATGTTTTTGTGGGAGTTGGTTGAAGTGCTTGCCCGTCGTATTCAACAGCGCTTGCTGGAGAAGTATGCGGCGAAAATGCCTACCCCGAAGTGGAAAAAACTTGAGGAACTACTCGATATTGAATTATGGCTCGGACGTAAGCACCCGAGCTTGAAGGCAACTTTGGGTAACACGATCATAAAGACGTTTCAACCCTTTACTGGGGCAAACTTTGAAGCTTTGCGCAAATGTCCCGTTAGGAACAAGCCTTTGTCCGCATTGTTATTTGGGCCACCTGGAACTTCCAAAACCGAGGTCGCAAAGGGCGTCGCAGCAAAACTTAATTGGGCTTTGGTTGAGATCGACCCATCGCACTTTCTTCGGGACAGCTACCAGAATATTTACGTTCAAGCGGAAAGGATTTTCGAGGATGTAATGGACTTGTGTGGCGTGGTTGTCCTCTTCGACGAAATGGATGCGTTAGTGCAGAAACGAGACGGCGAGACGGCTATTGACACAGAAAGCAAGTTTTTGACGACATATATGTTACCGAAACTAGCCAAATTGCACGACCGCGGGCAATTAGCTTTCTTTATGGCGACAAACTTTCAGGCGAACTTCGATGACGCGATCAAACGTGCTGGCCGCTTTGACTTTTTGCTGTGTATGGGGCCTCCAACCCTGCAAGCGAAATGCAAAGCGATTCATTTGTTTTTTGAACTTCGCGAGCCGACGGATGAAACAAAAACTGCTGGAGAGCTGATTTTAGAGTACGCCAAGAGCGATTTGTGGCTGGAACAGCAGCTAAATCTTTATACTTATGGTGAGTTTCTCAGTTTTATTTCTGAAATCGCACCTGCTGACACGATTGGCAGCACAATTAAAGAACTTGGGAGAGATGAGTTTTTGAAGAAGGTTCGGGAAAGCAGCAAATCAGTGGCCCTAAAATGGGACAACCTAGCGCAACTGAGAATCGTTCCGAAGCTTTCGAAATGGAAAAAGCTGCAGGACTTAGATCGAATCGAGTTCAACGACGCCGACCTGACAAATCCGAAAGTTGATCCTAAGGTTCCTGTGATCAAGTACATACTGGACCGCAAACAAACCCGCCGACAATGTGTAAAGTTACCGCTCAAGAGTAAGGGTGCGAAACAAGGCATCGTCCACACTCCACCTTAGATCTTCCAGCGATCTAGAGTTCGAAATGTCGGCGTTTGCCGCATTCCGGACAAACGATGCCGTCCGATCAACAGGACTCCCAGTTGGAACGCGTTTCTGGCCGAGTTTGCTTCTCTCTGCCAGCCTAGAGCGAATTACTGCATCATTAGCGTCGACAAACCACGTCAATACTGGCCGATTGCCAAGCGTTGCCGGATCTACATCAGCGATGTCTCGGATCGAATCCACGACTACGGGAACGCTAGAACGTTTCACCGCGGCCGTTAACTTTCGTCGAAGAGGAACCTGCTTGTAATTATTCAGCACGACAGCACCAAATTCGCGAAGATCAGCTTCGGTAATCGCGCCTACAGTCACCTTGCGCTGAAACATTCTGTTTGCTGGCGGAGCAGCAATATCATCGATCAACAATTCTCGAATGACGTCGCGCGTACGTAGCCACTCGAATCCGTAAAATACACTCAGGTATCGCGCGACGACTGATTTGCCGGCCCCAGTCTTGCCGGCAAGACAAATCACCGGGTTATCAGGGAATACAAGCGGACGCACTTTCGGAACGATCAATTGGGCCTCGCTCGGAATCCCCATCGGTTCAAAGGCCTTTGTTTCGAAGTATCGACCAACAATCGCAGAAGTGATTGCGTCCATCTCATCGTGGGAATGCGTCTCCAACCCTGGACCAGAAAGTCCTAAACGGCGCAGGCCTTCGCGGAGCAATCCCAGGCTCTTTTGTTTACGTGGAATACAGAGGATATCTTGAGCGGCCCCAGGATATGACTCAATTACGTGAGGCGCGCGTGATAGCTGTTTAATGGCGCGCCGGAGGCGGATACCCCGTAGGGTCAGCTTCTCCATGGAATCTATAAGTGCCGGATATGCCGGAATGCCGACACTGGCCAAGTCATGCTCCGCAACACGAACGATTCCGGCCTTTGGATTGATTACCTCCCCGCCACCAGGAAGTCCGAGCGGTGAGTCAATACTTACAATTTTCGGTTTTGCCTTTCGGATGTACGCAAGAATTTCTTCATCAGAAATCAGCGAGCACGTCTCTACAGAAAAGCCATCAAGAATGGCGACGCCCGTCGCTTTGTCTCCTGCCGTGAGATCGATACCGACGATGCGGGATCCAGCGGGAACGTTCTGTGGCGGCTGTATTCGCGCTCCAATCTGCAATCTCCCAGCACGAGTAGAGTAGTGGAACGACAGCTCCGTTTGCACAAAATATGTCGTGTTTCTCGTCAGATTCTTTCGCTTCGCTCTACTCTCTTCAATCCATCGCAGGAGATCCGCGTGCGTCAGGCGGTTCAACACGGTCGGCGCCTTCAAGCGACGCAAAGCAGCTTCCCCGTACCGCAGATTCAGTAGGTGTGATCGCGCATGCGCATCCGAGCCTAGAGAAATCGCGCAGCCAGCGCTAATTGCGTTTTGAAGAAGATTTAGCGGTAGATCCAAACGCGAAGGGAAGCAGTTCATTTCGACTGCGACCCGCCACCGCGCACACGCC
>Ga0105340_1000755_pt1 | contig 15083 bp, 14 predicted proteins | sample EasRivMeERMLT700_FD_89676 | JGI IMG/M metagenome (GOLD analysis project Ga0105340, IMG submission 89676) | Soil microbial communities from meander-bound floodplain in the East River, Colorado, USA - East River MetaG ERMLT700 | ecosystem: Environmental > Terrestrial > Soil > Floodplain | place...
ACCTCGTCGAATTTGCGATGCGAATGGTCCTTCTGCGCCAGGCCGACCTTCTCGCCGATGAACAGCATCGGCGCTTCGTCGCGCTCGCCTTCGCCGATGACGATCGTGCCGTCGATCGGCACCGTGTCCATCTCGCGGCGCATCGCTTCGACCGCCACCTGGTCGGAGCCGTTGCGGTCGCCCTGGCCCATGGTGTGCGCGCACGCGATGGCGGCTTGCTCGGTGACGCGAAGGAATTCTAGGGAAAGGTCGGATTCCATTTCAGATCTCTGATGTGAGATTGCTGATTGAGTGAACAGACGATTATTACACGAGACGGACCTTGGCCGCGGCTCCGCGGGAAAGCTTGAGCGCCGCCGCCGCGTCGCCGGCGTTGATCGCGATCTCGAGGTGGTCGGTACTGCCGAAGAGTGCGCATAACTCTCCCGCCGGCGCCGCCGCATAGGTCGCGACGATGCGCGGAATCTCGCGGCCGCCGACGACCACCGCGATCGGCCGGCGTTCCGCAAACTGCTCGAAGGCGTGCCGATCGATGTTCGTGATCAGATTGCCGAAGCGATCGACGCGCACGACCTCGCCGGTCAATTCGTCGCCGGACGCCACGGGCCGCGGCAGATCGATCGTCTGGTAGTCCTTGAGGCTCTTGCCGAGCGAGACCAGCGCGACACCCTTGGCGAGAAACCCGGCGGCCGGCGCGAATCGCTCGCGTCCCTCGAAGGTGTGGCTGACGGTCGGCCGCGCATACTTTCGCTCGGTCAGCTCGACGACCTTCTTCGGCGGCGATTCGCGAAACACCGCCGAGAGCACGCCGTTGTCGGGCGCCACGAATCGATAGTCGCCAATGTCGGCGGCGATGCCGCGGCGCGCCGAACCGACGCCTGGATCGACGACGACGAGAAAGATCGTGCCCGCCGGAAAATATCGATAGCACGCGGCGAGCTCGAGCGCGGCGGCGCGCACGTCGTGCGCGGGAATGTCGTGGCCGATGTCGACGAGCGTGGCATCCGGGCACACCCCGAGCACGACGCCCTTGAGCGTGCCCGCGTAATGATCGCGAGTACCGAAATCGGTGAGGAGCGCGACGATCGGCCGGGCCAACGGCCTAGCGCGCCGGGGGTTTGCGGAACAGCATCTCGCGCACCTTGCTCTTCATCAGGAAAGAGTCGGTGACGCGGAGATCCTTGAACAGCTTGATGATGTCGCCATTCAAGAGGCTGCGCTGGCGCGGGCGCGAGGCTGGGTAGGTGCGATAGCGAAGCGTCGATTCATCCACGACGACGTATTTCGTGTAGATCGACTCGCGCTGATCCGCGGTGCTGAAGAATCCGAGCAGGCACCCGTCCGGACGCAGCAGCGACGAGAGCGCCGTAGCCAGCGCTTGCGCCGCGGGCCGATCGAGATAATCGAGCAGGTCCCAGCAGAGGATCCCGTCAACCGTGCCCGGCGCTTCCTTGAAGCGCTTCGTGAAGAATGCCGGGAGCTGATCGAGCGTGTTGTCCTTGACGTGACGATCGATGTCTTTGGCGAGGTCTTCCACGCGCAGCCGGCACCCCAGTTGCTCGCCGAAGAACGTCACGTTGCTGCCGACGACGGGACCGAGATCGAGCAGGAGCGGACCGGTATTGCTCTGCAGGCTGGCGAGAAATTTGTGGAGGGCCTTGGTCGGATACGACGCCTCGGCCACGTTCGTGACAGACGTGTCGGCCGCTGCGCCGGCGTCGGAGTCCCGACGCGGCCCAAGCATCCCGAAAAGGTCCGTCAACGAACGAGTGGCGTCGGCCATGTGTTAAGTGGTTACGCGCCGACCCTCTGGCCATGCTGCTGTGGTTGGTTCGGCTGCGGATTCTGCGGCTGCGGCTGGCCCGACTGCGGAGCGTTGGCCGGCTTCTGCTGCGATTGCGGCTGCGCCTTCTGTCCCGCGCGCTGCATGTCGACGCTGCCGCGGAAATGCGCGCCTTCGGCAATGGCGACGCGCGGCGAGGCGATGTCACCGTCGACCGAGCCGTTGTCGCGAATGTCGACCTTCTCCGAGGCCGTGACGTTGCCAGTCACTTCGCCCAGGACCACGACTGACTTCGCGAAGACTTCAGCCTTGATCTTGCCGTTCGGGCCAATGGTCAGCACGTTGTCCTTGAGATCGATACGGCCTTCGACGTGCCCCTCGATCGTGAGGTCTTCACTGCCGCTCAACTCCCCCTTGATCACGACTGACTTCCCAATATTCACCATGTCCCTCCCAATCATCTGCGGGGCACGCGGCTCGCCCGCCGACGATGCTGCTGCAGCAGGCGCATTAGGTGCAGCCGCCGGAGTAGACGCCGGAGGTGCAGCCGGTTTGACCGACTCGTCACGCTTCCACATCGCTGAAAACCTCCCCCTCTACTGGGAAACCCGCAGAAGGTGCCAATTCTGAAACCCGGGGAATTGGGCTTCGGTTTGAAGTCCAGCCAGTATAGAAGCCCCCGTAAACGGTTGTCTAGTCCTTTTATTGCTGTGACTTAGGAGGAGTGTTACGATCAGCATTTCACACTATCCCTTACCGAATGCGTATCTATCTGGATCATAACGCGACGACCCCGCTGGACCCCCTGGTCGCCGACCGGATGGCCCAGGCGCTGCGCGACGTGTGGGGGAACGCGTCCAGCGTTCACCATTTCGGTCAACAGGCCAAAGCCGCGCTGGACGAGGCTCGGGGGGCCGTTGGCGCCTTGATCGGCGGCGACGCCTCCGAGATCGTCTTCACCGCGGGCGGCACCGAAAGCGACAACCTCGCGATCCGCGGCGCGGCGGAGGCGATCGAGCCGTCCGGACGCAAGCACCTGGTCACGAGCGCGATCGAGCATGAGGCGGTGCTCAACACGATGAAGGCGCTCGCCCGCCGCGGCTGGCGCGTCACGATCGTGCCGGTCGAGGCGAGCGGTATCGTCTCGATCGATCGCATGCGCGACGCGATCACCGATGACACCGCGCTCGTCTCGGTGATGCACGCCAACAACGAGATCGGCACGATCCAGCCGATCGCCGACGTCGCGGCGCTCGCGCACGAGCGCGGCGCCTTGTTTCATACCGACGCGGTGCAGAGCGCGGGCAAGATTTCGATCGACGTGCGCGCCCTGGGCGTCGATCTGCTGACGATCGCGGGCCACAAGTTCTACGGGCCCAAGGGCACCGGCGCGTTGTGGATGAAGCGCGGCGTGCGCCTCGTGTCGCCCGTGACCGGCGGCAAGCAGGAGCGCAATCGGCGCGCCGGGACGGAGAACGTGCCGGCGCTGGTCGGCCTCGGCGTGGCCGCCGACGTCGCCAGGAAGAAGATGGCGGACGAAGCGCCGCGGTTGAGCGCGCTGCGCGATCGGCTCGAAACCGGCGTGCTGGCGAACGTCTCGGGCACCGAGCGCAACGGCGCCGCATCGCCGCGCGTGCCGAACACGACCAACATCAGCATCGATCGCGTCGAGGCCGAATCGATGTTGATCGGACTGGATCTGGCGGGCATCGCGGTGTCGTCGGGATCGGCGTGCTCGTCGGGCACGCTCGAACCGTCGCACGTGTTGAAGGCAATGGGCCTCCCCCACGCGCGCACGCTGGGATCGATCCGATTCAGCCTCGGCGCCGCGAATACCCAGGCCGACATCGACCGCGTGATCGAAGCGCTGCCGCCGATTGTCGAGAAGCTGAGAAGCCTGACCACCGTCGGCGGCAGAAAATAGATTCCGTAAGCCCGTAAGCCCGAAAGACCTCAGGAATGCGAATCGTTGTAGCGATGTCCGGCGGCGTGGATTCGTCCGTGGCCGCGGCCCTGCTCGCCGAGCAGGGGCATGACGTCATCGGTGTGTCGATGCAGCTGTACGACAACAGCCAGACCACCGACAGCGGCCAGCGCGCGTTCGGGACCTGCTGCACGATCGACGATCTCTACGACGCGCGCCGGGTCGCCGCCACCATCGGCATCCCGCATTACATCGTCAACTTCGAGTCGCAGTTCGGCGAGCACGTCATCGCCAACTTCGTGCGCGAGTACGTGCATGGCCGGACGCCGATTCCCTGCTCGCACTGCAACAGCGACCTGAAGTTCGCCGAGCTGCTGGATCGCGCGAAGGCCTACGACGCCGAGCGGCTCGCGACCGGCCACTACGCGCGGATCGAGCGCGATGCCGGCGGGCGGTATCACCTGTATCGCGGCGCCGACAATTCGAAGGACCAGACCTACTTCCTGTTCTCGCTGACGCAGGAACAGCTGTCGCGCGCCGCGTTTCCCGTCGGGCATCTCGACAAGCACACCGTGCGCGCGCACGCGGAGCGCCTGAAGCTGCATGTGACGCAGAAGCCCGACAGCCAGGAGATCTGCTTCGTTCCGGATGGCGACTACGCGTCGTTCGTCGAGCGCAAGGCGCCGGAGGCGGCGCGCCCAGGCACGGTGGTCGACAACGACGGCCGCGTCCTCGGCACGCACGCCGGCGTGCATCGATTCACGATCGGCCAGCGCAAGGGATTGGGGCTGTCATCGACCGCGCCGCTCTACGTTCTGGCGATCAAGCCCGAATCCGCGCAGGTGGTCGTCGGCTCGCGCGACGATCTCGGTCGAACCTCGCTGAGCGCGTCTGGTGTGAATTGGATCAGCGGAACGGCGCCGTCAGATTGGCTGCGGGTGCACGCCCAGATCAGGCATCGGCATGCAGCAGCGGCGGCGAAGGTCCGGCTAGAGCCGGATCCCATGAAGAAAGAATGGCAGGCCGAATTGGAATTCGACATGCCCCAGTCTGCGATCACACCCGGCCAGGCCGTCGTGTTCTACGACGGCGACGAAGTCTTAGGCGGCGGGTGGATCGATTGAGTGCTGATGGCTTTGGTGAAGCGTTCCCGAGAGGAATCGCTCCGCATCAATGGCCGCCATGCATCCCGAGCCGGCGGCGGTGACCGCCTGCCGATACACATGGTCCTGCACGTCGCCGGCGGCAAAGACCCCTGGGACGCTCGTCCGCGATCCGTCGTGTGTCTTCAGGTAGCCGTTGTCGTGCATCGCCAGCTGGCCCTTGAAGAGCGCGGTGTTCGGCACGTGGCCGATGCCGATGAACACGCCATCGACGGCCAGCTCGCTCTTCTCGCCCGTCTTCGTATCGCGCAGCACGAGCGAGGTGACCTTGCCCTGATCGATGTCCTTGATGTCGACGACTTCGGTGTTCCAGATGAATGAGATGTTCGGCGTCGACATCGCCTTGTCCTGCATCACCTTCGACGCGCGCAACGAATCGCGGCGGTGAATCACCGTCACCTGGGTCGCGAGCTTCGACAGGTAGATCGCTTCTTCCATCGCGGTGTCGCCGCCGCCGATGACGGCGACCGGCAGGCCCTTGAAGAAGAAACCATCGCAGGTCGCGCACGTCGAGACGCCGCGGCCCGACAACTTCTTGTCGACACCCAGATCGAGCCACTTCGCCGACGCGCCGGTCGCGACGATCAGCGCCTCCGCCGTGTACCTGGTCTTGTCGACGTGAATCGTGAAGGGGCGCTTCGACAGATCGACCGACGACACGTCACCCTGGATGATCTCGGCGCCAAACCGCTCGGCCTGCGCGCGCAGCTCCTGCATCAGGTCCGGGCCCATGATGCCGTCGCGATAGCCCGGCCAGTTCTCGACCATCGTGGTCAGCATCAGCTGACCGCCGGCTTCGACGCCTTCGACGACGAGCGGCTTGAGATTGGCGCGCGCCGCGTAGAGCGCGGCGGTGAGTCCGGCGGGGCCGGAGCCGATGATGATGACCTGCTGCGCGGTTTCTCTAAGAGCGGCGTTCACAGGTGCTTGTCGATGATCTGCGCGAGGCGGTCTTTCGTCTCGAGGCCGACGACGGTCTCTTTCAGGTCGCCGTTCTTGAAGATCAAGATGGTCGGGATGCCGCGCACCATGAACTTGCTCGGCGTCATCGGGTTTTCGTCGATGTCCACCTTCGCGACCGTGAGCTTGCCGTTATATTCCTCGGCCAGCTGATCGACGATCGGCGCAATGCGGCGGCACGGCGCGCACCAGGTCGCCCAGAAATCCACGAGGACGACGCCGTTCTTCACTTCGTCGCCGAAATTCGCGTCCGTAAACGTCTTCACCTTCTCTGATGCCATGAGTCCGCTGTACCTCTACCTCTTGGATGCCGATGCCGTCCTGGGGTTGCGCTTCTGTGCTTTCAGCGCCTTCTGTGGCCCTGGTGTCTGCGGCCCTGGTTTCTGACGCCGGAGCCGTTGGTACATTTTGACATACTCACCGGCTGAGCGGTCCCATGAGAAATCGGCCCGCATGCCGTTCTTCTGCAGTCGGGTCCAGATCTTCTTGTTGGGGTACGCGGACAGCGCCGCGCCGAGCGCCTGCATCATGGCCGCGGGATGGTAACTGGCGAAGAGGAAGCCGGTGCCCTGCCCGTTTTTCGGATTGTAGGGCTTGACGGTGTCGACCAGGCCGCCCACCGCGCGCACCACCGGAACCGTTCCGTAGCGCAGGCTGTACATCTGGTTCAAACCGCACGGCTCGAACCTCGACGGCATCAGGAACAGATCCGCGCCACCCTCGACGAGATGCGCGCGACGCTCGTCGAATCCGATGAAGGCGCCGGCGCGATCGGGCCGCATCCGCGCGAGCGTGGTCCACATCTCCTGGTAGCGCGGCTCTCCCGTGCCGACGATCACGAACGTCGCGTCGAGCGACATCAGATCGCGCGCCGCGGCGGCGATCAGATCGAGGCCTTTCTGATCGACCATGCGCGACACCATCCCGATCACCGGGCGCGCGAGCAGATCACCGGTGATTGTGAAGCCGAACGTCTCGAGCAGCGCGCGCTTGGCCGCGGCCTTGCCGTCGAGGCTGTCGGCGTCGAACGGCGCCGGCAGGAACGGATCCGCCAGCGGGTTCCACTCGTCGTGATCGATCCCATTCAGGATGCCGACAAGCGCGTCGCGCCGCGATCGAATCACGCCGTCCATCGCGTTCCCGTACTCCGGACGTTGCATCTCCTCCGCGTACGTCGGGCTCACCGTCGTGACGGCATCGGACAGATTGATGCCGGCTTTCATGAAGCTCAATCGATCGAAGAACTCCAAGCCGTTGATCGTAAAGTCCTGCCACGGCACACCCAGCCGCGTGACCCAGGACTTGTCGAAGATGCCTTGATACGCCAGGTTGTGAATCGTAAAGACGGTGCGCGGCTGCGGGCGCGCGGAGGTGCGAAGGTGACGAGCGTACACCGGCGCGAGACCGCCCTGCCAGTCGTGCGAGTGAATGATGTCGAAGGCATCGTCTTGTTGTGATGCCCAGTCGATCGCGGCCGCAGAAAGAAACGCGTAGCGCACGGCGTTGTCGGCGAAATCGCCGCGGGCGTCGTAATAGATGCCGGCGCGATCGTAAAGCTCGGGACAATCGAGTAGCAGCACGCGCGCCCCGGGTCCGATGCGCGCTTCGATCAGGTTGGCGCTGAAGCGATGCGAGGCCAGTTCGAGCGACACGTGATCGACGATCGGGCCGGTGGCGATGCCGCGATAGCGCGGCGTGATTAGCGTGACGTCGTGACCGAGCCTGCCGAGCGCTTTCGGTAGGGCGGTGGCGACATCGGCAAGCCCTCCTGTTTTCGAGAACGGCTGAGCCTCGGATGCGATCATCAGGATGCGCAGAGCGCGCGTCTCCTTCGGCTTTCGTTGCGCGCGGGAGCGCGCCGGTTCCCTGACCATCCGCTTCTAGCTTAGTCCGGCTGCCGGGGTATGATCCGTCCGTGTCCGGAACGCCATCGAGCGGCTCGCGCGTCCTGCCGCGCGATGTCTTCGAGCTGAAGGCCCTCGCCGAACGCCAGCCCGAGCTGGCGCCGGCGGCGGCGCTGCAAGTCGATCTGATCGAAGCGATCAGGCGCGTGCAGGGTCGCATCACGACGCCGTGGATCGAGACGTCCACCGACGCACTCTCCGAGCGGCTCGCCCATGGCCAGGCGCTGCTGGACTTTTCGCAGATCGCGTTCGACTGGAACGATGTGCGCCTGCTCGTGCGGCAAGTCACCGATGTGCTGCGCCGCCACGAAGTGATCGACGCCGCGACGGCGGCGGCGCTGCATTCGGTGGGGCGCGGCCCGACGCTGCCTGATGTGATGCGCCGATGGTTCGAGTTGCAGCCGGCCCTGGACATCGAGATGCTTGGCGAAGTCCTTGGCTGGGCGGCGCGCCCGTACCTGCAGCGCACCGCCGAAGTCCTGCAACAGCGCGTCAGCCTCGACGGCTGGATGCGCCGCGTCTGCCCGGTGTGCGCGGCGGAGCCGGAATTCTCGGTGGTCACGACCAGCGGCGATCGACAACTCGTCTGCGGCCGCTGCCACGTGCGCTGGGCGTTCAACCCGATCGCCTGCCCGTACTGCGGCAACGACGATCGCACGCGGATCAAGTCGATGGCCACGCCCGACGGCGTGTATCGCGTGATGATCTGCTCGCCGTGCGGGCGCTACATCAAGGCCCTCGATGCGCGCAAAGCCACCCGCCCGTTACTGCCCTATGTTGATTTGATTGCGACGCTGCCGCTGGACGCGGCGGTGATGAGTAAAAACCAATAACTCTTATTGCTGCTGCTCTTCTTGATGCGGCTGCTGGAAGTCGCCCTCGAGCAGCGCCTTGGTGCGGCTCGCCATCCAGTTGAAGAGATGACGCGTTTCCCAGAAGCGGCTCGCGTTGCTCTTGGCGCCGAGCACGACGAACGCCACCTGCTGGCCCGACTGCGGCAGCTTCAGGATGGTCGCGAGGCAGTAACCTGATCGGCTGATGAAGCCGGTCTTGCCGCCGACCACGTCGATGTCGCCGCTGCGGACGATCTGATTGGTGCTGTTCGCGGTGATCGTCGACTTGCCGACGCTGGTGCTGAACGAGGTCTTGCGCATGATCGCGCCGACGCGCTCATCCGCCGCGGCGTAGGCAATCAAGCGCGCGAGATCGTAGGCCGACGACATGTTTTCCGAGAGCAGGCCAGAGGGATCCGCATACACGGTGTTCTCGAGCCCGAGCTCCTTCGCCTTCTCGTTCATGCGCTGGATGAAGCCGTCGTATCCCAGGTAGGAGACGCGGGCGAGCGCGCGGGCGGCGGCGTTGTCGGAGCCGACGAGCAGCAGGTTCAGGAGATCGTCGGCGGTGAGCTTGAAGCCGTTGCGCAGATAGGTCGTCGACGCGTGCGACACATCGCTGCGCTGCACCGTCACCAGCGTCGACAGAGGCGTGTTGGTTTCGAGGAACACGATCGCGGTCATCACCTTGGTGATGCTCGCAATCGATCGCTGATCGTTGGCGTGATTCTCCCAGAGCACTTCGCCGGTCTCGGGGTTGTAGATGATCGCGGCTTCGGCGCGCACGTCCGGCACTTCGCGGCCGAACTCGTCAACGCGGAAACGCGGCGTCTGCAGTTCCTTGAGCTCGCGGGCGCGGGCGGCGGCGCGGGCACTCGCGAGTCGCGCGCGACGCGCACGCGCGGTCGACGCCGAATAGGCTTTCTTCTTGGCGGTGACTTTAGTCGTCGCGGCGCGAGCCGGCGTCTTCTGCGCGGACGGCGCCGCAGCAGCGGTTTGTGCAACGGCGAATGCCGGAACGCACGTCGCCATCACAGCCGCAGCTGTAACAGACACGAGTATTTTCCTGACGCGGTTTAGCTTCGCCATCGAGAAGATGAGCGAATTGTAGCGAGAGTATCTCCAATAAGCAATAGGGTTTAGCGCCATTGGATTAAACTGGCAGCCCTAATGGAACGGCATTCACCATCCGAGTACCTGGTCCTTAGAAAGACCATTGCCCACCGAGGCGCACTTCGGCCCATCCTTGTCCTGTGCGGGCTGGGGATCTGGGCCGCGCTCCTCATCGCCGTGCTCGTACTCCTTCCCTACCCGGTCGCCGCTGCAATTCCCCTGCTAGCTCTCGTCGTAACTTTCGAGGTTATAAGGCCTTTACACTTTGGCGCGGAGCGCATCGGCAGGTACGTCCAGGTGTTTTATGAGGAAGCCGGTGACCCGAGCCGTCCCTTGAGCGACACACCGTCATGGGAGCGCGTCGCCATGAGCTTTGGCGTCGTTCCCGGCGTTGGCGGGCACCCCTTGTTCATCCCACTTTTTTTGATAGCGACCGCCCTCAACTATCTGGCGGTGCTGCTGCCTCGGCCGGAGGCCATCGAGCTGAGCGTGATGGCCATCCCGCATCTCGCCTTCATCGCCTGGCTCGTCGCGACGGATCGCGCGATGCGCGCGCAACGTGGCATCGAGCTGGCGCGACTGCGCGAGCTTTACCAGCAACGAAAACCCTAATCGAAAAAGAGTTCACCCGGGCGGCCACAACTAAATCGCCGCACGACCCGTCTCTCCTATTGACATTCGATACGAACAAACCGAGACTGGCGTTCGTATCGAGCGTCGATAGGAGTCTGCATGCTGGCACGCCTGCGTAGCCTCTGGCGTAATCTCGTTCAGCGCGATCGCGTCGATCGCGACCTCGACGACGAAGTCCGGGCCGTCTTCGACATCCTCGTGGATGAGAAGGTGCGAGCGGGCCTGTCGCTCGAACAGGCCCGCCGCGCCGCGACCATCGAGTTGGGGCGAGAGGCGGCGATCACCCAGCAGGTCCGCGAATCCCGCGCCGGCGCGTCGCTCGACGCGGTGATGCAGGACGTGCGCTACGGCGGGCGCATGCTGCGCGCCAATCCCGGGTTCACCTTCGTCGTCGTGCTGTCGCTCGCCGCCGGCATCGGCGCCAACAGCGCGATCTTCTCCATCGCCAACGCGATGCTGCTGAAGACGCTGCCGATCCCGGAGCCCGAGCAGGTGCACATCGCGCGCTTCGTCTCACGTCTGCCAATGACGCAGCGCGTCTCGTATCCGTTCTTCGAACAGTTGCGCGCGGGTTTCCCGACGCCCAGCGGACTGGCGGCGATCAGCCGCGTCTCGCGCGCGCGCCTCCCGAGTGACGGCGGCGAGCCGCAGAGCGCCACGTACCAGCTGGTCACCGGCGAATTCTTTGGCGTGCTGCGGGTGACGCCGCAGCTTGGCCGCGTGCTGACACCGGACGACAACCGCAACCTTGGCGGCCATCCGGTCACGGTCATCAGCGATGCGTTCTGGCGCCGCCGCTTCAACGCCTCGCCCGATGCGATTGGCCGCGACATCACCTTCAACGGCTCGCATTTCACGATCGTCGGCGTCGCGCCGCCCGGTTTCGCCGGGGTCTGGCTGGAGGCGCCGGTGGACGCGTGGGTGCCGGTGATGATGCAGGCCGAGGTCAGGTACGCACAGAACTACAGCTCGGACGGCGTCGACGTCGGGAAACCGTGGCCTCCGCAAAACGGCATTCGCTGGCTCGACGTCATCACCCGCGCCGATCGTCCTGATGGTCCTGAAGCCGTCGCGCTGAACGCGGTGTTCCGCCCGATCCTGCTCGAGCAGGTCGATCGGATCACCGACCCGAAAGAACGGGCCCTGACGCTCGATCGTCACCTGGAGCTCGAGCCGTTCGGCATGGGCTTCTCGAATCTTCGCGAACAATTCCGCGCGCCGCTGGTGGCGCTGCTCGCGATGGTCGGACTCCTGTTGATGATTGCGTGCGCGAACACCGCGAACCTGTTGCTCGCGCGAGCGACCAGCCGCCAGCGTGAGATGGCCGTGCGCCTGTCAATCGGCGCCAGCCGTGGACGCATCATCGGTCAGCTGCTGATCGAGAGCCTGCTCCTCGGCGTGATTGCCGCCGCCGTCGGCCTCGCCATCGCGCCGCTCGTCAGCGAAGTGCTGGTGCGGATGACGATGGGGATCGAGACGGGGCCGCTGCCGTTTTCTGTCGGCATCGATCGCAACGTCTTCATCTTCACCGTCGCGATCACGCTGCTGACCAGCTTCCTGTTCGGTTTCGCGCCGGCCTGGCGGGCGACGGATCTCTCGCTCTCGACTGCTTTGAAAACGAGCGGCCGCTCGACGCACATGGGCGCAAGATTAAGCCTGTCGAAGTTGCTCGTCGTCGGACAAGTGGCGCTCTCGCTCTTCCTGGCGGTGGGCGCCGGACTGTTCGCGCGCAGCTTCAACAACCTGGTCTCGCAGCCGCTCGGATTCGAGGAGCAAGTGCTCTGGGTCTCGATCAACCCGAGTCTCGCCGGCTATACGCCGGAGGAGCTGCCGTCTCTCTATTCGAGGATCATCGAGCGCATCGAAGCGATTCCCGGCGTCCGCTCGGCGACGGTGGCGATGTGCGGCGTCATGAACGGATGCCGATCGAACGCCGACGGTATGGCGATCATGGGATATCAAAGCCAGCCCGGCGAGCAGATCTTGCTCCAGGAGAATCGCGTCGGACCCAAATACTTTTCGACGATGGGGATGACGATCACGGCGGGTCGCAGCCTCGAGGCGCGCGACACCGGCCCCACCGTGAAATTCGCGGTGATCAACGAAGCGATGGTGCGGAAATACTTCAAGGGCCGGGACCCGATCGGCCAGCGATTCGGCTACGACAAACCGGACGAGATCGAGATCGTCGGCGTGGTCGGCGACGCGCACTTCAACACCGTGCGAGAGGCCGCGGTGCCGATGGCGTTCTACCCCGTAACGGCGCTGCCGGGTTACCTCGGCTCCATTCACGTCCGCACCAGCGGCGATGCGGCACAGATCGGCCCGGCGGTACGGAGCTCGCTGCGGGAAATCGAACCGCGGCTGCTGGTCGATCGCGTCACGACGATCGCGACGCTGGCGGCGAGCACGCTGCGGCAGGAGCGCTTGATTGCGCGATTGACCACCGTGGTCGGGATCCTCGCGCTGGCCCTGGCCAGCCTCGGTCTCTACGGATTGATGGCCTACGCCGTCAAGCAGCGCACCGCGGAGCTCGGCGTCCGCTTCGCGCTCGGCGCGCCGCGCCCGCGCGTGTTGTGGATGGTGTTCCGCGAGTCGCTGATGCTGGTGATCGTCGGACTCGCGCTCGGCCTCCCGCTGATCATGGCACTCGCGCGATTGATCGGGCCGATGCTGTTCGAGGTGAGCCCGAACGATCCGGTCGTCGTCAGCATCGCGGCCGGAGTGCTGCTGGCCGTCGGCGCGTCATCCAGCTATTTGCCGGCATGGCGGGCGTCACGCGTCGACCCGCTCACGGCTCTGCGCCAAGAGTAAGGGATCAGGGCTGCGCTAAAGCAATGCAGAGCAGCAGCGCGCGCTGCGAGCCCTGGAACGAATTCGTCTGATCGAAGCTCTCGTCAAGGGCGTGTGAGCCGCGGCCGCGGCCGCCGCCATCGATCGTGATCGCGGGAATCCCGAGATTCATCGCGATATTCGAGTCGGTCGATCCCTCGTCGAGCGTCACCGGGAAACCCAGCGCCTTGGTCACCGACACTGCGGCCTGCACGATCGGCGAATTCGCCGGCGTCTGTCCGGCGGGACGATCGCCGACGAGCGCCTTGTCCACCGACAGCACGTTCTTGCCCCAACGCGCGTCCTCCGCCTTCACCGCCTCGTCTACGGCGCGATGGAATTTCTGATCGAGCGCCTGCAGCGCCGACGGGCTCGCGGAGCGCATGTCCATCTCGAACCACGCGTCGAACGGAATGGCGTTGACCGAGGTGCCGCCGCCGATGCGGCCGACGTTGAACGTCGTCTTCGGATTCTCGGGCACTTCGAATTGCGAGATCGTGTTCACGGCGCGGCCGAGCGCATGCATCGGATTCGACAATCCGAACGCGCCGTAGCTGTGCCCGCCGGGCCCCTTGAACGTGACGCGATACCGCAGGCTGCCGACCGCGATGTGGGTGATGCCGAGGCCGGTGCCGTCGATCGACACGAAGCGATCGATCTGGCCTTTCATGCCTTCGTTGAAGAGATACTTGACGCCGCGCAGATCGCCGAGTCCCTCTTCGCCGACCGTCCCGACAAACGTGATCGAGCCCGGCGTCTGGATCTTCGCCTGGTTCAGCGTGCGCACGACCGCGAGCAACACGGCCAGGCCGCGGCAGTCGTCGCCAATGCCGGGACCGCGCAGGATGTTGCCTTCGCGCTTCACCTTGACGTCGGTGCCTTCGGGAAACACGGTGTCGAGGTGCGCGGTGAAGACGAGCCGCGGCCGCGGCTGCGCGCCCGGCCGATCGCCGAGCACGTTGCCTTCCTTGTCGATCCGCACGTTCTGCAGCCCGAGCTCGCGGAACATCTTCGCGTAGACCTCGGCGCGCTTGCTTTCCTTGAACGGCGGCGCCTCGACCTCACACAAGCGAACCTGGTCCTCGATGGTCTGCGCCTCGGACGCCTTGATCGCCTCGATGGCGGCCTTGATCGCCGCGTCGTTCATGAGGCGCGCTCCGATATTCGCGGCATCCTGCTGCGCATTCGCCGTCAACGGCGCAGCCACGAGAACGAATCCAACGAGAGCAACAAGATGGGATTTCATCGCGATAAGTATATGCACCCTAGGCACCTTAAGTAATGATGCCGCGGCGAGCCGCGTAGAGCACGACCTCGGCGATGCAGTGCACGTCGAGCTTCTGCAGGATCCGGGCGCGATGCGTTTCCACCGTGGCGGGGCTGATGCCAAGCAGGACCGCGACTTCCTTGTTGCTCTTCGCCTCCGCGATCAGCTGAAACACTTCCCGTTCCCGCGCCGACAGCGTGTCATACCGATCGGCGAAGCCTGACGCCGGCGTGCGGTGATCGTCGTGCAACAGACGCTCGATCGCAGGACTGAAGTACGGCCTTCCCCTGGCGACCGAGTCGATCGCGGTCAGCAGCTCCTTGCCCGCCGCATCCTTGACCATGTAACCGGTCGCGCCGGCCTGCACCGCGCGTCACGTAGGCCTCGTCGGCGTGCATGCTCAACATCAGGATGCGCGTCTCGGGCGCCCGCCGGACAATCTGCTGTGCCGCGTCGATGCCGTTCAATAGCGGCATCGCCACGTCGAGGATCGCGACGTCGGGTTTGCGCGCGATCGCTTCGCGCACCGCTTCGCGGCCCTCACCGACTTCCGAGACCACTTCCCATTCGGGCCGTTCTTCCAGGACCTTGCGCAGCCCGTGCCGCACCAGCGGGTGATCGTCTCCCAACAGCAGTCGTAACTTACGCAACGTTCTTCTCCGGCAAGCTGA
>Ga0105340_1000762_pt1 | contig 15025 bp, 18 predicted proteins | sample EasRivMeERMLT700_FD_89676 | JGI IMG/M metagenome (GOLD analysis project Ga0105340, IMG submission 89676) | Soil microbial communities from meander-bound floodplain in the East River, Colorado, USA - East River MetaG ERMLT700 | ecosystem: Environmental > Terrestrial > Soil > Floodplain | place...
CGCCAATGGCTGCCGTAAATGTCGTCGTTGGCAATGCAAGAGTGAAAGTCCTGCTAGAGCCGACGTAAGCGACCGGATACGTCCTTGCAATTCTCAATGGATTGTCCGTATCCTCGATCGTCATCTGACAGTTCGTGTACTCGTCATTCGCATCGCTACCTTCGGCGGTCGTGATTGCTAGCTGCGTGATGACGCTTGCGATTGTCGTTTCCAGCAGTACGCCCAGATCCTTTGCAGTCTGCAGCTTACCTAGCGTAATACTCCCAACAACGCCGAGCGGATTCTGCGCGCTCACCGTAGCAGTAAAGAATACGCCGTAGACGCCGTCGAGGACGAAGCCATTTCCCGTCGTCGCCGGGATAAGTATCTCATACGCACCATTCTGATAGTTCGCGTGCGTCAGCAAGGCAGGAGTGGGGGAATACGTTGGCGCTCCGCTTGCAGCATCTCCTGCCTTCCTAACACGACAAATTGGCGTAGCGCCGTCGTCGCCACTTCCAGACGTATTGTTTAAGGCAGCCCACATGGCGAAAGTATCGCCGAGCTCTCCATATAATACTTGGCTCATCGTACTAACACCTTTCCAATATTTTCGGACATAATTAAACTCAGCAATGAAGCAACGCTTCGTGCTGGAATATCTGGACCGTTACCCGTTCCGCGTGTTACGGTCCCGAGTAATGTGGGCGCTCCTGCAGCATTCGGGCCGGAATCCGATCCCGAGTCGTCCCAGAGCCAGGAGTTTGTGCCGTGCAAGCCGACCAACGAATCTCCGTAGACGAGAGGGTTTGCGGTAAATGCTTCGCATTCCGCCTGGCTCAAGCTCGTGTTCTGAAGCCCCAAGATAATAGCGACCTGCATGTCGCCTTCCTGGTCAACAACTCCACCAGCTTCATATCCCATCAAAGACTGTTCTTGTACGTTATCATCATCGGTTGACGTCACTCCTGGCGCAGCAGCTGGAGCTGAATCGCTTTGCGTCGCCGTCGACAATGGGATAATACGGACAGTGATATCGCCATTATTTCCAGCATCGCAGTAGCAGAAGGCATACCATGTCGCCGCTGCAATCGACGACGCCGCCGTATTGTTCAACGCATTCAGACCGTAAGCGCTTTCGAGCGAATCGTTAGAATCCCTCAGCCTAAAGCCGAACGAGAAGGCTTCATTGCTTGCACGCTTCGACTGGAAAAGCGTCTGGCGGTCGCCGGTGGCAACGCTATCAAATTTCGCAATGACGATAATCGTCCGCGCAGGCTTTCCAGCTCCTGTCCTAAGGGTGCCGATGCCGCCGCCAGGCAACACCATGAGGTTGCCATTAGCGCCGGTTGAGTCCCATGCGTTTATGACAGCCATTATCTTAGCACCACTACTCTTGTCGACAAGGCCGGTGCGCCAGGCGAAGGTGGCGGCACTACTATGGTACCGACTTGGCCAGCACCAATGCTATTGACCTCCTGGAAATTGATTCCATCCGTTGTTAGGCAGAGAATGACGGCATCATTATCGGCCCACGTTCTTGCTGCCGCAAGATCTATAGTGTCCGAATTATAGTTGATGCTGGTAATTTGCACCGGAAGTCCTGATCCAATCTTGATCCAGTCCCCTGCAACACCGGCAACACCCCAGCCGTCGCAGAACACCCTACTTTGCCCAGCATCGACTACCAGAGAAAGCGAAGCAACACCTGCTCCATTCGCTTGCGCATGCCGCACGGCAGTCCCCTGCGCAATGCCTCCATTTGGCAAGAACGTAGCCTTCGTGCGTGCGCCAGAAGCAGGATTGCCCTGATACGTCGGCGACGTGCCCATGACGTTACTCGTTTTCCACTCGTTCGGATAAGTGTTGTCAACCGTGGTCCAGATATAATTCTCTATCGAACCGCCAAAGTTGCGAAACTCGACAGTAACATCCGTCCCCTCAGGAGCACTTGCAGCCATCACTGCAATGTTCGCCTCGTATCTGCCGCCCTTCCATCCATTGGCAAAGCCATCTGCAGCTTCTCCAGTTGCACGACGACGAAACTGCACATTCTGTCCTACTCCAGCGCCAGCAATTTGATCCAAGATATTGTTGAAGAAGTCCACACGATGGAACATGCCAGCGATGACATCGACGGTGCGGAGATCAAGGATTCTCCCATTCCCATACCCGGTGTTGTTATATATCTTCTGGTTCCCAACACTCGAGAATTCAGGGAACGTGGAACTCTTGAAGAGCGCATCACAGCAATCCCATATGTAGTTCAGTCGGACGATCATGTGCTGCGCATTGATTTCCGACGCGCAGTTATCGCGCTCATCTCCAGCAGAACCTGCTTTGCGGAAGATATTCCGCTGATACAACACCGGACCGTACGGAGGAGCCTCTGTGTTTTCGTCGTCCTGGACTCCCGAGTAGCATCCACAGCACCGATTCCCAGACCTCGATATAGGCATCCAGGTGCCATGCGCATCCGGTGTTAAGCCTTCCCAATCCCCATCAAAGTCGTTGTCCTGAACAATCTGTGATCGGCCCATAAAGCGTGCGTTGATGTGCCCACCATGCTGGAACGTACAAAGCTCAATCACGCTTCTAAGTCCGCCGAACACCACTAAATCGGCCTGATCCGCGCCTGGATTCTCTGGATTGGTTTCCGTATTATTCGTTCCGCCCTTTGACCAATCCACTCCACTTACCTTGTAGTCTGTACAGCCGACGTCAAAGTAATTCATCACCCAACCACGGCCGCCATGGATCTTGAAGTTCGAGTTGGTGTTGTCGAGGTTGCCGGTTCCAGTCCCTATCAGTTGAAAATTCGTGCAGCCGAAGAAATTCACTTGTCTCCGAGCTGCGTAGTTATCCTGTCCGTTAGACGGTGATTTTGGATTCCAGTCAGACGCGTCGCCCAACTCCAGGTTGCCATTGCCCGGATCGATGATGAAATAATGATTGTTCAAACCTTGGACCGCCGCTTCGCTGTCAACTCCAGTTGACACTTCCAGCTTGACCGAATGGCCAGCAAAGACCGTATACGTTACGTTTGCGCCTGGCGCACCGCTAACGATGGTGAGCTGCTCCGGCATTATCCACTGGCTGCCTGCCAGCGCAGCGCATATGAAGACCCTATCGCCAGGGACTACAGTTGGTCTTAAAGAAGACCAATTGGCCTTCCTAGTGGCAAAGGAAGTTCCGGGCTGCCCGTTACTCCCGCCTTGTCCGAAAAATCGATCGGTCATTATGCGTCGCTCCAGCCAACGATCAACGTAGCCGTCGTATTCGTCGCCATCACTTTTCGCGGCGAGAATGGGATGATTTGGCCTGCTGGCACAGCATACGTCACGACGACGCCGTTGCGATCTTCCAAGGCAATGTTTCCTGCGCCGCCGACGAAAAGCGCACGGTAGAGATTGCCCGTTCTCGCCGTCGCGTCCTTCGTCAGAAAGGTCGAGTCGTTCGGCGTGATCGCGGCGTGCGAATGCTTGGGACCTGCGTCTGTTCTAATCATATGTCACCTATTGTCGTCAACCCAAATTCCTGATCCCATATGCATACCACCACGGCGAAGTGCGCCGAAGCCAGCGCCAGGATCGAAGCGCGTGACTGGGAATGCCGTATCCGTTTCATTCGCGAGCCCTACGAGCTTGAGTTTCGCCTTCGTCGCGAGCGCAAGCGATATATCATTCTCGCCCGCAAGGCCGACGCTTCGCGTCTTACGTCTCGTAATTATCAGTGACGAGTCGCTTTCAGCGACGAGTCCGATAATTTTCGACTTCCTCTTTGCAACCGTAAACGCAGAGTCGTTTTCGGCTGCAAGGCCAACATTGATCGTGACTCCGCGCGAAGCGACCTGCGCAACGTCGCTTTCGCTGACGAGGCCGACGAGTTTCATCTTAGTCTTGCCGAGCGTGAGCGCAGAGTCAGCTTCGGTAATTAGTCCTGGAATTCTCGTCTTCCTTCGCAGGATCGCAAGCGCTGAGTCAGCTTCGCTGATAAGGCCAATGGCTTTCAATTTCAGCTTTGCGATCGCAAAGACGGAATCCGCTTCTGTCGCCAAGCCTACGGCAATAATCTGTTCTCCGCCCTCGCGCGCTGGAACCGTCGGACCATTCCCCGTTCCCCGAGTGACAGTACCACCGAGCGACGGCGCTCCAAGACTATTACCACCAATATCAGTACCGGAATCGTCCCAGATGTACGCAGCCGTGCCGTGCGTCGCCACTAAATCATCGAACACATTCAGCGGATTCGCGACCATAGCTTCGCATTCTCCCTGTGTCAGTGCCACAGGAAGATATCCGAAGAAGGCGATCTCGCCATCCAGTACCGAAGTGATGCTACCAGCGTTGTTAGTGGCTCCGAGTGTGTAAGACTGAGCCGCTGCATCGTCGCTGCCCGTTGCGATTGGGCCGCCGCCGTTGCCGTGGGTCTGCGCAGCGGTCGCGTGCAGAATCCTGCGGATGATCAGGACGGCATCGTTGCCCTCGTCGATGACAAAGTCCCACACCCACTCGGGCGTCGTCTCGCAGTTGGTACTCTGCTCGAATACCTGCGAGAGCCCCCACTGATACTCGATGTTATTGTTCGCAGGCTCGAATACGACGCGGTGGGTCGGATTATTGTTGCTCGTCCGCCTTGCGGACCAGAGAGTGCCGCGAGCTGCAATGTCGAGATCGTTGACCTTGCGGCAGATGAAAATAGTCCGGGCTGGCGCGCCGGCTCCCATCGCCAGCGCAGGAATGCCAGTCGGCATGTTGATGATATCGGACGCAGCACCAGGGACGATCCAGGCATCGACCGTCGTCGTGTCGCCCGCGACAGCGGAGCGTCGAGCTCCGATTGGGACTGCACCAATTGGTGTTGAGCCAAACATCTTAGTCCCACTGTCCTACGCTGACGACGGCCGCATCACCAATCCGCTCGCACATGAAGTAGGAGCCGATCGCGACGACCGCTGCCGCCGCCGTGACTTGGTCTATCGAAGGGATCAGCGTGCCCGCCGCTGTCACGGTGAACGTGCCCTTCGCGTGAAACCACATCTCCGCGCCCGTTCCTGCAGTGAACATGGACGCGGGCGTGGACTGAATGACTGGCATCACGCCTAAAACGGCGTTGACGGACACGAGCGTCCCGTCCTTACCCACGACCGCGTAGAGCCAGTCGTTAATCGTTGCTGTGCCGGCACCGAGAATGTCGAGCAGTGCGTTGCCGCTCGTCGCCGACATCGCCGTGATGCCGGCCAGGAGCTCGAATAGATATGTGCCCGTTTCGAGCGTGATTCGTCCATTCGTGGGCGAATTGAAAATGGCGTTCTCGTTCGTGTCGTTAGGCAGCGTCCTTGTTGCATTACATCTTATGAAATGTCGAACTGGAATGACGCCACGATTCCCCGCATCGGTCGTGAAGTACAGGCAGTTCGCATCACGTTCCAACATGCCGGCTTGCGCCGCAGCTAGCAGCGTCGTCAGACCAATATGCTTGAAGCCTCCGGCAATGTCGCCGATGAACACGAGCTTCGTGCCGGCAGCAAAGCTGACGGCGGAGCCTGTGCTGGAGCTAGTCATCGTCGTGCGCGCGAGCGCAGGCGTGGCGCTCACGTACGTGCCAATTCCGCATTCCCATTCGCCGGTCGGGACAAAGTTCGCGTCAACCGCCTCGATGCAGTAGTAGCACGTGTCATTGTTCGCAACGCTGGCGCCCGAGAACGAGCGGAAGCCTGTCCTTGCGCCAGCAAGCGTCATGTTGCCGGTGCCCGTCGTGGTCGACGTTTCGCAGACTCTATCTGGCGTTACGTGTGCCATCGGCTACGCCTAGAAGGGCATCGCTCCGCGGATTCTTACATAATGCTGACGTGCTTGCAATCCGTTCGTCGCCAGCTTCCATCCCTGACCTTCGGGAAATTTCTTCAACGCCCAATGCGGACGATCGAGGAAATTGAATTCGACCGGCTTCTTATTCATCCTGATGTCCAGCTCCGTACCATTTAACGCAAGCTGCAAGTCCAGCTTGGCGCACTGGTACGCAACCTCCAGCCAGTACTGATCAGGACGTGAAACGTCCGGCATATGATGCAAGCCCGATCCTTCGGGAATCGGATATGCCTTATCCGCCAGCAAGGCGAACCATTCCGGATAGAAGGCGTCTGGGTCGGCAATGAACGTAGCCGCCAGCGCGTTCGGACGACTGTTCTCCACCTGCTTCGCCCAATACGGCAGCGCGACTTCCTGTTTCTTTCTCAGCCATTCCGGCACTGCAATTTTCATATTCCTCTCCTACGTCGCTCGGGCGAAGCCCGCTGCGTTGAATTGAGCTGTCACATCCGAGCCATCGGGCGTGACTGCGAAGTCGTGAGCGGAAATCGGAATTCTCGTCGCCTCCGCAGCCGCCTCCTCGTAACCGACGATCAGCTTGACTATGGCCGGACCTGTCAGTGCGGTCCAAGTCTGATCGGGGAGATCGACAGCGACTCTGTTATTCGTGTTATCGACCGTAATCGTTCCCGTCAGCCCAGTCTTCCTCGCATAGCCGCCGCCGGACTTCTCGACATTGCTACCAGCCCAGAACGCTGTAAAGGTTGCTGCGTTATTCGCGGCGTCATCCGTGTCCATGCCCGTCGCTAACGCGACGATGCCATTGGCAGCTCCATCGCGGAACTTCTCCACGAAGGCGCCTTTGGCAATATTGAACATAAAGTCGGCCATTTATTTCACTCCGTCGTGTTCGATACTATAGTGGTTGCCGTCTTGCTTCGGACGAAAGTCGCCGCCCCAGCGATGATCGGCGCCGAGCGATTTCCAGAACTCCCCGGAAAAGCGATGACTTTCGGAGCTTTCCAAATAAACTCCATCTTTATACAGATTGATGTCCACAGCCAGGCCAAGAATATGCAGACTCCTCGAAATGCCCGTCGCATTAGCGACGTTGGCATCCGCTTCCGCTTGCGTCCTCTTGAACTGATCGTATGCATATTCATAGCCTTGCAACGAAATGTATTGTCCGAGCAGCGTGACGTTGCGCGAAAAGCGACAGCGTTTCTCGCGCAACGTCTCCATACTAGTTCTAGTTACGTTCCGTAACCCGTACCAGTTACGGCACCACCGGGAACGTAATGTTCGCTGTTACCACGCCCGGAGCCCCAGGGATCGTGATGTCCGGCGTGTGCGACATCGCCTCGTTCGAATACGACGATTCGATCAGATTCGTATTATACGCCGTCGCGCTGAAGAAATAGTCCGTGTTCGCCTGCAACCCATCCGTGCTCATGATCGAAACTTCGCGCAAGGCCGGATTCGTCACACGAACGAAACGCAAACCATTCGCCCACGTCGCACAATCCACTGCCCTCGTGCATCCCGCAGGCCGCGGAATCGTGTGGTAGTAGATAATAAAACCGGCGAGATTCGTCAACGGCGTTCCGTTGCTGTTCAACGTCGGCGGGGTCCATGACGCTTGCACCAAGAACGACGGATTTTGATTCAAATCCGGCGGCGGCTGTGCGCTGGCTACGCCACTGGCGAGCCCTAGGCCAGCAATTAATGCCTTCATATACATTCTCACGTTATACTCCTTAGGGAAGAGGGGAGCTTGCGCTCCCCCCTAAAAAGACTATGCCACCGAGGCAAAGTTGCCGTGGTAGAACATAGTCAAACCTCCGCGCAGGACTTCGATTGAGATTTCGCTCAACCATTGTCCCTTGTGGGTATCGACATCGTTCGCCTGGATCTCGTCCTCCGCGCGTGTGTCGCGCAGGTGACGATAACGAATCGAAGAGAAGTCGACGCCGAACGCAGAGTTCGTAAACGCCGGATGCCTGCTTAGCAGCGGATGCCTGCGAAGCAGGAGCCTTCCTTGCGGAAGCACAAGTTCCCGCAAGTCCATCCCGTACGTTTTCACCACCTCGCCGAACGTCACGTTGCCGCCGGCCATCGCCAGCGCGTTCAACGTATTCGCGTAACCGTTCCCGCAGAAGATGATCCGTTCGTCGCCGGCAGGCGTATCGAAGTTGAAAGCCGAGCTTACGCTTGCCAAGTATTGCTCGAGCGTAACGTTCGCGCCGAAGATCGTCGTATTCGTCGTCGGGATGAAATCCCGAAGGCCGCCCATGAAGCGCAGCGGTTTGCCATTCGAGCCCGTTGTCTCGAACTTCTGGCCGAACAAAATGGACATTTCGATATCGCGAGCGTGGTCGAAGATCTTCCGCTTCTTGTCGTTCTGCCGCGCGTTGCCCGTCCTCGCGTACGTCTCGTCCGCCGTGCCCGTCACTTCGTAAGCGTTCTTGAAGATCTGGCACAGATTCGAGTATTTGATCGGATTGCGAGAGACTGCGTTCGGCGCACCCGTTCCTTCGGCGTATGCCGAGCCGATCTTCGTCAGGAAGGAATTGTCCGCGATGGCCGCGGCCGTGCTTCCCGCCTGTCCGCGAGCGATCGTCAAGGCCGTGCCGCTTGCGACAGCGGTGACCATGACAATCTCCTGCGAAAAGGCTGCGACTTCACCTGCAGGCGGTTCGTAGATCAGAAGATCTCCGGGCTTCAGATGCGTCGCCAAGCCATACAAGATACCCGGAGCACTTGCATCCGGATCGGCCGAGTCTACGACGAGCGCAGTCGCTGTCGTATTCAATGCGCCGTTTACCAACAATCGGACGAGATCGTTCGGCTCGTCCCACCAGGAGAATTCCGGGTCGTCGACCTTTTCCTCCTGGATTCTACTTGTGAGCGCAAAGATCGGCGCGCTTCCGTTCGGATTTCGCCACATGATGAGCTCGCGGAAGTTCTTGGGCCTTTCGTCCGTGCCCCAATCACCCGTACCGCGGAGACCTGCTACTGCTGCCATTTTACGTTACCTCAAAAGTTTGGATCCATGGCCAGCTCCTCAAAAATATTTCCTTGCGGAGCTGACTGCGCTGCTGGCGGAGCTCCTCCTGTAGCCGGAACGAACGGCATTTGCGCAGGTGTCTGCGGATACCGTGGCTGCTGCGATTGCGGGGGTGCAGCTTGTGGCTGCGTCAGCTGAACCTTCAGCTTAAACGCTGCCATCTCGGCCGCATCCTTCATAATCGTCGCACGATCTGCCTGCGGACTCATCGCCTTTGCCGTCTGAAGCATCTTCAGCACGACTGGACGATACTCCGCACGCGCGAGCGCCGGGTACTGGGAGAAGAACGACTGCTCGGCTTTGAAAGCTCCCATCTGCTTCTGCATCGCTGACACGGCCATTTGCGGGACAAGTGTCTGCATGGCCTGCTGCATATACTGAGCCATCTGGGTTGCGATCTGCACGTGCATTCGTGCCGCGAGTTGAGGAATCGCCACATCCGGTTCCGAAATCAACTTTTTCTTCTGCTCGTCGTCCATCTTGTACGTGTTATCTAGCAGCCAGCGCTCAGCCTGAGCAACTGCTGCATTCATGTCCGTAGGAGGCGTCGGAGCAGTCGGAGCCGCTTGCGCAGGCGCTCCTTGGGATTCAGCGATTGCCAACCGTTGTTCGGCTGTCAGCTCGCTTGGCTGCTGCGCCGGAGGCTGGCCCGTCGGCGCTTGCGCGCCATTGGGTGCCGGAGGCACAGCTTGTGGTTCTTCAGTGTCATTTCCATCCATCATCGCCAGCCAGTCGATCTCCGCTGCGGGCGCTTGCGCGCTTGGAGCCGAAGGCTGCGCTGCTGGATTAGACGGGGCCGGAGCCCCAGTCTGCGCGTGCTGCGCCTGGATCGTCGGATGGGATGGAATCAGAGGATTCCCTTGTGCTGCGTTGGTCATTTAAGATCTCCTTCCAAACTTCTTGCGCCTCATCATGGATTTTCTGGGGTAACGTCGCGGCGAGGCGTAGACCGTGAATAACCCCTGTCTGATAATTCTGCTTGAGCGCTTCGTCCACACTTTCCAATGCCAAGGCATACGCCGTTTGCGCACGTAGCTGCATCTGCCGTATGATAACATCACGCAGCAACAGCCACCCCGGGTGGTGCAGCAGCGACTGGAGGACCTCCAGCTTCTCTCGGGCGATTTCCTCTTCCTGCACTTTGGCCTCCTAGTGGCACTACGTTCCCCGCTGCAGCCTGCTGTTGCAAACTGATCGGGTCCTGAACATCGATGCGGAACTGGTTGATATTCTTGAGTCCCGCCAACTGCGAGACGAAGGCGAATATCTTCCCCAGGTCATACTGCATCAGCACCTGCGGTGCTTGAGCCATCTGCGCAAGCATCTGGCTCCAAAGGTTCACTTGGGCAAACCTGTCGACAGGCAACGTCCCATCGACCGGGACGAAATCGAAAAAGCCGGCGATCTCATGCGGATTGACTGTCAGTGCGGATTGCGCCGCACCCGCATACATTAGTGTGTCGCCAGCAAGACGGACTTTCATCGGCTGCTTCATGAGCTGTTGCGTGCTCTGCAGCAGCAGTTGCGACAAATCGGAAAAGCCAGTCACGGAGAACCATTCCGTCAGCGTCTTGAGCCGATTGATGCCAAAAGTCGAAGAAGTCCGAACTTCTGTCGCCGTCTTTCGACCGCCGGAATTGACGAGTCCCATGATGTTGTCATTGACACCAGAGATTCGTTGTATGAGCGAGGAGACAGCGCCAGCGTCGGACATATGCATTTGCGTGACGTCCTGGACTTGGAACTGCGTGATTGCACTTCGGACGTCCTGTCCATACATCTCCTCCTTTAGACGAATGATCTTGCCCGGCTTCGGATCGAGCACGTCCTTCATCACCACTTTCGACGGATCGACGATGAACATATCGTTCAGCGCCTTTCTCGTATTGTAGAAGTGCGTGTTGAAGAGCCACGTCATGACGTCCGTCAGTGGGCCGATCGTCTCGAGCAGTCCTCTCTTAAAGAGGGCGTAGCCCTCCGGCTCGCCTTCGATAATGGAGAAGGGGAACTTGTTGTGGAAATGGCCCAGCGGCTGAGCAGCGATGATAACGGAATCGTTCGCGACGACGAAGGCCCACTTCTCCGGATAGTGCCCTTCGCCAAGTCCCCATTCCTTAGGAATGAGTTCGATGTACATTTCAAGGAGCTCAAGTCCATTGAGCTGAAGCGGGTACCCGGAGGTGGTGTAGTTTGCATGTCCAGGACGCACCGGATACGTAATCTGGGCAGACCCTTCCTCGACACGAAGTGTACCTCCACGCAGGTCTCGGAGTGCCTCAGCATTGAAATAGCGACCTTGCGCAACGCCCTTCGCGATAGCATTCCACCCAGAATGGACATTACGTCCGCAAAACTCTCCTTTCTGGAGGTTACTAAACGTGACGCGCGGGTCAGGGAAGAAATCATAGGGACGGACGTTGTAGAGACAGTTCCCTTCATACGCTGTCAGCACCCGCTGGTGCATCTCCTTGTGCGTCGTCCCGAGGCCAACGCCGAGGAAGGTGTCCTCGACCTCCGATTCCTCGGAGATAATTATTTGATCCTTCTCCCAGTAGTTACCGACAATGCCGACCCCGTACTTCCCGACGTCGAGCAGCCAGACGTAATGGACCGGCAAATGTCTGCCGACCTGAACTTGGTAGTCGATAATCGACTCGACGGCCATCGTCGCGTTCTGTGCCTGGCCTTGCCGTCCCTGGTATTGGAAGATCGGATTACGTCCGAGGAATACGCTCGTCGCATACGTATGGTAGGACATAAGGACGGCGTAATCGAAAGGAATCTTCAGCGTGGTGAACTGCGGTTCGCCCTTGCTTCGCAAATCCTTGCGACGACGATCCGCGTCCTTCTCCGGCATGTACGCAATGAACGCTTCGTCGTTCTTAATCCACTGATCATATCGTCCTTGCATCACGTCGCGAGAAAAATCGCGATACGATATGACCGACGCAAGCACCCTGCGATGCTTCTCGGACTGAAAGCGAAGATCGTCCTGTACGCTCATGACTTCTGATTCTTCTCTTTCGGCTTCGTGATCCCCATCGCCTCTTTATACGCAGGGTCGCTCTTGCCAGGCGTGCATTTCTTCCGCTTCGCGCCGTGCGACACATGGCTCTTATATTCTTTCACGCTCCGCCTCCATTTAATGCGACAAAGATTCCAACGATCGACGCAACCAACGCAAGTGCTGCGACGATTACAACCCAGACTTGAGACATCCCCTCGCCGCGATTGTCCCTTGCATTCAATCGTGTTGCGAGCTCATCGATTTTATCAGATAAAGTCCTATGGACCTGCTCAAATTCCGTCCGCGGCAAATTCAGCCGCGAAGAATCGCTGAGCGCTGCACGAAATTCATTCACACTTTCAAACTTCTGCTCTGCCGCCGTCTCGGCCTTGTCGACAGCCTTTTGAGCTGCCGCCAAGGCCGCATTCACCGCTTTCTCCTGCGCCTCGAAGCGAATGTCCACGTACTCGCGAAGCGAGATAACCGTGCTCGTCGCCGGGGTTGGCGCACGAATCGTCATCCGACTTCTATGTCCCGCACACCGGGGAAGAACGCATATAGGAGCCATAGGATGACTGCGAGGACGACGACGACGTTGATGATCTGTCGAATCTTACCGTCCAGAGGCAACCAGTTGTTCGCTGCATAGAGCAGCAGACCGATTACGATTAGGACGATTACGATTTCGATGAGACCCATCTACTTCGGCGGCGTCGCTGCACGAGCCGCTGCCTCCCTCGCCGCTTTCTCCGCTGCCGTCTCGGTGTGCCCGAGGCGCGCATTGCGTTGTGCCTGCGTCTCGTTCGCCGGCACGCCTGTGGCTTCCCTCGCACGCGCAGCGTCGACCGAAGTCCGCAGCTGCCTTCTTGCTTCGTCATCCTCCGACATGAGCTCGTTCAGCTCGCCTTCCGTGACGTCCCTTCCCGCATCGCGTGCGGCTCGGATAGTCACGGCGGCCTTCTGAAGTCGCGCAAGCAGGGACAGAACGACGTCGATCAATGCAGTGGTGGCTATTGCCATTTATCTACTCCTCAAGTAAAGTTGCAACTCCGTCAAGATGCTCATTCCCAGTTGCAGCTTACCTGCAGCCGTACTGGTATCTCCGCTGCGTAGCGCAGTGTTCGTCGCGTCGAGCAGTTCTCGCGACTTGTCCGCCAACTCGCCGACCTGCTCGCCTTCTGCGGCCGTCAGATCGCCTTCGTTGACAGAATTCGTCGCCGCTTCCAAGACTGCCGTATGCGAGGCGTATGCGTAGGCGAGCCGCTCGTTGATACTTTGGGGCGGCGGCACTCCCAGCAAAGTACACGCGCCTAACAGCGCGAGGATTGGCACTAACATTAACTTTCTCATTCCGGTTCTCCTGGTGTAGCGTTGATGGCTGTCTCCATTGCAGCAGCGGTTTCAGCCTTCGCAACCGCTACTGTTGCTTGTGATGCAGCAACACGTTCCTTCGTGGTATTCGAGAAGCCGACTGCGCCCGTTAGTGCGCCGATGATGACATTGGCGACGCCGAGCCATTGAATGGCCACTGGAGCGATCAAGCCTTCCAGTTGCCCCGCGGCTGCAAGCGATACTAGCGAGCTCAATACGACAGTGACGCTGCCAAGCAGCTTTGTCCGATTATCGAGAACCCATTGCCAAAATGTCATGGTGCACCTTGTGTCCAAGCTAACGCTGGAATTTCACTTTCATCCACCTCGATGAAATCACTCACGTCGATGTTCAATCCCATCGAACGGGGCGACAGTGTCGCGTCGCAAATCGACGAGACGTCAAGGAGATCCTTGAATTTCGTATTCGGATACTCGTTCCACTGTTGGATGAACTCCCCGTGCGAAGCATTGCAGTGCACCAAGCCCTGTGAGCCAGGGCCGCTGTGTGCCTGGAGAATCCTCGTGTACTTGTCCTTCGCAAGCTGCTTCGTCGGGATCTCCATCACGTGGATGCTCTTGCATCTTCCCGACTTCATTTCGCGTTCGAGGTACCATTTGAGTGTCCTTTGATAAGCGACGTCCTCGACGCCGCATCTTATTACTGGATACTTTCGCGCAAGCCGATCGACGGACTTAGAAACCATGTCCGGATCTTCGTCCCTTGCCGTCGTGTACTCCACAATATACCGATGATTCTTCCAGTAAGCCTTGACCATGACCGCCTGCAAGTCCGTCTGCACGTCGCGCGATCTAGCCTCGTCCGTCCTTATGGGCGCAGGATCGATACCTAGTACGTATCGTGCTCCTGGCGGCAAGACGACCCAGAAGTTGTCCATCAGCCATTCTGGGCTGAATGCGCTTGTCTCGCGAGAGATGATCTTGCACATCTTCTCGCGCCACCAGATGCTCGCCTGATTGATCGCAATCGCAGCCGCATGTTCTTTCAAAAGAGCATCCTTGGACCATCGGTCTGGCCAGGCGCTCTCAGCTACTTCGAAGTCCTCATCCGTTAAACACCCGAAGACGAGAGTGGCGAACTCCGGAGAAAGCGAGCACATGGAAGTGAGATCGTCCGGATTCAATGGCGTCTGCAACAGAGCCAGCTTCGCGGACGGATCTTCACTCTCGGGGACTAGCGATTCCTTGATGGCCCCAAGGAACAGCCGCGCCATCTTCTCGCGTTGCTCCGGAGTCGCCGTATTCTCGTCGTCGCACGGATCGTCCACGATGATTAAGTCTGGACGATAATCGTCGATATTTATTCCGCGGACGGAACCCGAGATGCCAAGTGCCTTGATACGGACCGTGTGACCATAACCTCTGTGATAAATTTCGCAGTCCGTTTGGGTCCACTTTCGCCCCTTCTCGAGCTTATAGACGGTTGCCCACTGCGGGTTGTATTCGACCTGCGACATAAGCCAGCCGACGGAATGCGCTGCGTGTTCTTCGGACTTACTTATGAAAAGGATGGTCCGCGAAACGCCATGGGACACACGTTTGGACATGAATAGGCGTGCTAGCGTCGTTTTCGCGCCACCGCGAAAGACCTTCATGTTCAAAAACCGTTTGAGAGGACTCTCCAAAGCATTCCATATTAGCCGATGGAAGTAAGGCGAGTCCTGTCGAACGGTATTTGGAAAGAAGTAATGGCAATAGAAGATCGAATCCGCGGCAGAGAGAGCCACTGCCTCGTCGATAGGCAGTAGCTCTCTCGAAATTGCTTCCGAAA
>Ga0105340_1000763_pt1 | contig 15019 bp, 14 predicted proteins | sample EasRivMeERMLT700_FD_89676 | JGI IMG/M metagenome (GOLD analysis project Ga0105340, IMG submission 89676) | Soil microbial communities from meander-bound floodplain in the East River, Colorado, USA - East River MetaG ERMLT700 | ecosystem: Environmental > Terrestrial > Soil > Floodplain | place...
CACGTGGTAGTCGAGCATGTGCGCCATCTCGGCGAGGTAGCGGGTGAGCTGGCCGGCGCCGATCAGCACCAGGCGCCAGCGCGGGCCGTGCACCGCCGAGAGCACGCGGCCGTCGAACTCGAGCACGTCCTGCCAGCGCCCAGGCTCGAGGGTCGATTTGCCGCTGTCCATCTCCAGGCGGCGCTTGACCAGCTGTTGCGAGCCGATTTTTTGCAGCAGGTCGGCCACGCCGCTCCTTTCCGTGAGCGGCTCCATGACGAGCTGTAGCGTGCCGCCGCACGGCAGCCCCCAGCGCGTCGCTTCCTCGTTGGTGACGCCGTAAGTGAAGAGCTCGGGCTTCTTCCAGCCGGCGAGCTTGGCCTTGACCTTGTCGATGAGATCGTCTTCGACGCAGCCGCCGGACACCGAGCCCACCACCTGGCCGTCGTCGCGCACCGCCACCATCGCGCCGACCGGGCGCGGCGCCGAGCCCCAGGTCTTGACGATCGTGCCGAGGGCGACGCGGCGCCCGCTCTTGCGCCAGCCCTCCGCGGTCCTCAGTACCTCGATATCTACGCTATCCATGCGGAAATGTTATCCCAACTCTGCAGCCTCCAGCGGTGCCGTCGACGATGAACACGCTCGCGGCGTGGCTCGCGGCGATCTCGCGCACGATGGCGAGGCCCAGGCCGCTGCCGGTGCCGGGGGTGCCCGGCACGCGGTAGAAGCGCTCGAGCACGCGCGCGCGCTCCTGGGGGGCGATTCCCGGCCCGTCGTCCTCGACCTCGAGGAACGCATGGCCGTTGCGCCGCCCGGTGCGCACCGTGACGCGCCCGCCGCCGGGCGAGTATTCGAGCGCGTTGTGCACGAGGTTGGAAAGCGCCTCGCGCAGGAGAAAGGCGTCGCCGTCGAGCGGCGCCGGCTCGAGCTCGAAGCCCAGATCGATGTCGCGCGACAGCGACTGCCGCACCCAGGTTTCGGCTTCGGCCCCGGCGAGATCCTTCAAGTTGATGTTTTCGCTGCTGGAGCGCGCGCCCGGTTCCGCCCGCGCCAGCGCGAGGAGCTGGTTCGCAAGGCGCGCGGTGCGGATCGTCGCGCGGTGCACCTGCTCGAGCTGCGCGCGGCAGGCGTCGGGGATCGGCTGCGCGAGAGCGAGCTCGGTATGCGCCTGAAGCCCGGCGAGCGGCGTGCGCAGCTGGTGCGCGGCGTCGGCGAGAAAGCGCTGCTGCTTGCGGCTCGCCGCCGACACCTCGTCGAGCAGCCCGTTCAGCGCGCCGACCAGCGGCCGCGTCTCCTCGGGCGCGCCGGCGGCGTCGATCGGCCGCAAGTCGCCGGCGGAGCGCGCCTTGATCTCGTCCGAGAGGCGCGAGAGCGGCTGCAAGCCGCGCTTCACGCCGAACCACACGATGACCAGGGTCGCGAGCGCGATCAGGAAATCGGGAAACAGGCTCTGCAGCAGGAGGTCGCGGGTGAGGGTCTCGCGCTTGACCATGGTCTCGGCGACCAGCACGTTGCACGCGGATCGGCCACACGGCGCCTGCACCGAAACCACGCGCACCTTTTGGCCCTTGTACACGGTGTTGTGGCCCATCGCATCGCCCGGCGGCGCCGGCAGGTCCGCGTCGCCGGCGATCTCGAGCCCCGCCGGGCTCATCACGCGGTAGTAGATGCTGTCGAAGCGGTCGGTGCGCAGCACCTGCTCGACCGCCGGCGGCAGGTCGAAGCGGTACTCGGTCTGGCCGACGCGGATGTGCGAGCCGAGCGCGAGGCCGATGTCGACGAGGGCCTGGTCGTAGGCCTGGGTCGCCGGCTCGATCGACGGGTAGTAGGCAACCACCGCCCCGAGCGCGAGCAAGGCGGCGATGGGCGGCAGCAGCAGGCGCAGCAGGTGGGCGCGGAGGCTTCGCCCAGCCATGGGTCTACTTGAACTCTTCCAGCATGTAGCCGAAGCCGCGGACCGTCCGGATCCTGATCGCGGCGGGCTCGAGCTTCGAGCGCAGGCGCGAGACGTACACTTCGATCGCGTTCGGCGAGAGATCGTCGCCCCAGCCCGCGACCGCCTGGATGATCGCCTCCTTCGAGACGATCTTCTCCACCTTGGCGAGCAGCACTTCGAGCACCGCCCATTCGCGCGCCGCGAGCTCCAAGGGCTCGTTCTTCAGAAAAGCTCTCCTGGCGACCGTATCGAGCGTCAGCGGCCCATGCGTGATGCGCGGCCCGCCGTGCGCCTGCGAGCGCCGCAGCAGCGCGCGCACGCGCGCCGTGAGCTCGGGCATGGCAAAGGGCTTCACCATGTAGTCGTCGGCGCCCAGATCGAGGCCGCGCACGCGGTCCTCCACCGCGTCGCGCGCGGTCAGCACCAGCACCGGCGTCGGCCCGGTCTTGTCCGATGCCGTGGCGCGCAGCCGCCGCAGCACCTCGAAGCCGTCCATCTGCGGCAGTCCGATGTCCAGGATCACGAGATCGAACTTCTCGTGCGACGCAGCAGCGACCGCGTCCTCGCCGCGGGGCGTGACGTCGACCGCGTGCCCCTCGGCCTCGAGGATGCGTTGCAGGCCCGAGGCGAGGGGCGCGTCGTCTTCAACGATCAGGAGTCGCATGGATCGGATAAAAGGCAGGAGTGGCGTAAATGATACCGCCGCGCTAGGATATTTTTCCCCCCGAGGAGGACCGCATGGTCATCAAGGTATCCATGAAAGTCAACGGCAAGCCCGTTTCCGCGGAGGTCGAGGCGCGCACCCTCCTCGTCACCTATATCCGCGAAAACCTGAGGCTTACCGGCACCCACGTCGGCTGCGATACGGCGCAGTGCGGCGCCTGCACCGTGCTGATGAACGGCCGCGCCATCAAGAGCTGCTCGATTGTTGCAATGCAAGCAGAGGGCGCCGACCTGATGACGATCGAGGGCGTGGCGAAGCCCGACGGCACCCTGCACCCGATGCAGCAGGCGTTCAAGGAGAACCACGGCCTGCAGTGCGGCTTCTGCACCCCCGGCATGGTGATGAACGCGCTCGACTTCGCGAAAAGCCATCCCAATCCCACCGAGCAGGAGGTGCGCGAGAGCCTCGAGGGCAACCTCTGCCGCTGCACCGGCTATCACAACATCGTGAAGAGCATCATGGCCGGCGCCCGCGCGATGGGAGGAAAAATATGAATGCTCCCCTGATCGGCGCCCGCGTCCTGCGCAAGGAGGACTACCGCTTCCTCACCGGGACCGGCCAGTACACCGACGACGTCGCGCTGCCGCACCAGAGCTACGCGGCGTTCGTGCGCTCGCCCCACGCTCATGCAGCTCTGAAAAACGTGAATACTGAAAAAGCGGAGAAGGCCCCCGGCGTCCTCGCCGTCTACACCGGTGCCGACCTCGCCGCCGCCAAGGTCGGCGGCCTGCCGTGCGGCTGGCTGATCACCGACGTCCACGGCAAGCCGATGAAGGAGCCGCCGTTCCCGCCGCTCGCGCAGGGCAAGGCGTGCCACGTCGGCGATCGCGTCGCGGTGGTCATTGCCGAGACGCTGGAGCAGGCGCGCGACGCGGCCGAGAAGGTCGAAGTCGACTACGACGTGCTGCCCGCCGTCGTCGACCCGGCAAAAGCGGCAAAGAGCAAACCCATTCACGACATCGCGCCCGACAACATCTGCTACGTGTGGGCGCTGGGAGACAAGGCGGCGATCGATGCCGCGTTCGCGAAAGCCGCGCACGTCACCAAGCTCGACATCGTCAACAACCGCCTGGTGCCCAACGCGATCGAGCCGCGTGCGGCCAACGCCACCCACTCGCGCGCCGACGACAGCTACACGCTGTATGTCGCAAGCCAGAACCCGCACGTCGAGCGCCTGCTGATGACCGCCTTCGTCCTCGGCCTGCCGGAAAGCAAGGTGCGCGTGGTCGCCCCGGATGTCGGCGGCGGCTTCGGCTCGAAGATCTACCTGTACGGCGAAGACGTCGTCGTGACCTGGGCGGCGAAGAAGTTGAATCGCCCGGTGAAATGGACCGCGGACCGCTCGGAGTCCTATGTCTCCGACGCGCATGGACGCGATCACCTCACCACCGCCGAGCTGGCGCTCGACAAGGACGGCAATTTCCTCGCGATGCGCGTGAAGACCATCGCGAACCTCGGCGCGTATCTCTCCACGTTCGCCTCGTGCATTCCGACCATCCTGTACGCGACGCTGCTCGCCGGGCAGTACAAGACGCCGCTCATCTACTGCGAGGTGACGGCGGTGTTCACCAACACCACGCCCGTCGATGCCTATCGCGGCGCCGGCCGGCCGGAAGCGACCTACGTGGTCGAAAGGCTGGTCGAAACCGCCGCGCGCGAGATGAAGATGGACCCGGTGGAGATCCGGCGGCGCAACTTCATCCGCGACTTCCCGTACCAGACGCCGGTCGCTCTGTGCTACGACACCGGGAACTACGAAGCGACGCTGGATGCGGCTTTGAAGTTAGCCGATGTATCGGGTTATCAACGGCGCAAGGAAGAGTCCCTCAAGAAAGGAAAACTGCGCGGCATCGGCTACGCCTGCTACATCGAGGCCTGCGGCATCGCGCCCTCGAACGTCGCGGGCAGCCTGGGCGCGCGCGCCGGCCTGTTCGAGGCCGGCGAGATCCGCGTCCACCCGACCGGCACCGTGACGGTATTCACCGGCTCGCATTCCCACGGCCAGGGCCACGAGACCAGCTTCGCGCAGGTGGTCGCCGACCGGCTCGGCCTGCCGCTCGAGGCGGTGGAGATCGTGCACGGCGACACCTCGAAGGTGCTGTTCGGCATGGGCACCTACGGCTCGCGCTCGATCGCGGTCGGCGGCACGGCGATCGTAAAGGCGCTCGACAAGATCATCGCCAAGGGCAAGAAGATCGCCGCGCACCTGCTGGAGGCCTCCGAGTCCGACATCGAGTACGACCGCGGCGAGTTCAAGGTCGCGGGCACCGACCGGAAGAAAATGTTCGGCGAGGTGGCGTTCGCCGCCTACGTGCCGCACAACTATCCGCTGGACAAGCTCGAGCCCGGCCTGAACGAGAACGCGTTCTACGACCCGACCAACTTCACCTTCCCGGCGGGCAGCTACGTCTGCGAGGTGGAGGTCGACCGCGACACCGGCAACACGCAGATCGCGGCGTTCACCGCGGTCGACGATTTCGGCAAGATCATCAACCCGATGATCGTCGAAGGCCAGGTGCACGGCGGCCTCGCGCAGGGCATCGGCCAGGCGCTCACCGAGGGCTGCCGCTATGAATCTTCAGGGCAGCTGGTCACCGGCTCGTTCATGGACTACTGCATCCCGCGCTCGTCCGACGTCCCGTTCTTCAAGCTCGACACGCGCGAGACGCCGTGCACGCACAACCCGCTCGGCGTCAAGGGCTGCGGCGAAGCCGGCGCGATCGGCGCGCCGGCCGCGGTGATGAACGCCATCACCGACGCGCTCGGGGTCAAGGACGTCGCCATGCCGGCCACGGCGCAAACGGTTTGGAAGCATCTCCAGGAGAAAAGCCATGCACGCGTTTGAATATCACCGTCCTTCGTCGACGAAGGACGCCATTTCTCTTGCAGGGAAAAAAGACGAAGGCCGATACCTGGCGGGCGGCCAGAGCCTGGTGCAGGCAATGAAGCTGCGGCTGTCTTCGCCCAGCGATCTCATCGACCTGGGCACGATCAAGGAGCTCGCCGGCATCAAAGCGTCGGGCTCGGCAGTGGAGATCGGTGCGATGACGCGCCACGCCGACGTCGCGGCATCGCCGGAGGTGCAGAAGGCGATCCCGGCGCTTGCCGCGCTCGCCGGCATCATCGGCGACCGCCAGGTGCGCCACATGGGCACCATCGGCGGCTCGCTCGCCAACAGCGACCCGGCGGCCGATTACCCTGCCGCGGTGCTCGCCCTCGGCGCCACCATCGTCACCAACAAGAGGAAGATCGAAGCCGACAAGTACTTCAAGGGCCTGTTCGAAACCGCGCTGGAGCCGGGCGAGCTCATCACCTCGGTGTCGTTCCCGGCGCCGAAGCGCGCGGCCTACATGAAGTTCAAGAACCCGGCTTCGCGCTTCGCGATAGTGGGCGTCTTCGTCGCCGACTTCGGCGGCGGCAAGGTGCGCGTCGCCGTGACCGGCGCCGGCGCCTGCGCGTTCCGCCAGGCTGAGATGGAGAAGGCGCTCGCCGCGAAGTTCGCGCCCGAGTCGGTAGCGAGCATCAAGGTGAAGCCCGACGGGCTCAACAACGACCTGCACGCCTCGCCCGAGTACCGCGCGCACCTCATCACCGTCATGGCGAAGCGGGCCGTCGAGGCCGCGCTGAAATAAATCGGAGTCAGAGCCCGAATTCCAAAAGCCCGCTTCGGCGGGCTTTTTCTTTTCCGCTACTCGATCACGCGGTCGGCGCGCAGCATCACGGATTGCGGAATCGTGGCGCCGAGCGCTTTCGCAGTCTTCGTATTGATCGTCAGGTTGAATTTGGTCGGTTGCTCGATCGCGAGATCGCCCGGCTTGGCGCCCTTGAGGATCTTGTCGACATAGGCCGCCGCTCGGTGGAAATTCGCGGGCGCCGACGGGGCGTACGCAATCACCACGCCCGCTTCCGCATAGATGGCGTTGGAAGAGATCGACGGCATCCTGAGCTGGAGTGCGCGCGCCGCGATTTGCTTGCGCTGGATGTTCATGAGTAGACCCGCCACGACTACGCAGGCGTCCGCCGCGGGCCTAGCGCCCCTTTCGAATGCCGCGTCGATGTCCGTGGGCTGGCGCACCTCGTGCAGCGCCAGGCGGATCTTCAGCCGCGCGGCAGCGGTCTCCAGCCCGCGCACCTGCGACACGGCGGCGGGATCCGCCGGCTCGAACAACACGAGCGCATGCGTCGTCTGCGGAAAGGCTTCCTTGAGCAATTCCAGCCGTTTCCCTGCAAGGTCGGCCGTAAGGGCCGTCAGGCCAGTCAGGTTCCCGCCGGGGCGCTGCAAGCTCGCGACGTAGCGGTTGCCGATCGGATCGGCCGCGAGGGCGAAGACGATGGGAATGGTTTTCGTGACGCCGGCGAGCGCAATGATCGATGCTTCCGCCGTGGTCAAAATGACGTCGGGCTGGGTGGCGACCAGCTCGGAGGCCAGGCGCTTGATGGCCGCCTGGTTGCCATCGGCGTAACGCGCGTCGATCACGTAATCGCGCGCTTCGGACCAGCCCAGGTCCGCCATGCCCTTGCGGAACGAGTCGAGCCAGCCGGCGTTGCTGTCGGCGCTGCCGCCGCTGTGATAGCCGATGCGCCACAGGCGGCGTTGCGCCCAGGCCGGCGCGGACAGGCAAACCGATGCAGCACCGGCTACTGCCGCGGCGAGAAGATCCCTGCGGTCCAATGCGCGCGCCTCCCTGGCGCGCGCATTATCCAACGATCAGCGGCTCTTGCGCGACGCTTCGGCGCGCGCTTGGCCGATCGCCGACTTGACCTTCTTCTCTTCTTCAGGCGGCGGGAACTGCCCTTTCAGGCCGAGGCCATCGAGCGAGAGCTCGCGCAGCCAGCCCTTGGAGTGGTAGAGGTGCTCGTCTTCCTGGTCCTCGACCTCCTCGTAGGCTTCCTTCAGCGCCTTGCCCTGGGCGCCGGTCATCTTTTTCGCCACCTCGCCGATCAGCTGCCAGTTGAAGTGGTCGGTGGTTTCGGCGTGCACCACGCACTCGGCGGCCACGCACTGCGCCATTTCCTTGTCGCCCGTGTCCAGCGCCGCTTCCATGGCGGCGATCAGCGACGCGCCGAGGTCATGCGTGATCTTGCGTCCCGGCGTCTGCTCTTCCGGGTCGAGCTCGAGCTGCAGGCAGGCGTCGTGTAAAACCTGCACGTGCTTCTCGGTCTCTTCCAGGTATTTCTCCCACTCTTCCTTCAGGTCCTCGTTGACGACGCACTTCAGCGCCGTCTCATAAACCTTGGTGCCACCCATTTCATGCTCGAGGGACTGCAGCAGCAGCTCCTTGACCATTTGCATTTCCATGAATCTCTCCTTTTCGGTTGCCGGCTCCGACTCGGGAGCAAGGGCCATGCCGATCGGGGATTTCCTGACGATCTGCTATTCGATCGCCCAGTCGGCGCGCAGCAGGAGGTCTGGCGGGATGATGATGTCGAGCGACTTGGCGGTGCGCCGGTTGATCGAGAACGCGAACTTCGCCGGGCGCTCGATCGGCAGCTCGCCCGGCGCCGCGCCCTTGAAGATGCGGTCGGCAAGACCCGCGGCGCGGTAGTACAGATCGGGATAGCTCACCCCGTACGACATGAGCCCGCCCGCCTCGACGAATTCGCGCGCCGAATACATCGCCGGCAGGCGGTGCTTGGCGGCGAGCTCGATGATCGCCTGGCGGTTCGCCTGCGCCAGCGTCTCCACGCCGACCATCAGTCCCTGCACGCCCTGGCGGGCGGCCTCCGCAAACGCCGGCTCGATCTGCTCCGGCGCGCGCACATCGAGCAGCACGGGCTCGAGGCCCATCGCGCGCGCGGCGATCTCGATCTCCTTCCAGTTCGAGGCCGCGGCAACGTTGGCGAGATTGGCGTAGGCCGCGACGCGCGCCATCTTCGGCGCCAGCGCCTTCAGCAGCTCGAGACGCTTGGGAATGAGCTCCGCCGACGCGGCGGAGAGCCCGGTGACGTTGCCGCCCGGCCGCGCCAGGCTCGCCGCCAGCCCGCTCTCCACCGGATCGGCGACCGCCGCCATGACGATGGGTATGGTGGCGGTGGCGCGCCTCGCCGCCAGCGTCGCCGGCGTGCCGCGCGTGAGAATCAGGTCGACCTTCTGGTTGACCAGCTCGGCGGCGAGCGCGGCGAAGCGCTCGGTGCTCCCCTCGGCCGAGCGGTACAGCATGACCAGGCTCGGCCCTTCGACATAGCCGCGCTCCTCCATGCCCTTGCGGAAGCGGTCGAAGTTCTCGGTATTGAGCCTGAGCGAAACCGTCTCGAGCACCCCGACGCGGTAGACCTTGCGTTGCTGGGCATGGGTCAGCAAAGGCGCGAGGCCAAGCAGCGCAAGCACGTCGCGGCGCTTCATTCGATCACCCGGTTGGCGAGCAAGAGGATCGCCTGCGGCAGTTCGATGCCGAGGGCCTTGGCGGTGCCGCGGTTCACCACGAGCTCGAACTTGATCGGCTGCTCGATCGGAAGATCGCCCGGCTTTGCACCCTTCAGGATCCGATCGACGTAGCCGGCCGCGCGCCGCAGCATGTCGGGACGATCAGGTCCGTAGCTCGCAAAGCCGCCGCTCTGGGGAACCGCGTCGTTTTCGCCGATCGACGGCAGCATCGCCTGGGCGGCGAGAATCGAAATCTTCGGGGCCTGGTCGATGAACATCTGATCGGACAGAAGGACGACGGCGTCCGCGCGCTTTTCCCTGATCGCTGCGAATGCTTCGGGAATCTCAGACGGAGTGCGTGCTTCGACGATTTCGAGCTGCACGCCGAATTTCTTCGCTGCGTCCGCGTATCCCTGCAGGATCGGAGGAGCGGAAGCGTTGGAGGGATTGGTCAGAACCACGATCCGCTTCGCGCCCGGCACGGCCTGCCTGACAAACTCCAGCCGCTTCCCTGCGCCATCCGGCGATTGCAGGGAGAGTCCGGTCAGATTGCCTCCCGGCCGCGCCAGACTATTGACGAGTCCCTGCGCCACTGGATCGCCGACCGTTGGAAATACGATCGGGATCGTCCGGGTGGCGTTCTTGGCCGCCATGATGGTTGGCGTTCCGCCATCGGCGACGATGACGTCGACTTTCAGCCGGACCAGTTCGGCAGCGAGCGAAGGCAATCGATCGTATTTTTCATCGGCCGAGCGCTCCTCGATGATGATCGTCTTGCCCTCGACGTAGCCCAGCTCCCGCAGGCCGTGCCTGAATGCTTCCATGCGCGAGGGCATGGGTCCCGCGCGCGACGGCCGGAGATATCCGATGCGAGCGACCTTCGCCTGCGCCCAGGCGAGCCATGGCAGTGCTCCGCCAAGCGCCGCCAAAAAAAGAAGCTTCCGCCGTGGATGCAAGAGCCCTCCGTGCCGTTAGTCTGCGCCTCCCGGGCGCCGGTGTGTGCATCAGGTTCGGCGAGCGAACCCGGGGTGGCGGCGTCCCGCCAAATGCCGGAAAATGCAACGCTTTATGCAGAAACCCCTGCCCAAGTCGATCGACGAGACCCAGGCGCTGCTCGCCTCCGGCGAGTACGTGGCCGACCGCAGCCTGGCGACCTCCCTCTTTCTGTCGCTCGTGATGAAGCGGCCCCTCTTCCTCGAAGGCGAGGCCGGGGTCGGCAAGACCGAGATCGGCAAGGTGGTGGCGCAGGCGCTCGGCCGCGACCTGATCCGGCTGCAGTGCTACGAGGGGCTCGACATCGCGCAGGCGGCTTACGAGTGGAACTACCCGCGGCAGATGATCGAGATCAGGATGGCCGAGGCCGAGGGCGTCAAGTCGCGCGAGGGCCTGGAGCAGGACATCTTCTCCGAGCGCTTCCTCATTCGCCGGCCGCTGCTGCGCGCGCTGCAGTCGGTCGGCGCGCCGCCGGTGCTGCTGATCGACGAGCTCGACCGCACCGACGAGCCTTTCGAGGCCTACCTGCTGGAAGTGCTGTCCGACTGGCAGATCACGATCCCGGAGATCGGCACGGTGCGCGCGGAGGAGCCGCCGGTGGTGGTGATCACCTCCAACCGCACGCGCGAGATCCACGACGCGGTCAAGCGGCGCTGCTTCTACCACTGGGTGGACTATCCCGACGCCCGGCGCGAGCTCGAGATCCTGCGGCGCAAGGCGCCGCAGGCCGCCGAGGCGCTGTCGCGCGAGGTCGTGGCGTTCGTGCAGCAGCTGCGCAAGGTGGACCTGTTCAAGCTGCCCGGCGTCGCGGAGACCATCGACTGGGCCAACTGCCTGTCGGCGCTCGACCGCGTGGTGCTCGATCCCGAGACCGTCAACAACACGCTCGGCGTGCTGCTCAAGTACCGCGACGATCTCGAGCGCATCGCCGGCGAGGAGGCCGGCCGGCTGGTGGGCGAGGCGAAGGCCGCGGCCGCGGCGTAGCACGGCATGAGCGCCTCGTCCTTTCTGCGGCGGCTGATCGGCGGGCGCGGCGGCATGGACGGCGCGCTGCAGCATCTCTTCGGGCTGTGCAACGCGCTGCTCGCCGTGAGCGGCGAGTACGCGAGCACCACGCTCGCGCGCGAGGCGCTCGAAGCCTACGCCGGGCTCGACGAGCCCGGCCGCGCGAAGTTCTTCGACGTGCTGGCGAGGGACTACTCGCCGTCGCCCGAGGCCGTCGGTCAGAGCGCCAGCGCGTACCAGGCCGATCCCTCGCCCGACAACCTCGCGCGGCTGCAGGACTCGGTGGATTCGCCGCGCCAGGAGCTGTTCCGCAGGCTCAACATGGCGCCGGGTGGGACGGCGGCGCTGGTGGAAATGAGAAAAAAACTCAACGCAAACCCGCAATGGCGGGTTATCGACTCCGACCTGATGCACCTGCTGCGCTCCTGGTTCAACCGCGGCTTCCTGCGCCTCGAGCGCATCGACTGGCGTACGCCTGCGATCATTCTCGAAAAGCTGATCGAGTACGAGGCGGTGCACGCCATCCAGGGCTGGCGCGACCTGCGCCGCCGGCTCGAGGCCGATCGGCGCTGCTTCGCCTTCTTCCACCCGCAGCTTCCCGACGAGCCGATCATCTTCATCGAGGTGGCGCTCACGCGCAGCATGAGCGCGCACATCCAGCCGCTGCTCGACATCGGCTCGCCAGTGACGCCTTCGAACGTCGACTGCGCGATGTTCTATTCGATCACCAACTGCCAGGAAGGGCTGCGCGGCATCTCGTTCGGCAACCTGCTCATCAAGCAGGTGGCCGAGGAGCTCAAGCGCGAGTTTCCGCACCTGCGCCGCTTCGCCACGCTCTCGCCGATCCCCGGTTTCCGCCGCTGGCTGGAGCAGAAGCGCAGCGAGCGGCCGAAGGAGCTCGCTTCCCTCGTCAAGCTCGAGCAGCCCGACTGGCATCTGGGTGAAGGGTCGGACGCGCTGCAACGCACACTGCTGAGGCTGTGCGCGTACTACCTGCTGCACACGAAGCAAGAGGGAGGAGAAAATGCGGAGCCCCTCGACCCGGTGGCGCGCTTCCACCTCGGCAACGGCGCCGCGCTGGAGCGCCTGAACTGGATGGGCGACATCTCGCCGAGCGGCATGTCGCGCTCGGCCGGCCTGATGGTGAACTACGTGTATTGGCTGAACGAGCTCGAGCGCAACCACGAGCGCTACTTCCGCGAGCACGCCATCGCCGCCTCGCCGGCGGTGGAGAAGCTGGCGCGCGAATGCGTGCTCGCGTCGGCCTCGGAGAAGGGCGCGGCCGCTTGAAGTGGAAATGAGGGCTTCGGGAAGACTTCCAGAAAACGTGATGCACTTCGCGCGCCTGCTGCGCGCGGCCGGCATGCGCGTCGGCTCCGACCGCGTGATCGACTGCGTGCGCGCGCTCGAGATCGCCGGCGCGCACCAGTTCCCGCTGCGGCGCGACGACTGGTACTGCACGATGTCGGCGGTGCTGCTCTCGCGCCAGGAGCAGCGCCCGATCTTCGACCAGGCGTTCCGCATCTTCTGGCGCGACCCCAAGCTCGCCGAGCGCATGATGAGCCTGATGCTGCCGCAGGCCTACGGCCGCGCGCCGAAGCCCGAGCAGCAGCAGAGCCAGCGCCTCACGGACGCGCTGTTCTCCCAAAAAACCGAGTCTCGGGAAACCGAAAGGCTGGAGCTCGAAGCGCGGCTCACCTTTTCCTCGCGCGAGGTGCTCTCGCGCATGGACTTCGACACCATGTCGGCCGCCGAGCTGGTCGAGGCGAAGAAGATGCTGGCCGAGCTGCGCCTGCCCCTGCCGCTGATTCGCACCCGAAGAAAAAAGGTTTCCAGGCGAGGCAAGACGATCGACCTGCGCGCGACCCTGAGGGAAAGCCTGCGCGAGGGCGGCGACATCATTCCGCTGGTGCGCGCGGCGCGCACCGAGCTGCACCCGCCGCTCGTCGTGCTGTGCGACATCTCGGGCTCGATGAACCCGTACTCGCGCATGTTCCTGCACTTCCTGCACGCGATCACCAACGATCGCGACCGCGTCGTGGTGTTCGTGTTCGGCACCCGCCTCACGAACATCACGCGGCAATTGCGGCACCGGGACGTCGATGTCGCCATGGCGAAGGTGGCCGACGCGATCAAGGACTGGTCGGGCGGCACGCGCATCGGCGCGAGCCTGCGCGAGTTCAACTTCAAGTGGGGACGGCGCGTGCTGGCGCAGAACGCCTGCGTGCTGCTGGTCTCCGACGGACTCGACCGCGAGGCCGGCGAGGGCCTCGGCGAGGAGATGGAGCGCCTCGCCAAGTCGTGCCACCGCCTGGTCTGGCTGAACCCGCTGCTGCGCTACGAGAAGTTCGAGGCGCGGCCGGCGGGCGTGCGCGCCATGCTGCCGCACGTGGACCTCTTCCTGCCGGTGCATAATCTGAAGAGCCTGGTCGACCTGGCGCGAACTCTAAGCACTCCTCTAAAGGAAAAAACCGAATGGAGATGACGGGCGAGCAGCTGATCCCGGCGTCGCAGCAGGATACCTGGGCGGCGCTCAACGATCCCGACGTCCTCAAGGCCTGCGTGCCGGGCTGCGAGTCGATTACCAGAGTGAACGACAACGAGTACCAGGTGCACATGACCGCCAGGGTCGGCCCGGTGAGCGCCAAGTTCCGCGGCCGGCTCTCGATGTTCGACATCAAGCCGCCGCAGTCCTACTCGCTCGCGTTCGAGGGCCAGGGCGGCCCGGCGGGCTTCGCAAAGGGGGCCGCCCAAGTGAAGCTCGAATCCGTGGGAGCCAACAAGACGAAGCTTGCGTACGACGTCAAAGCCAACGTCGGCGGCAAGCTGGCCCAGATCGGCTCGCGCCTGATCGACGCGGCGGCGAAGAAGGTCGCCGACGAGTTCTTCCAGAACTTCACGAAGACCATGAGCTCGCCCGAGGACGAGACGGTCGTGATGCACGCCGCGGGCGCGCCCGACGGCCCCGCCGACGACCGCGTCATGCCCTCGGTCTCGAACACCACCCTCATGTTCTTCGCCGCGGGCGCGCTCGTGGTGGTGATCGTAGCCCTGGTGGCGCTCTTTGGCTGAGCTTCTGTTTCGAGGGGACGCGTACCGCGTCGCCTGCGACGCGACCGTAGTCTCGGTCCAGGACAACGTGGTCGAGCTCGACCGCACCGTGTTCTACCCGCTCGGCGGCGGCCAGGCCGGCGACACCGGCAAGCTGGGAGCGTGGCGCGTGGTGGACACCCGCAAGGGTGCGACCGGAGATTCGGTTCTGCACCTGCTCGAGCCGGGAGCAAAGTTGGCTCCGGGCGAGTCGGTGCAAATCCAGATCGACTGGGAAAGGCGCCACCGCCTCATGCGGCTGCACACCGCGCTGCATCTGCTCGGCGCGGTGGTGAAAGCGCCGGTCACCGGAGGGCGCATCGGCGACGACAAGGCGCACCTCGACTTCGACATCGAGATGGAAAAGCTGGTGAAGGAGGCGATCGAGGCGCAGCTCCACGAATTGATTTCCTCCTCCGTCGAAACGAAACCGACGTGGATTACCGATGCCGAGCTCGACGCCCGGCCGGAGCTGGTGAAGACCATGTCGGTGGCCCCGCCGCGCGGCGAGGGGCGCGTGCGGCTGCTCGAAATTCCCGGCGTGGACCTGCAGGCGTGCGGTGGCACGCACGTGAAGAACACCGCCGAGATCGGCCGCCTCGCGGTGGCGCGGATCCGCTCGGAAGGCAAGCGCAACAAGCGCGTGACCCTTACGTTTGCATGAGATGAGTCGCAGTTCCGTCACCTTCCGGATGGACAAGGCGGTGAACGCGTTCGTCGCGCGCTGCCGCTGGTTCCACGAGCCCATGACCCGGAAGCGCGCGCGCATGTTCGCCCTGCAGCACCGCCTCAACACGCGCCAGCGCAACTCCGTGCTCAAGCTCAAGGTCGCGGCCAACTGCACCGACTGGGAAACGCGCATGCGCATCATCCGCGCCTGCAGCGAGGAGGTGATCGCCGACCACGAGCACGGCGGCGGCCGGCCGCA
>Ga0105340_1000764_pt1 | contig 15018 bp, 9 predicted proteins | sample EasRivMeERMLT700_FD_89676 | JGI IMG/M metagenome (GOLD analysis project Ga0105340, IMG submission 89676) | Soil microbial communities from meander-bound floodplain in the East River, Colorado, USA - East River MetaG ERMLT700 | ecosystem: Environmental > Terrestrial > Soil > Floodplain | place...
GCTGCGCCATTCGTCGTCAACGCAGCTTTCCCGACAATCAACGTGTCAAACGCCGACAGATTGGCAGTCGCTTCGACGGACTGAAAACGCACGCCGCTCTCCTTCAACAGTTCGCTCGTTTCGCCCTTGGGATCGAACAGCGCGACCCTGCCACTCATCTGCGGCGCCTGCGGAGGCCCCAGAACGTGGACAGGGAAAGAATCGGTTTGCGTCTCGCCGTTCCCGAATCGGACGGTGACGTTCAACTCATATTGACCATGCGCAAGCGCTTCGGGCAGTGTGAATCGCAAAGGCACGCGTTCCTGCTCACCTGTCGCGACGCTGAATTGCTTTCTGCCCGTCATGGCTTTGGGCAGGCCAAGCGACCAGTCACCTTCGCACGTCACAGTCTGTCTCGAGTTGTTGATGACAATGAGTTGCTTCTCCACGGTTTCGCCTGGGAAGAAAACATGGTCCTTGCTCGTGAAGCGATCGGGCTTGCCGCCAAGGTACGCCAGCAGCGGGCGGTTGTTGCGCAGCAAGGCTCGCGCAGCAGCGGTCGGAATCCAGTCAGCGCGTTCAAAGGCGAGGTCCATCCGTTCATAGGTTTTCTCGACGTAATCGGGGCTGAATCCCGGTCGCTGCAGGTAGTCCCAATCCACTTTGAATTCACGCCGGCGCTTGTCGACGCCGTCGCGGAGTTTCCAGAAATGTTCGTGTTCCCACGGTGAAATCCCGGACACTCCCCACGTGCGAAACGCCCGCCAGTTGTCCGTGAGGTAGATCGCGAAGATGGGATAACGCTCATCAAAAGCAGTCGAGCCGACCGAGTGGGGATAATCCCACCGGTGCCAGAGTTTGCCGGCGCGAAATTGTTTTGCTTCCCACCGCAGGTTCGCGGCCTCGCTCGCGCTGATTTGAAAGGCGCGGTCGCCGAGGAATTGCGAATTCCATTCCGCCAGGCAGAACTCCCACGGCACGTTCGCGCTGCCCCATTCGCGCTCTCCTTTGTACCAGCCGCGATACATCGTCCAGTCCCACGTGAACGGAGCGCCGTACTCGCACGTGAACACGGGCTTCACTCCTTTCGTCGCCCAATGCCCGAACCAGTCGGACAACTCCTGGACCGGAACGAAGTTCGGATAGAAATTAATGACATGCATGGAACCGAGATTGCCTGAGGCGTGGTGATAAACGACGCGACTGGAATCGAAGCGCGTCACGATCGCTTCTGCCCGCAAGGCAAGCTTCGCGTTGTTTTGTGACCAGCGATCGCGAGGCCCCTGGATCCCATCGATCATGTCAGGGTTCATGTCCTCCTCGTAACCAGTGGCGTTGTGGCTCATCGCATAGGCGACGACGGAAGGGTGATTCTGCGCCGCCCGCACATAAAATTCGGCGTGGCCCGCGTATCCATTGGTCTGATCGGCGTCCGGCGATTTCCAGTCGTAATGACTGAAGTGTGGCTGCGACAACGCGACGAGCATCCCCACGTCGTCGGCCGCGCGGAGAATCTCCTCGAAGCCGAGATGCGCGCCCGGTTCACAACCGTAGTTGTGAGTATAGACAAAGTTGATCCCGATGCTCTTGAGGCGCTCCAGGCTTTCGCGTGCGCCGTCGTACGTCGCCAACGCCGCTCCGACTTGCGCGTTGTCGAGGGGAATCGCGCTGAGAAAGATGCGTGAGCCATTCAAATAAAAATCCCGCCCGTCGATCCAGAACTCGCGATACCCGAAGGGAACGCGATAGTGGGTATCGAGCGCGCGACCCTGCACGTCGACCAGGGAGAGCGTGACTTCGTATTTGTTGGCCGGCGTATGGATATCCCAAAGTGCCTCGGGTTTCCACGCGTTGGAGAACGTGATGCGACGCTCATGCAGATCGCCGACTGTGAACGAGCGACTCCTGAACTCTCGAACGGTTTGGCCATCTTTGCTGATTTGAGCCCGCAGTGAGTACTGCCCGCTGGGAGCCAACTCCTGAAGCTCGGCCTCCAATGCGATCTCCGATTTGCGCACGGAGGTGTCCACCTTCACGTTGCCAATGCGCGGACCCGAAGGAGTGCTGACCAGAAAAACGTCGCCGCACAAGCCGCGCCTTTCCACCTTGCCCTTGATCTCGCGGGCCGAGTTGGAATCGGTGTACGAAAGCAGAACTCCCTTCAGTGGCATCGCCACGACGAGGATGCTAAGAATATGAGTGTTGCCCGGCCGAACATGCGCGGTGATATCGAGTTCGCCGCCAGGAAACCGAATTTCGCCGCGCTTCGTCCCGTCGATGAACACCGCCGCATACGAGTTTAGATAGTCAAGCGACAGAGCCACGCGTCGCCCGGACCATTCCCGCGGCACTGAGAGCGTCCGCTCGTACCACGCGGCGTTGATTTCGCCCAGGCGCCTGCCTTTCCAACTCGGATGTGCGTGGACTGTCTGAAAATCCTTCTGCATGTAATCGGTAATGCCTGGCCAGCTTCCCGGCACTTTGAAATAGCCCCAGTTGGTTGCCGGCACATGGTCTACCGAGGTCCCGGCGGGCTGCCAGCGCCACAACCCGTTAATGCAAATCTTTTCCCGCGTCGGTGTCGCTTCGCGATAGGCATTATTAAAATGCCAGACAGCTTTGACTCCTTCGGGCAAAGGCGCGGCAGGTTCTTCCTGGCAAGAACCCGAAATTGCGGTCGCCAGAAGAGCGATGATAAATCGTTGTGCGGTGAACGCCTTCATCTCTTATCGAGCCGATTTCGCTGCCCGGCGCGTAAATTGATCCCGGCATGCCGCGAGCATCGCCTTCCAATGAGTGCGAAGAAAATCGGGCTGGCGGAGTGCCTCTCTAGCGTATTTACGTCTGGCCAGCGAAAACTTGAGGCTGGCGTGAACGAGCATCTCGTCGCGATTGTTCGCCAGCGCCAGCACTTGTGAATCCGGCGCGACAATTTTGGAATCGCCTGCCGACCACAATTTGCCGCCCTGCGGCCCGACCGAGTTCGCAAACACATAGAAGATCTGATTCTCGAATGCGCGCAGAGCGATGCCGTCGCGCCCGGCGCGCTTCGCCTTCGACACAGCAAGCTCATCCAGGCCGGCGTTCGGGTGAAACAGAACTTGCGCGCCCATCATTACCGGCAGCCGGACCAACTCGGGATAGCGTCGCTCATGGCAAATGATAGCGGTGCATGGCACACCGTCGACGCGAAAGAAAGCCACAGAATTTCCCGACGTGAAGAACTGCGCGTCGCGGGGCGTGAGATGGATCTTGTGATAGCGAAAGGTCTCGCGTCCCCGCCGATCGAAGACGATCAACGAATTGAACCGGCGTCCGCGGATAAACGTCGGCGAACCAACCAACACGTTGCATCGATGTGCCCTGGCAGCATCACCAACCGCCTTCAGCCCACTTTCAATTTCGCTGCGCACAAATCGACGGAAGTCGACGTTGTAGCCCGTCAGCGCGCATTCAGGAAACAGCACCGCGTCGCTGTTTCGACGCGCCGCCTGGAAAATGAACCGGCAAATGAGTTCGACATTTTCCGGGAGGGTCCGGCGATACTTCATCTGCGCCGCTGCGATTCGGAGAACGTGCGCCATCAATCACCGATTCGTAACAGCTCTGCAGAGGACTGTCAGTACAACACAACCTGTTCGAAGCGGGTAAGATCGCCGCTTTCTATTGACGTGAACTAAAAAGAAGGGATGGATACCATAAAACCTGCCATGCCACCCGGACACCAATGCCTGCGAGCGTTGCAGAATGCGCCTCGGTTGTCCGGGAAGGGTAATCCGGTTCTCCGGGCCATGATGCTCATATTCATTGCATCGCTGGGCGGCTTTGCAGCGGCTCAGGAACAGGCGCGGACAGGCCCAGAGACAGAAAAGCGGTTTCCGCCCCTCAAGGTCCCCCCGCAATTTAAGGCCACGCTCTTTGCGTGCGACCCCCTGATCGAGTATCCCTCGGTGCTCGCCCTGGGGCCGCGCTTGAATTCCATCTTTCTCGCGCACGATTACATGACCGGGCTGGGCGAAAAAATCGTCCGCCGAGATGAGGTTCGTCTGGTCGAGGACACGGACGGAGATGGCTACGCGGATAAATCGACCGTCTGGGCGGGCGGTTTCAATTCGATACAAGGGCTGGCCTGGCATGACGGCGAGGTATTTGTCATGCACTCACCTCTCCTGACGGTCCTGCGGGATTCCGACGGCGATGGTGTGGCGGATGAGCGCCGCGAGCTCCTCAGCGGACTGGGCTGGGCGCCGGAGAGATCCACCGACCGTCTGCACGGCGCCAATGGCGTGGTGCGGGGCCACGATGGCTGGCTTTATCTCGCGCTGGGAGATCGAGGTTGTGACGTTCCCAGACCCGAAGGGGACCGACTCATCCTTCACGGCGGCGGGATTCTCCGTTGCCGACGAGACGGCACTGACCTGCACGTCTTCTCAACCGGACTGCGAAATATTTACGACATCGCGCTCGACGATGAGTTGAATGTTTTCGTGCGTGATAATGAGAACGACGGGGGCAACTACATGATCCGCGTCTGCCACAGTTTTATGGGAGCGGACCACGGTTACCCGTATCTTTACCAGGAATATCCCGATGAAGCCGTGACGCCGCTCGCAGACCTGGGACGCGGCTCTTCGGCCGGAGGCGTCGCTTACCTTGAACGCGCTTTCCCGGCCGCGTACCAGGGCGCGCTTTTCTTCTGTGAATGGGGCAAGTCAATCGTTCTCTACGCACGCGAACGAAAAGGCGCCGGCTTCGCCGCGATGAAAGAAACCGAATTCGCGGCTGGCGCTCTCAACGATCCTTACGGGTTCAGACCCACGGACGTGATCGTTGACCGCGATGGATCCCTGCTCGTGACGGACTGGGCCGATGGCCAGAGACCAAAGCGCGGTCGCGGGCGCATTTACCGCATTCAATATGAAGGCGAGAAAGGCAAGCCGGCACGCGGGCTGGACTCGGAAAGTTACCTTGCGCGGGTCGAAGCGCAGACGGAAATCGAACGACGCGGGCCGGACGGCGTAACGGATCTCAAGAGGCAACTCGACCGATTAAGCGTCTCGGGACGACTTCACGCGGTCTGGGTGATCGCGCGCGGTGGTGATAGCAAAACGCTCTTCGAAATCGCGGAACGCGATCCGGACCCGTGCGTCCGCGCGCAGGCGGTGCGAGCCATAGGGGATTTCTTTGACCCGATTCTGGTCGAGCACAGGCTCGGGGCAACTCGGGGCGATCCGAAAATTGCCAAACGGTTGTCCGAACTGGGCCGCGGCCAGGATCAGCGAGTGTTATTCGAGGTAACGGTGGCGTTGGGACGGCTGCGCTGGGTTGAGTCACCAGGATGGCTCAGCGTTAATCTTGGAACGCCTGATGCGACTTTGGCGCACGCGGCGATCCAGACCCTGCGTCGTTCGCGGAACTGGCCTGTGGTGCTGGAGTGGTTGGAGGCGCCGAGCAATTCTCCCCTGCGACCGATCGCATTGAGAGCGCTTGCCGGGCAAGCGGAGCTCGAGGCCGTGGATGGATTGATCCGCCGGCTTGGCAAATCGCAAGATCCGCAGCGGCGTCGCGAGTACGCCAGCCTACTGACTCGTGTCCACAGGAAGCCCGGCCCGTGGACGTATTGGGGGTTTCGTCCGGGACCGAGACCACCGAACACCGGGCCGTGGGACAGGACCGAGGCTATTGAAACGGCGCTGGATCGGACGTTGAACGATCCCGACCGCGAAGTGCGCCTGGCCACAGTTCAGCAAATGGACCGGCAAAAGATTCTTATTCGATCCGAAACGCTGACGCGATGGCTCCGCGGCGAGACGAAATTTGAAAGTGTTGCGGCCATTTTGTCTTCGCACGAATCCCCCCATCCGCATGAGACCAGGAACGCGCCGGAGCGCCACGGGCGGCTGTCGAAGCTCGCGCTGGCCGATGGTGGAAACCCCCTTCGAGGCCGCGAGATTTATTTCAACGCGGAGAAATCCGGGTGTGTCAAGTGCCACCGTCTTGGAGACCAGGGCGGGGCGATCGGCCCGGACCTGACCGGTGCCGGCCGGCGCTTTTCGAGAATCCACATTATCGAATCGATCCTGGAACCGAATCGTGCGATTGCCCCCGCATTTCGAAACCTGTCGATTCGCCTGAAGGACGGGCAGGAACTGACTGGAGTAAGGGTCGACGAAAGCGACTCGGAGCTGACGCTTGGCGATGCGCAGGGGAAATCGCATGCGCTTAAAAAGGACCAGATTGACGAACTGCAAATCCTGGAGCTCAGCGTCATGCCTGAAGGACTTGAGGGCGGGCTCACGGACACGGAGTTCGCGGACCTCGTGGCATTTTTGGCTGAACAGAAATGAAGAAAATTATATGAAAGCATTCCGCATCCTCGCGGTGTTGGTCATTGGGCTGTTGCCGTTTCACGCCCTGGCGCAGAACCCGGCGTCGCGGCAGGTTCAACTGAAGAAAGGCGATCGAATTATTTTCTTCGGCGACTCACTGACCGCGTTGGCGATCAAAGATCCCAATGTTCCCGAGGGCAAAGGTTACGTTCCTCTTGTCCGCGCCGCTTTAAAGGAGAGCGGGGTTGAAGTGGACGCGGTAGCGACCGGCGGGCACAAGGTCACGGACCTTCTCAAGCGCGTCGACCAGGATGTTCTCGCGAAAAAACCGACGATCGTGGTGATTCAAATCGGGGTTAACGATGCGAGCGCCGGAGTCACGCCCGAGTTGTTCATGGCCCAACTGATCGAGTTAATTGATAAGCTGCAGCAGGGCGGCGCGAGTGTGATTCAGTGCACCTGCACTTGCCGGATCGAAGGTTACGATCCCAACAACGCCATGGACAAAAAGCTGGATGCGCTGGCCGAGGTTGCCCGCCTCATCGCCAGGGAGAAACAGCTTCCCCTCGTCGACCTTCGCAAAGCGTTCATTGAGTACTGGAAAACGAACAATCCAGAGAACAAGCCCAGGGGATTTCTCACTTACGACGGCAATCATTGGACGGAGACCGGCCATAAATACGTGGCCGAACAGATGCTGAAGAAATTCAATTGGTGATCCGGCCCGTTACTCCTCAAACTTCAGCTTGCGCGTGTCGCATTCCAGCCCGGTCGGCACCGTGAGCGGGGCGTAGAGCTGAGGCCGGCGCGCCCGCATCCACCGCCGACCGCTGCTGTCGGCCAGCAACGAAGCATCAAGATCAGCGATGACCATGTCGTCGTCCGCCTTCCATGTCTCCGCGAGAATGCGGCCGTAAGGATCGAGAATCATTGCGTTGCCCGTGCGGATTTCGTCGTCATCGACCCCGACTCCGTTGCTGAAGATAAGGAAGAGTCCGTTATCGTGCGCGCGGCTTGGCAGCCAACGCATCAGCCAGCCTCGGCCTTTTTCACCGAGAAGCTCTCGTTCAATCGCCGCGGGATTCGTGTGGCGTTCGTCCCAGACGCGGCGATCGATCACACCCATCAAATTTGGATTTCTGGAGCGGCAGCCGCCGGTCTGGTGCGGCGCGATGAGAATCTCCGCGCCATGCAGCGCGGTGAGGCGGACATTCTCGATGATGTTGCAGTCGTAACAAATCAAGACGCCGACTCGAAATCCGTCCGGAATGTCGAAGACCGTGAACTCGGAACCGCTGCGAACTGACAAATGTTCGAACGCGTGCAGCTTGCGATGTCGCTGTGCGATGCCATCGGGCATCGCGACTACGTAGCTGTTGTAGAATTCTCCAGTTGGTCCTGCCTCCACCAACCCGGCGCCGATGGTCATGCCAAAGCGCTTTGCCAGTCCAATCAACCGCCGTGAACTCGGCCCATCGAAAATCGGCTCCGCCATTTGTGCCAGCGCTTTCACCGAGAGATTTCGGATGAACCAATATCCCGTAATGCAACACTCGGGGAAAACGATCAGACGCACGCTTTGCCGCGCGGCGGCTTCCACGAACGATTCAATTTTGCGAAAGTTGGTTTCCTTGTCACCCGGTGCGCTTTCAAATTGCACCGAGGCGACCCGCAAACTTCGGGCGTCGTCCGCATCACCTTTCATAGGGAGTCAACGGGAGTCATAATGGGCAATGCCGCCCGACGATGCAACGGCGCTTCGGAGTCGGGGCACGGTTCAATCGTACCCGGTTTGACGGTGCTGCGACGGCGCACCTTGACACGGTCTCAGAGTGATTCCACCATGCGAACCATCGCTTCATTTCCCGCACAGTTCGTTTCGTTACAATCGCAGCGCGTGCACTGCGATTCCTTATGAAGATTCGTTCCATCCGATGCGCGGGATTGCGGGGCGCCACGCCCGAAGGCGGCTGGAGCAATGAGCTGAAGCCGGACGATTGTGTGCACACGCTGGTGACGGTGCAGACCGACGAAGGTTTGACCGGTCTGGGCAGTGTGTTCACCAGCGATCATTTGGTGAGAGGGGCATTGAAACTTCTTGAGCCCCTGGTGATCGGTGAGCAGGCACTCGAACCGGAGCGCGTAGCGGAAAAGCTCCATCAACACACGTTCTGGCAGGGACGCGGCGGTTCGGTTACGCACACGATCAGTGGCATCGACATTGCGCTGTGGGACCTGCTCGGCCAGGCGACCGGCCAGCCGGTGGGGCGCTTGTTGGGCGGTCGTTATCGCGAACGCGTTCGGCCTTACGCCTCGGTGTTGATGGAGGAGCCCAGGCCTCTCGCGGAGCGGCTTCGCGCGATCAAGGCAAAGGGATTCCGCGCGTTCAAAATCGGTTGGGGACCTTTCGGGCGTCGCAGCGATGACCTCGACGAAGCAATCGTCCGCGCCGCGCGCGAAGCGATTGGATCGGAATCACTTCTCATGGTGGACGCCGGCGGCAGCGACGCCTTCTGGCCGCAAGGATATAAATGGGCGCTGCGCATTTCGGAAATGCTGGCGGATTACAAGGTCGCGTGGTTCGAGGAACCCCTTGTGCCGGATGCGTTGCAGGATTACGCGCGGTTGCGCGAGCACAGCCGTGTGCCGATCGCCGGCGGCGAAGTGTTGACGCGGCGACAGTCGTTTCAGCCGTGGCTCGAAGCGGGCGCGTTCGACATCGTGCAACCGGATGTCACCAAGGTGGGCGGCATCAGCGAAGAGCGGCGCATCGCATGGATGGCGCGCGACCACGGCGTGCGATTCATTCCGCACGGCTGGAACACCGCGGTCGGGTTGGCGGCGGATCTGCAATTGGCTTCGGCTTTTCCAGACACGGATTTGGTCGAATACCTCGATGGCTCACCCTTCATCGACGAGATTGCAGCAACTCCATGGCGCCTGGACGCGGACGGGATGCTGCAAATCCCCGACGCGCCCGGCCTCGGCCTGAAACTCAATCGCGAGGCTGTGAGCAAATACACTCACGGAGAACGGCTTTTTGATTGACGAATCGGGCTGCTCGCATCTACGCGTAACCACGCGAGTGCGCCCATCAGATAGACTGCGCCAAACACGACGAACGTGGCGTTCCATCCATGCGCGATGGAGATCTTTGCGGCAACGAGCGGGCTGAGCATTCCGCCAACGCACCCTGCTGAGTTCATCCACCCGCCGACAGTGCCGGCGAAACGACCGCCGATGTCCGTCGGGAGGGACCACATCGAAGGGACGCCGAGATCCTGGAATGCGAACGCTATGACGATGAGCGCCATGACCGCCGTAGCAGAGTGGAGTTGCGAGACAGCGAACGCGCACAGCCCGGCCACCGTCCAGCCTGCGATGGGAATGAGGCTGCGTCCCCAGCGTTTATTGCCCGTTTTGCGAATCGCGTAATCGGAGAGAAATCCGCCGGCCAGACAGGCAAACGCGCCGATGAACAACGGCAGGCCGCTGATGAATTGGGATTGCGCGTAATCAACCCCGAACTGGTCCTTCAGATACTTCGGGAGAAAGGTGATGTAGAAATAAAAACAGAAGCTCACGGAAAAGGACACAACGCAGAGCGCCAGAACATTTGGCGAGAGCAGAGAAGCCCAGCGAAACCGGGGCGCGGACACATCGTCGTAAATGCTGCCCGTGGCGGCCTCGCCCGCACGAATTAATTCACGTTCGCTGCTGTTGACTTTCGGTTGGTCCTCGGGACGGTCGCGAAACCAAAAGAAAAACAACACTGCCCAAACGATTCCCGCGATTCCGAGAATCCAGAATGCCCGTTGCCAATCACCGCCAAGCAGCATAAGGGCACCAATGATGGCGGGCGCAAAAGCGCCGCCCAGCCGACTCGAAAGCCAGATGAAGCTCTGCGCCGTTGCGCGTTCTCCCAACGGAAACCAGCGACCGAGCGCGCGTGCGATGTTTGGATACGCGCCCGCTTCGCCGAGGCCGAACAGGAATCGGATCGCGATCATCACCATCAACCATTGTTCAGGGCCTGGTCTGGATGAGAATAGTCCCGTGATCCATTTCACTCCTCCGGTTGCGGCGGTGAACAGAGACCAGCACAGGACGATCCTGAAAATAACGGCACGCGCGCCCCACCGATCGCCGAGCCAGCCGCCGGGAACTTCGAACAGCGCGTAACCGGCGACGAAGGCGGCGAACACCCAGCTCATCCGTTCGGTGGCCCGGTCCTTACCGAGTTTGGCTCGAGCTTCAGCATCGCCCTCTAAACCGCGTTCGCGGAGCCACGGCTCGTCCGCTGGCGTGAGTCGGGCGAAACCGAGGTCGCGCTCAATGTCGCCCTGCACCCGCATGATGCAGATGCGGTCCAGATAAGTCAGAAACGCCAGCGAACAAAGAACCGCGAGAACCCAAAAGCGATAACGCGTCGGAGGAGAACTCGCCGGATTCATTACCGTGCGACCGACTTTTGGTTCCACGGCATTGGCATGGTGGGCGGTTGGCGATGCCGATCGCGGCGCGGGTCTATTGGCCGATCGCGGAACCAGGTCACGAATCGCGCCAGTTGCTTAACGGCTTCTTCGTAGGCCTCACGCCCCTTTTCCGCGCTGGCCAGTTTTGCATCACCGAGAACGCCCGTTTCGGAATAGCTGCTTGTCCATGAAACGAGCGTGGCCGGTCCCGCGGCAAACAAATCGACCCAATTAAACGGGCTGGCCTCTTCGTTAAAACTGATGACGCCGCTCTCGATTTTATCTTTCCGAACGTTGTCCCCGTCGAGGTAGAGATAAAGCGAGGTTTCGAGTTCGCACGCGTGCGCGCAACCGCCCGGGAATTTGCTCTCGCGCCAGCCTGGGAGAAAGGCCTTGTCCACCGTAAGCAGATTCCACCACGCGGCGAGGATACATTCAGCGTCGGTCTCGAGATTCGTGCGGCGCGCGACGAGATCCAGGTTCGGCATATTGGATCCGTGTCCGTTCAGCAGGACGATCTTCTTGAAGCCGTGGTAAGCGAGCGATTTGGTGATGTCCAGTACGTGATCGATGAAGTGCTCGAAGTGATTGTTGATCGTGCCTGGGAAATCCATGACGTGGCCGGTGTAACCGTAACAGACGGTCGGCAGCACGAGGAGTTTATCGGGGATCAGCCGTCCAGCACCGTGTGCGATTCCGGTGGGGCAAACTATATCCACATCGAGCGGCAGGTGGTGACCGTGCTGTTCGACCGCGCCACAGGGCACGAGACAAACTTTGCGCATCTCGATGGCATCGTTGATTTCCGGCCAGGTAAGCTTTTCGTAGCGGAATTCGGTGGCGGCGCGGCTCATAGCTTCAAGTGTCAGGTGAACTGGCGCCAGTTAACCTTGATTGTGCCGTGCCGGAAAAGAGCAAAGTCGTGTCTTCAGTCAATCAGTCTTCGCGCGCGATTGGGTAGGCGTGAGGATGTCAGGGCTTTTTTTGGCAAAGTACTCCAGCCAACGCAGGACAAAGGCGTCGGCCATGGATTCCTTTTCGGCTTTGCACTCAGCAATCGTTTTGCCCCAGTAAAAGCCGATCCAGCCGGAGGCGAGGTTGCGTGAGCGTGAGCCTTCAATGAATTGATCCAGCTCGTCGACTGAGCAACTCAACGGAAACATTTCCTCGATCACGACGGGCTTGCCGATCTGGTAAACCGCGAGGGCCGTCAACGCCTTGTCCACTTTATCGCTCTCCGGATAAAAGTGGACACTGACAAAGTCGAGCTTGGCGCCGACTTCTTTCGAATAGAAGAGCGGCTTCGCATTCGGCCACACCATCGACCAGGGGATTGCTCCCACGGTTATGAGATGGCGGGTGTCGTGTCTGCGAATCGCGGCGACAAGTTTTTCCACCCAGGCCTTGGCGATTTCCTTTTGCGTGCGTCCTGCGAAGTCGAGCGTCAGACGCTGGACGAAGTAACGGTCGCCAAACGCGCCGGGTGTCCAGTCCCCTGTCTCCTTGTCCTCGGTGAGCACGGGCTCATTCATCAGGTCGTAGCAGAATACAGCGGGGCTCTGGCTGCAGGTGCGGGCGACCGCTTCCCAGAAGCGAGCCTGCACTTCCCATCGCGGAGCTTCATCGAGGTCGTTATACCACTGGGGCACGTCGGGTTTGTCGTAACAGCCCAGTCCGGTGATATCGAGGTAGAGGCCCGTCGATTCGGCGAGCTTGAGAAGACGCGCGAGTTGGGCGATGGACTCCTGGTTCAGTTCCTTCGCCGATTTCATGAACCTCGAGACCTGCAAGTGAATGCGCACGGTGTTCGCGCCAAGCGCTTTCATTTCCTGAAAGTCGCTGGCGACGGTGTTCCACTCTTCTTTCCAGTAATATTCCAAAAGGCGATTGGTGCGGTCGTGATCGTAGTTGACACCCCACGGCGTGAACTTCAAACCCGAACCCGAAAAGACGAAGTGCTTCCCATCGTCGCTGACACGGATGAACTCGCCCATCTGCTTGTCGGCCCCTGGCTCTCGATGTGTTTCGACGGCGCAGCCAGGAAAAAAGGCCAGCAGGATGATGAGGGGGCTGACGGACGTATGCAACGCCTGTCCTTTCTGGCGGCAAAATTCTCTGGCTCGGAACACGGGCATTCCCCAAAGTGAATTCGATCAACGGCAGTCTGGCGAGAAAGGAAAATATTATGAAGCCGTTTTGCCTCACTGGAATTGCGGTAGCAGCTCTGCGCCTGGCTCTCGCGGGTGAGCGGGCGGCAGCGCAATCAGTGAAGGCCTTTCCGAGTGCCGAAGGATTCGGCGCTAACGCCGTGGGTGGCCGCGGCGGACGAGTGATTGAGGTGACCACGCTGAACGATTCGGGCGAGGGAAGTTTGCGTAGTGCAATGGAAGCGTCCGGGCCGCGCGTCTGCGTGTTCCGAGTCAGTGGCACGATTACGCTGAAGAGCGCGATCAAGGTGCGCACGCCCTATCTTACCGTCGCCGGCCAGACTTCGCCCGGCGGCGTGGAGATTCGAGGGGACCAGGAGCCGGACGGTGACTGGGGAGTTTGGTTTATCAATGGCGCGCACGACATCGTGCTTCGTCACTTGCGCGTGCGCATGGGCGGCAATTTGAAGCACGATGCGGGGAATAACATTCTATTTTACGGAACGGCCGAGCCCGGAGTTCGCGACGTGATTGTCGATCACTGCTCCGTCTCGTGGGGATCGGACACGCAATTGGATTGGTATGGATCCTATTTGGATCGAGCCACCTTCCAGTGGAACATGATTGCCGAATGTTACATGGGGATTCACGTCGGTGGCAGTCGCGCGCCGAAGAACATTACGCTGCACCATAATCTTTTCGCGAATCTCGGCCAGCGCAGCCCTTTGATTCAGCACGCGTCTTTGTTCGATTTTCGAAACAACGTGAACTACAACTGGAACGGGAACAACGCCTCGGTCTTTGGCCAATTCGCGCTAAACAGTTCGGCGTTCGGCAACGTGATCAACAATCTTTGGCTTGCCGGCCCGGAAAGCGGTTATCCCTACTTTAACGTCGGCAACGGTGGACCGACGCGCATCGACGGTTCGCGCGCAAACGACGGCGGGACCCGCTTATATTTATCCGGGAATTGGGGACCGCGCTGCCCTTCCGGTTGCACGAATGATTGGATCGGGCATGGCGTCAACACCTGGGATTATTATGAGTTCAAAGGCGATGGAAACACTCATCTGGTGGCACAGGCGCAGTACGACTCCGGCAAACCATTTCCCGTGCCTGCGGTAACCACGGACTCTGTTTCCAACCTGTTGGACAAAGTGTTGCTCACGGTCGGGGCCTGCAAGCCTTCGCGTGACGCCATCGATCAGCGCGTTATCAAGAGCGTGCGCGACAAGACCGGCACTTACCGCGTCAGCACGAGTGGCCCGTGGCCCGATCTCTCCATCGATGCGCCTGCGCCTCCCGCTGACTCCGATCACGACGGGATGCCCGATGCCTGGGAAGTCGCGCATGGTCTAAAGCCCGACGATGCCGGCGATGGACCGCGCGCCACTCGCAACGGCTACACTAATTTGGAGAACTATTTGAATGAACTCGCTGGTGATTCCATTCCAGCCTTCGCACCTGGCAGGTAAGCGGCGTTGGCTCGTTCTGACGATGCTATGGGCCGCGACCGCGCCGGCGGACGACTGGCCGCAGTGGCGCGGATTGAACCGCGATGCCGTCTGGAACGAAACCAACCTCATCCAATCATTCCCGGCGGACGGGTTAAAGATATCCTGGCGCGCACCGGTGGGAACGGGGTTCTCAAGCCCCGTTGTCGCGCAGGGACGAGTCTTTGTCACTGACGCAAAGATTTCCCGAGCGAAAGCGAGTGAACGAGTCCTTTGCTTTGATGCGAACAGCGGGAAGGTTCTCTGGACTCATTCCTATCAAGTAGACTATGCGGAATGGGCGTTTGATCCGAAGAATCCGTTCGGTCCGCGTCCGACACCGATCGTCGATGGGAGCAGAGTTTTCACCCTGGGCGCGCGCGGCCACCTGTTCTGCCTGAGCACGCGGGACGGAACGGTGGTTTGGAAAAGGAAATTCGAAAACAAGTCACAGGACTCAGCGTTCACACCGTCGCCGCTCATCGAAAGCAACCTGCTGATACTTGTCCTGGATGGCCTGCCAACGGGTCCATGTGTTGTGGCGTTGGATAAGAACTCGGGGAAGGAGATTTGGAGAGCGATCGAGGAGCCGGCA
>Ga0105340_1000767_pt1 | contig 14997 bp, 9 predicted proteins | sample EasRivMeERMLT700_FD_89676 | JGI IMG/M metagenome (GOLD analysis project Ga0105340, IMG submission 89676) | Soil microbial communities from meander-bound floodplain in the East River, Colorado, USA - East River MetaG ERMLT700 | ecosystem: Environmental > Terrestrial > Soil > Floodplain | place...
ACCTCTACATGCACATCGCCCACACGCACGACAAGCACGGCGACCGCGCCGGACTGTGGACCAATTACCTCACCGCGATGACGATTGGCCGCAAGGTCGGCGTCAACAATTTGCAGCCCGCCGACAAGGAGGCGCTGTTTGTCAACGTCAAGAAGGTCGGCGAGCTGGCGCTCAAGGAAGACAAGCTCGACATCGCCCTGGAAGCGTACAAGTTCCAGAGCATGCATGAAAACGCCGGCATCGAGACGTGGCGCATGCTGGCGAATCTCTTCGAAAAAATCGCCGAGCGCGCCGAGCAGGCCGGCAAGCATGACGAACGCAATCAAAACATCTGGCAAGCATTGCACTGCACGGAGCACGCCTTCACCTACAACTCGAAGGATGCCGACCTGATTGCGCGAAAGGATCGCTATTACTATTCGATCGAGCCGGACGATCTCAAGAATCGCCTGGAAAGCGTGCACAAGTGGTTCGACGCGGAGTATTGCAAGAACAAGGCGAGCGCGATCCTCGAACGCGCCGGCAACGATCCGTCGAGCCTCGACTGGGCGTCGCATCTGGCGGCGCTCGCGATCGTCGCGCAACCGGGCAGCATTGCGGCGCGTTTCTCGAAAGCGCGCATTCACCGCGTCCGCGGCGAATTGGCCGAGATGATGACGGTCCTGGAGTCGATTCGGCAGAACAAGCCGGAGAAGTTCGCCAATGAAGACGAATCGAAGGCGTGGTACTTCACGCATCGGATATTAGGCGAAATGTATTTGGATGAAAAGCCCGACCAGGCCGTCCAGTGTTTGCTCGAATTTCGCAAGAGCGACGAAGCTGGGGCGGACACGTCGTACAAGTTGGGCCGAGCTTATGAAGCGCTGGGGGACAATCGCAACGCGGCGATTGCGTATCAAGAAGTGACGGCGTACGAGCGGCATCCGCTGTTTTATGAGGCGCGCGACGCGCTGGAACGCGTCAAGCGGGCGCCGGCTCAGAAGCAGGGGGATTTTGTTTGACACGGTGCGGCGTATCGACTTTCGACTCGACGTGTGGTAATCTGAAATCCATGAATGAAACCGTGCTAACTGTTGAGGATGCCGCGCGGACGCTGCCAGCCGTCGTAGATCACGTTCAATCGAGCGGTGAGGCGGCGGTCCTGCTGAAATCGGGGCTGCCGGTTGCGCGCATCGTCCCCTTTTCGACGCAAACTGACGGAACGAATGACGTGATCGCATTTTTGCGCACCTGGCGCAGCCAACATCCAGAGCCTGACGAGCAATTCGCGGACGCCATCAGAGAAAGCCGGCACGCGATTCGACCGCCGCACGACCCATGGGAATAATCCTGGATTCATCGGTCCTGGTCGCTTTTGAGCGTCGGCGGTTCGACCTCGAGCGGTTGCTCACCGCGCATCCCTCACCTGCCATCGCGGCAATTACCGCAGCGGAGCTATTGATCGGCGTCGAGCGCGCCGACACGCTGGAGCGTCGAGCAAGGCGACGGTCCTTTGTCGAAAATCTCTTCGCTCTCATGCCAATCATTCCATTTGATCTCACTCAGGCTCGGTTGTACGCGGAACGTTTTGCAGAATTGGCGAGCCGCGGAATTGTGATCGGCGATCGCGATTTGCAAATTGCTGTAACAGCGTTGAACTTGAATTTCGAATTGGCGACGCTAAACGTCGGTGAATTTCAGAGAGTCACTGGATTACGTTTGGTGGACGTATCTTCTTTTGTGGTAACTTGACCTGCGGATTGCGTTCAGCGTTCGCGCGGAACCGCGCGAACGCTAAACCGCGAGCGGGCAAATCATTTCAACTTCACCTTCAACGTCATCTCTTTCTTGTCGCGCAGAATCTTGATCTCGATCGTCTCGCCCAGCTTGTGCATCGCCAGAATCGGGCGGTACGCCTCCAAATTGGCGATTTTCTTGCCCCCGATCTCCATGATCAGGTCGCCGTCCTTGAAGCCCGATTCCTCCGCGAGGCCGCCCTTCGATACCGAAACGACCCGCACGCCGGGGCCTTCGAAATCGAGATCGGGGAAGATGCCGAGCCGCGGCCCCTCTCCCTTGCCGCCGCCCATCGGTGAACCGAACTTCGTCGGCGGCGCCGTCGTGTATTCCGGACGCTTCGTCTCCGTGCGCAAATGATCGACGACGCGCTCCGCATAGTCGGCGATGCGCTTCATGCCGGAAATGTTGATCTTCTCGGCCGTGTCGCCCGGCTTGTGATAATCGGAATGCTCGCCGGTCCAGAAGAAGAGGACGGGGATCTTTTGCAGATAAAAGTTGTACTGGTCGCTCGAGAAGAAGCCGCGCGAGTTCTTCTTGACGATGTCGAAGCCCGGATTCATCTTCGTGACGAGGTCGTCGAATTCCTTGGCGGTGTTGAAGCCTTCGACCAGGAGCTTCGGCTTGCTGCCGTCGGCCGGGTCCTTGACTCGGCCGACCATGTCGAGGTTGAACATCGCCGACGTGTCCTTGAGCGGAAAGAGCGGCTGCACGCGCGTGTAATGGCGCGAGCCGATCAGGCCGCGTTCCTCGGCCGTGAAGGCGATGAAGACCATGCGCCGGCCGTCGGTGTTCTTGGCGGCGAAACGGCGGGCGAGTTCCATCATCGACGTGGTGCCCGAGCCGTTGTCGTCGGCGCCGAAATACGTCGTCTGCTTCTTGGTCTTGTCGAAAAACGTGCCGAGGTGATCGTAGTGAGCGCCGACGACAATCGTCTCGTTGGCGAGCGGACCTTTGCCTTCGATGACGCCGATGACGTTCTTGATGGGATGTTCCGTGCGCTTGATCTTCACGTTGAGCTGAACGCTCCAGCCGGTGAGGGGGGCGGAGCGCGGCTTCAAATCGTCGTCGATCGCTTTCTCGGTGTCTGCAAGATTCGCGCCGGTGCACTTCTTGATGATGTCGTCGATGGCCGAGCGTTTGATATGCACGTACGGCGTGGACACAGTCGAGATGCCCTTGGTCACCTGGAACGCCGTCAATCCGTCGCCGGGCAATTCGCTGGCGTCGTTGACGAGAATGACGGCGGCCGCCTGTCGAGCCTCACCGCGGTGTTGCTTGTTTTCGAGCGACGCGAGATTGTTGAGCTCGTCTTTGCCGGCGCCGTCGAATGGCTTTTCCTTGTCTGCAAAACGCGGCAGGCGACGCAGCGCGACGATCGCCTTACCCTTGACATCGAGGCCCGCGAAGTCGTCATACGCCGTGTTGTTGCCGGTGACGCCGTAGCCTGCGAAGACGAGCGGCGCGTCCACTTTGCCGGGGGCGGAGGAGCCGACGACCTGGAAGTCGGTCCCCTGTTTAAGGAAAATCCGTTCGTTGTTTGGCCCATTGAGAACGAGGGTGCTGTCGCCGTCGAGTTGAGCGCCGGTGGCGAAGGGGAATGGCTGGAAATACGTGCCGTTGACGCCGCCGGGCAAGAGGCCCGCTTTCTTGAACTGGGCGGCGATGTAATGTGCCGCCAGGTCAAGGCCGAGCGTGCCGACGCCGCGGCCTTCGCATTCGTCGGAGGCGAGGAAGTAGATGTCCTTCTTCATGCGCGCGAGGATCGGGTCGTCCTTGACTTCCTGAGTGAAGCCCGCCTGGGTGAGTAGGCCAAGCGAAAATAGGAGCAGGACGGCAGCGCGAAACTTGAGCGGCATGGATATCTCCTCGTAGCAAGGGGATGCGGGACGGCTTCCCTTGTTGTACCGGGGGCAACGCCAAAGTGCAAATGACTAATGCATGGGATGGTTCTCTTCGCTTACGCTTCAGGCTCGGAGCCGTGATTTCTCTTTGCAAATCGCGAATCGTTCGCGTAAGGTACTGATACTCGCGCCGCCGCCAATTGGTGATTCTTCGAAGGAGACTCGCATGTATCGAATGTTCGCCTGCCTCGTCATTGTCGCGTTCGCATCGCCGCTTTTCGCTCAAGACGCCGGCGTCAAAAAACGCCTGCTCCTCATCACCGAATCGAAGGGCTTCCCGCACCCGGTGTCGGCCCGGCAATATACGATCACCAAGGATGTTGCCCTCGAGCAATTCCCGAAAATGGACGGGCTCGAAGTTTCCTTGAACAAGGCCAAGAAGGTCGTCGTCAAGTATCACAATCGCCTTGATAAGCCGCTCGAGATCAAGAACAACGACGGCGCCGTCCTGGCGGTCGTGAAACCGTGCCACGTCGAGACGACGTTCATGAAACTCGCGGAGAAGACCGGCCTGTTCGACGTCGTATGCTCGCAGAATTCCCGCGTGGAGATCAGCGACGAACAGCTCAAGAAATACGATGCCGTTTTCTTTTACACGACCGGCGAACTGCCCTGGTCCGACGCTCAAAAGGCCGACTTCCTCGCCTTCATCAAAAACGGCAAGGGCTTCGGCGGCAGCCATTGCGCGTCCGACACCTTCTATACATGGAAAGAATACGGCGACATGGTCGGCGCCTACTTCGACACCCATCCCTGGACGACCAAAATCCGTGTCATCGTCGAAGACAAAGAGCACGGCTCGACCAAGCATTTGGGCGATTCGTTCTTCATCGACGACGAAATCTACGAATTCAAGGCGCCCTATTCGCGCGACAAGCTCAAGGTCCTCATTCGGCTCGACGTGGAGTCCGTCAAGAAACCGGGGAAACGCACGGATAAAGACAATGCCATTGCGTGGCTCCGCGACTACGGCAAGGGCCGCGTCTTTTACACCGCGCTCGGCCATCGCGCCGAAGTTTGGAACGACGAGCGTTTTCAGCAACATGTGATCGGCGGCTTACGGTATCTATTCGGTATCGAAAAGTAATCCAGCCGCTTGCGGCGTAGCAGCAAAAGCGGCGGGGTTCATCCCCCGCCGTTTGCATTGACGGTTCCGACGACGAAACGAGGGCCCATGCGCATCGTTACGATGATCGCCAGCGCCACGGAAATCGTTTGCGCTCTGGGCTTCGAGGACCAGCTCGTCGCGCGCTCGCACGAATGCGATTGGCCGCCGAGCGTCAAGCGTCTGCCCGTGTGCACGGCGCCGCGCTTTGACGTTCACGGCTCAAGCCTCGAGATCGATCAGCGCGTCAAGTCGTTGCTCGAACAGGCGACGTCGATCTATCGTGTCGATCTGGACGTATTGAAGCAGGTGCAGCCCGACGCCATCGTCACGCAAGCGCAGTGCGAAGTTTGTGCGGTCAGCGAAAAGGACGTGGAGGCGGCGCTGGCGGAAATGCTCGCCCCCTCACCCCCGGCCCCTCTCCCCCGAAGGGGAGAGGGGAGGATGGCCCCCTCACCCCCGGCCCCTCTCCCCCGAAGGGGAGAGGGGGGAAAGACGCCGAAGATCGTTTCGTTATCGCCGAATAACCTGGCGGAGGTATGGCAAACAATTCGAAACGTCGCCGACGCATTGGGGGTATCATCAAGAGGCGAAACGCTTGTTCAGCAGCTGCAAGCACGCGTCGATGCCATCGCGGCAACGTCTAAATCAATAAAAAGACCCACGGTCGCCTGTCTCGAATGGATCGAACCTTTGATGGCCGCGGGAAACTGGGTGCCCGAACTCGTCGCACACGCGGGCGGGCACAATCTCTTCGGCAGCGTCGGCAAACACTCGCCCTGGATGACTTGGGAACAATTGCTCACGGCCGATCCAATGTACATCATCGCCATGCCGTGCGGCTTCGATTTGCCGAAGACGCGCGAGGAAATGGCGAGCCTGAAAATGCGACCGGAATGGAGAAACTTGCGCGCCGTGCGCGACGGTCGCGTTTTCGTGACGGACGGCAACCAATACTTCAACCGACCGGGGCCGAGGCTCGTCGAGTCTCTGGAGATATTGGCGGAGATATTTCATCCGCAGGTGTTCCCATTTGGGCATGAAGTTACGGGCTGGGAGCGTTATGATTGATGCGAACCACGCGGTTCATCCCCGTGGTGTTGGGCTCGCGCCTCCTTCCGCGGGGATGAACCCCGCGGCTCGCTGATGATGGAGTTCAACGAATGAGCGAAGTGACGCCGGACGATCTCGGTCGCCCGGGTGCAAAAGATGAGCAGCAAACCGTCCTGCAATGGCCGGAGAAAGCGGAGGATGTGCTGGCAACGGGCATCCAGGCGGTGTCGAACGCGCCGCGCCTGGAGGTCGGCCCGGTCCCGTTGACACGTGTTGCTGAATATGAGCTGATCAAGGAGATCGGCCGCGGCGGCATGGGCGTCGTCTTCAAGGCGCGGCACACGCGGCTCAATCGCATCGTCGCGCTTTATGAAGTCAGCAACTACAATCAGCAGCCGTTCCTGAGCATGGAGTTCATCGGCGGCACCAGTCTCGCCGAGCGCCTGGCGCTGGGTCCGCTGTCGGGACGCCGGGCCGCGGAATATCTGGAATCGACCGCCCGCGCCGTTCATTACGCGCACACGCGCGGCATCATTCATCGCGATCTCAAGCCGGCCAACGTATTGCTCGACGAGAACGATCAGCCGAAGGTCACCGACTTCGGCCTGGCCAAGCAAATGACGTCGCGTTCCGATCAAACGCGGACGGGCGCCATTCTCGGTACGCCGAGCTACATGTCGCCGGAGCAGGCGGCGGGCAGCAAGAGCATCGGGCCGGGCAGCGATGTTTACAGTCTCGGCGCGGTTCTTTATGAGCTGATCACGGGCAAGCCGCCGTTCGTCGGCGAGACGCCGCTCGCCACGCTGAATCTCGTAGCGGAGCAGGAGCCGATCCCGCCGAGCGTTCTGAATCCGTCGATCGATCGCGATCTGGAGACGATTTGTCTGAAGTGTCTGGAGAAGACGCCGAGCCGGCGCTACGAATCCGCGGAAGCGCTCGCGGACGACTTGCGTCGATACCTGCACGGCGAGACCATTTCAGCTCGGCGCGTCAGCATCTTCGGCCGAGCGCTCAAGGCGTGCAAACGCAACAAGACGGTCACCGGGGCGTCGGCCATCCTTTTCTTGACGTTCAGTTTGTTTCTGGGCTATTCGCAATACGAGGCGTATCAGGAAAAAGACCTACGCGCTCAAGCGGAATATGCCAAGCTCGAAGCGATGAAGGCGAACGCCATCGCCGCCAAGCGCCTGGAGGCGATGGGGGATTTGCTTTATCTTTCCGAGATGCGGCAAGCCCATCAAACCATGCGGCGCGCCGACGTGACCGGCGCCTTGCGCATCCTGAACGAACGCTGGCAACCGAAAGTCGATCAGCGCGACTGGCGCGATTGGGAATGGTATTTCCTGAAGGAACGCTGCGAAGCGAAGCTCGCGTTCGGCGTCCACCCGGAAGCCGCGTTCAGCGTCGCCTATCGGCCCGACGGCGTTCAGATCGCGTCCGCGGGAGGCCAATTCAATCGGCCCGGCGCCATCAAGCTCTTTGACGTTCGCACCGGCAAGCTATTGAAAATACTCACCGGCCACGGCAATGTCATCACCGCGCTCGCCTGGCATCCCGAGGCGCCGCTGCTCGCCTCCGCCAGCTACGATCAGACCGTGAAGCTGTGGAACACCGATACCGGCGAAGAAGTCATGACGCTGCGCGGGCACACCGATGACGTCTACGCCGTCGCCTTCTCTCCATTAGGTGATCGGCTCGCGTCGGGCGGCAAGGACTTGACCGTGCGCGTGTGGGACTACGAACAATTCCCGACCAAGCCCGAGGCCAGCGTCCGCATCCTCAAGGGTCACGATCGGCCCGTCAACGCGGTGGCGTTTCATCCGGACGGCAAGCAGCTCGCGTCCGGCAGCCGGGATCGCACCATCAAATTGTGGAACCTGATGTCGGGCGCCCTCGAAAAAACCATGCAAGGCCACGAGGGGGAAGTGGATTCGCTCGCCTTCAATACCACGGGAAAAATCCTCCTCTCCGGCGGCGGCAGCGTGCTGACCAAGCGCGGCGAGGTCCACCTATGGGACCCCGAGACCGGGACCACGCGCTATACGCGTTATGGATTGTCGGATCGAGTTACCCACGTGGCGATGAGCCGCGACGGCAAGATCGCCGCCGGCAGCGCCGACGGCATGCTGCGCATCTGGAATCCGAGCAATTCGAGCGAAGCATTGAGCTTCCGCGCCGATCCGCAAGGCGTGAGCGGCGTCTCGTTCGCGCCGGACGGATTGTCGCTTGCCACGGCCGGGCGGTCCGGACGCATCAGCTTGTGGAACAGCTCCGCCGGTTCGGAGACGTTCAATCTCAAGGCGCCGGGCGTCTTGGAAACGGTCGTCTTTCATCCGAAGGCGTCGATCGTCGCGGCAGGTGGAGCGCGCGGCGACGTCCGCGCCTGGAACCTCGATCAACCCGAACGGCCGCCGATCTTCTTCCCCGGCGCAACCGACACCGTTTTTGCGCTGGCGTTCTCCCCCGACGGCAACTTCCTGGCGAGCGGCGGCAAAGACCGCATCATTCGCATCGCTGACTTCCTCAATCCCGAAAAGCCGCTCGTCAAACTCGAAGAACACAACGGCTGGATCAACGCCCTCGCATACAAGCCCGACGGCTCCCTGCTGGCGAGCGCCGGCGAAGACGACGCCATCCGACTCTACGATCCCGTCACGGGCAAGATCGAACAGACGTTGCTGAGCCATCGGCTCGGCGTTCTCTGTCTCGCCTTCAGTCCCGACGGCCAATGGCTCGCCTCGGCCGGCTACGACAAAGAGATTCGTCTGTGGGATCTCAAAACCGGCAGCGTGCACAAGCTCGTCGGACATGAAGGCTGGGTTCAAGCCCTCGCCTTCAGCCCGGCGAGCGGCAAGGACAGCCTGATGCTCGCCAGTGCGTCGGCCGACAAGACGATCCGCGTCTGGGACGCGTTGAAGCGCGAGCAGCTATTCGCACTGGAAGGGGCGCCCAGCGCCGTGCAATCCATTGCGTACCATCCGCGCGGCGGCCGACTGGCGTCAATTGGCAAGGACCGCATGATCCGTTTGTGGGACGTGGTTACGCGTCAGGAAATCCTCGACTTCGAAGAGCACGTCGGCAACCTGCGCCACGTCGCCTTCTCCGCCGACGGCCGCTCGCTCGCCAGCGCCGGTTCCGGCGTCGTGCGCGTGTGGCAAGCGTCGAAAGAGATGCCGGCGCCGCGACGGTAAGACTCTAATGCGACTTAATTCGCTAAGGAAGGTGCTTCATGGGCCAGGTCTTCCTCACCTACAGTTTGAAGGACGAGAAAGAAGCTGCCGGAGTCCGCGAGGAACTGGGGCGCTGCGGGCTTGACGTGTGGTGGGACGCGGAATTGCCTCCGTCCGCCAAATGGGCCTACGAGGTCGGCCGTGCTCTGGATCGAAGCAGCAGTATGATCGTGCTCGTGACGCCACATGCCATGGAATCGGACCTGGTCCGTCGCGAACTGGACCACGCAATAACTCATGCCAATTTTCGCTTTCGCATTTTTCCGTTAATCTTGCATCCCACGCCGAACCTGCCGGGCTTTTTTTCCATGCTCAAGGTATTTGACCTCACCAAGAATCGCGAGAGGGGGTTGAAAGCTGTTGCCAAAGCGATCCAAACTCGCAAAGAAACGCGACCTGCCCGATTCGACCGCGCCAAACGTTGAAACGGCGGCGCCCGCTCGTCCGGAATGCTTCCTGAGTCACGCTCACCAAGACGAAGCATTTGCGTACCGAATCGAAACTTTGCTTGCCGATCACGGAGTCGAAGCGTGGTTCGCGCATCGCAAGATCGTCGGGGCACAAGACTGGCACGACCAAATCGGCGATGCGCTGACTCGATGTAACTGGTTCATCGTGATCTTATCGCCTGACGCGGCGAAATCGATCTGGGTCTCCCGGGAGTTGAAATACGCCCTCAATCAGCCGCGATTGCAGGGGCGGATTATCCCGGTGCTGCACCGCACGTGCGACCATGCGAAATTGTCGTGGACGCTTGACTCGATTCAGATCATCGACTTCAGAAGGCGATTCCACGAAGGTTGCAAAGAGTTGTTGGAAATATGGCACATTCCATACGCGCCTTAGAAATGGAGAAAGTCATGAGCCGCCTCGCGCCTGCCATCTCGCTGCTCGCATTGCTTTGCCTGCTCGACGCCGCCGCGCCAACAGCGTCCGCACAGCCGGAGAAACCGGCCGACAAGGAACGCTTCGAGCTGCGCATCATCCGCGTCGGCAATACGTTTCAGGGCCTCCGCTTCAAGACGACCACGGGCGAATCCTGGCAACTCGTCGTTGACAAGTTCGAGAAGGTTCCCGAGACCGGCCCCGTGCCGCCGGGCGAATATGAGATCAAGCTCGTCACCGATGACAACGACTGGACCGCGTTTCGCATCGAACGCAAGACCGGACTGACCTGGCAATTGAAGAATCGCAAATGGGTGAAGTTCAAGGAGCCGGGCGAGGACAAAGGCGCCTAAGCCCAGGGGGCGAGGTACTCCGAGCCCCTGGGATCGGGGGTATTACTTTCACGTTTTTGTTATTGCACGTATCAAAAACCCCGATAAACTGTTAACAGTCCTGCCTTTACCGCCTCGTCGTTCGATCCTGCCTCGGGGGGATGCCATGTTCACGCTCACGAGCAATCGCAAAACGCGCACGTGCCAAGGAACCAGCCGGCGCGATTTCCTCAAGATCGGCAGCCTCGCACTGGGCGGCCTGTCGCTGCCCTGGCTCCTTCAAACACGCGCCCAGGAACGGCAGCGTTCGCTCGTCAAGGACAAGGCAGTCGTCTTCCTGTTCCTGCAAGGCGGGCCGACGCAGATCGAGACATTCGATCCGAAGATGTCCGCCCCCGAAGAAATCCGCAGCATCACCGGCGAAGTGCAAACCTCGCTCGCCGGCGTCACCTTCGGCGGCACCTTCCCGCGCCTCGCGACGTTGGCCGACAAGGTTGCCGTCGTGCGTTCCTTCGCGTCGGGCAATGCCGATCATCAAAACTACATGACCGTCGCCGGCGGCGATAATCCGACTCGCGCGCCGATGGGCACGCTCTATGCTCGCGTCGCCGGGACCAACCACGCCCAGACCGGCATGCCGACGAACATCCTTCTGCCGGCCGAGGCGGTCGCGAACAACGCTCGCTTCCCGACCAACTTCGAAACCGATTCGCTGCGCAAGCTCGTGCAATCGAGCCAGCACCTTGGCGCCAACTACAGCTTCTTCGACCCGTCCGGCGGCGGCGAATTGCGTCAGAACCTTGAACTGCGTATCCCGCGCGAACGGCTCACCGATCGCCGCAATCTGCTGCAACAGCTCGACACCTATCGCCGGCAAGCCGATCAGACGCGCGCCTTCGAAAACGCCAGCGCCTACGAACAGCAAGCGTACGACCTGCTCCTGCGCGGCGTCTCCGAAGCGTTCGATCTTTCCAAGGAACATCCCGGCGTCCTGGCCCGCTACGACACGCGCGGCATGTTCGATCTCGCCCACGTGCAAAGCTGGGGCGACATGCGGCGTTCGTCGAACCTCCTTGGCAAACAGATGCTGCTCGCGCGCCGCCTCGTCGAGCACGGCGCCGGCTTCGTCACCGTCATGGACGCCGGCTGGGACATGCACTCCAACTCGAACAGCCCGCGCAACCTCGGCGGCATGCGCCTCCTTGGCCCGCAGGTCGATCACGCCGTCTCCGCGTTTCTCGAAGACGTGGAAGCGCGCGGCCTGTCCGACAAAATTTTGCTCGTCGTCACCGGCGAAATGGGCCGCACGCCGCGCATCGGCCGCGAAGGCGGCCGCGACCACTGGGCCAGCTTGACGCCGCTGTTGATCGCCGGCGGCGGCCTGCGCATGGGCCAGGTGATCGGCCAATCCGACCGCCAGGCCGGCACGCCCGCGACCGAACGCTACACGCCGCAACACCTGCTCGCCACCGTGATGAACGTGCTCTTCGACACTGCGGAAGTACGCCTCGCGCCCGGTTTGCCGCGCGACGTCGAACGCGCGGTGACGGCGGGCACGGTGATTCGCGAGTTGTTCTAATCAGCTCCCCGTTTAGCGCTCGCGCGGGCCGCGCGACATCAACTGCTTCACGCGGCCTTAGCGCCGCGTGCGACATGGTGTAACCTATAGGAAGAACACCATCTGGCGCGAGACGGAGAAACCATGACCACTACGGAACCGCTGCCGTTGAGCCTTTTGTACGAACAAGACGAAACGGCCTGGTTGGAAGCGATGGCCCATCTTGCGGCTCACGGCAAGTACGCGGCAATGGACCACGCCAACCTGAGCGAGTACCTGGCAGACATGGCGAAAAGAGATCGGCGGGAGGTTTCCAGTCGTCTGGTAACCCTGCTCACTCACCTTCTGAAGTGGCAGCGTCAACAGGAACAGCGATCGGGATCTTGGCAAGGTACGATCCTGGAACAACGGCGCGAACTTCGCAAGCTCCTGGAAAGCGGTACGTTGCACAATCACGCCGTCGCGGTGCTCGCCGAATCGTACGCCGACGCCCGCAAACAAGCCGCCGCCGAGACGGGATTGCCGCGCAGCACGTTCCCCGTGGATTGCAGTTGGGATTTGGACAGCCTGTTGGCCGACGACGACGCGGCCTGATTCCGTCCTCGTTTAGCGCCCGCGCGAGCCTTGCCATCGCCGTATTCAATCGTCAATAATGACTTGCCCTGCGCCTGCCTGATCAAGGTGGGATTATACGATGAAATGCCGAGTTGCGTTACTCTGTGTCGTATTGCTCACGGCGAATCGTGTCTTCGCCGGAGACGCCGACCACAAAATCACCGCCACCCCCATTTCATTCACCCTCGCTGGCCGCGACTCCTGGCGGCAACTCGTCGTCACCGGCGAAAAATCGACCGACCTCACTCGCACCACCGCCTACGACGCGCAGCCGCCCGGCATCGTGCAAATCGACAATACCGGCCTTGTCACGCCGCTCAAGGAAGGCAAGACGATCATCACCATCGCGACGCCGGGCGCCGATTCGGTCAAGATTGATGTCACAGTCACCAGTCTGACCGAAGAGCCGCGCATCAACTTCGCCAATCAGATCACGCCGATCTTCACCAAGTTCGGCTGCAACGCCGGCGGCTGTCATGGCAAAGCATCCGGACAGAACAACTTCAAGCTGTCGCTGTTGGGCTTCGAGCCGGAGGACGATTACGAATATCTCGTCAAGGAAGCGCGCGGCAGTCGGCGCGTCAATTCGTCGGCGCCGGCGTCGAGCATGTTGCTCCTCAAAGCGACCGGCCAGATGGCCCACGGCGGCGGCAAGAAGCTCGATGTGAATTCGCCATACTATCGCCTGATGCTGCGCTGGATCGAGCAAGGCATGCCGCTGGGCGACAAGGGCGATCCGGTCGTCACGCGCATCGAGGTAATGCCCAAAGAGCGAACGATGAAGCGCCTCGCCACGCAGCAGCTCGCGGCGATCGCGCATCTGTCGGACGGCACGACGATGGACGTGACGCGCATGACGCAGTTCGAGGCCAACGAACGCGACCTGGCCGACGTGTCCGACACCGGCCTCGTCGAGGCGCGCGGCCCGGCCGGAACTTTCGCGGTCATGGCGCGCTATCAAACCCACGTCGATGTCTTTCGCGCCATGGTGCCGCTCGGCGCGGACGTCGCGAAATTGCCCAAGGCAAACAACTTCATCGACGAACTCGTCTTCAAGCAGCTCAAGAAGCTCGGTTTGCCGCCGTCGGACGTTTGCGACGACGGCACGTTCTTGCGCCGCGTCACCATCGACATCGCCGGCCGGCTGCCGACGCTGGAAGAAACGGACGCCTTTCTGGCGAGCAAGGATCCGCAGCGTTACGAGCAGCTCATCGATCGGCTTCTGGATAGCAAGGACTACGCCGACTATGCCGCGAGCAAGTGGAGCGCGATCCTGCGCAATCGCCGCAAGACGCCGCAGGACGATCCGAAGTCGACGATCGCGTTTCACGCCTGGATTCGTGAGAACCTGGAGAAAAACGTTCCCTTCGATCAATTCACGCGCGAGGTGCTGACGGCGACCGGCGAGGAAATCAAGACGCCGGCGGTGCAGTGGTATCGCGAAGTGAAGGACGCATCGAGTCAATTGGAAGACATGGCCCAGCTGTTCCTGGGCCAGCGGATTGGCTGCGCGAAGTGCCATCATCATCCCTTGGAAAAATGGAGCCAGGAGGACTACTGGGGTTTAGCCGCGTTCTTCTCGCGCGTCGGCATCGTCGAGGCGAAGAAGGCGAAGAAGAAGGGCGAGCCGGGCGAGCCGTTCCTGGTCAAGCTGACCACGAGCGCCGCGACCGCAGTCAATCCGCGCACCAAAAACGCCCTCAAGCCAACCGGCTTGGGCGCGAAGCCGGTGAACGACCTGGCCGACGAAGACGATCCGCGCGAGCGCCTGGTGGACTGGATGATCGAAAAGGAAAATCCGTTCTTCGCGCGGACCTTGGCGAATCGCTACTGGAAGCACTTCATGGGCCGCGGCCTGGTGGAGCCGGAAGACGACTTGCGCGTCACCAATCCGCCGACAAATCCGGAGCTGCTCGATGCGCTTGCCAGGCACTTCACCGAATCGAAATACGATCTCAAAAAGCTCATTCGCGTGATTTGCGCATCGAACACGTATCGCCTGAGTTCGATCCCGAACAGGCACAACGCGGACGATCGTCAGAATTACTCGCGATTCATCGCGCGGCGATTGAACGCGGAGGTGCTCTTTGACGCAGTCGATCAGATCACCTTGTCCAAGCCCGCCTTCAAGGGCGTTCCGGCCGGGACGCGCGCCGTGCAGTTGCCGGACAATCAGTTCGAGTCTTATTTCCTCAGCGTCTTCGGCCGACCCGATTTCGCGAGCGCGTGTGAATGCGAACGCTCAGGCGATTCGAGCCTGGCGCAATCGCTTTTGTTATACAATTCCGCCGAGCTGATGAAGAAGATCGCCGGCCCGCGCGTGCAACAGTTGGCGGCGGACAAGGGCGCGCACGAGGCGCGGCTGAAGGGGCTCTATCGCACGGCACTGTCGCGCGATCCGACGGCGGAGGAATTGGCGGTCATGTCGCGTCATCTCGAATCGCGCCCGCAAGCGTTGCAGGCGGCGTATGAAGACATCTTGTGGGCGCTGGTGAATACGAAGGAGTTTTTGTTCAATCATTGAACAAGGTGCAGACTA
>Ga0105340_1000773_pt1 | contig 14944 bp, 14 predicted proteins | sample EasRivMeERMLT700_FD_89676 | JGI IMG/M metagenome (GOLD analysis project Ga0105340, IMG submission 89676) | Soil microbial communities from meander-bound floodplain in the East River, Colorado, USA - East River MetaG ERMLT700 | ecosystem: Environmental > Terrestrial > Soil > Floodplain | place...
CGGTGCGTCGGCTTCGGCGTACCAGAGTTCGCCGAAGGTGGAGGGCTTGCCAAACTTTTCCATGAAGACGGTGACCCATCGTTTTCGGAAAGAGTTCCACGCAATCGAACCGCTGTGCGGCTTTACTGGCTTGCCATCCGCCGCGGACGGCAGGCTTTCCTGGCGCTTCAGGACTTCCCATGCGGACGAATCCTGCCACGCCTCGAACGTCGCTGGACGACGGAGCGCGGGCAACGGATTGCCGAAAAGCAGCCATTCCTTGCCGCGCGCGTCCTTCCACAAGACCGGGTGTCCTTCCGGGACTGGCGGCGCTTTCGGCGCGGCGTCGGACTTTGTCCAAACAGTGCGGAGCTTTTCGAACGAGTTGATCTGATCGTTCCAGACGCAGAGACCCCACTCGTAGATTTCGAGCGGAGGTTTGATTTTCATGTACGCGCCGACGAGACGCTGCGTGCCGGTTTTGTCCGGCACGGTGGCGCAGCCCGAGACCCACGTGGGACCAGAGCCGGGCATCGGCGCGATGCCGCGCGGCTTGCCCGTCGCGTTGGTGAAGTAATCGAATCGCAACCGCACGGGCGGCTCGAAACTGGTCAAGGGTTGAACTGGCGTGAGCGCGCCGGTGCTGTCGAAAATTCCGAGCGGATAATTTGGCATCGTAGTGTCGCCCCAGAGCCAGAACATGCGACCGCGATAGGTCGCATTCTGGACTGTGTCGCAGCCGAACACGCCGGGCTCGCGCCAGTCCTGCTCCAAACCGAGCCTTTGACTCTCGGCAAAAATCCCCGCGCCCGTGATGCGACCCAGGCGACGCGCAATGATCGCGCGGTTCGCCTCGACGCGCACCGTCTTGCCGGGCTGCGGCTTCAGGCGCACGCCTCGCTTGCCAAAGCCGTCCTTTGGCACTTCGTAACCGTGGCCGATGACATCGAACCACGTTTCGCGTCCCATCAATTCCGGCGCGTCGAGGGCAATGAGGCCCGCGTTGTCAGTGACGAACCGAGAGTGGTGCGTGGTGCGCAACTCCACCAGCGGCACCGGCCAACCGCTGCCCTTCTCCACGACTTCAATGCGACAGGGTTCACCGGCGCGCGCGTGCGGAACGACCAGATTCAAACCGCACAGGGCGAGACAAAACCCGTGCCGACGGTTTGCGCAAAGCCGGTTGATTATCCAGTGCCTAATGCCTCCGAGTGTCGCGGAAATTTTGATAACATCGCAAGCCTTTGAACGCCCGCGTGGCGGGATGTGCTGATGAAGAGGGGAAGCACCAGGGGGCTTTAGAGGTAGCGTTGCTATGCGAGAGGAATTCGGGTAGATGATGGGGTTGTGAACCTGTCGAAGCTGAACGCGATGTTCTTTTCGTGCAACGTACTGTTGCTCGGGGCAGGAGCATATTTGATATGGCAGCAGCGATTGCCGAACAAAGGGCTCGCAGAGCTAGCCCCTCCAAATTCGCAGGAAGAGAACGGTGCTCGGGATTGGAAGGGGGCGGACGGCGACGGAGCGCCGGCCCCACCGCAGGTCGTGACGGTGACGAATGAGTTTCGGTGGCGGCAACTGGAGTCGGAGGATTATCGGACGTACATCGAGCGGTTGCGGTCGATCGGTTGCCCGGAGGAGACGATTCGGGACATTGTGATTTCGGACCTGGATAAGTTAATGGCGCCGCGCCTGCAGGCGGCCAGCGGACGGCGAGCGGACTTGCAGTTCTGGCATTCGGAGGAGGAGGAACTGGCGAACGATCGCGACCTGCGCGAAGTGCGCCGCAAGCAACGCGAGGTGGACCGGGAGAAGAGGGCGGTGATCGAGGAATTGTTGGGGGTTGATTTGGTGCGGGAGCGGATGCGGCTGAAGGGCGAGCAGGATTATTACGAACGGCGGATGGCGTTTCTGCCGGAGGAGCGGCGGACGGAGTTGCGGAAAGTGCTGGAGCGTTACGACGAATTGGAGCAGGGCATCCGCGACAAGGAATGGGAGGAGGGCGTGGCGCTTTCGGCGCAGGAGCGGGCGCAATTGCGAAAGTTGCGCGAGCAGCGGCAGGCGGAGATCGACGGGCTGCTGAGTCCGCAGGAGCGGGAGCAGTATGGATTGTGGATGTCGGAGTCAGCGAACGCGGTGCGCGCGGCGACGTACGGGATGGAGATCACGAAGGAGGAGTTTTTGGTGATTTACGAGGCGCAGAAAGCGTTTGATCAGCAATGGGCGGCGGGTGATCCGGAAATGATGGATGACGGGGCGCGGCAGCGCTGGGAGACGGCGCGGCAGCAGATGGAAACTGACCTGCAGCGGCAATTGGGGGCGGAGCGGTTCGCGGAATACAAGCGCGGGCAGGACCCGGATTTTCATCAATTGAGCGCGGCGGCGACGCGGTTCAAGTTGCCGAAGGAAACGTCAAAGCAAGCGTACGAGGTGAAGCGGGCATTTTTGGAGATTCGACAAACGATGGATGCAAATCCCGGGCTGTCGCCGGTGCAAAGGCAGCAGGCGCTGCAGGCAGTGCAGCAGGAGAGCGCGCGGACGATGCGGGGTTTGCTCGGGGAGAATGCGTTTCGGTATTATTTGCGGACGGGCGACGCGACGTGGTTGCAGGGAGGGTGAAGAAAAATCCCAAGCACCAATTTCCAAGCACCAGAGAAGCACCAAGTGGGGGAAGGTGGGAAAGTGGGAAAGTGCGAGCGTGAGAAGGTGGAAATTGGATGGGGTGGCCACGCAGAAAGCGCCGGAGGACAGGCGCAGTCCAAGGCGAGGGGCCGCGTACGCGGAGAACCGTGATTTTCATGCGAGTGTTCAAAACGAGAAGTGAGCCTCGTTACCTCGTCTGCTACAGGGTATGAAAGGCTAACACGCGCACTCGCGGTGTTCGTCGTGGGTGACGGGGACGGGTTCGCGGGCGGCGCATTGGTCCCATGCGCGGCGCAAGAGGTCGCGGCTGTGAGCGAGGTATTTGCGATCGGGGGAAAAGACTTCCAGCGTGATGGTGCCGTCGTAGCCCGCGGATTGGAGGCTGCGGACGTGATGGGCCAGGTCGACGGTGCCAGTGCCGAGGGGGAGATGGAGATCAGCCGCGCCGCCTTTGTTGTCGTGCAAGTGGACGTGCTTGAGGCGCGAGCCGTAGGCGGCGAGGATTTCGTCGGAGGTGTTAAATTCGGTGAGCAAATTGCAGTGGCCGATGTCGAGGTGCAGGCCGACTTCGGGCAAGGGATCAAGGAGTTCGCCGAGTTGCCGCGCGTTGTTAAATGAGCCGGGAATGTTTTCGATCATGACGCCGACGCCGCAGTCGCGCCCCGCGTTGATGAGTTCACGAAGGCTGAGAAGGTTGCGAGCGATGACGAAGCTGCGTTCGTGCATGGGCGCGTTGCGGTCAGGATGAATGTTCATCCACTTCACGCCGAGGCGGGAGAAAGTTTCGAGACAGCGTTTGAGCTCTTCGACGGCAGCGCGACGGAGCGATTCGAAAGGGTTTGCCACCGGCAGGTAGTAGGCGGTGTGGCCGACAATTTCGAGGCCGTGCTCAACTAGGACATCCTGGATGCGAGCGGGGTTGACGCGATGATAAGCAGCGACGGGCGGTTCGAGTGTCAGGTCGATGAAGTCGAGATCCATCTCAGCCATCCATTCGATCTCCGAGACAACGTCGCGGCCGGGATGGTTCATGGCTCCAATAAGCATAGTGGGTCCTTAGACTTCGAGCACCTTGTCCACCGGGAGGCGCGCGGCAAACCAGTTGCGGGAATCGAGCAGGCGAATGCGGCGAGACTCCTCGTCGTCCGAAACCGGTTTGGGAGGGGGCAGATGCAGTTGACGTCTCAAGCCCTCGGGCAATTGGGCGGCGCGTTTCGGGCAGAGCCAGCCGAACAGCGCGAGGAGGGAGGCAAGAACCGGCGTGTCATCGCCGAGGTGTTTAAGGACGCGGGACCAATCGAGTTGAGGGCCGGCGGCGTAAAGCAGGTTCAACAGGTCAGGCCAGTCGGAGTGGTCGCGTTGCAGGACATACATTTTGCACCAGAGAAGTTCTTCGGGTGCGATGACGTGCAGTTTTTCTTCACGCACCGTTAATTCGGTAGCGTGCTTGAACCATGACTCGGCGGCTTCGGCTCGGCGATTGGCCATGGCCCAGATCAGATCGACGATGGTGCCGTCGCGAAAGGCGCGATAGATCCAGCCGCGGTCGTAGGCGAGTTGGTCGTAGTAGTCGGAGAAGCCGGCGCGGGTGAGGGCATCAACAAAATGTTGGCGCTGGTGGGGCAGGACATAGAAGTCGATGTCCTTGGTGTTGCGCCAACGGCCCGTGTAGGCAGCGAGCGCGAAGCCGCCGCCGAGCATGAAGGGCAGGCCGGTGTCGCGCGCAACCGCGATGGCATCCCGGTAGACCTGCCACTGGTCGTCCGGGATGAGATCCATCCATGGCTGCGCGCCGTGATCCTGCGGCAGTTCGGTCGTCCGCGGGTCCACCTCCGCCACGTCTGAATTAAAAATGCTCACGTTAAAAGTTAACCGTTGATGATTTCTCCGCCATTGGGGTGAAGAACCTGCCCGGTGATCCCCAGGCACAGTCCAACGACCAATGGTCACGAATTAACACCAATTTAAGAAGAGCGCTTTTCACAAGTAGCGATCAATGCTCGGCGCAAGCGGCGCGCTGGGACAGCGCGTCCTACCTTAGACGCGGTCGTGGATGCCGGTGACGCCGGCTTTGCTGGCGCAATGGGCGCAGCAATAAAAGGCGCCTTCCGCTTCGATGCCGTGACCTATGATTTTACAATCGCAGTGTTCGCATTTCGGAGCGAGCGCGTGGATGGCACACTCGAAGCAGTCGAAATAATGGGTCTCGCCCTGGACGGTGATTTCCAAGGGTTTGTCGTAATCGTTTCCGCAAACTTCACATTCATGCATACCGATTCCTCCTCTATTCAGTGTTATCGCTGTCGCGGCGGCGTCCTTCGCGGGCGCCTTCGACCATGCGATCATGTTCGGCGTCCATGACACCTTCCTCGACGAGTTTTTCGGTGTCAGTCTGTTCATCATGCGCAGGGAACGTGGGGGCGGCACGACCGCGTGTGCCGCGGACGGTTTCGCGCAATTCCGCGTGGGAGCGATCGCGAGGAGCTTCAGGATCATTGACCATTTCGCCGCCGCCTGTGAGTTCGCGTTTTGCGCGATCGAAGTCACTTTGGAGGACGTGCCTTTCGGAGCGGCCATTGATGAGGGCGATCTCTCGAGCGCGCTTCAGAACCATTTCGCGAGTTAAAGTGCCCATGCCGCGCGAATGCTCGGTGAGCCTGCCTTCCTCAATTTGATCCCTTCTCATAGGTCAACGTAGTGGGGGACAGGGCTGGCACAATAGGGCGAAAGCCCTAAGTGACGGCGTGGCAAGGGATAAGGACACTGGGCAATGACCAAATCTTGCGCTGTTCTAAATACTTTGTTTTCCGGGTGGCAGCTGTTGTAAATTGAAGACGTAAACGAAAGTGGCATGAAGAGTCCACGGATCATTATATTGGCGCTACTGGCGTTGAGCATGGCGTTACTGGCCGCAGTGATTTACCTGGCCTACCTGCTGAAGATCAGCCCCGAGGGGATAAGCTACGTGACGAGGCCGGTGCAGGTAACAAATACGGTGCGGCAAATCGCGGTGCGGAAGGTGAACGCGACGAACCTGCTCGCGGCGCTGGTGAACCGTCCCGCGAACTGGGGTGCGCTGGAATCCACCAATTACGTCGTATACATCAATAATTTGCGGGCGTTCGGGACGCCGGAAGAAACGATTCGGGACATCATCCTGACGGATATCGCGAAGACGTATTCGCGGCGAAAGGCCGAGGTGCGCGCGCAGGGGGGGAGTTATCACTGGTGGCAAACGAGCGAAACCGGGGAGGTGGACGAGGAGGCGGACCCGGCGGTGAAAGGGCGCCTGGATGAGATCGACGCGGAGCAGCATGCGCTCGTGCAGGAGTTGTTGGGGGTCGATTTCGATACGGAGTTGGCGCGGTACTGGGGCGGGGATGATTATGAGAGCCGGTTGTATGGGTTTCTCACGGAGGATAAACGGGACCGGGTCTCCGAGTTGCAGGAGCGGTTCGATGAATTGGAGCGGCAGATTTATGACGGGTCGAAGGGGTTTCTGTTGGACAAGGACGAGGAGACGTTACGCCAACTGCAAAAACAACGGGAAGAGGAGTTGGCGCAGGTGCTGACGCCGGAGGAGTTGGAGGAGTTTCACCTGCGGAATTCGCCGACGGCCGCCAACCTGCGGGCCCAGTTGCACGGGTTCAATCCGAGCCAGGAGGAATTTCGGCGGTTGTTTCGGCTGCAGAAAACGTTTGATGACCGCTTCAACAGCGGGTTCAACCTGACGGACCCGGCGCAGGCTGAAGTGCAGGCCGCGGCGCAGGACCAGGCGCAGCAGGCGCTCAACGAAGAGATGCGCCGCACGCTTGGCTCGCAGCGGTATGCCGAATATGAACGGGCGCAGGATCCCGATTACCGGCCACTGTGGCAATTGCAGGAGCGATTTCAGACGTCGCCGACGCTTCCCAATCGGGTGTACGATATGAAGACCGAGGCTGAGCGGCAAAAGTTGCGGGTGGAATCGGACCCGAACCTGACACCGATACAACGCGGGCAGGCGCTGGCGGCGATCGCGCAGGAGACCGAGCGCTCGGTGGCGCAGCTCATGGGCGGGCAGAATAGCGAACTGTGGCAAGCTTACCAGAGAACCGGCAGCCAGTGGATTCGCGGGTTGAGCGATTCGGATTTTGTGGTGCAGAGTGATTTTGAGCCGCAGCCCCCAATTGTGGCGCCCGCGCCGGTGCCGCGGCTCTTTCCTTTCATTCCGCAGCAGCCGCCGTTGCCGCCGCCGCAGTGATTTCGAAGGCAACGGAGGACGGGCGCACTCCCAGGACGTTCCCCGACTGCGGAAGGGTGCTTAATGCTTAGCGGGTTCGGGGCGGATGGCGGGTTCGAGGAGTTGGCGTTGCCATTTCATGAGTTCGCCGCTGTGGGCGTTCCAGTCTTTGGCGAGGAGGACGAGCATCGCGCGGCTGGCGATGAGGGTGGCGTCGATGCCCAACTCGGCGCCGGCGCGGTCGCGTCGCCTTTCAAGGTCGTGCATGCGGCGCTTCTCGCTTTCGCTCTGGCGGTAGGGTGAACTGCGGAGGATCGCAGGGAGTTTTTTTGCGGCGAGCCCTTTGGTGAGCGCTTTGATGACGCCTTCGCGGCGGCGCGGCGTAAGGTGCTTGGGCAGGTGTTTGTCTTCAACGCCGCTGTTCGAGTTGGCGTTTTGGGCGAGGTGGACCATCGTATCCGGCGGAAGGATGAAGAAGGGAGGGCGGTTGGATTTGACGGCTTCGTGCTCGCGCCAATGCCAGAGTTCGCGCAAAACGGCGAGCGCAGGCGGTTGGAGGTGATGGCTGCCCTTGACGCGCCAGACGGCTTCGGGATCCGGCGAGCGCAGTTGGGCGCAATCTTTGATCAAGGTCTCACACATTTCGCGGTGCCATTCGAGGCGGCCTTTCTGGACGAGTTGGAGGCGCAGGATGTCGGCCAACTGTTTGAGGTAGCGCGCGTCATTGCGGGCGTATTCGGCCATGCGTTCGGTGAGCGGACGACGCGCCCAGTTGGCTTTCTGCGGGCCTTTTTCGAGTCGCACGTTGAGGAAGCGCCAGACGAGGTTATTGAGGCCGAACTCGCGAATGCCGAGCAACCGGCTCGCGAGCATGGTGTCGAAGATGGCGGTGGGAACGAAGTTCAGACCCTTGCGCAAGAGGCGGAGGTCGTAGTCGGCGCCGTGCATGATCAGTTCGTGCTGTCTCAGTTCCTCGAGCACGGGTTCGAGGTCCATGCGCGCAAGCGGGTCGACGAGGGCATCCTCGCCTTCGATGGTAATCTGAATAAGGCAAAGCTTTTCCGGGTAGGCGTGCAAACTGTCGGCTTCGGTGTCGAGGGCCACCCATTTTGCTTGCCTTAAGCCCGGGAGAAACCCTGCAAGCTTCTCGTCCGTATCGATCACGTCGCAATATAAAACAAAAGTCCGAACTGAAAAGAAAGTTGGTTATTGAAATGACCTGACGGGGGGATTAGCACAACGAAACCCTGGACAATCGAGGGTGGCCGCGTCAGGCGGCGAGGTCTTCGGCGGCGCCGAAGCCTTCGAGTTGTTTGATGCGGCCAGGGTGGCGGAGCTTTTTGAGGGCCTTGGCTTCGATTTGGCGGACGCGCTCGCGGGTGACGTTGAGTTTGCGGCCCACCTCCTCGAGGGTGCGCTCGTAACCGTCTTTGAGACCGAAGCGGAGTTCAAGGACGGTGCGTTCGCGCTCGCTGAGTTCAGACAGGACTTCGACCAGTCGTTCCTGCAGGAAGTGGTAGTTGGCCTGTTGGAATGGGTTTTCGACGACGGTGTCCTCGATGAAATCACCGACGCTGGCTTCGCCGTTTTCGCCCGCCGGGGCTTCCAGCGAGACGGTCTGTTGCGAGGCGCGCAACGCGATGCGCAACCGTTCCATCGGAATGTTGAGTTCTTCAGCGAGTTCCTCGTCGGTCGGCTCGCGCTCCAGTTCCTGAGAGAGCTGGCGCTTTGCTTTCATTACCTTGTGGACCGTCTCGATCATGTGGACCGGGAGGCGAATGGTGCGGCTGTGTTCAGAGACGGCGCGCCCGATCATCTGGCGAATCCACCAACTCGCGTAAGTGGAGAACTTGAACCCCTTGCGATACTCAAAGCGCTCGACGGCTTTCATGAGGCCGATGTTGCCTTCCTGAATGAGATCGAGAAACGGCACGCCGCGATGGACGTATCGCTTGGCGATGGAGATGACGAGGCGCAGATTCGCCTCGACCATTTCGGCTTTGGCTTTGTTCAGCGCGGCGAGATCCCGGTCCATCTCTTCGCAGGCGGGGAGATATTGATCGGCGGGCATGCGCACCAGGCGTTCGAGCGCGGCGATGCGTTCGCGGTGTTCGTGTTTGTGGGGCATGAGGCGTCGAAACTCGTTCTCGATGTTCGACGCAATCGAGCTCATGTCCTCGAGAATCCTTGGTTGGTAGAAAAATTTTTGCAGCAACTCGTGAAGTTTGTCGCGACGAGGCGAGTGGGCCGGTTGCTTGCGCGCCCCCCGCCGCCCGCCCTTCGCGTATGCCTTATCGAGGGCCGTGTCGAGCTGGCGCACATGGGGCATGATGCGGCGCAGGGCCTTGAGATGGCGCTCGCGATTGTCGACCTGACTCTCGTTGATCAGGCGATCGAAGCGTTCCTTCGGAGGGACGGACAAAAGTTTTTCGGCGAGGGCAAGATGCTCTTTGGCGGTGAAACCGAATTGATAAATGAGATCGCGAAACCGCTCCTCGGCCTCCTCAATGCGCATGGCAATGGCCACTTCCTGCTCGGCGGTGAGCAAAGGCGAGCGGGCCATCTCGCGAAGGTAAACATTGACGAGATCGTCGAGTCCATCGGCCGGATCGCTTTCCACGGGAGCCGGCGGAGCTTTCTTCGGGATGGCATCGCGGACAACTTCGATACGGAATTCGCGCAATTGCTGGCAGACGGCCTCGAGCTCACCGTTGGCTTTTTCGGGACAGACCTCCCGAATGTCGGCGTAGGTGAGAAAGCCCTGGTCGCGGCGAATGGCAAGGAGCGCCTCGATATGGGGGGGGCGAGCGGGAGAAGCCCGGTGACGGGCCCCGCGAGGGTGAGCCCGGCCATGCTTTTCCGCGCTCCGAGTGCTATGAGCCAGCGGCTTCTTGATAAAAGTATTGTCGGAACGCCGGGGTATTTACTTGAATACGGAGATGAAGGGCCGACAGGCGAAAATTGCCCGAAAAACCAAAGAAACGCAGATCGCGTTGCGGTTGAATATCGATGGCCAGGGAAAGGCGTCGATTTCCACTGGGATCGCGTTTTTCGACCACATGCTGACACTGTTTGCGAAGCATGCCGTGGTCGATTTGGACCTGAAGTGCAAAGGGGATTTGGAGGTGGATGCTCACCACACGGTGGAGGATTGCGGCATCGCGCTGGGCCAGGCGTTTGCGGCGGCCCTGGGGGACAAAAAGGGCATCCGCCGCTACGGCTTTGCATTTGATCCAAAGAATCCCTCAAGCGGAGAGGCGTACGTGCCGATGGACGAATGTTTAGCCCGCTGCGTCGTGGATTTCAGCGGGCGCCCCATGCTGGTATGGCGCGGATTGGATGGGATGGCGTTCAAGCCAATCAAAGGCGACATGGCAATGGAGTTTCGGTTTGGGCTGGCGCGCGAGTTTTTCCAGGGATTCACGAATGAAGCGCGGTGTAACTTGCACATGGAATTGCTCTACGGAGAAGAGCCACACCACGTGTCAGAAGTGCTCTTTAAGGCGTTTGCAAAGGCGGTGGACGCCGCGTGCCAACGTGACCCACGGATAGCCGGAAAGCTGCCGAGCACGAAAGGGACATTGTAAAGTTCGGCTGAATACCCGAGTTTGACCCCCCGTCGAAATTCATGGCGACGCAGCACGATAACTCCTCGGTCAGCGACGAAAAGCTGGTCAAGGCCGCCCAACGTGGCGACATGCCTGCTTTTGAAGAGCTGGTGGCGCGGCACCGGGACAAGATTTATGCCCGCGCTTTCAGCATGATGCGCAGTGAGGAGGATGCGGTTGATCTTTCTCAGGAAGCGTGGGTGAAGGGCTGGCAGAGGTTGAAGCAGTTCCAGGGTGACTCGAGTTTTGTCACGTGGATGACGCGAATCGTGATCAACCTCTGCCTGGACCAACTGCGCAAACAGAAGCGGCAACGCTCGGAATCGATCGAGTCGCTCGAAGAAGAATCGGGCGGAGTGGAACGGCAGATGCCGACCGTCGTGATCAACCCGACTGAAGGACTGGAGCGCCGGGAATTGCGGCAACGGATCGATAAGGCGATGGGGCAGCTTTCGTATGAGCATCGAACCGTATTGATTCTTCACGAGTTTGAGGAATTGGAATATAAAGAGATCGCGAAGCGGATGGAATGCTCGATAGGGACGGTGATGTCCCGGTTGTTTTACGCGCGGCGAAAAATGGCGAATTTGATGGCAAGTTATAAGAGAGAGGAAATGAGTTAAATGAATCAGGAGTTAGCATTGAAGTATCAGGCGTTCATCGATGGCGAATTGTCTGAAAGCGAGGCGCGCCGCCTGGCGCAGGTGCTCGAGAATGACGCCGACGCGCGGGCGCTCGTGGCCGAGTTGCGGAACAGCAAGGCGATGTTCACCGGCAACGAACCGGAAGTGAAGCTGCCGGAGAGCCGTGAGTTTTACTGGGGCAAGATCCAGCGTCAGATCGAATGCCTGGAACGCGAGCCGGCCGGCGATGCAACTGGGCGATGGCGGGCAATGCTGGCTGGGTGGCGCCGCTTTGTCGCGCCGCTGGCGGGCGTGGCAGTGATTACGTTTTTGGGAATGGTCGCCGTACGGTTCTACAACCCGGAGCCGGTGGATTACCTCGCGGAGATCGAGAATCTTTCCGAAGACAGCACCGCGTATTCGTTCCGCTCGGGTAATATGTTTGTCGTGTGGACCAGGGACACTGAAATGACGAGCGACGACAGCCAGGTTAACTTCATCGATTACAACGAAGCCGTCGCACAATGAACGTCAATCTCTGGAAGTGGACGCGGCTGTTCGTGGTGTCTTTACTCGCGGCTTCGTCCGCCGTGGCCGAAGAGCTGAAGATTGAAGCCAAGCTCATTTGGGGCGCGAATACGAACAAGTCGCCGAACCCTGACCACAAGCCTGTAGACGCGAAAACGGCCGAAATGTTGCGCAACGTGTTTGCCTGGCAGAATTATTTCGAAGTGAGCCGCACGACTGGGATCGTTCCGAACCGCGGGACGAACTCGTTTACGGTAAGCAAACATTGCACGGTTGAAATTGCGGAATTGGAAGGGCCGAAGGTTGGCGTGTTATTGATTGGCAAAGGCAAGCCGCAGAATCGCACGATTAAAGCGTTGAGCCGCGGGGAATCGTTTGTGTTGGGCGGCGATGTGAAAGATGGCAGCGCGTGGTTTGTCATCATCTCACAGTTGGACGAAAAGGCCGCCGTGGCGAACGGGAAGCCCGCGCCCCCGGCAGCGCCTTCCAACTCGAAGAAAAGCGAAGAACCGAAGGTGACGAATACGGCCTCGGCCAAAACGACCAACACGGCTTCGAAATAGTCGCTTCACGACTAAAAGAAACTGGGATAAATGGAGGTGGTATGAGAGTTCATGTCTTGATTCTGGCGGCGCTCGCATGCTGGTCCACCGCATGGGGCGCGGAAAGTAAAGCACTGAAGAAGGCGAGCCTGGCCGCGACGGAGCAATTGTTCGCCGATCCAAAGGTGCTGGAAATTTCGGTGGAGGTTCCGCAGGCGCAACTCGACGCGCTGAAGAAAGAGCCGCGCGTGTACGTGAAAGCCACGATCAAAGAGGGCACGAACGTTTACGCCAACACCGGGTTTCGGTTCCGAGGGACCAATGTCTCCACGAAGACAGAACGGCCATCGTTCACGCTCAAGTTCAACGAATTCATCACGGACCAGCGCTTTCAGGGCCAGCGCAAGCTGGGTTTCGACAGTTCAGAGCACGACCCGAGTTACCTGGGCGAGCCAATCGCCAATGAGTTATTCCGCTCCGCCGGGATACCCGCTCCACGCACGACGTTTGCGCGCATCAAACTCAACGGCAAGGATTCCGGTTTGTATGTCGTGTCGGAAGGGGTGAACAAAGATTTCCTGGACCGCCACTTCGACACATCGAAGGGCAATCTATACGAAGGGGATAGCACGGACATTACCGACAAACTCGATAAAGATTCCGGCGACAACGCCACGACACAACCGGATGTAAAAGCGTTGGTGGATGCGGCGAAGGAATCGAACGTCGGACAGCGATGGAAGAAGCTGCAGGCGGTGCTGGATGTGAATCGCTTTGTGACGTTTATGGCGGTGGAGACGCTGGTGGGGCATACGAATGGATATGCGCTGGCGAAGGGACGCTATCGCATTTACAACGATCCCGGGACGGGCTTAATGGTGTTTATGCCGCATGGCATCGAAGCGGTCTTCAGCAAACCGGAAGCGCCGGTCGTTCCAGAGATGAAAGGCTTGCTCGCCAAAGCAGTGCTTGAAACGCCGGAAGGAAAGAAACGCTATAACGAGGAACTGAAGAAGATCGTCGGGAAAACGTTTCGCCTCGACTTGATCCAGGCGCGCGCCAAAGAGTTATCCGCGAAGATAAAGCCCGCGTTGAAGGAGAAAGGCGGGGAACACGAGAAAGCGGCGACCGAGTTCATGAACCGGCTGACGGCGCGTCACAAGTCGGCTGAGGAACAGGTTAAATCGCTCTAAGCCTTGGGGTACACCTTTAATTGCGGTTTTTGCATTGCCGCAGGCGAAACGCCTGCGCGCCCGGAACAGGATAACGGTTTGACTTGGCCCTATCGCAAACGTAAATTCCTGTAGATGTTAGCTGTCGATACCAGTGCGGTCGCGGCTCTTGCTTTAAACGCGCCCCCTTCCAAGCGAAATGCATTGGCATGGAAGCAGATCAGCGCCCCGGTCGAGCCATTCCTGCAAGCGGTGAGTCGGAAATTGACCCAGCAAATCCAGGAGTTTGAACCTGATATTGCGTCCTACGCGGAGTACGCGCTGACAGCGCAGGGGAAGCAACTTCGTCCCGTCCTCGTCGCCCTCTCGGCCGGCGCCGCCGGCGAGCCCAATGATTCCCACGTTCTCGCGGCAGTCATCATCGAAATGGTCCACCTGGCGACGCTCGTGCATGACGACGTGATGGACGAAGCAAAGCTTCGGCGGGGGCGGCCGACTCTGGCGGCGAACTGGGGGAGCGAGATTTCCGTCCTTCTGGGCGACTGTTTGTTTGCGCACGCGCTGAAGCTGGCGGCGAGCTTTCCGACGACGGAAATTTGCCGCGCGGTCTCGGCGGCGACGAACACAGTGTGTTCGGGGGAGATTTTGCAAACGCAGCGACGTAAAAATTTTGAACTAACGCGCGAGGAGTATTTCAAAGTGGTGACCATGAAGACGGGTGAGCTGTTTGCCCTGTCTTGCGATTTAGGCGCTTACCTGAGTCGGGCAAACAGCCGAGATCGTGCGGCGCTGAAGCAGTTTGGGCTGGCGATTGGCACGGCTTACCAGGTCTATGATGATTGCCTGGATTTGTTCGGCAGCGAAGCGAAAGCCGGCAAATCGCTGGGCACCGACCTGGCCAAAGGCAAGCTGACGCTGCCGATGATCATCGCGATGGAGCGGGCGACCGTGGCGGAACGGGCGCAGTTCCAGGCGACGGTGCAGGACTGGCAGCCGGAGAATTTTGGGCGCGTGGTGCAATGGCTGAGCAAGCACCAGGCGCTTGGCGCGTCGCAGCAAACGGTGCACGAGTATCTCTCGGCTGCGCGCGAGGCGATAGTTTCGTTGCGTGAATCAGAAAGCCGCGCGGGTTTGTTCGGGTTGGCGGACTACCTTGCGCAACAGACCGATGCACTTGCGCATCACGAAATCGGAATATGACGGATGCCCTGAAAGCTCTTGCCGAGCCGGTGATTGTGCACGTTCCTGAGAAATCGCCGGAGCCGGCTCCTGCCGCCCCGTCCGAGGACATCGAACTGGTGCGGCGCGCGAAATTGGGCGATGGCCCGGCCTACGAGGGACTCGTGCGCAAATACCAGGAACGCATTTACGCGACCGTTTACCACATGACGGCGAATCATGAGGATGCGAATGATTTGGCGCAGGAGACGTTCATCAAGGCTTACACGGCGCTGAAGTCATTCAAGGGAGATTCCAGCTTTTACACATGGGTCTACCGCATTGCGGTGAACAAGACGATCAACTTCCTCAAGCAGCGCAAGAACAAGGCGCACATGAGCTTGAACGACATTGATTTCAATGCCGAAAACGACCCGGACATGGTGGCGCTGGTATCCGACCGGACCCC
>Ga0105340_1000776_pt1 | contig 14902 bp, 12 predicted proteins | sample EasRivMeERMLT700_FD_89676 | JGI IMG/M metagenome (GOLD analysis project Ga0105340, IMG submission 89676) | Soil microbial communities from meander-bound floodplain in the East River, Colorado, USA - East River MetaG ERMLT700 | ecosystem: Environmental > Terrestrial > Soil > Floodplain | place...
ACTCAGTGGATCCTGACATGTTGGAACAGGAAGTCGCCGGAATCAGAGCCTCTATGCAAGATCAAGAAGGATGGGACATCCCCCACAGATGTGAAGTAGAAGTTGGACCCAACTGGCACGATCTCAAGGAGTATACGAATGGCGTTTAAACCAATGCTCGCTCAGGATGCTGAATTCGACAGGATTCGGTATCCAGTAATGGCTAGCCCAAAGCTCGATGGGGTCAGGGCTACGTTCGACAGGGATGGAGTCCTGCGTTCTCGTTCGCTGAAGCTCTTCCCGAACAAGGCTCTCGACGCAGCGTTCACCTTCCCCCATCCGCTTGATGGAGAGCTGATCGTAGGTGATGCGTACAGTAAGACAGTATTCAGGGATACGATGAAGGTCGTCATGGCCTTCGACGCTTCCATATCTGACCTCCGATTTCATGTGTTTGATCTAGTCTCAAGTGCGGATTTTATGACCCGGTTCAAGAATACTTGCGAGCTGGCGGATTACAAACGAATCATCCCAGTCCCTCATACCCTGATCAGTAACGAGGCAGAGCTTCTCCGTCTTGAGGAGTCGATGCTATCTCTGGGGTATGAAGGACTTATGATTCGAGACCCCAAGGGAAGGTACAAATATGGACGAAGTACAGTTGCGGAGGGTGGCCTCCTCAAAGTCAAAAGGCGACTCCAGTCGGAGGCTCGCATCGTTGGATTTGAGGAACAAATGCACAACGGCAACGAGGCGAAAACCAACGCCCTCGGGCATAAGGAGCGTTCGTCACACGGCGAGAACAAAGTCCCGATGGGCGTTCTCGGAGCACTTAACTGCATTGGTCTTAAAGACCCATGGAAGGGCGTTGAGTTCAACGTCGGCACCGGTTTTAGTGCGGGGGATCGGATATGGTTCTGGGACAACCGAGCCACACTCCTTGGAAAAATGATCAGCTTCGAGTACCAGCCCATCGGGATCAAGGATAAGCCCAGGCATTCTGGCTTCCTCGGCCTGCGGATGGAAGAGGACATCTCTTGAGGCCCTGGTCGTACTCCCGGCTGGGCACCTACGAGGAGTGCCCGAAGCAGTATTGGTACCAGTACAAGGAGAACCTGCCCTCCCTTAAGCCAGAGTCTCCGGCTGCGAACCGAGGCACAGCTATCCACCTACAGGGTGAGAATTACCTGAAGGGTGAGATCAAGATATACCCGCCAGAGTTCCAGAAAGTCAGCGGTCATCTTATGATGCTCAAGGCTAAGGACGCAATCCCCGAGCTGAAGATGGCCGTTAACGAGCAGTGGGAGGCGGTCGATTGGAAGGCACCCGAGGCATACTTCAGGGGTATCATCGATGTTCACTACGAGACTGAAGAAGAGGATGGGGCGTCGATTGTCTACATCGAAGACTTCAAGACCGGAAAGGTCTATGACCATCATCCAAAGCAGATGGAGGTGTACGTATCCCTTGTTGCCTCCCATTACCCGAAGGCAAAGGCCTTCGTCACGAGGCTCGTCTACATCGACCAAGGTATTGTTACCACTCCCAAAACGTATGATGTAATCAGGCTCCGCCCCATCCGTCTAATGCTTGACGGGAGAATCAAGATGGCGGAGGAAGATGAGATCTTCCCCGTCAGACCTGGTAGTCACTGCCGCTTCTGCGGCTATAGTCAAAGGTTCGGTGGACCATGCCCAAACTAGAGAGCGCCATTGAGAGAGACGTTGGTCTCTACGCATTGGATCATAACTGCTTGGTCCTCAAGCTTAACGTGTGGGGGAGGGTCGGTTGGCCAGACCGACTCTTTCTGTACCCCGGGGCAAGGATATTGTTCATAGAGTTCAAGAGACCAGGAGAGAAGCCCAAGAAGATACAGGAGTACATTCACAGTAGGCTGAGGAAGTACGGGTTCTGGGTCGAGGTGGTGGAGGACATACCCACCGGCAAGCGACTCATCGACCAACTTATGGGAGAGTGGTATGTCAATAGAATGGGAACCAAGGCAGTACCAATACGAAGCGATCAAGTGGATGTTCGAGCACGCGAATTGCGGTCTGCTTCTGGACCCAGGGATGGGGAAGACCAGTAGTACACTGACCGCTATCGATCACTTCCGGAAGACAGGGAACATCTCCCGCGTCTTGATCATATGTCCTATCAGGCCGATGTACAAGGTCTGGCCAGACGAGATCAGAAAATGGAACCATACGAAGCATCTCTCCTACACGATCTTGCACGGAGACGACAAGGATGCGAAGCTCAACTCTATAAGCGACATATACCTCATAAATCCGGAGGGCTTGAAGTGGTTTATAGCGGCTGGGGGGATGCAAAAGTTATCGCCAGATATGTTAGTGGTCGACGAAAGCACAAAATTCAAAGATTACTCAACGGCGCGTTTCAAGCTATTGAAGCCACATTTATCGCGCTTCAAGCGGAGGGTGATCCTGACAGGAGAACCTGTACCGAATGGATACATGGACCTGTTCGGGCAGTCCTATATCGTGGACCAGGGGAATGCTCTTGGTCGATTTATCACCCACTACCGTTCGCAGTACTTCTTTCAGTCCGGATTTGGAGGGTACAGTTACACTCTAATGAAGGGCGCCGACAAGCGTATTGAGGATCAGCTCCGTGGGACGATGATGCGCCTCATGGCTAAGGATCACCTCGATATGCCAGAGTTGATATTCAACGATATATACATTGACCTAGACGAGAAGTCCAGAAAGATATACAAGGAGTTTGAAGATCATTTCCTGGCCGAAGTTGGAGATAGTGTCGTCCTTTCGACCAACGCCGCGGCTGTTGGTTCCAAGTGCCGTCAGGTCGCAAACGGGGGAGTGTACGACCAGAACAAGATCGCTCTACATATACACGATACCAAAACTGCGGCGATTGTCGATCTGGTCGAGCAGCTTCAAGGGTCGCCGGTATTCGTGGGGTATGAGTTTGTCCACGATCTGGATCGCCTCAGACGTGTCTTCCCCGACGCTCCTTGCCTTACAGGGATGTCCGGAACGAAGCTCAATGCTACGGTGGACGCCTTCAATCGCGGCGAGATACCAGTTCTCCTTAGCCATCCACTCTCAGGAGGACATGGACTTAACCTCCAAGAGAGTTGTCACCACGTATGCTTTTACGGCTTACCGTGGGACTATGATACGTACAACCAATTCATAGCCCGCGTGTGGAGACAAGGGCAGAAGTCGGACAGGGTATTTGTACACCGTATTCTAGCAGATAAGACGCTGGATAAGACAGTCTCCCGTGCTCTACTCTCCAAGGAGCGCACGGCTGACGCGTTTTCGCAGGCGATGAAGCTCGTGAGGGGCGAAGAGCCAGTCCGAGACGAAAGTCACGAAGCCGAAGCCCTCAGAATCATTATTGGAGACGAGGAATGATAGTTAAGCTGCACGGGACTAGTGGTAGTGGGAAGACCACGGTAGCACGTGGACTTATGGACTTAGGCTATGTCAAGGAGATCAAGAATGTAAAGGGCAAAACTGAGATGTACGAAGTAAGTGGAATCCCGGGGATCAAGAAACCGATCCTCATCCTTGGTAATTACGATGTTGTTTGCGGAGGTTTAGATGGTATCCCTGACGTTAACGATCATATTAGACTCCTCCACAGTGCCGCTAGCAAAGGTCACGTGTTCTATGAAGGACTCCTTGGGTCTGAATACTACGGTCGTATTGGAAAGGAGAGTGAACAGTACGCAGGCGATCATGTCTTTGCTTTCCTCGATACCCCAATTGAAACCTGTATCGAACGGGTCAAGCAGCGACGACTGGATCGTGGAAACACAAAACCACTTAATGAACGCAACACACGAGGGCGCGTTGACAAAATCACCCGCCTCAGGTACCGGCTCAAGCACGAATTCGGCCGCAAAAGTGTGACGATAGACCACAAGGACGCTATCACCCAGGTCCTTGACTTATACAGGAGTGCGGAATGAACAACGAGGTACTTGATACACTAGTTCACTGGATGGGTGAGCGAGAACGGGTGAGGGAGCTGAAGGAGCGGCGTGCTCCCAAGCCCTGGACCGCTGACCCTATCCTCCAGAGCTACAAGTTCTGTAACGTCCACAGGGAGGATGACTACGTTACCAGGTGGTTCGCCCTCAACTGGCGCGGGCCGAAGTACTGGGACGAGCCCAACTTCAGGGCGGCCATGATCCTCGGTCGCACGATTAACTGGCCCAATACGTTGGAGAAGTTGGGCTTCCCCCACGAGTTCAAGCCTGAGGAGCTGATCTACAAGCTCGACGTTCTCATGGAGTCTGGACAAAAGACGTGGACGGGGGCGTATATGATCACTGCGGGGCCGACGGGCGTGAAGAAGTCGGACTGGGTCATTGGTAACGCAGCCTCCTACTTCAAAGCCCCACCGAAGCTTGACCCCAAGTCGATACAGAAGAGCTGGGAGTTAATCATGATGGCCCAGTACCCATGTGTCGGCCCCTTCATAGCGGGGCAGGTGATCGCCGACCTCAAGCAGACACCGCTGCTAAGCGGTGCAGATGACTGGTGGGATTGGGCGGCGGTCGGGCCTGGCAGTATGCGCGGGCTCAATCGAATCTTTGATCGTCCATTGAGTACCGCAATACCGCAGGGCGTTGCAGTACGTGAGATGCTGGCGGTACGTGAGAAGGCGGTTATGATTAAGCTCTGTCTTCAGGACGTACAGAATTGTCTTTGCGAGCTAGACAAATACATGCGCGTGAAGTTAGGACAAGGCAAGCCGCGCAGCGGTTACAACGGGAGAGCTTGATGATACAGAACGTCGGCCCTATGGTCTTTATCTACACAGACATAAATCAAGCCTATGAACAAATGCAGATGGTCAAAGGTGAGTTTACGGATTGGGAAGAAACACGTAACGGCAGGGCTATGGCTTTTCAGTATCCTGTTCTACTCCACTCTCCCACTCCGCAGCGACGAGTCCTGTTCTGTCCCATTAGAAACGCCAATCCGTTCTTCCATTATATGGAAGCCATTTGGATGCTATCAGGTTCAGAAAACGTCGACTTCCCCAGCTACTTCGCCAAGAATATCAAGGACTACAGCGACGACGGGGTCACTCTCCACGGTGCGTACGGGTATAGATGGAAGCACCATTTTGAGGTCGACCAGATTGAGTCAGTGATCTATGAGCTGGCGACCAACCCAACGTCCCGCCGTATGGTAGTAGCGATGTGGGACCCACAGGTAGACCTTGAGAAGGAGTCCAAAGACATACCCTGTAACACACATCTGTACTTCCGTGTGGTACAGGGGGCGCTGTCTATGACCGTCCTGAATCGTAGCAACGATATGGTCTGGGGTATGCTCGGTGCTAACTATGTACACTTCTCGATCCTTCAAGAGTACATGGCTGAAGCGGCGCACCTGGAAATAGGGGCAATGTATCAGTTCACGAACAACTTACACGTATACCAAGGATGGGAGGACAAGTTCGGCCCCATGTCCGACTGGTATAGGGCCAACCCCGTTATACGCAGGTGGCTATTCGGCCCAGAAAATCTAAACCTTGAGGAAGCGGCTCACTTCGTAGAGCACTGGAGTGAGTACGAGGATCATATTGCCCCCAAGTGCAGGATACTACGGGACAATGCGTTTCCGATGTTGATGGCATGGGATAACCACAAGGACGGCAACTACGACTTGGCGCTACACTATGCGGCCAAGATTTGGGACGATGACTGGAGACACGCATGCGAGAACTGGCTAAAAAGGCAAATGATACGCAAGTCGGGGGTGACCACTACAAAGTTGGTGGGGAAGAACACTGGGACAGAGTAGCACGTCTCTCTCAGGACTACTTCCAGGGTCAGATCACCAAGTACGTCGAGCGCTGGAAGTACAAGGGTGGAGTCGAGGACTTGAAGAAGGCCCGACACTTCCTCGACAAGTACATCGAGGTAGCCCAGGCAGGCATGGTAGCAGCGGGGCGCGTGCAACCGAGCAAGGAGTTCAACTCGGCGGCTGAAGATGCCGCGCTGTACGGGCCGCGCAGTGGACAGGGAATGCCCGATGTCAAGCGGTCAGGTTTTCAGAATTTCACTTATGAGGGAGGTACAGCAGAGTGGGACCTGTATACATGTAAGACGTGTAGACAAGAAGTACGAGTACCTGCTAACGGAGACCCAGGCACGCATTCGTGCCCGCGGGCTGATATAACCGGAGGAGTAGCAGGTTAATACAGCCTGTATGAAACGCTATAAAAATGAAGGTATGCACTTCTCGCAAGAGGAGTATAGGCAGCGAGCTGAAAGGCTCGCTGCTATCAGGAGAGAAGCAGCACTTGGGCGTAATATATCAAGGAGCCACAAACTACATGGATTTACTTCGTCATACCAACCAAAGACTCATACAAAGAGGGTAAAATAAGCCTGTACAGCTCGGGTTCGGCGCTAGCCTCCTACCCCTTACGACCCTAGTGTACAGACCCCTACAGCCTGTTTAGACGCCCTAGAATCGTGTTTAAAGCCCGCCGCCCGAAGGGTCGGCGGGCTTCTTGTTCAAACTTCGCATACTTGTAGCGGTATAGTGATCAAAGTACCACTCAAGTCCTTATCTTGATAGCACACCCCCATTGTCGCACCGTTAAGGTTGAAGCCTGCACCAGGCACCGTACCTGAGCCTGGTACATTAGTTATCACGAACCCTGTACTACCACTAAGCAGGTCAGCCTTCGTGATTGCACCGGCTCCGGACAATGGTGGGGAGTATGTGGCCACGGCAAACTGTGAGAACACTCCGTTACCCCAACCGACGTATGGCACCAAGTTATAGGCCGCAGTTGTAGCCCCATTCTTAGCAAATGAGATGCGGATAGCGTCAACTGCTAGTGTTCCCCCAAGGGGCAGGCCGCGTCCCCATATCTGGAACCGGAGCTTGGTGATGAGAGCATCGTCCTTAAGCACTGTAGCCCAACTACCAGGGGGAGGGGCGAACAGGAGACCCTGTGATCTGTTACCAACCGGAGGCTGTTGTACGTTAGTGCTGTAGATCGTCGTGCTAGCTGGGTTGCCGATAGCCTGTGTAGGGTTGAGCCAAGCAGAGATGGGAGACCCATTCTGATTAAAGGTCGTAGACGATGCGGACTGCGGATTCTCCTGTGCAGTACATACCTCAGGCAAGTATGGTACACCGTTTTGTAGCGGAAACTGAGCCAGTATGTCATGCAGTCCAGCTGAAGGGTCAAGTGCGACTAGTCCAGGTGTAGTTGCTGTTACAGTATACGCACCTTCAGTAGCTGTGGCTACGGGAATAGCAGATACAGCGTTACCATTAACATCAGTAAGCACAGTCTGAGTAAGGTTACCAAGAAACCTACAAGACGCGGCCGACCCTGGAGCATTGAAGGTAATTGAAACATTCTGAACGCCGTTCCCAAGACCGTTTGTTGCACGCGCAGTTAGCGGCAGTGTAAATGATGAGCTCGGTGGGGCCATCTGACTAGTGCCACCGACCGCTAGTACATCAGTAACAACGGCTGCATCGACGTTATTCAGCCCATCTATACTAGCACCTGAGGTACCAGTACAAGTGATAGCTATAGCCCAGTTAGCCCGTGCTGTACCACTAGCTATCACCTTACCGAAGTTTGCTATGCCCGTACCGGCTGTAGAGTTCAGAGTCCTTACTGTACCGCCCCCAGTCTGCCACGTACCGTAGGTGGACGCTGGTATAGTAGCAGTAACTGAGGCGACGATTGGTGACCCGTACTGATCAATGACTTTGACCTGTACATCGTTCGGAAATGTACCACTGAGGGCTACGGACTGACCATTGCCCGACTGTATTTGTATAGTAGTCGGTGTTGGGGGCGCGTTGTTTGCAAGATTGGTAAAGCTGAAATTCTGAGTTACAGGATAGCCCGTGCAGGTAGCGACTGCAGTCCATGTGCCTGCTATAGCATTGGCTGTGAGTACGGGGGCAGTGGCTACGCCGGATGAGTTCGTGAATGACTGAGCTGGGGTCCCACCTGCGTACGTTCCGCGTGCCCCAGAGGCCGGCACTGACCAGGCTATGTCCACGTTGTTCATGGACGTACCGTTCTGATCCTTAACCCAGACCTTCTGTTGCACAGAGAATGCCGTACCAATTACCGCTTGTTGGCTATTACCTTGTATAATTGAGATAGTCGTGGGGACTAGGACGACTGGGGGCGGTGTATTAGTAGCTGTAAAGAGGGTGAAGACCAGTGGCGATGTACCAGTTACGTCAGCTACAGGTTGGAACGACCCAGCTATACCATTGGCGAAGAAGAACGGTGACACCGCCCCGCCGGATGCGTTCGTGATCGCGGTAGCAGTGAGCGGCCCGCCCAAGCTGTTGAACCCGGCGGACGCGCCGCTGCCCGGCATCGTGAACGTGACGGACTTGCCCGCCATCGGGTTGCCGCCCTGATCTCGGACGACTGCATAGAGCTGCAACCCATACTGAGTACTAATCTGAGCCGATTGGTTATTGCCCGCGCCTACGCTGATCGATGTGGGTACTGGGGTAGGATCATCGTAGTAGATATCCATGTACCCGTTCCAGGCCTGCACTGTTATGTCAGCAGAAATGGAGGGGAAGTTGAGATGGAGGCCAAAGTAGATGCCAGTACTAAAGTACGCAGGTGTAGCTAGGGCACCAAGGCCCCACAGATCATTACTCGCACCGAAGCCGCCAATTCCTATGTTAGCAAGTATGGAGCCTGTCTTACTCGCAACTGGCGAACCGTTCTTGAAGATGCTACAGTCGTATGTACCGCCAGATTGTGAGCCGCCAGATTGTAGGGCTTGAAACCAAACAACTATACCCTTGATTATGGAGCCTGTAGGGATAGCCACACCGCCCCTAGACCCATCGCCGTAGCTGCGGATCCAGTTCATGTTGGCGGAGTTGGGATCACGTATACTATACGCACCCGCCCCGGCAGCTGAAGCTCCAGCCCCCTGTATATTCAACCAAGCATGATTGCCCCCGCCGTTCTCATTGGAGGATTGGTACGACGGGAAACTGAGTCGGGCTACAGGCATTAGTACACCGAGTAGTTAGCGAACCATGCGCCAAGATAGGCGGCCCATTGCATTGTAACTAGGCAACACTTGTTAGAGCCAGCATCTATAACTGGTGGTGTACCCGTAGGCAGCGGCCACTTGGTATTAGCCGGCCACGTAACTGTCCTACCTGTGGTGGACGACAGGAGTATGCGGATAATGTTACCAGCTGCTGGATTAGTAACCGTGAATGTTATATTACCCGTCATTGCAATCATAACAGACTGCGTTGTATTGTTGTCGATGTTAACCGTACCTGTAGAACCTGGACTGGTGGTTACAAGGTGGAGTGTATTTGCATTGACTATAGTAAACGACCCCACCGGAGCACCTATATTACCAGAGAACGCCGTACCTGCTGCGTTCGCTGGCGTGTAGTTCAGGGCGGTAGTTACGTCAAGGGACGTGAGAAGTACAGCTCCTTGACGGGTATTAAATGAGGACACACCAGCTGTACCACCAGTGATCTGATCCAAAACCCACTGTCTATTGGCCGCCTCCATCGGAACTTGTGGCACTTGAGACAGAATCAATGCACCACTCATAGTCCCGCCCGCTTTGGGGAGGTACACGCCATTGAGCTGGACTATGTCGATGGTATTGGTGACGAGAATCCAGTTGCCGGCGAGGAACGCCAGGGCATACGGGCGGTTGGCCTTAATTTGACCCGCTGTCAGCTGTGATAGGTCGGAATTGAGGATGGGTACGGGCGTACCACCATTGAGGGCAAGGGTTGATGGTCCCCCGTTGTTAACTGAAGGCACGAATATGATCGGCATGAGGGTGGGTATGGCTGTACCCGCCCCTATACCAAATGAGATGAGCCCTGTATAACTGACTGTATTAGGACACGCTACGTTGTTAACGATGTTGAACACGAAGCTCTGTACTTGATCAGCCCGTGCGTATTGAGTCGGTGAGATTGCAGGGCCCACACCCGTGAACGTAAAGTTGTTCATGGGTACGTTTGCGCTGACCAGGGTCGAGCCGTCTGCAGCAATCGAGTTCGTGAGCTCTGTTGCAACGTCCCCTAGTGTTTCATTGGCCCACTTAGCCTCAATGACCTCGCCCTGAATGGCGGGGTTCTTGTATGGTGGGAGGGAGTATATCCCATTAGCGTTCCGTGGCATTGTTGTCCTTTACTGAGTTCCATGCGTCAATACCAGATAGAGCGGCGCCCCTGCGTAGGGCGTTCACCATGTTCTTCCCCGTCTGTGTCTTAGCTATCTGGGGCATGAATCTATTTATCATATCCAGCCCATACCCTGAAGTATGCCCGGCTATGACGGAGGGTATAGCAGCGAGATTGGCCTTGCTAAACCCTGGATTCCTGTTCTGAAGGTCCAGAGCTTTGATTGCATTCCTAGCCTCAGGTATAGCCGTGCCCTTGAACTTAAGGTCAGACTCGGAGATGGAGCTAGGCTTCAGTGTACCAGCTAGGTTCCCAGCACTCTCGCCCTTTGAGGCATTGAAGATACGCTCGATGTCATCAAGGTTAGCAAGCTGAAGGTTCAGCTCCTTGTAGGCAGCGGCCTGCTTGGGGGAGAAGGTCATCGTTATGGCCTTCTCCAGCACATCCTGTACTTGACGCACTACTACGGGATCATGGCTACTCTGTCCAAGCTCCGCTACCGCACGGTGTAGGTCCATGGGGTCGAACAACCTGGGCTTAGTACTGCTAAGCGACTGGTAGATACGGGTGAGGGCTGGAGTAGTGGACCCCTGTGTACCACCCTGCGCCCCGATAAGCAGCTCATTAGCTGCCATAGTCTGCGCCGTAGCTGGGCTGTTTCCGCCTAGTACAGTGTCGAAGGCTTGCCTCATCTCATTCTGTTTATCTGTACCAAGCCTAACCTGCGTCCTTGGTATAGAGTTCTCAATCTCAGTAGTCAGCCTAAGTTTTGCCTCATCAATCGTATCCTGCTTTATCGGCCCCTTGATACCAGCCTTAGCTGCCAGCCCTTCAGAGAGCTGAGTCACCTGACGAGCCGTAGCCGCATCGTTGATGCCGAGGGAGCGCAATAGGAAGGCCTGTATAGTCCCAGGCTCTACCTGTGCGGGCGTAGCCTTGAGTCCAGGGAAGTCCTTCGTGGCCTTCTCCAGCCCAGGGACGGACGATCCAGCTGAGGGAGTCACCGCCTTCATAAGTGACCCGAAGAAGGCAGATACCAACATCCCCTTCCCACTTCCCTCCAGTTGATCTACAAGGCTAGTGTATGGCTTGAGGAATTCAGTGGCCCCACCAGCAGCTGCAAGCTGAAGTATAGTACGGGCACCCAAACTCGCGTAGGTCATCGGATTCATGAAGGCGTCGGTCGTGCTACGTGCCTGGAACGCGCCGGGGTCAGCTGCCGCCCTAGCATTCCCCTCCTCACTTTTAGCAACCGCCTCCTCACGAGTCATACCCCACGGAGACATGCTCTCCAGAGTATTACTCAGGTTAGCCGCTGTATCGTTAGCTGCCTGTGCCCCATGTTCGGCCATTGCACCAGGGAATTCCTTGACCTTATTCCACATGTCCTCCGCAAAGCCCAACGGTCCACCACCTGGGTCTAGGGCCAGGTTGATATCTGTATCATCTGCCTTAGGTGGGAAGGGCTTGCCTGGCGGGGGAGCACTATTCCGCGCCGCCATCGCCGCCATCCTTGCGTCGTTCCCGTCCTGATAGTCGGGAGCAGAAGCCTGTACTGCACCCGGCAGCGCTCCACCTGGAGGGCTACCGGGTGGGGTAGGGTTTGGTGGGGGTGCTCCAGGTGGTGGCGGTTTCTCCCCAGTCATAGCATACCTGCGCTTCTCCTGAGGAGTCATCCTATTGTACTCAGCGTTCTCCTGCTTGACCCGAGCCTTATCCCATTGATCGTATGCCGCTTCCGCATCGACTAGCCGGTAGTTCTGTCCCACCATCTCAGCGATCTTTGCCTGCTTCTGCACCTGCCGGTCGGCCATCTCAGATAGACGACGGGTCAGATATGCGCGAGAGTTGGGGTCATTGGCCAGAGCTGGTAGACCCTCAGTGAGGAACCGCACGTCCGCATCGGACGGGTTGGTACCAAGGAGTTTCGCCTTGTTCTGTACCACGTCCGCAAGGAACATCTGGAACTCTTTGGTATTCTGATACCGCTCGTCAGTATGTGGGTTCGCATCCCCTGCTAGGGATTTGGCCCCACCCCATACCTCGTCCCACATCATCTGGCCCTTGCCCGTTGTACCGTAGTACGTGGGCTTGCTAGAGTTCTGAGCCATGTAACGAAACTTCTCAGCAAATTCTCCAATCTTGCTGTCCTCAAATTTCTTCCGAGCAGCGGCTTTCTCAGCCTCTATCTGAGTCACGTGCATCTTCATACCACCTGGGTCTTTAATCCCAGGAGCATTCTGAGGGGGCCGTAGCTGCATCTGTGGATTGAGGTATGCCTCAGGTGGGGGAAGCTGTGGCTGTCCCACGGGCTGACCCTGCGGTGCGGCCTCTGGATGGAGGGGAGCTGCCTGCGGCTCGGGTGGGGGAGCCTGCTGACCTTCAGACTGGGCCTCGGCCATCATCCGCTGCATCTCCTGCGGATAGGCGGCCCCAACTGCTCCGGACAAGGCGCTAGGCTGCTGAGGCGGTACACCTGGGGGAGTACCTGGCTGACCTTGATCCGCGTGGGCCTTCACGGCAAGCTGATCCGCCGGGAGACCCATTTTCTTGATCGTGTACTGTATCTCCTTCTGTAGGGCTGCGACATTCCGCTGTGCTTGTGGGTCGCCCTGTTGTGCCCGAGGCAGCTCTTGCTTCAGCTCGTCTCCAAGTACCTGAAGTCTGTACGCATCTCGCTGCTTCTGTACACCTGGGTCTACCTTCATACCACCAGGGCCAGCGGTAAACTGATCGCCTACCGGTGGTGGTGCTACCCTACCCGCCGCGCCGGTCGCGCTAGGCAAGACGCTAGGGCCGCTAGGAGCCTGTTTAGGACCTGCTACGTTCGGGCTAGGGGTAGGGGACGTTCCCGACCTAACAGCCGCTACAGAGCTGTTTAGAGCCGTCCCGCCCTTCTGAGCTTCAATGTATTCCTGCAGCTTGCCGGTACGAGTCAGCTCAAGCCACTTCTGCCTCGGCATCTGAATCGTTTTCTCCCCATCGCCGGTAGCAACGTCCATAACCTCGTCACGGTACTTAGCCTCAGTAGATTTCTGAGTATCGTATGCCTCCTCAGCGTTGGGGAGAGTTACACTCTGTCCTCTGTACGTAGCCTGCGTATCCTTGGGGTCGTGCCTCTTCAGTGCCTCTAGGTTCACCTTGCCCCGAGCAGCCTCAGCAGGGTTCCTACTGTTGGCTTGCCTCAGGGCCTTGTTATATGCCTGTACATACCCAGCCTGTAGGTCGTTACCACCCATTGACCCACCACCTATCTCATACTGAGCCTTGTCTCGATCATCGGCCTCGGCGTCCATACGGGCGTACATCTTTTCCTCCGCCATCTTGGACAGTACCTTGGCACCCTCGGCCCTGGTCGAGGGATTACGCATGAGTTTCTTTACATCATCTGGGTAGTCAGATATGTCCGACTCCAGCTGTTGCTGCGCGCGATTGGCCAGGTCTTGTTTCTTGTTACGCACGTAGCCCTCTACACCCATGCTTGACGCACGGTCGAAAGCATCAGCTCCCCAGAGGCTACTTCCTTGACTACTCCGTAGGCGTGCGGCTACTGCAGCCTTGAGCATCTCATTGAGACTGGCTTCCTCTGTCTCAAATGGGTCTAGCGAGTAGTCATTGGCCATTACTCTTGTCCTTGTGGCTCAATACCAAGACGGGCGGAGGTCATGCCCGACGCTGCTGGTACCAAGTTACCGTAGATGTCCTTAACCAGGCCCTGATAAGCTGGATTAGCAAAGGCTCCGCCCAGAGTATTGAACATGTCAGCTTGTCCCTGTCCCTGCTGATTGAGGGCAGCGGAATTCAGCTGGGCCGTGCCTTGCGAATTCTGATTACCGTAGGTACCATTGTTATAGGAGCTGAACTGGGGGTTGCCTGGAGTTTGTACACCAGCTGTGACCTTTGAGTTCCACGAATCGGGGGCGTTGGAGAGAGTCATGATGTTACCGAACTTGCGCTGGTCTTCCTGGGCCGCGAACTGCTCACGACGGAAGGCCAGTTCGGACGCTGCATCCCGTGACCCAGCTGAAGCGTTGGCCCGTGCTGCTGCGGCGTTAGTCTCAGCCGCCTTGAGGTTAATGTCTTGCCCACGTTCCTGTGACTTGTAACCTTGCCAGTCTGCCGCAGCCCTCTGTTGGGCTGAGAGGCTCGCATTCTGTACAGTCTGCGACGTCACCTGATTGTTATAGTCAGCCTGCCCCGCCTGGTTGGCGAACGTACCAGCTGCAATCTGGTCTTGCAGCTGCCGAGAGGACTCAGCCCCACCAGCTAATATGGCCTGACGCTGCGCGGAGCCGTAAGCATTCGCCTGAGACTGATCAAGTCTGGCCTTCTCCCGGTTCCATGCCTCAGAGCCTCGGCTCAGTCCCATGTTAGCTAGTTGCGACTCCGCACCTGCTTGTTGCTGTTGCCACTGCGGATCGAGCATAGCCTTCTGCTCATTGTAGAAAGCGTCCGTGACCTTCTGGTCGTACGCAGGGCCGCTCTCCACTGAATGTACAGCCGACTTAGCAGGGTCGATGTAATTGGTATTAAAATTGCCAGTCTGTTGGTCCTTCATTGTAGGTCCAACACCACTGTTAGGAGCACCGGTCGTACCTGAAGGTGCTCCCTGACCAAACCCCTGCCCAGCAGCGGGGGCTGGTTTTGCAAGCGCTGCTCCGCCCAAGGTTCCGACCGCCATTATGCACCTCCACCTTGGTTAGCCCCACCAGCCATGGCCATATTAG
>Ga0105340_1000778_pt1 | contig 14899 bp, 11 predicted proteins | sample EasRivMeERMLT700_FD_89676 | JGI IMG/M metagenome (GOLD analysis project Ga0105340, IMG submission 89676) | Soil microbial communities from meander-bound floodplain in the East River, Colorado, USA - East River MetaG ERMLT700 | ecosystem: Environmental > Terrestrial > Soil > Floodplain | place...
AACGGCCATTTTAATGTGATCATCGGCCCACTCGACACCGCCGGCAACTCGCTCGCGAGCGCGTTTGCCACTCCCAACAGCTTCATTGAGATGCGAGTCAATGGCGGCAGCCCCATCCTCCCACGGCAGCAGTTCCTCAGCACGCCCTATGCATTTGGAGTCATCGGTCCCAAATATGAACTGACGACAGATTCCCTGATCGTAAAGAGCAATAACGCAATGCTTTTCGGTGACCGTCCGCTCCCCGCAGTCAACGGGGCCGTTCGGTCACTCTCCACAAACCTCACGATTTCAGGCGCAGGCACCAATGCCAATGGTCGCAAGATCACTCTCGATGGGGACGTGCTCATCACTGGCGCAAGCGCCGCCGCGCCCTCGCTGGCCGTCGCAGGCGAAAGTGTGCTGAACGATGTTACGCTTTTCGGAACTTCGACCACGGCAACCTTCGTCCCCCCGCCCGCGACTGGAAGCCGCGCAAGTCATGTTCATTGGGGCTCAACCGGGGATTGGTACATCCGTTCAGCGACCAATTCCGGCACCGTTTTCATCCAGGACTCGGGTGGCAACGTCTCGATTGGCGGGCGGCTTGGTATTGGTACAGGCGCGAACGGCATCCCCCAGTACCCACTGCATGTACGAGCCAGTCAACTGGCTACATTGAACCTGGATGTAGGAGATCTGAGAAACTATGACGGGGGCGTTTGGCGACACACCTCGGAGCCGAATACCCCCTACTCCATCGTCGCGGACCAATTTGTTCTGGCGACGGCGTTTCAGGCCACGTCCGATCGCCGTATCAAGGAAGTCGCCGGACCTAGCGACCGCGCGAAAGATCTGGATACCGTCCGAAAACTGGCCGTCACGGACTACCACTTTGTTGAGAAGCAAACCAAGGGGGACAGGCTCCAAAAGGGGTTCATAGCGCAGGAGGTCAAAGCCGTCATGCCCGAGGCCGTCACCGCCACGGCGAGCTTCATCCCCGACATCTACGCCCGAGCAACCGCGTCCAGCCATAACAATAGCCAAAAAAGTCTGGCCATCACGCTTGCCAAAGCCCACGGCCTAAAAATCGGTGATCGCGTTCGGCTGATTTCGAACAGCACCGAACTCGACTTGCCAGTCGAAGCTATTCCCTCCGACCATGAGTTCGTGGTGGGCAATTGTGAGCGCGATCCCGGACGAGTCTTTGTTTACGGCAAGTACGTCACTGACTTTCTGAGTGTCGATTACGACCGGATCTTCACCACGGGCATCGGAGCCATCCAGGAATTAGCCAAACGCGTCGACGCGCTCGAAAGCACTCAGCGACGCCTTGCCGAAGTGCAACAGAAAGCCGAACGCGTCGACGCGCTGGAGCGCGAGGTGGCCCAGTTGAAAACCCTTCTGAAGGACGTCGCTCAGACGCACGGCGTCGCAAGACAGGTTGCCGAAATCGCGCCCGCAGGAAATTGACATCTTGCGTGTCGCACGAATATGGAAAGAAACAAATCATTTTGGTGGATAACGGTCCTGTGCGCCATCGCGTGCAACGCGCTCGCCGCGCCGCCGTACGTCAACTACCAGGGACTGCTCAATGCCGCAAACGGGCAACCCCTGCCCACGGGCAACTACAACATGGAGTTCCGAATTTACGATCAGGCGCTGGGAGGCACGGTGGTTTGGGGACCATTCTTATTCGATGGCAACAACGGCGCAGGGCACGGGCCGGCCGTCCCTGTCGCCAACGGCCATTTTAACGTGATCATCGGCCCCCTCGACACAGCGAGCAACTCGATCGCAAATGTATTTGGGACGTCTAATCGGTTTATCGAAATGCGCGTCAATGGCGGCAATCCCATTTTGCCGCGTCAGCAATTCCTTTCGACTCCTTATGCGTTTGCGGTCAGCAATTCGAAATACGAACTGACCTCCGACTCACTCACGGTTAAGAGCAACAACGTGATCGTCTTTGGTGACAGGTCCCTCCCCGCCGTCAACGGCTCTATTCAGTCCCTCTCCAGCAACCTCACCGTTTCGGGCGCGGGCACGAACGCCAATAGTCGCAAGATCACTCTCGATGGAGACGTGTTGATTGCCGGCGCAAGCGCGGCCGCCCCGTCGTTGTCCGTTTCAGGTGAGACTCTGCTGAGTGGCATGAATAATATAGGAAATGCCAGCATTAGCGGCACGCTTTACGCCACAAGTTTGAGCGACGGCACGACCACCCGCGCGGTTTCCGACCTGGTCCGGGAAAAGCCTCCCGTCGTCATCACCGTCAACACCAATCACCCGACAAACCCCGGTTTTTGGAAAGTTTTTCCTCTGGATCTCGCTCCCTACCTCAACAGTCTCGGCGGTTTGACCATCCGTCTCATTATGCAGAACGAAACCGATCCGAACTACGGTTTGCTCCTTGCCGAAGAGAAAATTGCCCTGCAGCCGCCAGGCCTGATTATCGGCAACCCCACCGATTATCCCAATAAGGTCTGGGGTCGCGTTCTACAGATCGCAGGCGACCACACCAGTGAGTGGAATTTTGTCCTGGGTGACGGCGGTGCCAGCGAGTTGTTCAACCCGTGGCTCTGGGTGCATGCGTATGATTTCTATCCCGGCAGCCTTCACGGAGGAGCAAATGCGGCTCCCGTCCAGACCGGGGCGGAGCGGCTGTGGATCTGGATAGCCGTCCATCCGGACGTCAGCCTCAGGATGGTCATTTACGACCGCTGAGTAACCGCATTCCGGGGTTGGTCCAGTGCCGCGACCAGTTCGGCAGTGAGAGCAGCTACCGGCTTCGTCCCATCCAGCACCAAATCGCAATTCTTCAGGGCACAGCGTTGACCGACGAGGATGAGTTCGCGGCGTGATTCGAAGAGGAATTTGCGGCAGTAGCTTTCGACATGGTCGCGCGCAGCTTGCGGGTCGGCAGCCATTTGCGGAGTGTTGATGTCGCGGACCAGTCGGCACGCAAGGGCCATATCGATCGGCAGATCGATAGCAACGACCATGTCGACGTATTCTGCCACGGCGGCGCGCGCCCTGCCGAAGGGTTCCTCAAGGAAGATAAACCTGCGCGGCTGGATGACACGGTCGGTGTTCGGCGTATGGACCTTTAGCCCATGCTTCAACAAAGCCAGGTGCTCCCCGAGCCCGGGCGAAACCCATTGATTCGGATCGCAACCGGCAGCGACCCACTCGGGAATATTCGGGTAGTCGCTGCCGCGCGTGTAGTCATCAAACTGCAACGAGTCCGCATCGCCCAGCGCCTGCACAGCGTTGCGAATGAGAGTGCTCTTGCCCGCGCCGGGCATCCCGGCGACCGCAATGATGAAGGGTGTCATCGCCAACTATTTGCCTGAAGCGCAGCGTAGAGGGTGAAGGCCCACCTGACAAAAGGTTTGTCGCAACGCTACCGGGTGCGCTACGAGTAAAAGGATGGTTTTGATTCTGAAAATCACGATCGGGCTCGGGTTCGGGCTGATCATCCTGGCGTTGCTGTGAAACGGTTTCGTTACGTGGGTGACCCATTGTTTGTCGTGGCGTGCGCGCTCTACGCGATCAATCGCTGGCTCGTCAAACCGCACGTGGATATTTCCCTCTTCGACAATTGGTTCAACGACGCGCTGCTGATCCCATGCGCGTTGCCAGTTGCGCTGCTCGCGCATCGCTGGCTTGGCTTGCGGCGTCACAATTTGCCGCCGACGACCGGAGAAATCTTCGGCCACCTCTTTGGGTGGGCCACGTTGTTTGAGGTCATTGGCCCGGCAATCCTTGAACGCGCAACCGGCGACCCCGTCGACGTATTGGCGTACGCCGTTGGCGCGGTGCTGGCCTGGTGCTGGTGGGGGCGAGTGGAACATGAGTTTTGATCGTCTCGCCCCGCACTACCGATGGATGGAGTGGTTACTCGCCGGTGGTAAACTTCAACGCTGTCGCACGACGTTCCTTGATACGCTGCCAACTGTGCGGCATGCGCTGTTGCTCGGCGAAGGCAACGGACGCTTTCTGCGCGAGTTCCTGCGGAAGCAGCCAACCGCGCGGGTGACATGTGTCGATGCCAGCCCGCGCATGTTGAAGGAAGCGCGGCGGAGGGTGCATGCGGACGCGGGCGTGGCGTTCGTCTGCTGCGATGTGACCGAGTGGGAGCTGCCGCAAGGCGAGTTCGACCTCGTGGTGTCGAATTTCTTTCTCGATTGCTTCCGGCCCGAGCAAATCGAGCTTATCGCGGAAAAAATCTCTGCGGCGCTGACCGAGGACGCACGCTGGTTGATCGCCGATTTTTGCGAACCCCGCCGCGGCTGGCGAAAGTGGCGGGCGCGAATGATCCTTCAGACGATGTATTGGTTTTTTCGGCGGGCGACCGATTTGCCGGCGAACAGACTGACCGCTCCCGACGCGATCCTTGTGCGCCACGGTTTCGAATTGCAGGCACGGCGAACCTTCGAATGGGGCTTGCTGCAAAGTGATTTGTGGGTGCGACATCGCATGGAAGCGCACGTCCGCGACGAAGCCGTCCGCACCGTGGAGAACCCATTTTCGCGCTCAATTCTCGTTGACGGTTTCCCCACCGATATTAGGATGATTGGCTCCTGAGATTTCAGGGCAAACGAGAGAAGAATTATGGCAGTCAACATTGCAATTAACGGATTTGGTCGTATTGGGCGGCTGGTTTTTCGCGCGATCGCGGAGCAAGGCATGTTCGGCAAAGATGTGAAGGTCGTCGCCGTGGGCGATATCGTTCCCGCGGACAACCTCGCTTACCTGCTCAAATACGATTCGACGCAGGGCCGCTTCAACGGACAGGTCGCTTCACGGAAGTCCTCGCCCGATAAACCGGAAGAAGACGTGCTGATTGTCGATGGCCATGAACTCCAGGTGGTGAGCGCGAAGGACCCGTCCGGCCTGCCATGGAAGCAACTCGGCGTCGACATCGTTATCGAATGCACTGGCCTCTTCACAGAAGCCGAGAAGTCGAAAGGCCACATCGCCGCCGGGGCGAAGAAGGTCGTCATTTCCGCACCCGCCAAGAATGAAGACATCACGATCGTGATGGGCGTGAATCACGAGAAATACGATCCCGCGAAGCACCACATCATTTCAAACGCATCATGCACGACCAACTGCCTGGCGCCGCTGGTCCACGTATTGTTGCGCGAGGGTTTTGGGATCGAGGAAGGATTGATGACAACAATTCACTCCTACACCGCGACGCAAAAAACCGTGGATGGACCGAGCAAGAAAGATTGGAAGGGCGGGCGCTCCGCGGCGATCAATATCATTCCGTCGACAACCGGCGCCGCTAAGGCGGTGGGACTGGTTTGTCCGGAAGTGAAGGGCAAACTGACCGGCATGGCGTTCCGCGTGCCCACACCGACCGTTTCATGCGTCGACCTGACGGTGCGCACCGCGCGCGACACGAGCTACGCGGAGATTTCCGACGCGATGAAGCGCGCCGGCAATAAGTACCTGCACGGCATCCTCGAATGGACAGCCGATGAAGTCGTGAGCACGGATTTCATTCATTCGAAAGCGTCGTCCATTTTCGACCACGGCTCCGGCATTGAATTGAACAAGCGGTTTTTCAAACTGGTGAGCTGGTACGACAACGAATGGGGCTACAGCAACCGTGTGGCGGACCTTTTAAAGCACATAATCGCGCGAGGGATTTAGGTGGAACTTTAAGATGTCGGGGGCGCGATAAAGTGGTCCATCTGGCACTTGCAGAAACCAGAAACTGTGCTCATATTGAAGCAGTTCCCAGCGTGGCAGAAGGGTCGCAAATTGGCTATTGACCGGTTGACAGCCATGGGTGCAGCGACTAGCCTCGACCGCGATTCGGAACCCTGTATAACATGTTACTCAGAGTATTTCTAATTTTGGCGATCCTGGCGGGAATCGGGACGGTTGCAGTCACACAATTCATGGTGCGCCCGCACGTTGAGGGCATCATCACCGAGCGGGACACGAACAAGCAAAACTGGGACCGGGAACTGGCCCGCGCCAACAAGCTGAACAAGGACCTCAAGACAACGCAGGAGACGCTCGCCACGACGGAGAAGACTTTGGAGGAAACGAAGACTTCGCTTGTCGCGATGACCTCCCGCGCAACCGAACAGGAGCGCCGCGCGAACGGCCTGCAGCAGACGCTCGACACGACGAAGCGCGACCTGACGACGGCCCAGCAGGACCTCGCAGCGTGGAAAGCATTGGGAATTCCGGTCGAGCAGGTTTCGCAAATCATGGAGTCCGAGAAGCGGTTTCGCCAATTGACGGCAATCCAGGAGGAAGAGAAACGCGTTATGCTGAAAGAGAACACGCGACTGAGCAACATGATCGCGGATCTTACATCGCACGAAGATCTGCCGGTCCCGATGCCGGGCGCGAAGGGCACCGTGGTTGCCGTTGATCCGAAGTGGAATTTCGTGGTGCTGGATGTAGGCGAAAAGGGCGGCGCCCGGCAGAAAGGCGTCTTCCTGGTCAGCCGCAATGGCAAGCTCGTGGGCAAAGTGCGCGTGACGAACGTGCAACCCGATCGCAGCATCGCCAACGTCGTGCCCGGATGGCAGCTTGACGAAATCCTGGAAGGCGATCAGGTTGTTTTTTGATATGAAACGCGCGCTTGCACTCTGGAGTTTGCTCGCCGTTCTTGCCGGAATCGTAGCCGGCTGCAAGACCTCTGAGCCGGATAATCTCTCAGCCCGACCCTGGAACAGCCCACGAGGGTGGGAACACGGCTTGCCCTCGTCCATCAACGACGGACGATAACCAGGTTGGCAGGGCGCGCTGTCCCAGGCGCCGGAGTTTCTCGCCCCCCTTCGGAATCGCATTTTATTCCGGTGGCGCCGGATGCCATCCCCGTTCTCATTAGCACGCAACTTCAGTTGGGCGGACACTCTTCCCATCCGCGAATTCCCAACCGTTTTAACGGTTTCTCTTTACTTCCGACCGTTTTGGACTGCGCCCGGGCCCAACCCTTCCTCGTTACATCAACGCCACCGGATCGATATCGACTATCAGATGAACGTCGTCAGGTAGCGCGTCCGCGCTGGAGAATTTCGCGAGTGATTGGCTGAGCCGCGCCATTTGCCGCGCCCGCAGCATGATCTGATAGCGATAAAAGGACTCGGCGCGCGCAAGCGGCGCGGGAGCAGGTCCCGCAATGATGAGGTCCTTCCAATCTTTGAGGTCCGCTTCGAGTTGCTTGCGCACGTGCTCGGCGGAGAAGCGCACCTTGTCTTCGTTGTGGCCCTTGAGCGTGAGCAGTGCAACACGACTGGCTGGCGGATACTTGAGTTGCTCGCGAAACTCGATCTCCTGCTCGTAAAAGCCGCGGAAGTCGTGGCGGCGCGCGTACTGGATTGCGGGGTGAAAGGGCGAGAACGCCTGGACGATGACTTCGCCCTCGACATCGCCGCGGCCGGCGCGTCCTGCCACCTGCGTGAGCAACTGGAAGGTCCGCTCGCCAGCGCGAAAGTCCGCGATGTGCAGACTCTGGTCCGCGTAGACGATGCCGACGAGCGTCACATTCGGGAAGTGCAGGCCCTTGGCGATCATTTGTGTCCCGACGAGGATGTCGGTCTTTCCGAGGCGGAAATCGCCAAGGATGCGACGATAATCGTCTTTGCGTTTTAGCGTGTCGGAGTCCATGCGCTGCACGCGCACGTAGGGAAAGAGCTTCGCAAGCACTTCCTCGATCTGTTCGGTGCCCAGGCCGGAGTAACGGATCGCAGGGTTGCCGCATTTCGCCTCCGGGCATTTCGCGGGCACGCCGCTCTCGAATCCGCAAATGTGGCACATCAACTTCTGCGCGCGACGGTGATAGGTGAGTGACACGCTGCAGTTCGGGCAACCGGCCACGTAGCCGCACTGCGAACATTGCAAGGCGGTCGAGTAGCCGCGGCGGTTGAGAAAGAGAATCACCTGCTCTTTGCGTTCGAGGCGTTGTGTGATCGCTTCCTTCAACTGCTGCGAAAAAATCTGGAGGCCCTTGTGCTTGCGGTTCTCCTTGCGCATGTCGACGACCCGCACGATGGGCATGCGCTTGTCATCGATCCGCGCGGGCAATTCGAGGAGCGAATATTTCCCTCGCCGCACGTTGTAGAAACTCTCCATCGACGGTGTGGCCGAACCGAGCACGACCACCGCGTTTTCCATGTTGGCGCGGACGACGGCCACATCGCGCGCGTTATAGCGCGGAGCTTCCTCCTGTTTGTAGGAATGCTCGTGCTCTTCGTCGACGATGATCAAGCCCAGCGGATCGACCGGCGCAAAAATCGCCGACCGCGCGCCGATGACGACGCGCGCGCGTCCATGGCGAATCTTGTGCCACTCGTCATGGCGTTCGCCCGCGGAAAGATGGCTGTGCAGGACAGCGACAAGGGTCTGAAGTTTGCCGCTGGAGAACCGCGCTTTGAAACGCTCAACGGTTTGCGGCGTGAGCGAGATTTCGGGCACGAGCACGATTGCTCCCCTGCCCTGCTCCAGCGCGTGCGCGATCCCTTGCAAATAAATTTCAGTCTTTCCGCTGCCGGTGACCCCGTGCAGGAGGAACACGTGGCCCTTGCCGGCGTCCATCGCCATGGTCACCGCGTTCAACGCGCGCTCCTGTTCGGCATTCAGGGCCAGCGGCTTCGTAGGAATGATCTCATCTTCAGCATAGGGATCGCGCTCGGAAATTTCAGCGCCGATCTTGATCAATCCCTTGTCCTCGAGTTTGCGGACGGTCTCGTTGGTTGTGTCGGTCAACCGCAGCAACTCGGTCAACGGCAAACGCCGCCATTCCTCGATGATGTTCCAAATGTCCTGCTGCCGTTTGGTGAGTTTCGGCATTTCGCCGGTCACGGGCAACGCGCGCACAAACAGTCGTTCCCGCCAGCCTTCCTTCTCTTTGCGCACCGCGTCCGGGAGGACACTCTTGAGCGCAACTTCGGCGGGGCAGCAGTAGTAATCGGCGATCCAACGCGCGAGCGCCAGGACTTTAGGAGTAACGAGTGACTGCGCACCGATGACTTTCACGATCGCGCGCAAGTTCGTGTGTGGCGAATCGCCGGCGAGTGCCGTCACTACGCCAAGGACCTGGCGAGTGCCGAATGGGACCTTGACCCGCGTGCCCACTTCGACCCGCCCTTCAAGCTCCGGCGGGATGATGTAATCGAACTCGCGACGGAGGGCGATTTCAAGGGTGACACGGGCGATATTCAACCCGCCCATTCTCAGAAGCGCCGCCCAAAATGCAAAGGGCGAAAAACAAAACGCGGCACAAAACGGTGCCGCGTTCACCTTCAGTTGGAACCTGACTCTAAAATCTCAATGTCGTGAACAGCGAAAAGACGAACGCATCGTCGTTTTGGCTGCTGCCGCCCGGGTGCATCACGTACTGAAAATCGGGCTGCAAGGTCCACCATGCCGTAAGCTGCGCCCGATAGCTGACTTCGAGCACGGCTTCATAATCGACGGGAACGCCCGCCGCTCCGGGTACGACTGAATTGATGAAGCGTTGCGCATCAGCAACGTCGTCGCTCATTTCCATATACGACGCTGCGATACCGAAGGTATCCCAGTCCCGCGTCGGAATGAGCCCCTTGTAGACCAATCCTCCATCGATCCCAAATGGCGCTATGTTCCGATCAGGAGAGGTATATGCCACCCTGAAGAAGCCGGCGAGTCCCTGGCGCGCCGGATCCTGGTCGGGCTCGTTCTCGCGATAGAGTGTTTGATCGGCGAGGAAATACACACCCCAATTGCCAGAGTGCAGTTCCTGGGGTCCCCCCGTGACCATCGACGTCAAAGTCGAATACAGGTCAAAAAAGTCATCCGTGTGATACCACGAACCAAGCTTGTAGTTGCCGGGCAGGCCCGTGTCGCCGGTGGCGCCATTCAGTCGATAACCAACCTCGAAGTATGCCAGAGCGCCCTCCTCCTCGTGCAGGTTGATCCGGGTCCCATCACCAAAACGATCGGGGTTGCCGTCATAGACACCCGCCTGCACGTAGCAGCGCTCAGTCGGGTTGTAGCGGAGGCGCGCGCCCGGCGTTCCATAAGGAGTCGAGGCCAACGCGTGATGACCGATAGGAAAGCCCGGAATGTTTTGATCATAAACGTTAAAGGCAATGGTGGGATAAAAGAAGGTTTGATTCAGGAAATTGAGCGAGGCCAGTGAGAGGTAGTATTCAGGAACAATGAAATCCTGGTCGATTGCCATTTGACCGAACTTGAAGGAAATCTTTCCCGAAAATAGTTTTTGTTCGTACCACAATTCCCAGAGGCGCAAGCTATCCGGAAAATCAAGGAGACTCACCTGGTTGAGATCACCAACGTACGTCGGCGAGAACGGATCCCCGTTGTGGATCGAAAGACCGCTGACGCGAAGATGTCCGCCGCTGTAGCCCAGGAGCCGCTCACTTTCCAGATCGAGCAGGGCCATGAGCGTGCCCTCGTAAACGCTCCCGGTCTTGATACCGCCGCTGAGATTGTTCGGCCAGGCGCCGAAGTACACGAATTCAAAATCAACCCCGTGCTCTTGCAGCCACGTGCGTCCCCCGCCCCATGTGCCAAAGAGATAATCCTGTTCCATGAACTGCATGAACGCCGACTTCTCAGTGGCCGGTGCGGAAGGTTCCGCCGCAAGCAGGGCATTATTTGCCAGCAGGCAGGTGCCAATGGTAGCGACAGTTGTTCTCATAGTCTGAGTTCTCTGCATCCATGCCCGCCGAACCACGCCTACTGAAAGGCAGGCCGTATCCTCAGAGCACCTACCATGCCTAAGGCCAACTGTCCGAGGGTCTTAAAGTAGCTCCGGGTAATATCGGAGCACAAAAACGCGAGGTAAACGTCGTTACTGGGAAACAAATTATTGGAGACGAAATAGAGCGATTTCTCGGTGCCGCGGTACTTCGATTTGTGAAACGAGAGTCCTTTGAAGTTGTAGATGTTGTCGCCGAAACGCTCGCTGATTTGGAAGAAGAGACGCGTGCCGAAATCGTCATTGAACTTGCCGTCGCCCAGCTTCACGAAGGGAGCGAGACAGAGGTTCAACACTTCGACGCCTTCCCCGCGGAAAACCTCGATGGCTTCCATGTGGATCGCCGTGGCCAGCCGCCCGTACCTCTTTTCGTCACAGCGCGAGATGTTCGCCGCATAACCGACTATCCTGCCGCTGCGGTACATTGGATCGTAGAAGACGAACCCGACGATCTGGCCGTCCTTATTGCGCGCGACGAACTTGCGCACGTCGTCCTCGGTATCGTAGACGGGCCGGCGGGCGTAGAGCCAAATCTCGCGGTCGTTGACTTTCTTGGACGCAATCCACCGCTCGGTGACGTGATCAAATTGTTGGCGCCCGACTTTTGAAATGTTGGTCTCTTCCTGGATAGTGATGCCCTCGCGCTTCGCTTCGTTGCGAGCGCGCTTGATGAGATCCAACTCTTTCCAGTTGCCTTTCGTGTTGTACGTCTGCACCGGAAGCTCGGGTTCGTAACCGACACAATTGGCTTTGAAACCCAGGCCCCGCAATGTATGTGCGCAAAGTTCGGAGACGACGGCGAACGCAGCCCGGGGATTTCCCTCAAGAAACCGCCCAATCAATGTGGGAAGGTCATCCGGAGCGCAGATGGGGTCCGATAGAGCGATGCGTCGAGGCTGCCGGGCAAAAACCGCGTGGGTGACGGTGTTGAACGCAATGTAGCCGAGGTCATCGATGAAGTACTCCATGCCATGCTGGAGTGTCGCGTAAGCAAGGGCTTCGCGTCCGTGCCGCCGAAGGTGAGGCGAAAGCAACTGCCATTTCTCGCGGGTTCCGAGGGCCTTTGCTTCTGCCCCCGTGATTGTACGGCTAGTCATGCTGCGATGCAGATTGCTCGGGCACCCGAACAGTCGGGCTGCCTTCAAGGTTCTCAAGCAACCATTCGCAGGTCAATGCAAATACCTTCTCACGATGCCGGTCCAGGTGACCGACGTGCCCGTTGCCGGGAATAATGTGTAACTGCTTTTTGCAGGTAAGTTTTGCGTGCAGAAGTTTCGCCGTCTCCGGCGAGTCAAGTTTGTCATCCTCGCCCCACAACACGAGCGTCGGAGCCTGTATCGCGCCAACCCGGTTGATCGTGTCCACAAAGAATGCCTGTGCCGCGCCCGGAAGCGGGAATGCTTTAAATGGTTCAAGAGCGCGTTCGTTGGAAAGCAAGCGTTGATTGATCTCGGGATCGGATGCGAGTTCCAGTCCGCCGGACAACTTGACCAGCGGCAAATGAAGGTCGCGCGAAGTGAATTGCCGTTTGACTGTGCCTACGAAATTCAGAAATCGCAGCGACATCGACATGCTCAGCGGCAATGAATCGCGCACCGTGGCGTCAAGCAACACGAGGGCCTTGATGCGGGAGTCGATCAACGCCGCTTCCACGATGGCCGTGCCGCCCGAGGAAAGGCCGAAAGCGCCGAGGCGCTCGCGATCAATCCGGGGGTGGCGCGAGAGGAAATCCAAACCGGCACGAACGTCCGGCACCCATTCGCGCATGTCGACATGATACCGCGCTCCGCCGCTTTCACCGTGGCCGTGAAGATCCAGCGCAAGGGAAGCAATCCCGCGCTCCCCGAGATACTGGGCGAGCTCGAAGAAGTTCTCTTTGCAGTCGCCGGCCCCGTGGGCGATCAACACTGCAGCGGCCGGCTCGGTGGTATTCGGCAGGAAAAGCATGCCCTGGAGGCAGTCGTCCAGCGACTCCACCGTCACTCTTTCCGATTGCAGCGCGGCCATTCCGTGACCTGCTTAGCTTGATAAGTGCCAAAAGGCCGCTTTTGTCCAATTTCTAGGCAAATCTTGCTTTCAAAACGGCGCTTCACGATAGGAAACAAGGGGTTGACAGTGCTCTGTAAAGGCCCCAAACCACTGGTATGGCTCGACTTATTACAAACCTGATTGCCATTCTGTGCGCCGCTGCAGCTGTCCATGCAGCCCCGGCCCGACCCAATATCCTGTGGTTGGTGGCGGAAGATTTTGGGCCCCACCTGGCCTGCTATGGGACGAAAGAGGTCCACACCCCCAATCTCGATCGGCTGGCTGCCGAAGGCGTGCGCTATACCCGGTTCTTTACGACCGCCCCAGTCTGCTCGCCGAGCCGGTCGGCGTTCATGACGGGGATGTATCAAACCACCATTGGCGCCCACCAGCATCGCTCGCATCGCGACGACAATTTTGCGTTGCCAGCAGGGGTCCGCGTGCTCAGCGATTGGATGCGTGAGGCCGGCTATTTCGCGGCGAACATTCGCGAACTGCCGGCGCCCATGAAGTTCCGCGGGACGGGCAAGACCGATTGGAACTTTCGCTACAGTGGAAACGCGTTCGATTCAGATCGCTGGGCGGATTTGAAAACGAACCAGCCCTTTTACGCGCAGATCAATTTTCATGAGACACACCGCAAGTTTAATGGGGCGAAACGTGCTGATCCGTCCAAAGTCGAGATCCCGCCGTATTATCCGGATCATCCCGTGGTGCGCGAAGACTGGGCGGCGTATTTGGATGCGGCATCGGAGCTCGACCGCAAGGTGGGCCTGATCCTGGATCAACTCGCCGCGGATGGATTAGCAAGCAACACCGTTGTTGTTTTCTTCGGTGACAATGGCCAGGCGCACGTTCGTGGCAAACAATTCTGCTACGACAGCGGCCTCAACGTGCCGTTGATCATTCGCTGGCCAACGGCATTCGCCGCGCCGCGGCATGTCAAGGCGGGCACAGTCGACGATCGACTGCTCGAAGCAATTGATCTTGCACCAACGATGCTCGCAATCGGAGGCGCATCGGCGCCGGACACGATGCAGGGCAGATCATTTATTGGCGCAAACGCAGGTCCACCGAAGCAGTATGTCTTCGGCGCGCGTGATCGTTGTGATGAAACAGTATTCCGGTTCCGCACCGTTCGCGATCGACAGTACCGCTACATCCGCAACTTTACGCCGGAGCGTCCGTTTCTACAGCCCAACGAATACAAGGAACGCTCCTATCCTGCGTGGAACCTCCTCAGGGAATTGCATGCGGCAGGCAAGTTGACGCCAATGCAAGCCGCCTTGTGCGCCTCGACGATGCCGGAGGAAGAGCTTTACGATCTCCAAAATGATCCGCACGAAATCAGGAACCTTGCCAAAGCGCCGGAACATCACAAAGCCCTCGAACGACTTCGCAGCGTCCTGAACCAATGGATCGACGAGACAAACGACCAGGGCCGGGAACTCGAGCCGGCGGACCTCGCAGCGCGCAAAGGAGTCACAAAAACGGAGACGCATCCGAACACGGGCTACGTCGCCGACGGTCAACCGCCCGGCCGCTGAGCGGTGCATTTTTGCAGTTGCGTTTGCGCCAACATATTCCATCTTTTGGCTCACGCGCCTGAGGCGCGACCGGTCCGCGGGAAGGACAGAGTCCACTCAAACATTAACATCAAGGTTTACGAACCTTCTTTCTGCCTGACAAAGCGGACACAGGCGTAAAATGGAAAGAGAGTTCGTGATGAAACGAGAACTGCCGCAAGAGCCGAATCTTGAACAACTCAAGAACCAGGCCAAAGACCTCCTCAAATCCCACAAAGCCGGTGATCCGGAAGCAATTCAGCGCGTCCGGGAAAGTCACCCAAAATGGTCGGGCGCGAAGCTGCGCCTGAGCGATGCGCAGCTTGTCATCGCGCGCGAGTACGGCTTCGCGAGCTGGCCCAGGCTCAAGAAACACGTGGAACAATCGGGCGATCCGATCACGCTTTTGCAACAAGCGTTCCAGGACAAAGACGCCCCGCGCTTCCGCGAGTTGTTGAACCGATATCCTCAATTCAAGGCAAGAATCAATGACCCGGTTCACGATTTCGGTTCGCCCATCATCACTCAGGCGTGTACACGTGAATTGATCGATGTGCTGTTGGAAGCCGGGGCTGACATCAACGCGAAA
>Ga0105340_1000781_pt1 | contig 14818 bp, 15 predicted proteins | sample EasRivMeERMLT700_FD_89676 | JGI IMG/M metagenome (GOLD analysis project Ga0105340, IMG submission 89676) | Soil microbial communities from meander-bound floodplain in the East River, Colorado, USA - East River MetaG ERMLT700 | ecosystem: Environmental > Terrestrial > Soil > Floodplain | place...
ATCCTCGGTCGGCTCGACAATATAGCGTTTGCGATCGGAATCCTTGCCAAGCGAGTACAGCGTCGCGCCGTCCTTCTTCTCGATGCCAAGCCAGAGCATGTCCTTCGAGATCGCGGCGAGCTGATGCTTCGCCGCCGGCGTCGGAATCGTCGAGAAGACGCCGGAGCTGATGGCCGTTGTCATCATGAAGAAAATGAGCAACACGAGGCTGACGTCGATGAGCGGAATCATGTCAACGTCCTCGTCCTCCGCCTCGATGACCTTCGGGCTTTCCAAACCCAGTTCGATCGGCTCCATCGCCTCGGCGCGATCCTCGACCGCAAGCGGCTGCGGCCTGGGCAGGTACGGCGTCAGTGCGGGGACCTTGTCGATGGGATGCCATTTTTCCTTGCCCGCCAGACGCACGCGATCGCTCGCCAACAGCCGGCCCTGCTGCAGCCAATCGGTGACGACCGTGAACGGCACGCCGGTGTAGACCTTCTTCAGGTCCACGATCCATACGTCGATCTGGCGTTCCTTGGCAGCCATGGCTTACTCACGTGCGTTGCGGAACGGTTGCGTCGGGCTTCGCCTTCGCCGGCGCGGCCACCGGTTTCGACGCCTGGATCAAGAGCACGAGCTTGTGGGCCGCGCTTTTCATTTTCACTTCGAAGCTTGCGATCCACGCCTTGAAGAGAACGTGCGCAAATACGAGCGGAATCGCCGTCACCAGGCCGAGCGCGGTGGCAAACAACGCCAGACCGATCGAACGCCCCTGCACGGCGGCGTCGGCGCCCTTGCTGATTTGATTGAACGTGCCGATCATGCTGATGACGGTGCCGAGCAGGCCGACCATGGTGGCGATCTTCGCGATCGCCAAAATGGTCGGCAACAAAAAGTTCAAGCCTGGCACGATTTCAAGTTCGATTACCGTCGCCATGGCGCGGCGCATCGCCGCCAGGCCTTGCTTCGACGTTTCCAGGCCCGCGGTGAATAGCTTACGCGGAATGAGGCCCGGTTGCGTCTGGCAATACTTCAACGCGGCTTCGGGGCCTTCCTTTTGCAGCTTGTCCTGAAAAGCCGGCAAAAACACGTTCATGTTCGTGCGAGCGCCAAAGTTCAACAACAACCGCCACACGACGAGCGTCACCGCCGCCAACGACATGCCGAGCATGGGAATCGCGAAGTACCAGTCTTGCGTTACGAAATGGTAGAAGGCATCCATGAGGCGGAACCATGATGAGAAGGTGTTTCTGTAAGTTGTACCAGCCGTTGCATGCGTTCGCCAGTGCCGACCGCATCACCGCTAGAATTGAAAAAAGCGTGGGAAATCCGCGCAAGTCGGGTTGTGGATTGCGTCCCTGTGCAAGAGAATGAATAGACCGGCAAGAAACTCGTGAGGTGTACTTATGTTTATGAAAAAACTGATGCTGCCTTCGTTCTGCGCCGTTGCGATTCTTGCCGCGTGGACGTTCACGAGCGACGTGCAAGCCCAGGGCAAGGGAAACGGCCCCAAAGCTGGCAAGGGAAACGGCAACCCCGGCAAGGGCAAAGGAACGCCTGGCACGGGCAATCCAGGAACAGGTAATCCCGGCACTGGTAACCCTGGTACAGGAAACCCAGGCACCGGCAACCCCGGCAAAGGCAATCCAGGCACCGGCAACCCCGGCAGCATTCCGCCTGTCACCCTTCCGCCGAACGGCGGTACCGGCTCGAATTCTCCGAATATTGGAGGCCGCAACTACCGAGCTCAAATGGATCGGAATATTGCCGAATACTTCCGCCACCGCACCTACATGGACGCTTTCGCTGCGTCGATCAGTCAGCCGAATCTGAACACGATGCCGATCAGCCCGTTCAATAGTCCTTTCAACAGTCCGTTTAATAATCCGTTCAACAACAACCCGTTCGCCAACAATCCGTTTAACAACCCGGTCAACAACAATCCGTTTAACAACCCGTTCGCCAACAATCCGTTTAATAACCCGTTCAACAATAATCCGTTTAACAACAACCCGTTCAACAACAACCCGTTCAACAACAACCCGTTTAACAACAACCCGTTCAATAATCCGTTCAACAACCCATTTGCGAATCCGTGGCAAACGAACAATCCATGGGCAAACAATAATCCATTCAACATGCCAGGCGCATTCGGGCCGGCCAACATTCCGCCCGGCGGCATGCAACCGGGGGGTCTCTTCGGCGGACCGGGCTTTTTCGGCGGTGGGTTTTGACAGAGCGAAACAAAGATGAGCACGAATGAACGGACCGATGATCAACGGCCCGTTCTTTTTTGTTAGCGACGGAGCGTCAGTTGGTCCGGGGCAATGAGGCCGGGCGGCGAAGGTGACTCCTTCATTTCTAACTTGGCACACCCGCAGCCGCCGCTGCAGCCGCCGCGCGTTGATCGCAGTATTCGATAGCCGCGCCACGTCAAATAGCCGACGGCAATCCCAATCGTGCCAATCGTGAGTAGCAGTTGCCAATCCATCGAAAATCACTCGCTAAAACAAACTGCCAATCTGAAACGTGACGAGCGCCCCGACGTACGCGAGCGCCGTCATGTAAACGAAGGTAAAGATCGGCCAGAACCAACTGTTGGCTTCGCGTTTGATCACGGCCAACGTCGAAACGCATTGGCTGCAAAGCGCGAAGAACACGAGCACCGATAGCGCCACCGGAATCGAGAAGGCGCCCGACGCAACCAAGGCGCCGCCAACGCTATTTTGATACTCGTTGTCGCCGGCGTCGCCGTCCCCTTCGCTGAAGATGATGCCGAGCGTGCCGACCATGACCTCGCGCGCCGGGAAGCTGGCGATCGCCGCCATGCCGATGCGCCAATCCCAGCCCAGCGGCTTGACGGCCGGCTCGATCCATTGCCCGACGCGGCCGAGAATGCTCTGCGCCTTCCACTCCGTGCGCAAGGCGTTGATCTTCTTCTCATCCGGTTCAAGTTGTTCTTTCAACGCGTCGATTTCTTTATCCTTGGCAGCCAACGCAGCTCCCTTCAACAACGCTTTCTCTTCCTGAAGCGTCTTCAATCGCTCGCGCGGCTCTTCCAGCGGTTCTTCGAGTTGGACGATTTGGTGTTCGTAGGTTCCCGCCGGGAAATACAACGCGGCCCAGACGAGCACCATTGTGGCAAAGATCATCGTGCCGGCTCGCTTCAGGAACATCCAGCCCGCGTCCACGGAACGCCGTGCGATCGCGTAAAGCGACGGCCATTTGTAGAGCGGCATCTCCATGACGAACACCGGCGTGTCGCCGCGCAAGAGCGTCTTTTTCAAGAGCAGCGCAACCGCCGGCGCGAGGATAATGCCGAGCATGTATAGCAAGAAGGTAATCAAGCCGGGGAGCCAGATGCTGTATACTTCGCTCGGAAAGAAGGCGCCAATCAAAAGGCTGTAGACCGGCAAACGCGCTGAGCAGCTCATGAGCGGCGCGACAACGATGGTCGCCAATCGATCGCGGCGATTCTCGATGACGCGCGCCGACAGGATGCCCGGCACCGCGCACGCCATCGACGACAACAGCGGGATGAACGACTTACCGTTGAGGCCGGCGCGCGACATCAGGCGATCCATTAAAAATGCCGCCCGGGCCATGTAGCCGCAATCTTCGAGGACGGCGATGATCGCAAACAACAGCATGATCTGCGGAATGAAGACGACGACGGCGCCGACGCCCTTGATGACGCCGTCCACGATCAGACTGCGCCACGGTCCGATGGGAAGCATCCCCTGCACGAGATCGACGAGCGCGTTCTTGCCGACGTCGAGCACCTGCTTGGCCGGGTCGGCGATGAGAAAGATCGCTTCGAAAACGGCGAACATCACGGCGAGAAAGATGAGCGTGCCAAAGATGCGATGCGTCAGAACTTTATCGATGCGATCCGTCCATGCGACCGGCCGTTTCGCGGGACGCTCGATGCAGCCGGCCGTGCGCTGACGAATCCAGCCGTAACGAAGCCGCGCTTCCGTGCCCGCGAGCGTGAAGCCGCCGTCCACGAGTCGCTTTCGGCTCGCGTGCAACGTTTCAACGAGCGGAGCGCCGTATTTCTCCGTGAGCCATTTTTCTGCATGCCCGCCGACGTCGAGCAACAACCGTCGCAACAGATAGATCGGTTCGCCATTGACGCAGCTCTTGACCCGCGCGACCTCCGCCTCAAACTCGGCGGGAAACGCCGGTCCCTCAGCGCTATGCGGTCGATCCAGCACTTTGGCGATCGCGCTGCGGAGTTGATCCAACCCCTTGCCTTTGTTCGCCTGCAACGGCACCACCGGTACGCCCAGTTGTTGAGACAGCTTATCAACATCAATCCTGATGCCCTGCCCCTCGGCCACGTCGATCATATTCAGCGCAACGACTACGGGCACACCGAGTTCCAGCACCTGCGTCATTAGATAGAGATTGCGTTCAAGATTGGACGCATCGACAATCGTGACAACCACATCGGGTCGCGGCTCCGCGGGATTGTTGCCAAGGATGACGTCAACCGCCAGCATTTCATCGGGGCTGCGCGGCGCGAGGCTATAGGTTCCCGGCAAGTCGATGACATCGAGCGCAAGTTCGCCGATGCGGAGCTTGCCCTTCTTGGTTTCGACGGTGACGCCGGCGTAGTTGCCGACGCGCTGGTTCATTCCCGCGAGCGCATTGAACAGCGTCGTTTTGCCGGTGTTGGGATTGCCGACGAGCGCGACGGTGGGAGTACGAAGGGCAACCATGGCATTGAATCGGCCGCTTGCGGCTTCGCGTTCGCGCGGCAGCGCGAACGCCGAACTGCAGACGGTTAAGGTAGGAGGGAAACACGAATCCGCGCGGCTTCCGTGCGACGCAAACTCAGGCGATAATCACGCAGGCGAATCTCCATTGGATCGCCGAGCGGGGCGAAGCCGAGGACTTCAACTTCCTCGTCTTCGAGCAGGCCCATTTCCATCAGGCGTTGCAGCACCAGGTCATCGCCCGAAAATCCATCGATGCGAGCCCGCTGGCCTTCCGTTAATTGATCGAGCGTCATGGCTTACGGCACCACCGGACGCACGAGAATCTGCATGGCCCAGTCGCCGCGCAAACTCAGTCGGCTCTCGCCAATTTGCAACAAGCACGGCCGACCTGCCTGCAACACACGCAATCGGCAGCCAACGCGCACGCCCATTTCCGCCAGTCGGCTGACCCAGGACGGCTCGCCCGTGACGTCCGCGATGTCGGCCCATTCGCCGGCATTGAGAAATTCTAAGGGCAACAAATCGTTCGGCACGCGAGGACTCCGCCGTCAATTGCACTTGAGATTCAGTCTCAATATAGATTAGCGGCTATTGGAGAGGTGTCAAGGCAGAAAACGGAAAGCCCCGGGGTGAGGTACTCCGAACCCCGGGGTTCGGAGTACCTCACCCCGGGGCTTCCGGGGTTTCTTCAAGTGAACTATTCTGCCATCGAGACGCAAACGATCTCGCGATCATTCCGCGCGAACACGCAGCGATTCGCGAACGCCGGATGCGACCAGATGACGCGCCGTCCGCCCGGCGGCGCCATCGTGTTGGTCGGCGCCAGGATGCTCGCGCGATCGATCTCCGTGTAGCCCTTGGGCGACAGCTTCGCGATGATCAGATGGCCGCCCTCGTTGAACAGGATGACGCGATCGGCCTGCTGCACCATGAACGCGTTGCCCCAGCGCGTCGATTCGCCCGTCACCGGCTTGTGCGTGTCCCAAATGCGCTCGCCGTCCGATTCCTTCAAACAGCGCAACTCGCCGTAGGAGCAGACGCCGTAGATGTAGCCGCCCTTCAAGAACGGCGTCACCATGACGGCGTGTAACGCCTTCGTATCGTCTGGTTCGACGCTACGCCCCTGGATTTGCCAAAGCACTTTCGGTGCGTCGGTCCCCTTGACTTCGAGCATGAGCGATCCTTCGTAGAAGCAGGTGAAAAACAATTTGTTCTTTTCGAGCCGCGGCGTCGGGATCGACATGCCCGCTTGAAGCTGTTTCTTCTTGTTGTAGCGCTGCGACCAGTAGACCTTGCCGGTAACGGGATCGAGCGAGTTGACCGATTCGGGATGCCAGAGGATGAGCTGACGTTTGCCATCGATTTCGAAGATCGTCGGCGGCGCGTAACCGGGCTCAGCCGCGGACAGCGCTTTCCAAACTTCAATGCCGGTGTCCTTGTTGAAAGCGACGGCCACCGAGCCCTCGCCGCCAACCAGACAAATCAAGCGATCGCCGTCGAGAATCGGATGGCCGGAGAAGCCCCAGCCGGGCGGCGTCTTCGCGTAATCCTTGAGCAAGTCGCGCGACCAGTTCACCTTGCCGGAGTCGGCGTCATAGCAATAGAGATGGCCCATCGCGCCAAGTGTGTAAACTTTGCCGTCCGCGACGACGGGCGTGGTGCGCGGGCCGGACGCGTACATAATTTGATAGGTGCAATCGTAGGATTGCATCCAGAGGATTTTGCCGTCCGCTTCGTTCAAGCACAGCGTGCGCTCGACGCCCGCGACGCGCGTCTTGCGGTCGAAGGCGCTCTTGGGATTCTGAACGCCGTCGGCGAGCACGCGATCGGTGATGTACACCTTGCCGTTCGCGACCGCTGGGCCGGAGTAGCCTTCGCCGATCGGCGTGCGCCAGCGAACCTTGGGGCCGCCCTGCGGAAACTTGGCGACGATGCCGGTCTCGCGCCAGATGCCGTCGCGATTGGGCCCGAGCCATTGCGGCCAATCGTCGGCGCGGGCAGGGGTTGACAGACATGCGACGCTGAGAAAAATGGCGACGTTTCGCGCGATACTCCATTGTTGCTTCATTCGTATTCTCCTGTGCGAGTGCCGTGGTTTGCTATCACTATAGACGTTGCACAGGGAAAGACGAATCAAGTGCATACGCGTTTCCGTAGCCGCAAGCTGCCAGCTTGCGTGCTGAAACGAAGGCAGACAAGCTAGCAGCTTGTTGCCACGAAATGGAGCCAATCAACTAAAAGGTGCGGTGCAGCACCCCGTCGAGATTGCCGCGGTAAAAGATCAAATAGGTGAACTCGTCGAAGTTCGGATTGTGATGAATGCGAATTCGCGTCGTGCCCGCGATTTCTTCGTTGGAGTCGATCTCGTTCGTTCGAAATTGCTTCGATGAGATGATGAGCACCTGAGCAATCGCCGCCTTGTCATCGGTGCGCGAGAACGTCAGCTTGGCGACGCGCCTACCCTTGAATTCAACGACCTCGGCTTGTTGCAGCCATTGATAATTGAAATCGGTCGGCGCCTGGATGAGCAAACCCTGTTCTTTGAAATACTCCTCAACTTGTTCCTTACTCCAATTATCCGGCACAATTTCTTGAATCAGGTAGTCTCTCGTGATTTTCGGCAGTGGCCAAACAATCCAGGCAACGCTCGCCGTCGCGCCAATCAAAATCACCGCCGCGGCCGCCATCGAGACGCGCTTGATCGACCGCCAGCTTGCCTCGCCGCGCTCGGCCGTCAGCCGCTTGAGCACCTTCGCCTTGAGATCGCCCGGCACCGGCACGTCGCGCATCACCGCGGCAAGCACGTCGTCGGCTCGACGTTCCGCGTTCAAACGGGCGCCGCAGTCCGGGCATTTCTCCAGATGCTCGCGCAGCGCGGCTCGTTCCGCCGCGTCCAGTTCCTCGTTGGGGCGATTCACGAAAGCCAGCAATTGTAGTGCGTCATGACATTCCATTACGATCCCTCCCTTGCTCGCTCGATCAGGTCGGACGAATCCAACAGCCGTTCACGCAGGAAAGCCTTCCCCCGCGCCAGCCTCGACATGACCGTTCCCAAGGGCACGTTCATTTGTTCCGCGATGTCCTTGTAGCTGAAGTCCTCGAAATAGTAGAGAATAATCGGCGTCCGAAACAACTCCGGCAACTCGCCGAGCGCCTTCTGCAATTGAGCCGAATCCACCAATGGCGGCGTTTCGCCCGCTCGCTCGGGCAACTCTGGAATGCCTTCCAGCGACACATGCTTTTCGTGCTTGTTCGCACGTAAGCGATGCAAGTATGCATTACGAAGGATGGTGAAGAGCCAGGATTTCGCCTTCGCCTCGTCGCGCAGCTGGAAAAGCTTGTTCTGCGCCTGGCAAAAGGTTTCCTGCGTCAGATCCTCCGCTTCCTGCGCGGAGCCGCTCAGTCGATAGGCATAACGGTAAAGCGCGCCGTAATGAGCATCCACCAATGCTTCGATGCTGCTCGTGGCGCTGCCGAACCATCGCATGCGCGGCACTCCCTATCAATGAAGATTCGCCGACGACGCAATTATTCCCAGGAAATTGACCGATTCATCCTGTTTTCCTCCTTGATTTGGTGGTCGCGCCTTTCCATCCATCCCGTTCGATTGGCGGCGGGCGCCGTTGGCGCTTGCCCCATTATAAAGGGATCAACTCGACACGCCAGAGCAGTTCACGGCATCACGGCAGCTTGGGAAAAAGTTCACAATTTGCTGATTTCGTGCTTGAAAGCAATTTTTTTGGGAATAATCTTATCGTTCATGCTTCCTATCTCAGGCAATACGCAGAGTTGATCGGCGGAAGCGTTCACCGCCGCGGGTTGCGTTTTTGCGATGCTCACACAACATTTGAGAGGTCAAATCGATGAAGAAGTTGCTTGGGTTATTCCTTTGTGCATGTGCTCTCATGGTCCTGAGCCTGGGCACGACCGGCTGCACAACGAAGAAGACCGCTGACAAGAAGGCTGAAAAGAAGGGCGAAGAGAAGAAGGCGGAGAAGGCCGAAGAGAAGAAGGCCGAAGAAAAGAAGACTGAAGAGAAGAAGACCGAAGAGAAGAAGACCGAAGAGAAGAAGACCGAAGAGAAGAAGACCGAAGAGAAGAAGACCGAAGAGAAGAAGACTGAAGAGAAGAAGGCCGAAGAGAAGAAGGCCGAAGCCAAGAAGGCCGAAGAGAAGAAGGCCGAAGCCAAGAAGGCCGAAGAGAAAAAGACCGAAGAGAAGAAGGCCGAAGAAAAGAAGTCCTCCAGCATCCAGTTCCAGTCGCAACCAATCGCCAGCGCCCGTTCGGCCGCGGAATTGGTCGCTTTGAATCAACGTGAAGTTGCTCGTCAAATTCGTCGTGAATAGTTCGCGGCGATTTGCAGACGATGTCGTTTACCGGCCGTTTGATTAACTACTTTGTCTTTTTCGAAAGGAAGGCGATTTGTGAAGAAACTTCTGGCTGTGTTGATGTGCATGGGCCTGCTCGTTGGCTTGGGCGGCGGCCTGGTTGGCTGCAAGACCGAGACCAAGAAGGCCCCCGCCGCCGAAAAGAAGGCCGAAGAGAAGAAGGCCGAAGAAAAGAAGGCCGAAGAGAAGAAGGAAGAAAAGAAGGCCGAAGAAAAGAAGCCTGCCTAATCGCAGCTTCTATTCCGATAGAAAACGAAAGCCGATTCGGAACTCGTTTCCAATCGGCTTTTTCTATTTGCTCCCGCTTCATTCAGGTGGCGCCATGAAATGCTTGACATTCGTTTTGATGTGTGCGTGCCTGTTCCTTGTCGGCTGTTCCAGCGGCAATGATCCCGTCAACAAGGGCAAGGATTTGCCGATTCCGCCCAAGGAAGAAAAAGAAAAACCGAAAGAAAAAGCGTGATTACTTGCTCTTGGCCGGCTCGAACTCTTCATTTCTCTGATAGATCGGCAACAAACGATACTCAACGGTCAAAGCCAGGATCGCCATCGCGCTCGAATAGCTCGAGCCGAGGCCGTCGTTGGTGAGCCAGCCGCCGTTGCGTTGCTGGCTGTCAAGAAGCAGCTTGTGCAATTGCGGACGATAGACGAGCCAGTAGTTGTTGCCGAGCTGGAACATCGCCTGCGAGCAATAATATGCCGTGTAATAGAAATGGGCCTCGCCCGCCGTGAGCGGAGCCTTGAGAAGGTACGAACCCGCTTGCAGTGCTTCGCGGGTGTGATGTCGTTCCTTGCCGCCGCACAACTCCAGCGCCAAGATGCCCGTGCCGGTGCACGCCAATGAAGCGGGTGAACCCGGTTGATAGCCGAAACCGCCGCTGCCGGCATCGCGGCATTGCTGGACGAACTGCATCGCGAGGTCGATGCGCGACGCGGGCACATCGCAGCCGATGTTTCGCGCCGCCCGCAACGCGAGGATTTGCCAGCCGCTGACGCTCAAGTCGGCGTCGCTGCTTTGATAGCGATAACGCCAGCCTCCCTTGTGCGGATTCTCAATGCGCTGGCTCTCCACGATGCGCTTGACTGCTTTTTCGAGTTTCGGCCGAATCTCCTTGGCCAACTTCGCGTCCGACATGGCGACGACTTCGCACAACAGCATCGTGCATATCGCGTGCTGATACATCTCATCCCAATCGGTGGTGGAAATGATGCCGTCGGTCCGCTGCTGTTTCAAAACCCAGCGAATGCCCTTGTCGATGTTCGCTTGATACGGCCCTTCGCCCGGCACGTGCCCCGCGGAAAGAAACGCCATGACGGACAATGCGCTGATGGCGGCGTGCGGCGCACCGTTGCCGAGCCAGGCGCCGTCTTTTTCCTGGAGCAGAGCAAGGAATGCGAGGCCGCGATCGACGCTCTGCTCAAGGCGATCCTTCGCCGGCGCTTGCGAATAGCCCTTCGCCGGGATCAGCAGAACCGCAACCAAGGCGGCTATCGGCAAGATTATTTTGATCATGAATGACGCGTACGTACAGGCGAGCCACCTGCACCGCGGGCTATTTTTTCTTCGCCGGCGCCGATGACTCGGCCAGGCGCTCGAAATACTGCTGAATCATCTCCGCATACTCGGGACCGAAGCGGGCACGGAAGTCCTGCAACATCTGCGTCTTCAATTCGCCAGGAAGCTGGCCCCACGCTTTGCCGATCGATTCGTCAACCGGTAGATTCTTGAGCATCGTCCCCGCCGCCCCGCCTGGCGGCCCCAGCGTCGCCTTCGCCGCTGGGTTGCGCGCGGATGGACTTGGCAATTGCCGCGCTGCTTGCTTTTTCAACTGGCTCGCCGCGTCCGCCAATTTATCCGCGGCCGCTCGCATGGCCTTTTGTGCGTCGCTGGGCATCTTGGGCAGGTCGGCCTGCGCCTGGCGCATCTTGTCGCGGCTCTCTTCCAACGCCTCGGCCGTTTTCTCGGCGCCTTCCTTGGGTTGCCCTTTCATCGCCTGTTCTTGCACCAGCTTGGCGAGCTGCTGGACGGCCAGCTCCATCTTCTTGGCAACGTCGTCGTCCATTTTTTTGGCTTGATCGAATTCCCCTTTTGCTTTCATCGCATCGCTCGCCTGCATCGACTTCTTCGCGTCGCCGATCGCCTCCATCGATTCCTTGGCCATCGCTTTCGCCTCCGGACTCGCCGCCTTTTGCGACAGTTCCAGCAGGTCCTTGGCGAGCCGGTCCATTTTCTCCTGCAGCGGGTTCTTCGCGCCGCTCGCCGACTTCATCCAATCCGCGAGCAAGCGTTCGGTTTCCTCGCGCAGTGCCTTTTGTTCCTTCGCAAAAATCTCGACCTGCTCAATCTTGGCCCTCTCCGCCGCATCCTTGATCTGATTGCGATCCACAGGCAACGACTGCGGCATCGCGGCGGCGAGCGACTGCAATTGTTGCTGCGCTTTTTCCATCGACTCGAACGCCGCGAGCGCATCCTTCATCGCCAACTGATCGCTCGCCGACTTGGCCGTGCTCGCCGCGAGCTTTTGAGCGGCGCTTTGCTCCTTTGGATCGAACGGCAACTTGGCAATGGCGCCATGCAATTCCTGCTGGCGTTTCACCAGATCGCGCAACCGTTCGGCGATCATCACCTCATTCAATCGGCCCAGATCCTGTCCCAGTTTTTCCAGGTCGGCGCGAATCGTCTTTTGTGTCGCCGCAAGCGCGAGCGTTTGCTCGCGCAACTTGTTGACGGCGACGCCCGGCAGCAACTTGCCAAGCCAGGCGTTCAATCGATCTTCGTGCTCCCTTTGAAAGCCAATCGCTGCGACTACTTTCAATTCCTTCAAAGCGTCCGCGGCATCCGAAGCGGGCTTGAGATCGGGCCCTTGTTGTTTCTGCGCGAACGGCCGCGCCCGCTTCGCCAGGTCCGCCTGACGTTCCGCAAATTTGGCGAGACGATCCTTGATCTCCGGCGCCGCCTTTTCGGGATCGAGTTCGCCTGCGGACCGTTGCTCGACTGCCAGTTGCTGCGCCTCCTTGGCGAGACGTTCGAGCCGCATTTGTTCAAGGGCCGCGAGCGACTCTTGCACAAGCTTGCTCTTTTGCTGAAGCAGCGCCGTCTCGGCGGCGAGCTTCGCCTGTTCCTTGCGAATCGCCTCGATTTGCTTCGCCAGCTCATCGGCGCTCAGGGGCTCTTGATCGAGCTTGTCGAGGCGTTGCGCCAGTTCGCGTTGTCGCTTCTCCAGGTTTTCGATTTGCCATTGATCGAGTCGATCATCGGCGATCATCTTATTCCAGTCGAGCATGCGTTCGAGTTTTTTCTGTGCGCTAGCCAGGGCGTCCGTCGCGATCGGCAGCTCCTTTTCGCCGTCCGAAAGCGGGCGGCCTTTGTCGCGGAAACGTGTGAGAGCGTCGCCGCTCTTTTTCATCTCGGCGTCCACGATGTCAAAAAAATGCCCCGCCAGCGGCGCCAGCGCCGGGTTCGTCTCGAATCGCTTGCCCGCGCGTTCGAGGTCGTCCGCGATCTCGTCATTGAGCTTCTGTATTTTCTCCGCCTGCTTCGCCTGCGCCGGCATGAGCGCGGGCTGCAAATGAATCGAGCGCTGCAATTGCTGAATCTCATCCATCTCAACGCGCAGCTTTTCCTTGATCTTGGCGATAACATCGCTCACATCGTCGGCCTGCGCTCGCGTTTGCTCCTTGACAAAACCGTCCTTCGAACGATCCACGCGCAACGTGATCCAATCGTCCTTGGCGGCCGGGGCCGTGACCGTCTGCGGCTCCAGGTCAACTTCCGGCACAACCTCGACCGCACTGTTCACGAGCTCACCCCGGCGCAAACGACGATTGTCGCTCACGTGAATACGGAATTGCACGCGGTCGTCCGGCTTCAACGACTTCGGCAACGGCAGCCAATCGCTGATCGCCATGGAGGTGCGGCCCTTGCCGCTTAGCCAGCGATCGATGCGTATTGGGCCATCGTTGACTCGATATTCGACGTTGATTGCATCAAGCCCTTCGTCATCCTCAATTGCCGATTCTAGCCGCAACGAATCGTCCGCGGCAATTCGATAGGCCTGACTGGATTGCAAATCGCCCGCGCCCCCTTGCAAACGAAGCGGCTGCACAAATCGCGGCGGTTGATCATCATGCACGGTCCAGCGGCCGAGCGGCAACGTCGCCGTCAGCCCATGTTCCAGCTTCAGCACGAGCTTCGCCTGATGTTTGCCACTCTGCGTCGCGATCAGCGAAACCGAACCTGGAGAGTTTTCTTTTTGCCAAAGTACGGGGACGACAGTTTTCGTCGCCGCGTCTTTCTTGGATTGCGATTGCACGATAACCTGGATCGACGCTTCAACGGGCTGGCGATCCAATTCAAACACAACACGCACGGTGCTATAGCGCAACACCCTGGTTTTTTCGTCGTCCGATAATTCCAATTCCGCGCTCGACTTGTCTTTGAGATAGCCTGGCGGCGTGACCACCAAATGCGGCCTCGTCACGAACGTCGGCGGCGCGATCACCACGATCGACACGGTTTCGCTTGCGATGCCATCGGCCTCGGCGTGGCAACGAATCGATTGCCGCACATTTTCCAGAAGGGCCACGAATTGGTCAGCCGACGGCGACATCGGAATCTTCACGACGAGACCCGATTCGTATTCGCATACCAATTCGCACTCGCCCGGCGTCTCGGCCCGCAAATCGATCATCTGAACGGTCGCTTCGACCGGGATACTCGTCCCGCGCAAGACGACGCCGTCGCCAGCCTGGAGAACGAGAGCAAACGGAACGAGCGGCGTTTGCCACGCGTTGAAAAATCGATCGCTGAAACTACGAAAGGCGGGCACAAACGCGAAGCCCGTCAAAATCACGGCGAAAAGCACGCCGGTCACCATCCACCGTCGCCGTTCCTGATTCAGCGGACAGGCGACGGCCGGATCGACATCGACAAGCCGCCGCGCCGTTTCGGCCTCCAAGAGGGCCGTGAATTCGCTTTTCGAGCCGTCCGCATCGCATTGCACCAGAGTAACGAGCCGTTCCGACAAATCCGGATAGCGTTGTTCGAGCAGATGCGCCACGCCGATCCAATCGAGGCGGCCGTGCCACGCCCGAAGCCAATCCGCGACAAACATGACGGACGCGAGCGCCAGGGCCGCCCCCGACGCGATCCGCAAATGCAGCGTGCGCATGCCGACCGCTTGATCGACGAAAAACAAAACGAGAAAGGTCGTAAGAATCAGCCACGCGAAGCGATTCAAATAACGCAGCCAGCGTTTGCCGCGAAGCCGCCGGCTGAGGATCTGCAAGGGTTCGCGAGCCGCAGTCGAATGCAAAGGTGCAGTCAAAGTTGAAACACCGCAGGTGGGAGGACGATCGACTTGTAGAAATGATACCGGATCAACGCCCCCTAACGCAAGCATTACCCCGGTTTTCTCGCTGAATCGATGGAACCACAGATGAACACGGCGCGGCCAGGCCGTAGTCATTTCCAATTCGAAGCGGAGGGCTTGGTTCACAATCAGAAACTCTCCGCGTTCTCTGCGCCTCTGCGTTTCTAAAAAAGGGCATGCCGTACCGTCTTTGAAGGGCATCCAATTTAGAAACGCAGAGGCGCAGAGAACGCAGAGAACAGAATCGCAAGTCCTTGTTGAATTGGTCGTTAATCGCGCCGAGATTTCGGCGCTTGAGGATTTGCGCGGGAAGCAAAGATTCTGAACGTTAGTAGCACGGATAAACCTAGCG
>Ga0105340_1000782_pt1 | contig 14814 bp, 10 predicted proteins | sample EasRivMeERMLT700_FD_89676 | JGI IMG/M metagenome (GOLD analysis project Ga0105340, IMG submission 89676) | Soil microbial communities from meander-bound floodplain in the East River, Colorado, USA - East River MetaG ERMLT700 | ecosystem: Environmental > Terrestrial > Soil > Floodplain | place...
AATGAGTGTCGAGTGACAAGAGCGTATTTGGGCGTATTCCCTTCGACCCTCTACCCCCGACCCTCGAACCTCATGGACTGGGACCCTGATTTCCTCGCCCGCTCGCCGATGTTCGAGCCCCTGCGCGCGCAGGCCGGAGCATTCGGCGCGGAGTGGCCAGGGCTCGCCGATCTGCAGCGGTTGCTCGACGCGCGCGATCCGCCGGTGCGCAATGCGGGGGGGATGCCGCTGCAACTGGTGCCGCAGGGCCGCCGCCGCCGCGCGCTGGAGGAGAAGCACGAGGCGCGTACCTTTCTCGCGGGCGAGCTGCAGGTGCGCGAACGGAGCTGGCACGACCTCTTCAACCTGCTCGCGTGGCTCGCATTTCCGCGCGCCAAGGCTGCGCTCAATGCGCGCCACTACGCCGCGCTGATGGTCCAGCGCGCGGCCGGCGCCGCCAATCGCGGCCCTGCGCAGGATGCGTTGACGCTGTTCGACGAAGGAGGAGTGATCGTCGCTTCTTGCGACGATCAACTCCTGAGAATGCTCTCCGAATTCAAGTGGAAGGAACTGTTCTGGCACCGCCGGTACGAGGCCCGGTCACAGATGCGATTCAACCTCTTCGGTCATGCGCTCTACGAGAAAGCCCTGCGTCCGTTCACCGGTATCACCGGGCGCGGCGTCGTGCTGAAAGTGGAGCCGGAATGGCTGGGAGCACCACTGCCGGAGCGGATCGCCTGGCTCGACGCGCGGATCACGACGTACCTCACCGACCCCGGTACCCTGCGGGCAACCCGCGAGCTGGCGGTGGTGCCGGTGCTGGGCGTGCCCGGCTGGTGCGCGGACAACGAGAGCGAATCCTATTATGACGACCTGGACTACTTCCGGCCCGGCCGTCTAGATGAGAAGCGTGGATCGTGATTCGTGGATCGTGGGTCGAGTCTTCCTGCCTGATCATTTCAGGAACGCAGGAGATGTCCAAGGAACGGGTCGATCCACAACCCACCACCCACGACCCACGTCGTTCCGTCTTTAGGCGGAAGCCAGGGTGACGCGGTTCTTGCCGCCCGCCTTGCTCGCATACATCGCCTGGTCGGCCTTGTTCATGATGGACTCGAGGTCCGTGCCATGCTCTGGATAGCCGGCAATTCCAATGCTGACGGTTGGTGCCACGGCGTTGCCGTGCGACGTGATCGGGTGGGAGGACTCTATGGCTTTCCGAATGCGTTCCGCCACGCCGACTGCCCCGCTGGAGGGCGTTTCCGGGAGCAGCAGCAGGAACTCATCACCGCCGTAGCGCGCGATGACGTCCAGTTGCCGAACCGGGCTCTTGCGGAGTTCCTGCTGGATGCATTGCACGGTGAGCTTGAGCAGGCGGTCGCCTGCCTCGTGGCCAAGCGTATCGTTGACGGATTTCAGGCTGTCGGAATCAATCATTACGATGCTGAATGGGAGCGCGTAGCGTTCGGCCTGCTGGAAGGTCTGCGCAGCCGCCTGCATGAAGCCGCGACTGTTCAATACACCGGTGAGATCGTCGGTTTCGGAGAGCCTCTTCATGTGAACGTAGGTGCGGCCGTAAGCCACGCGGATATCGGCCGACAGCATGGTGGTAATGTAGGCGACGAGCAGCATCGGGGAAATCTGCGCCAGCACCTTGATGCCGAAAGGAAGCGATACCAGCACTTCCCCTTGTGGCTGGCCAAGCCAGACGTAGCAGACCGTGATCAGGCCTATCTGGAGCAGCGTGGCGACCTTGCCCAGGGTCAGCGCGCTGACGATGATGACGAGGTAGTAGAGGTCACCGAGCTGGCTGTCGGCGCCCCCGGTGTACGCGAGTACCCAGGTAATGAAGACGATCATCACCCAGGTTTCGATCGCAATCTTCCAGTTGGATTCGCTGCGGTAGAAATTGGCGTAGCGGAACGACAGCACGAAAGCGGCGAACAGGAACATTGCCATTGCCAGCGCCGCGGACGTTTCCTCGTCGGGCGCGATCACGACCTGGTACAGCAGCACCAGCATCAGCAGCAGCCATTCTATTTCGGCCACCGTACGGGCAAAGCCGCGCAACTCGTCGGCCGTTAGCGCAGGATCGAATATCAGCTTGCTCTGCATGTCATCGGGTTCCGTTGGCGAGCGGTTGCGGAAGGCAACAATAGCACCAGGGGGTCATTTCGGCGTAATCCGGGCTGCGCGCCTGCCGCCCTGCGTCTTGCCGGCTTGAAGTGCGCGGCATACGCGATCAGGTTGACATTATGTTATTCGGAAACACCGGCGGCGGGAAACTGGCGTCGGCATCAGCCCGCGAAGAACGGGCGCGTCTCGAACACGACCTTGGAGAACGATTTCTCTCCCGAACGCAGGTGGCGCTTGAGCACGAAGTCGAACAGCAGGGGATTGTGTTCGCGTATTGCCGTCAGTGCCGGCGCAAGGTTGGGCGCAATGAAGCCGAGCTCGGCAAGCCGGCTCATCGAGTAGAGCGGCATAATGCCGGGCAGGGGATAGTCCGAACCGTTGAGCAGCCGCGGGTGCCAGTCGCTGCGCTCGAGCAGCGTCGCCAGCGCCGGCCCGGCGCGGTTGTGCTGGGTTATCGCGGAAAGGTCGCCGTAAAGGAGCGTCTTGCCATGGCGCGCTTCGTCCATCAGCCGCGCAAACAGCGTGAAGCTTTCCACGTAGGGTCCGTTCCTGCCACGGTCGAGGTCGCGGTCCTCGCCTATCGAGGCGCAGTGCGCGACCACCACCCGCACCCCGTGTTCCAGCGCGCGTCTCAGCAGCAGGGGGTTGCCCAGATGCTGGCGATCGGCGACGCGCACCGCGCGTTCCAGGCCGGCGTGGGAAATGAGCGGCAGGTCGAGCTTCCTGAGCTCGGCGTAAAACGCGTCGCAACGGGGGGAGGAAGGGTCCATGCCCATCGCCGCAGGCAGCCACTTGACCGCAATCGCGCCCCCGGACTTCGCCTGGCGCAGCGCTTCCAGGCAGTCGTTGCGGTACGGATGGATGGAGGCCGCCCACTCGAAGTAGCGGGAATGGCGGCGCGCTACCGCCATTGCGTACTCGTTGGGAACGTAAAATGCCGTTTCGGCCGGCGAGGGCTCTCCCGTCTCGGCGTAGTGCCGGTCGAATGCGAGCAGGACGAGCTTTGCGCCCGGACGCATGCCGTCGAGCAGGTTGTGCATGCGCTCGACGTAGCTCAGGTCCACGCTCCCCGGCGCGTCGTGCACGCAGCCGGCGTTGAGGAAGAACAGGCGCTGCGCATATTGCGCCGGGCTGGTAATGCTCAGCATGCCGGGATTGAGCCAGATGCCGCTGCCGGAGTCGCCGGTGCCGACAAGATGCGCGTGGCAGTCCCAGACGCGGGTGGGGTCTACGCCTTCCCACGCCGCCTGCACCGCTTCCCCATTTGCAAGTTCGCGCGGCAGCCGCCCGCGGCAGGGGTTGGACAGGCCGTGCTCGATGGAGAAACCGCAGCCGCCCAGGATGGCGGCTCCACCGGCAGCGAGGAGCAAGCGGCGTTTGCGCATGGCTTAGCTTTTCGGGCTTTCGCTCCGACAAGCTGCTAAATTGAACAACATGCGTTCACACCGACCGTTCATGATGGCAAGTCCGACAGGTTGCTAACAGCAAAGCCGGCTTACCATTATGATAGCCGATAGCCGATAGCCGATAGCTGACAGCGAAGAGCATGGCATCCACCATTACGCTGCCCGTCTGGTTGTTTTTCATTCTCCTGCTGCTCGCGCTCTGGGCGGCCCTCGACCGGCTGCTGGTGCCGGGCGCGCGCTGGTACTTCCGCCGCCGGGTCAACCGCGCCATCCGCGAGATCAACGAGCGGCTCAACATCGAGCTGCCGCAGTTCAAGCTGACGCGGCGACAGGTGCTGATCGACCGGTTGTTCCATGACCCCAGGGTGCAGGCGGCCGTCGAGCGCGAGTGCCGCGAGAAAGGGCTGCCGCGTGAAGCGGTAGCAGCACGCGTCGACCGCTGCGCGCGCGAGATCGTGCCGGCGTTCAACGCCTACCTCTATTTCCGCGTCGGCTACTGGCTGGCCAAGGCGCTCGCCAAGCTGCTCTACCGCGTGCGGCTGGGCTACACCGACACGGCGGCGCTGGCGGCGGTCAATCCGAAATCGTCGATCGTGTTTGTGATGAACCATCGCAGCAACATGGACTACGTGCTGGTCGCGTTTCTCGCCGCTGAGCGCGTCGCGTTGTCGTATGCAGTGGGCGAATGGGCGCGCATCTGGCCGCTGCAACAGCTGATTCGTTCCATGGGCGCCTATTTCGTGCGGCGCAATTCCGGCGATCCGCTCTACCGCACCGTACTCCAGCGTTACGTGCAGATGGCGGTCGAGGCGGGCGTGCCGCAGGCGGTCTATCCCGAAGGCGGGCTGTCGGCCGACGGCAGGCTGCGGCCGCCGCGGCTCGGCCTGCTCGACTACATGCTGAAGAACTTCGACCCGGCCGCGGAGCGTGATCTCGTGTTCATCCCGGTGGGCATCAACTACGACCGCGTGCTGGAAGACCGCACTCTGCTTCGCAAGCTCGAAGCGCAGGCGCCGCGGCGCGGCGCGCTCTATGCAATCGCGCGAACGACATCGTTCGCCGCCGGTAACCTGTGGCTGATGCTGACCGGCCGCTGGTACCGCTTCGGCTATGCCTGCGTCAATTTCGGCCGGCCAATCTCGATGCGCGACTACGTGAAGCAGCGCGGCGCCGATTTCCGTCATCTTGGCGACGATGCGCGCCACGTGGAGATCGAGCGGGTCGGCGCCCGCATCATGGAGGCGATCGCGGGCATCATCCCGGTGCTGCCGGTGTCGCTGGTTGCCACCGTGTTTCTGCGTGTCCGCGATGCCGGGTGGTCCGAACTCGAACTGAAGTCCGCAATCTACGATCTCATCATGCGGCTTGAGCAGACGGGCGCGCACGTCTATCTGCCGCGCGGCGACCTGGACTACGCGATCGGGGTCGGCTTGCGCATGTTGCTGCTGCGGCGCGTCGTCCGCGAAGAGGAGGGTCTCTACCGCGCCGACCCCGCGGAACGGCGCTTGCTGGAATACTATGCCAACGCGATCGAGTGGCTGGTCGCTGCCGCCGGAGCGCCACGGCCGGGCAGTGCAGGGAACCTTGAGCGGAGCTGAAAACGCATCTGAATCAACGGTATGTAGCAGGCTTCGGGCGCTTGAACTCGGCGCCCCCCACCCCCATCTAAGGACCAGTAATAACAGGAGGCATTGATCCCCCATGAAACGGATTTTTCTGCTCATCGTCACCAACTTTGCCGTGCTGGCCGTGCTCAGCGTTTCGATGCAACTGCTCGGCATCGACCGCATGCTGGCGCAGGATGCCGGGCTGAACCTGCAGGGCCTGCTGTTGATGGCCGCGATTTTCGGCTTCGGCGGCTCGTTCATCTCGCTGCTGATCTCGAAGTGGATGGCGAAAAGGGCGACGGGCGCGCAGGTGGTCGAGGTGCCGTCCAATACGACGGAGCGCTGGCTGGTGGACACCGTCAAGCGCCAGGCCGACAAGGCCGGCATCGGCATGCCGGAAGTGGCGATCTACGACGCGCCCGAGATCAATGCATTCGCGACCGGCTGGAACAAGAACAGCGCGCTGATCGCGGTCAGCACGGGTCTCCTGCAGAACATGACGCAGGATGAGGCCGAGGCGGTGCTCGGGCACGAAGTGAGCCACGTGGCGAACGGCGACATGGTCACCCTCACGCTGATCCAGGGCGTGGTCAATACGTTCGTGATCTTCCTGTCCCGGGTCGTCGGCTTCCTCGTCGATCGCATGCTGCTGAAGAACGAGCGCGGGCACGGTCCGGGTTTCTGGATCACGACCATCGTCGCCGAACTGGTGCTCGGCATCCTGGCCAGCATCATTGTGATGTGGTTCTCGCGCTACCGCGAGTTCCGTGCAGACGCAGGCGGCGCTTCGCTCGCCGGCCGCAACAAGATGATCGCGGCGCTCGAGCGGCTCAAGCTCAACCACGAGCAGCCCGCGCAGCTCCCCGATGCCGTGAAGGCATTCGGCGTTTCCGGCGGAGCCGGTGGCGGCCTGAAGCGGCTCTTCATGTCCCATCCGCCGCTCGACGAGCGCATTGCCGCGCTGCGCGAAGCCGGCCAACCGGAACGGGTTTCACCCGTTCGCCGGGCTTGACCACGGAGACCGGTGACCGGTGACCGGTGACCGGTGATCAGTGACCAGTGTCAGGTGGTTGTTGAGCAAAAAAGCCCGCGCAAGCGGGCTTTTTTTTGGAGAACCGAGCCCGCGTCAGCGGGCTCAGTCTTTAACGGTCACGATTAACGAGAAACGAGTAACGAGTAACGCCTCATCCGATCACTGCCTGAGCACCGGGGTCTTGAGGTTGCCGGTAACGGAGAGATTGCCGCGCGCAACGATCACCGTTTTCGAGCCGAGTTCCACGCTGATGCGGCCGGACAACTCGCCGTTGGGTCCGACGTCCATGCTGCCTTTGGCGTTCATGGGTCCGGACGTCAGCTGCAGTTGCCGGAAGGAATAGTTCCTCTGCGCTATCTGCAGCGAGCCCGCGAGGCTGTTGAACGCGGTCTTGCCGCCGCGCAATCCCTCACGCGTCGGATTCTGGATCGCGCGCACGATATCGACGTTGTTGAGGGAGCCTTTCTCGATATTGAACGTCGCGTCCATCCTCGGGGAGGCGAACAGATTCTGCGGCGTCGTGCCTTGCAGCAGGAAGTTGACGTTGGCGCTGAGGGTGCCCGATGCAGTGAAATCGCGAGTGAATTCCGCCATCAACTGCGCCAACTCGCCGCGGATCACGCTGTAATCGCCCTCGGCCCGTATGCTGCCTGCGCCCCAGGTCACGTTGGCGCTGCCCTTGATCAACGCGCGCCCGATCTTGGCGGAGATGCTCGTGATGCTGGCCTGCTGCCCCCCGTCGAACACCGCCTCGATCGCGATATCGTCGAATTCCACGGCGGGCCCGAGCGGCGGCCGCCAATTGCGCCCTTCCAGCGCTGCGCGCAACACCTTGTCCCTGGGCGTCAGTTCTATCCGCACCTTGCCGTCGCCGAACGTCGCGCGCTGCAGCGTGCCATCGAGCCCGAGCGTGACGTCCCCGTCGAAGGCAGGTATGTCGATGTTCTTCGTCGCGAGCCTGACCGACTTCAGATGGATGCGGCGCACGGTAAGCGGCCCGGACTGCGACTTGACCCAGCCGGGGAGGAGCGCCAGCGCGTCCTCGCCGGCGGAGACGTTGTTGGCCGTAACGCTGTCTATGTTCCGGGTTTCGCCGAGAAACGCCATCGGCCACGCGCTGACGACGAGACTCTCGACCTTGATTTCCTGGAGCTTGCCGATGCCCACGCGCTCCAGCGTGAGTTGCGGGGCGGGCAGCAGGGCGTAACGGATACTGGAAATCGTTACCGGAGCGCCCAGACGCTCCGACATGAGGGACTGCACACCGCCGATGTAGTTGTTGAGTGGCATGACGTGCAGCATGCCGATGGCGATGACGAGCAGCGCGGCCAGGCTGACGCCAAGCGCTTTCGGCCAGTTGGTCGAGCGTCTGACGGTGACGATCTTGCCTTTCTCGGCGGAGTGCGCCTCCCCCTCGCGCTTCCGGCGCTCCTGGGCTGACGCCTTGGCGCGCGCGCCGGCTTCCTGCCGGTAGCGCGCCTCGGCTTCCATTTCGGCGTGTTGGCGCGCCTTGATCTCGGCCTGCACCCGCGCCTGTATGTCGTCTTCTGCATTGGCGCGCATCTGCTGTTCCTGCATGACGCGCGCCACGGTTTCCGCCTTGGCGCGGTCCTCTGCCGCGGCACGCGCCTTGCGCTCCGACTCGGCCATCGCACGCGCCTGCACGACGGCTTGTTCGGCCTTGCGCGCGATGCTTTCCGCCTCGGTGCGCGCCCGGCGCGCCGCTTCCAGATCGGCGCTGCCAGCCGCAGCCGTCGCCTCGCGCGCCTTGCGCTCCGCCGCTTCGCGCGCCTTGCGCGCGATCTCGGCCTGGCGCTCGGCCTCTTCGCGGGCCATTTTCTCCGTTTCCAACCTGATCGCGATTTCATGCTGCGCCTTGCGCTCCGCGTCCTCGCGCGCCTTGCGCTCCGCCTGGATCATGCCCTCGACTTCGGCGCGGGCCTTGACCTCGGCCTCCGCGCGCGCTTTTGCCAGCGCTTCCACGCGGGATTTGCGCTCGGCTTCCGCGTTGGCTTCGGCTTCCTCGCGCGCTTTGCGCTCGACCCGGCTCCTCTCTTCGGCCGCTTCGCGCGCCTTGCGCTCGCTCTCGGCCCTGGTCTCGGCTTCGATGCGCGCACGGTTCGCCTGCTCCTGCAGTTCCCTCAACTGCGTCTTCGAGCGGGCTTCCGCTTCCTCGCGCGCCTTGCGTTCCTTTTCCTCGTGCGCCTTGTGTTCATGCTCCTCGCGCACGCGCGCCGCGGCTTCCACTCTTGCCTGGCGCTCGGCGTCTATCCGCGCCATGGATTCCGATCGCGCCTTGGCTTTCGCTTCCTCGAGCGCCTTCATGGCGGTTTCCATGCGCGCCCGGGCCTCGACGTCACCGCCTACCGACTGCACCGCCGCCTGGGTCTCGGCTTCGGCTCTGGCTTTCGCTGCTTCTTCCGCCATGGCGCGCGCCTGCGCCACGGCTTCCTCCGCTGCTCGTGCACGCGCTTCGACTTCGGCCCGTGCCCTGGACTCGGCCTCGGACCGCGCCCTGGTCTCATTTTCCATCCGGGCCCGCTCGGCGACTTCGTTCCTGGCCCGTTGCTCGGCCTGGGCCAGCGCCTCCTGCAGCGCCTTCAACTGGGCCTCGACCGCGCCTTTCGCCTTCGTTTCGGCATCCGCGTGCGCACGCGCGTCGACCTCGGCCCTCGCACGCGACTCCGCCTCCCGTTTTGCCCTGTTTTCGGCCGCACCCTTTGCTTCAGCTTCGACCTTGGCCTGCGCCTCCGCTTCCGCCCGCGCCTTGGCCTCGGCATCCGCGCGCGCCTTGGCTTCCATAGCTGCCTTGACCCGCGCCTCGGCCGCGGCCCTGGTTTGTGCGTTGGCCGCCGCCTTGGCCTCGGCCTCGGCTTTGATGCGCGCTTCAGCCGCGGCCCTCGCCGCCGCTTCGGCCTTGAGCTTGGCCTCGGATTCGGCCTTGGCTTTGGCTTCCGCCAGAGCCCGCGCGCGCGCTTCGGCTTCCTGACGGACCTTGGCCTCCGCCGCGGCGCGCGCTGCCGCCAGGGCGCGCGCCTTGGCTTCGGCCTCGGCCTTGGTGCGCACCGCTGCTTCGGCATTGAGCTTCGACATCGTCGTGGGGGAGGTGAAATCGAGGTCGTCGCTCGACGTCTGCCCGGCCGGCACTACTGAGGCCATGGTGGCCGCAGTGGCCGGTGGCGGCCCCGCAACCGGGGCTGGCGCGGAAAAGATCTTGATGAAGCCGTCGGTAGTGAGTTTCTCGATTGCGTAGTTCAGCCGCATATCTCCCATTCCAGACTTCTTGAGCAGGTCGGCGACGGTTGACTTGCCGTCCACCATCATGAATACCGTGCCTTCCTCCCGCGTCAGTTTGGCGGTCCTGTTCTTGACTTCCAGCACGCCCTTCGGCGTCTTGGCGTAAACGGATTTGGGTTGAATATTCGCCATGTTCAAAGATTTCGGTTTGTTCAGCGGCATCCAATGCGCAGGGATACCACGGCGCATCGGCATACTCGTGCCGTCGCGTGCGCCGATGGTACCGGAGAATGCGATCTAATGCGTGGGTGCTTGAAAATGGTTTGCTTTCCGTATCTTACCAACATTGCAATCGCCGCTTCATTATAGTCTAATTGGTCCGGTATTTTGCTGATGCAGGTCCATCGGCGCGATGGACTTCAACGGGGCGCGACGGCCATGCGAGAGCGGCGAAACGACCACGACGTAACAAACCGCGTCAATACCACCGATTTCCAGGACGTGTCGAAGGAGATTGGTCGCATCTACCAGGAACTATACCAACGCAACGCGTCCCCGACCCTCGCCCGGGCGTTCGTGGATCTGGGCACCCTCTACCGGGGGGGATACCCCGGCTACCACGAGTGCGACACCGGCTACCACGATATCCAGCACGTGCTGGATGTAACGCTGGGCATGGCGCGGCTTCTGGACGGTTGCGTGCAGGCCACCAGCACCGACACCATTCCCGAACGGCTGTTTCGACTCGGCATCGTCACCGCGCTGTATCACGATTGCGGCTACATTCGCCATCGCAAGGACACCAAGCACGAGAAGGGGGCGGAATATACCTCCGTGCACGTAGCGCGCGGCGCGCGTTTCCTGGAGGAATATCTCCCCAAGATCGGCATGGCGGACCTGGCGCAGGCCGCGGCGCGCATCGTTCATTTCACGGGCTACGAAATCCCGGTGGACAAGATCAAGGTGGCGGGCCCGGAGTATCGGCTTATCGGCAACCTGCTGGGCACGGCCGATATCCTGGCGCAGATGGCGGATCGCTGCTACCTGGAGAAGTGCTACGACCGGCTCTACCCGGAGTTCGTGCTGGGCGGCATTGCGCGCAAACTCCACCGTGACGGTCGGGAAGAGATTGTCTTCGCGTCGGCCGCCGACCTGATCTTCAAGACGCCGGGCTTCTACCAGGGAGCGACCAAGCGGCTGCAGCAGGACCTGGGCGGCTGTTACACCTACATCGAACGAGTCTTCAATGGCCAGAATCCCTACGTCGACGAACTGGAAAAGAACATCAACCACGCCAAGGCGATCTCCGGCGACGGGGATATTTCAAGACTGCGCCGGCATCCTCCCAGGACCGTCGTTAACGGCGATTCCTCCGAGCAGCAGCGACAGCTGATCTAGCACGCGGTGACCAGTGACCCGGTGACCAGTGACCGGTCATGCCACTCCCACCAGCAGGACAATCTTCCCGGTGTGTTGCGCTGATTCCATCAGCGCGTGCGCCTGTGACGCTTCCCTAAGTGGGAAGGTCTGGCGGGTCACCACGCGAATCTGGCCGCTCTCGATGCGTGGCCATACCTTTTCCTCGAGTTCCCGCGCGACCCGCGCCTTGTAGGCGTCCGGCCGCGTGCGCAGGGTCGAGCCGGTGTAGGTCAGGCGCTTCAGCATCACGGGCATCAGATTGACGTCCACCCTGGAGCCGGCGGCAAAGGCGAGCTGAATGATGCGGCAATCGTGGCTGGCGGCCTTGAAGTTCTTCTCGATGTTCGGTCCGCCGACGATATCAAGGATGACTTGCGCGCCGCCTTCCTGGCGCACCACTTCCACGAAGTCCTCCTGCCGGTAGTCGATCACCCGGTCGGCGCCGAGGTCGCGGCAGATCGCGCATCGCTCCGCGGGGCTGTCGGTCGCGATGACTTTCGCGCCGAAAGCCTTGCCGAGCTGGATCGCCGTCGTGCCGATGCCGCCCGCGCCGCCGTGCACCAGGAACGTCTCTCCCGCCGCGAGGCCCGCTCCCATGAAGACGTTGCTCCACACGGTGAAGAAGGTTTCCGGCAGGCCGCCCGCGTCGCGCAGGGCGACGCCCTTCGGCACCGGCAGACAAAGGCGCGCGTCGACGGCGCAATATTCCGCGTAGCCGCCGCCGTTCGCGAGCGCGGCGACCGGGTCCCCGATCTTCCAGCGAGTGACCCCGCGGCCCAGCGCCACGATCTCGCCGGCGACCTCGAGTCCGGGCAGGTCGGACGCGCCCGCCGGCGCCGGGTAGAGCCCCTTGCGCTGCATCAGGTCCGGACCGTTGACGCCGGCGGCGGCGACCTTGACCAGCACTTCCTCCGGCCCCGGAACGGGCACCGGCCGCTCGACGGGCAGTAGTACTTCAGGACCGCCGGGCCGGGCGATCTCCACGGCGTTCATTCTCTCGGGAATTTTCGGGCTCATTTCGGTCGGCGGCCGTGGGTGAGAACGAAGCGGGTTGTCTCCGGCAGGCCGTTTTCGGCGGCGGCCGGCGTTTGTGTTCTAATACTAGCACGCGAAAAAAAGCAAAGCCGCCGCGGAGACGGCGGGGAGGAGCGCATGTCGGCGAGAACCCTGCTGGTTTCCTGCGTCGCGGGGGCATGCCTTGCCGGCGGCCTTGCGCCGGCAGTCCAAGCCCAACGTTTTCCGAGCCGGCCGGTGCGCATCATCGTGCCGTTCCCGCCCGGCGGCAGCGTCGATGACGTGATGCGCCTGCTCAGCAACCGGATCGCGGAGATGACGGGACAGAACGTCATCATCGACAATCGCCCCGGCGCGTCCGGTAACGTCGGCACGAACCTCGCGGCGCGCGCCCTGCCCGACGGACACACCTTGCTCGCGGTGAGCCTGTCGCTGGTGGTGAATCCGAGCCTGTTCAGCAACATGGACCACGATGTACTCCGCGACTTTACGCCGGTCTCGCTGCTCGCCGCAGCGCCGTTCGTCCTCGCGGTTCATCCCTCGCTGCAACCGGCGTCCGTCAGGGATCTCGTTGCGTATGCACGCGTGCGGCCCGGGGAGCTCAATTATTCCTCGGCGGGGAGCGGCACCAATCCTCACATCGCCGCGGAGCTGTTCAACAGCCTGGCGAAGGTCCACATCGTCCACGTGCGTTACAAGAGCCGCGGCCTGGCGCTGGCCGCGCTCCTCGGCGGCGAGACGCAACTGAGCTTTATCGGGGTGCTGGCGGCGGTTTCGTACGCGAATACCGGCCGGATGCGCATGCTGGGCGTGACGGGCCGCAAGCGTTCTCCGGTGCTCGCCGACGTGCCCACCGTGGCCGAGAGCGGGTTGCCCGCCTACGAGTTCACGAGCTGGTACGGCGTGCTGGCGCCGCGGGCGATGCCACACGACAGGGTTGTCGCGCTCAACGGCCTGTTCAGGAACGCACTGCTGGTGCCGGACACCGCCGAGCGCTTCACCAGGATCGGCGCCGACGTCATCGGTGGGACGCCGGAGGAATTCGGCAGGCACCTGCGCGCCGAGCTCTCGAAATGGGCTAGGGTAGTGAAGGAGTCCGGGCTCCGGGCCGATTGACGGGTAAATGATCTGTGGTTCCAACTGGACCGAGACAGCTATCACGTAATAGGAGACCGATGTGACGACCACGCTCGTGCCCAAGCACAATCGCTACGACTATTCGCCGATCATCGGGCGCAAGGACTACAGCTGGCCCGGCGGCAAGCGCCTCGCCTTCTGCATTACCATCAATGTCGAGGTCTACGCCTTTGGCAAAGGGCGCGGGCATGACAACGCCAAGCTCGGCGAGCCGCAGACCCACCGCAACTTCTCGTGGCGCGATTACGGCAATCGCATCGGCATCTGGCGGCTGTTCGACCTCGCCGAGGAATTGCAGATGCCGCTCGCGCACAACGCCAACAGCCTGCTCTACGAGCACGCGCCGCAGATCATGGACCGCATTCGCAAGCGCGGAGACGAGATCGTCGGGCACGGCCGGACCAACTCGGAGAACCTGCAGGATTTTCGCTGGGAGGAAGACGAGGCACGCGTCATCCGCGAGGCGACGGAGACCTTCGCCCGGCACGAAGGCCGGCCGCCCAAGGGCTGGATGGGCGCGGGGGCCTACGAGAATGCCTGGACGCCCGACCTGCTGAAGGAAGCCGGCTATATCTACAGCATGGACTGGCCGTGTGACGACCAGCCGATCTGGATGCGCACGCGCTCGGGGCCGATCCTGCTGGTGCCGTATCCGGTGGAATTGAACGACTCCCCGCAGGTGATACACCGCCAGCACACCGGCAGGGAATTCTGCGACATGCTGGTGGACCAGTTCGAGGAAATGGTCGAGCAGAGCGCGCAGCACCCGCTGGTGTGCAACATCTCGATCCACCCGTTCGTGTTCGGCCACCCGTTCCGCCTGCGCCCGCTGCGGACCGCGCTCAAGCACTGCTTCGCGAGCAAGTTCATGGACCGCGTGTGGAAGTGCAAGCCGGAGGACGTCGCGGACTACTGCTACTCACTGAAGCCCGGGATCGTTCCCGGCAGTTAGATCCGCATGGATTGAGGGGGAGACATGAGCAAGGCGAAGGGGATCAAGGAAGTCGGTTACGTGGACGTAAAGAGCGGCGGGGCAGGGCACGCGCATGCCGCGCCGGGGAAGCGCATGCGGCCGGCGTCGTGGTTCGATTGCGCGGGTGGCGGGCAAGTGGTGGTGCAAAAGGGCATCGCCTACATCGGCAACATGGACAACCCGCACGGCACGCTGATCGTGGACGTATCGGACCCGAAGCATCCGAAGCAGCTCGCGTCCATCTCCATGCCGGCCGGTACGCACTCGCACAAGGTGCGCGTCGCCGGCGACATCATGGTCACCAACCGCGAAGTGCAGCGCGCCGCTGCGTTGAAGGGCCAGACGCCGCCCGACGGCTACCACGGCGGGCTCGGCATTTACGACGTGTCCAATCCGGCGAAACCGAAGCTGATCACCCTCTGGAACACCACCGACCTGCCGGGACCGACCTACGCGCGTGGCGTGCACCGCTTCGATTTCGACGGCCGCTACGCCTACATTTCGCCGACCATGGACGGTTACGTCGGCAACATCGTGATGATCCTCGACCTCAAGGATCCGGCGCGCCCCCAGGAGGTCGGCCGCTGGTGGATGCCGGGCCAGTGGGCTGCGGGCGGGGAGAAGCAGACGTGGAAGGGCGACGCGCACAAGTGCCATCACCCGCTGCGCTACGGCAACCGCCTCTACACCAGCTACTGGCACGGCGGCTTCGTGATTCTCGACATCGAGGACATGACGAAGCCCAGGTTTGTGTCGGGGCTCGACTGGAGCCCGCCGTTTCCGTGGCCGACACACACCTGCCTGCGCATCCCGTTCAAGATCGCGAACCGCGACTTCATGCTGGTGACCGACGAGGACGTGTTCCGGATGGAG
>Ga0105340_1000783_pt1 | contig 14811 bp, 11 predicted proteins | sample EasRivMeERMLT700_FD_89676 | JGI IMG/M metagenome (GOLD analysis project Ga0105340, IMG submission 89676) | Soil microbial communities from meander-bound floodplain in the East River, Colorado, USA - East River MetaG ERMLT700 | ecosystem: Environmental > Terrestrial > Soil > Floodplain | place...
CAACCAATCCTTGTCCTTTTTCTTGAACGCGTCTTTGAGCATCCACTCGGCGTCTTTTTTCTGAAGCACGAACTTCGCGGTATCGGACACGACTTCGACTTCCTTGGCGGCAAGCTGTTCGTGCTTGTCGCGCGATTCTTCATCCTTTGCGACACGCTCGATCGGGAAGAGCCGGCGCTGGCGGAAGTAATCGAGTGAGCGATTGAGCGCGGTGTAGACGCCGGGGCCGAGACGGAAAACTTCTTTTTCCTTGTCGAGCTGAACATACGTGGCACGAGTGAAACGATTGACCTCGTCCGGCTCCTGGCCAAAACGAAGCGTGTGCGTTGCCCGGTCCGCCGTGACCATGATGATGAGGGGGCGATCGTCGAGCCCGTAGGGTGTGAGCATCGGAGGATCAGTCAGCTTGATCGGCGTGAAGCGTGTCTTCAAACTGGAGATCACCGCGAGCCACTGGTCGGTTTCTTGCGTTCGGGCGGGCCAGTTGCCGGGCAGGTGCCATTCGGCGCCGGTTTTTTCGAGCACGAACAGCGTCTGCGGCGCCGGCGCGTGCAGCATGGCCGTGGCGTTGATCGAGCCGAAGCCTAGCGGCGACGCGAGCAGGCCAAGCGTCCGCGCGGCGACGATCGGCGTCTCCGCGGTGGGCGTGACGCGTGAGGCTTCGACGCGCGTCAGCTTGTCCGGCGTCAGCTTTTCGTTGAAGAAGGTCAACGTCGCGTTTTCAACGACTTCTTCAGAATGGCGCGTGTGCCACCACCAACCCCAAGCGCCGGCGGCGGCGCCCGTCAGTAGAACCAAGACGAATGTGGTTTTGAGGTTCATTGCCGAAAATCCTGACAGTCAAAGGGCGACGGGCGCGAAACCGCAAGCGGTGCGGGCGGTTATCGCATGCGCCGCACCAGCCAAACCATGACGCCGAGATAGAGAAACACGAGCGGCAGCGCGAAACAGACGCCGGTGATCCACAGCTTGCGCTCCGTCTTGCTGACCTCGACGCGCGGATAGTGCCATGTCTCGTTGTCCCTGGCGAGCAAATTTTCGCGGCCAAGAAGCCAATTGGTTACATCGAGGAACAACTTCTCGCGCATCGCCGGCAACTTCTCGCCGATGAACACGTTGCCATTGCCAATGACGGCGAGCCGAACCTTGACGGGGTCTTTTGGCGAATCGGTTTCGAACCAATCCTTCGGCACTTCCGCTTCGAGCGCGACGCCGACGGGAAACGGACCGCGACGTTCCTCTAAAAGGGTGCCCTTGGTCGGATCGTCCGACTTAACGCGTTTAAACGTCGGCGTGACCAGGCCGGCGGGGAACGGCTTTTCTTCGTTCCAGGAATCGGGCCCGGTCATCAAGATGGTCGCCTTTTCATCGACTTCCTTTTTGCGGTCGGCCAAGACCATCGCCAGCCCCAGCGTCGAGCCCATCGGCCAGGACGCGGCGAAGGCGCCGAACGCGCCGCCGACGGCCTCACCGGAGTAGCCCTTTCGCGCAACGTACACGGGGCGCACATGGCGAATCTTGAGGCCTTCGCGGCTTTTCTCACCGAGCCCATGCGCGGTCATCCGCATGCTGGCGCGCACCGGCGACGCAGCGTTGAATTTCATCGAATCAAACAAGCGCGAACCGCGCGGAAGTTTCCAATCGAAGTCCAACGGCGGAATCTCCACGCGGCCGGACTGCAGTTCGCCTTCCTCCGTTTCCGCCAGCGCTTCGCCCTCGGAGTTGTAAAGAATCATCTGGTTGGGCAATTCGATGTTGAACTCCGCCAGCATCTTTTCCAGCGAATCGCTGGGAACCTTGGCCGACCCCGGTCCCCCCGGCTCGACGATGGGGCCGAGACAAAACAGCGCCGGCTTGCCCGATTTCAGAAAATCCTTGATCGCCTGCAAATGCGCTTCTTCCAGCTCATGAGCGCGCGGCGAAATCGCGTCGCCGCCGCGCGACGGGTCGCCGCGCAGAAGATTGAAGTACGTCGCGCGCGGCACGACGAGCATGTCCACGTCGGCGAGCAGGCGTTTCATCTTGTCGCGCACGTCAGTGATGCGGCGTTGCTCGGCGAGATTATCCACGCGCAATTTCGACTGCTCTTCGACGGCCCTGGCGAGCCGTTTCTGCTTGTTCTCGAGTTCCTGTTCATACGACTCATATTGCAAGCCGAGTTCCTTCGCCCAATCCGCGCGAAAATCCTCCGTGATTTCACGTGTCGCGGGCTGTTCGCCGGTGGACTTGCGGAACGCTTCGACCTCGGCTCGTGAAATGGGCCTGGCGCCAAAGAGCGTTCGCACCAGGACGATTTTCTTGGCGATCTCAGCCGCCTTGGTGTCGCGCCAGTATTCCCATTCTTTTTTGTCGTCCACCATCTCGTCCGCCCAGGCTTTGATTTCACGCTCAAGCCTGCTTTTCCTCGCTTCCAGCACTTCAAAGCGACTCTCTTCATATTCCAGCGCCGCCGGGTCGCGCTGAGGCCATTTTCTCAGGACGATGTCGCGCCCCTCGTAGCCGCGCTTGGCCAGCGCTTCCTTCAAGCCGGGCATGCCGATGTCCTCGGTCCCGTTCTGGCCGAGGTAGCCATGCACGACCGCGAAGCCGATGCGCGGCTTCTTCTCTTCGATCTTGAATACCTTGTCGGCGAAGTTTTGTGCGCCTTGATAATTGAGCACAAGATTGCCGCGGCCCTTGTTGGCTTCGGTGGACGCCTTCTTGTCGAGCTGATAAATGTCGTTGAAGCTGAGCCGCTGCACTTGCTTGGTGTCGCGCGAGTAAAAGAAGATGCTGTCCTCCGGCGCCTTCTCGATGGCGTCGGCGAGATCTTCGGAGATCACCTTGATTTCGTTCTTGCGTTCGTTGGCGTTCTTTTTCTGCGTATCGAGTATTTGCACGCGGAAGCGCGGGCCCATCTCCTGAAACTGCTCGGCGAGGTCCTTCACTTTCTCGACGATGATCTTCTCCGCGGCCTGATCGTATTCGTCCTGGCGCAACTCGACGCGCTGGCCGAAGGAAACGTGCTGCAGAAAAATGATGATGTCGGTTTCGCCGCGCAGGTCCGCGAGTTTCGCCTTGAGTTCGGGAGCGAGCGTGAACGACTGACTGGCAGTGCAATCGATGCGCTGATAGTGCATGAAAGCGAAGACGTTGCCGCCGATGAATAACGCCGCGGCCATGGCGACCTGGAACAGGCCGTTAATGCCCGCGAAGCCGCGGTTGGAGAAGATGGCGAGCGCCAGGCCGTGCACCTCGCCCAGGAGTGCCAGCGCGATCGCGCAACCGCCGGACGCGGCGACCATGACGCCTAGGTGTTGCTCATCGAACACCTGCCAGATGAACGCGCCGACCGCGACCGCGACTAGCCCGTTCAGGCCGATGAAGCGCAACAGGAAGTGCAAGAACTGCAGGAACGAGCCTCGTTTTTTTACCGCCATCGCCGGCTCTCCAAACTGCGCACCGTGAGGAACAAACAGAATAGCGTCACCGATCCGTAGAGGACCAGTTGCCGCGTATCGATCAGGCCACGGCTAAAATGCCGCTCGAAATGCAGCGGCACCGTGACGTAGAACATCAACTCGTACAAGAAGCTATCCATCTCGGGAAAGAAACGCCCCGCGATGAAGATGACGCCGATGAACAGCGAGACCAATGCCGCGATCATCTGACTCGTGACGAGGCTGCTGACAAACAGCCCGATCGCCAGGAACATCGCGCCCGCCAGCGCCAGGCCGAGATACGTGGTCGCGATCGGCCATGGGTCGATGCCGCATTCGATTGTCATCCACTGGCCCCAATAAAAGATCGAGCCGAACACCATCGTGCCAAGGCCCGCGAAGACCGCAAACGTGAGCAGCGATCCAAGGCACGCCATGAAACGGCCCCGGAAGAGTTGCGTCACGCACATCAACGCGAAAACCAGCGCTGTCAGTCCCAGGAAAACCGCGACGCCGAAATACGCGGTGACGGCTGGAAGGTTGTCAAAATCGATGGTGCTGTACGAAATGTGCCAATCGGCCAGAATCGGCAGGTACCCAAGCGTGGGCAGCCACATCACGACGTAGACGCCGTAGCACGCAATGTACTTGGCGAGAACGACTTGCCAATCGCGAATCGGAGCCGTCATGAGCATTTCGAGGGTACCGGAGCTACGTTCCTCGGCGAACAGGCGCATCGTCAAGAGCGGCGGAATGAAGAGGTACACGAGCCAGAACGCGTTGTTGCCGACCATCAGTTCCATGGAATAGGCGACGCCGCGCGGGCCGGTTTCAGTCAGTTGGTCAAGGGTCAGGTAAAAAAGATAACCCATGACCGCCAGGAACACGAACAACACGACGTACGCGATCGGCGAAAAGAAAAACGCACTGAACTCTCTGCGGATCAAGCTGAGAGTCGGACGCATGGGGTTGGCTCCTGTATTGAAACTCTTCGTTTAGCGCTCGCAGTGAAGCGCCAAGTGGCGCGGCGCTTCACTACGAGCGCTAAACGGCAAGCGGGCTAGGCAACTTCGACGGGCACTTCGTCGCCCTCGGTAATCTGCACGAACAAATCCTCGAGCGTCGGCCGTTGCATGCGCATCTCCAGCAAGCGCCATTCATTGTCGGCGGCGAACTGACTCAGGCGCGGGGCCAGGGTATCCATGTCATTGGCGCGAATATGCAACTCGACAGTGCCGCTCATCGGATCGCCCTTGATGCGCAAGTCGAGCACGCCGCGGACGTGCCGAAACACGTTCGGATCGCCGTGGCCGCCCAGAAGGAGCACGAGCCGCGCCTTTGAGCCGGCCTGAGCTTTGAAGTCGTTGAGATCGCTCGACACCGCGACTTTGCCGCGATGGATGATGATGACGCTGTCGCACGTCGCTTCGACTTCGCTGAGGATGTGCGTTGAAAGGAGGATGGTGTGCTGTTCTCCTAACTCGCGAATCAGGCCTCGGGCCGAGCGAATCTGCGTCGGATCGAGGCCGGCGGTCGGTTCGTCGAGGATCAGCACCGGCGGATTGGCGAGCAGGGCGTCCGCAAGGCCGACACGCTGGCGATAGCCCTTCGAGAGCGTGCCGATGATTTGCCGTTGGACGTCGTCGATCCAGCAACGCTCGAGCACGTAGCCGATGCGCTTGTGTCGTTCGTCGCCGTAGATGCCCTTCAGGCCCGCGCGAAAATCAAGATATTCGTTGACGCGCATTTCTTTGTAGAGCGGACAGCTCTCGGGCATGTAGCCGATCTTGCGGCGCACCTCGACTGATTTCCAGAAGACATCGAGGCCGGCGATGCTCGCGTGGCCCGATGTCGCCGTGAGAAAACCGGCGAGGATGCGCATGGTCGTGCTCTTGCCGGCGCCGTTGGGACCGAGAAAGCCGACGATCTTGCCGGCGGCGACGTCGAAGCTCACGTCCTGCACCGCGGCATAGTCGCCGTAGTATTTCGTCAGATGGCTGACATGAATCACGTTGACACCCCTACGCCCTCTAGCGGATGTCGAACCAGAGGGTATCAGAATGCTTAGCCCTGCGTCGTTTTCGCGGCAAGCCCTGCGCTCGCGTTGTTTTTGCTGGCGTAGCCTTCCATAGACGATTAAGATGAAGGTATTATTGATTGAATTCAGACCGATCCTGTATAAACATCAACGCAAGCCCCGCGATGAGCGCAGCGATTCGCGGGGGTCGAACCCCAGGAATCGCTGCGCTCATCCTGGGGCTCAGGGGGGATCTTGATGCACCATCCCAAATTCTCGCGCCGCGACATGCTGCAAGCCGGCGCGATCGGCTTGATGGGCTTGTCGTTGAGCGATGTCCTCGCCACGCGCGCAACGGCTCAAACGGCCACTCGCCCGAAGTCGGTCATCTACATCTTCCTCTCCGGCGGCCTCGCCCAGCAGGATAGCTTCGATCCAAAACCCGACGCCCCCGACAACATTCGCGGCGAGTTCGCGCCGATTCGCACGCGGCTCCCTGGCGTGTTGATGTGCGAGCATTTGCCCCGGCTCGCGGAACGCATCGACAAATGGGCGATGGTCCGCTCCCTCACGCATCCCTCAAACGATCACTCGCTCGGCCATCACATCATGCTGACGGGCCGCAGTCCGGCGCCGCTGGGCTTCAATCCATCGATGCCGCGACCGGACGATTTTCCATCCATTACATCGATCGCGGGCAATGTCGTTGGACCTCGCAACGGTTTGCCGTCCGCCGCCGTGGTGCCGTTCAATTACATCCACCACTCCGGCCGCATCATCCCCGGACAATTCGCGGGCGAACTCGGCCACCGGCACGATCCCTGGTTGATCCAGGCGTCGCACAATTGCCCCGGCTACGGCGCTTGCCCCGATTGCTTCGACCATCAGCGCCGGCCGCACGAACATGTCGGCACGCCGGTCTTTCAACCGCCGGTGTTGCGATTGCCGGAAGGCCTCGATTCGGCGCGCCTCGAATCGCGCCGCAGCCTGCTCGAACTCGTCGGAAATCAACAGCGCCAGCTCGATTCATCCGCGGCCGCTCAGGATCTCGATCAACATCGTGCCAGCGCCATGTCGCTGCTCACATCAAGCCGCGTCCGCGCTGCGTTCGATTTGACGAACGAAACCAATCAGATGCAGCAAACGTATGGCCGCAATCTCTTCGGCTATTCGTGCTTACTAGCCCGCCGACTCGTCGAAGTCGGCGTGAGCATGATCCAGGTCAACCTCGGCCGCAATGAGACGTGGGACACGCACGGCAACGCGTTTCCGCACTTGAAGAACGACCTGTTGCCGCCGATGGACCGCTGCGTGTCCGCGTTGATCGACGATCTCGACGCCCGCGGCTTGCTCGAATCGACGATGATCGTGATGGCCGGCGAGTTCGGCCGCACCCCGCGCATCAGCCATTTGCCGCAGCATTACGCGTTGCCCGGCCGCGACCACTGGGGCGCCGTGCAAACCGTCTTCTTCGCGGGCGGCGGCGTGCGCGGCGGCACCGTCATCGGCTCCTCCGATCGCAACGGCGGCTATCCCGCCACCAGTCCGCAAACGCCGGAGAACATGGCTGCCACCATTTACGAAACGCTCGGCATCCCGCGCACCTTCATGTGGCGCGACGCGGCGCAGCGGCCGCATCATGTGTATCATGGCGAGCCGATTGCGGGGTTGATGACGTAATTGTCTCGCATCACTGGTATGATTATCGAAGTTGCGAAAACACTGCGGAATTGGACCCAGGAATAATCAAACATGCAAGCCATCACGCTAAAAGACGCCAAGCGGAACTTGCCGCGGCTCATCGAACAAGTTCTGGCCGACGCGGAACCGCGAATCGTGGTCACGGATCAGGGCGATCAAGTTGTCGTCATGCCCCTGGACGAATTCAACTCCTGGAAAGAGACGCTTTACCTGTTATCCAATCCGGCTAACGCCGCTCATTTACGGCGGTCGATTGCCGAAGCGAAGGCAGGCAAGTCGAAAAAACGAGAGTTGATTCCAGAATGAACCTGACTTTCACTCCCGCCGCATGGGACGATTACCAGTGGTTTGTGCAGCATGATCGGAAGCTGCTCAAGCGAATCAACCTGCTGATTCAGGACATCATCCGGTCGCCCTTTGAGGGCATTGGCAAACCTGAACCGCTCAAAGGCGACTTGTCCGGATATTGGTCACGGCGCATCAACGACGAACACCGCTTGGTTTACACCGTCGAAAGCGACGACGTCATCATCATCGCATGCAGATTCCACTACGACAATTGACGCAGCGACTTTGCTTCGACGTGAAATGAGCATTGGAGTCCACTTTGCAACGCATCCGCCGCGACCTGGCCCGCAAATACGCCTTCGACTGGCGCGACGAAGTGCTTCTGCGCGTGAAGCCCGGCGAAGCCTTTGAACTGGAAACCTTCGACGCCAGCACCGGCTACTTCAAATCGGAAGCGGACAAGGCGATCCCCGGCAAGCGGCCCGGTTTCGACAAGGTGCCGCCGCTCGCCAATCCGATCGCCGGGCCGATCTATCTCGAAGGCGCGGCGCGCGGCGACGTTCTCGTCGTGACGCTTGAAGCGATAACCGTGGACAGCTACTCCTGGATCGCCATCGGGCCACGCCGCGGCCCGTTAGGCGAATCGACGCGCTGGCCCGAGCTTTCGAGCGATTACACGACCAAGATCTTCAAGCACACTCCCGGCCCGTCGGGAACGACGCGCGACGGCACGCTCCACTTCAACGACAAGATTGCCTGGCCGATCACGCCCTTCATCGGCACCATCGGCGTCGCGCCGGATCGCGAAGTGACGACCAGCCTCGACGGCCAGGGCGAATGGGGTGGCAATCTCGATATCCGCGACGTCGCCGTCGGCAACAAAATCTATCTGCCCATCCATCATCCCGGCGCTCTGTTCTACCTCGGCGACGTTCACGCCAGCCAGGGGGACACCGAATTCACCGGCACCGCGGCCGAGACGAAGGCGACCGTGGAGGTGAAGCTCGACCTCATCAAGGCAAAAAAGATTCCGTGGATGCGCATCGAAAAACCGAACTCGCTCGTCGCGATCAACGCCAATCGGCCGCTCGAAGTTGCCGTTGAAACCGCGACGTTCCACCTCATGGACTGGCTCATCACCGAGTACGGCTTCACGCCGACGGACGCGTATTGTCTCGTCAGCACGTGCCCCGATTTCCGCATTAACGTCTACCAAATGTGCAAGATTGGCAAGCTCGCGTATGTCGCAGGTGCTGAGATCCCAAAGAATTACCTGGCGAAATGAAGATCGAATTGCCCCTGATGCGGCATTACGGGTTCAAGGCCACCAGTCGCGACGCTTCAAGGAGTCTTGGACTTTGGCTTTCGATCAGCGAACGCCATTAGAATCATTCCGCTCACCGCTACGGCCCATGAAATGCCAGGATGTGAAAAGATGTAAAGAAATGGATTCGTCGGAACGAACATCCCTTGCCCCTCGGTCGGGAATGAATCGTAAGAATTGGGCGAATAGGACACTTTTGAAAGCATTCGGCCGTCCGTCTCAAAGACGTAATGCCATTGCCCTCGCGCTGGGACGGCGCCAATTCGACCGTCTGGAAGATTGAAAACCTTGAAGGTTCCGGCGCCGCCGTCAATGTGCCAACCGGCTCTGAATTCCCAGTTAGCATCGTATATCTGAATTCTCCCCGAAGGAGTATGCGGGACAACGTGCAAGCCGTCCTCGGTCGAAATAACGCCTCCTGTGTAACCCACGGGCCACTCGAATACCGGCAGCCAGTTTAGCCCGCCCATCGCCGAAAAGGCTGAGCCGAAGAACCCGGCCGAGCCCACCATCAGAAAGAAACCGCCAAGAAACGGAAATATGCGACGCCAACCCTTCACTTTTGCTGTAAAAGGAATCGACGCAGCGGCAATCATGAACAGGCCGCCAATCGCCGCAATGAAAAAAATGGCGAAGATTTGCATGGCCCCTCCGGTATCATTCTACGTGCCCGTGGTCAATCGGCGTGACTGAGCTTATCAAGTACAATAATCCCGGAACCATACGGAGCGTTCCATGTCGCGATTCTCTGTCACCGTGTTACTGATTGCCGCGTCCGTCACCCGCGCCGACACCGTCGATTGGCCGCAGTTTCGCGGCGCCAAAGCGGACGGCCTCGCCGAAGGCAAGACGCTGCCGGATCGGTGGAGCGACACCGAGAATGTCGTGTGGAAAACCGATCTTCCCGGCTGGGGCTGGTCGTCGCCGGTGATCTGGGACAAACGCATCTTCGTCACGGCGGCCGTCCACGATGGCCCGCGCGACAAGATGTTCGCCGGCGGCTATCCGGGCGGATTCGTCAAGCCGACCAACGAGCATCGCTGGATGACGTATTGCCTCGACTTCGACTCCGGCAAAATTGTCTGGGAGCGCGAAGCTCACAAGGGCCTGCCGCCGCAGCCGCGTCATCCGCGCAACTCGTACGCTTCCGAGACGCCGGTCTGCGACGGCGAGCGCCTTTACGTTTACTTCGCCGACATCGGCATCTTTTGCTTCGACCTCGAAGGAAAACCGGTCTGGGAGAAGAAGTGGGACAGCTATCCGACGCGCGGCGGCTGGGGAACCGGCATCTCGCCGGTGCTTCACAAGGATCGGCTCTTCATCGTCAACGACAACGAGAAAGTTTCGTTCATGGTCGCGCTTGACAAAAAGACGGGCAAACAAATCTGGCGTGTCGAGCGAGCGGAGAAAAGTAACTGGGCCACGCCCTATGTCTGGGAGAACGACCAGCGCACGGAAATCGTCACGATCGGAACCAATCGAGCGCGATCCTATGACCTGGACGGCAAAGTGCTATGGGAACTGAACGGCACGTCCGGTCTCGTCAGCCAGATTCCGATCTCCAAGCACGGCCTCTTGTATCTCGGCGCCGGCTATCACTACGGGCCGCTTTACGCCATTCGCCCCGGCGCATCAGGCGACATCACCCTCAAGGAGGGCGAGACGAGCAACAAATGGATCGCCTGGTCGCAACCGCGCGGCTCAAGCATTCACCCCGGCTACTTGATCAGCGGTGAACGGCTCTACGTCTTGTTCGATGCGGGCTTGTTGACGTGTTCGAACGCCAAAACGGGCGAAACGGTTTTCCCGCGCGAGCGCCTCGACACCGGCGGCAGCCGCTTCTACGCGTCCCCGTGGGCATACAACGGCAAGCTATTTCTACTCAACGAGGACGGCACGACGTGGGTCGTCGAGGACGGGCCCAAGTTCAATCTTATTCGCAAGAACAGCCTCGGCGACTACGCCTGGGCGACTCCGGCTATTTCACGCGGCAGTTTGTTCATCCGGACTTATACGAAGTTGTATCGGTTGCAGAAGGAAACAAAGCCATGACAAGAAACAGCGCGCTGACCGCCATATTGCTCGGCGTCATTTCATTGCCGCTCTGCGCACAAGACTGGACGAAAGAATCCAAGGACCGCGCCAAGCGGGCCGCGCTGCACGACAGCGCCCAACTCGTGCGCGGCGACAGCGGCAAGTGGAATGATAATGCCCAACTTCAGCACGCTCCGCCGATCGCTCAGAAGCCCGCGAAAATGACGCTCGACGCCTGGGCCGATCAGCTTCTCAAAAAGAAGGTCGAGCTGTCCGAACAGGACGACAACTGGCTGATCTTTCGCACGGCGCAGATCGACGATAACGACCGCGTGTGGGTCGAACGGATCGAGCGGCGCGGCAAGAAGTTCACCATCGTCGCCAACCTGGCAAAGTGGCAAGGCAAGTATTTTCGTAATTTCACTTATTATCAGGTCATCGCACTGAATCTGGGTAAGCTCGAGCCCGGATCGTACGAAACGAAGTTGCTCACGCAAGCGCTCATGTTCGCCAAATTTGACGGCGACGGCAAGGCGCTCGACAGCAACTGGCCCAAGGACGAGCGCGCCGCCGACAAGAAGCCGACCGAATTGCGACTCACTTTTGACGTTAGCAAGGCCTCCCACTAACAAGGCAGCGTGGAAACCCTGTGGACAAGAAAACAATACACTAGGCTGAAGCGCAAGCGAAGAAAATGGAAGTGACCTTTGCCTGCGCTTTTTGAAGTTGCGCTTTTTGAGCACCAAAGGTGCGGAAATGCTAAAGCCCAGGGCAACGCCCTGGGAGAAAAGTAGCAATCAAGTTGAAAGCCCCATAGGGGCGCAATCGCCCCATGGAGCAGGTCATCGCGCCCCCTCGGGGCTTTGGATGAATTTCGGGTACGTCTCCCAGGGCGTTGCCCTGGGCTTTAACATTTGCGCACCTTCTTCTATGAGGAAAGGCGGTCCGTCAAGAGAGATTTCATGTTTTTTCCATGGCAGCGAACTCTCCTTTCCACGCGAACAGAGAGAGGCTAGCGGGGGGTCCAGGGGGGCGGCAATGAGCCCCCCTGGTCGGCTCACGGATGAGCCGAAAGGCCTGCACGGAGGCCAGCCTTCGGTCCGCTTCTCTTGCGCCCTCGACTCCCGCGCCGTCAGCTCGGTTCAACCTTCTATAGTGGGTCACGCCAGCCACCAAGGGTCTGTCGGCCCAAAGATGTTATGGAAAACGCGGCGACCTGTTCTTCGGTAGTTGGGTCAAGCCCAAAGGGTGCGTGTGAGGTTCGCCGCGTGTGACCGCCTGACGTCGAGGAACTCTTGGCGTCGCTAGTTCTTTTTACCTACTCCTGCCGGGAGCGCTGGATCAAAGGTTTCGCCCTTGCGCAAAATGCGCCAGATGCTTCGCAGCATCATCCGCGCCACCATCAGACGACCGATCCGCGCACCACGCCGCTGACACGTGCGCTCGTAGGTCGCCCGGTAACGCGGGATGTGCCGGGCCCACACCGTCGCCTCGATCAGGTAGTGGCGCAGATGTCCATCCGTGCCGCCGCCGCCGATGCGTCCGTGCCGACGCGTGCCGTCCGACTGCTGCACGCCGGGCGCCAAACCCGCGTAGGCGATCAACTGTTCCGCGCTGGCGAAGCGGTTAATCGGGCCGATCCGCGCCACGATCGACGTCGCCGCGATCACGCCGATCCCCGCGATCTTGTCGAGCCGCTGCGCTTGCGGCCATTGCTTGAACACCTCATGCATTGCTGCCGCGACGGTCTCCACCTGGCACACCAACTGATCCAGCTCGGCCAGCTTCGTCTCCAGTACCAGGCGATCCCAACGCGGCGCCGCGGCGGCTAACTTCTGCAAACGCGTCCGGCCTTTTTGCGACCAAAATCCCGTGCGCTCCTGCCACGTTTCGTGCGCAAAATAGCGATTGATCCAGTTGCGCAGCGCCGTGCGCCGGTTCACCAGGTTCTCACGCAACGCCACCAGCCGGCGCACTTGCCGCCACCACGCCGGCGGCCGATGCGCCAGCGGCAACGCGCCGTTGCGATATTCGCGCTGGATGCGTGCCGTGTCGATCTTGTCCGTCTTGCGTCGCTTGCCCTTCGGCGGCAGCGGCATTTGCACCACATTCGCCAGGTGGAATTTCACGCGCCGGCCCAGCAGTGCCTCGACGCGCGCCCAGCCGGTCGTGCTCTCCTGAATCCACACCACGTGTCCGCCACGCGGCTTGGCGATGGCCTCGGCCCGAGCCACGAGAGCGGACAATCCCTTGGCACAGGTCGTGATCTTGTGGATTTGCTCCTGGCCAGTGCTTTCATCCAACCAGCGAATGACGCAGTTTTCATCGTGATAATCCGTTGAAAGAATGATATTCTGATTCATGGCGGTCTCCAAAAAGTCATGGCTTACGCCAGATCCCCCGAATGCCTACCGTAGGCACCTTCTTGAGGCAAGCATACGCTTTGACCTCCGTGGGGTGGAGACCGCCTTTCCTCATGCTATCTTCGGTGCTCTTTGAATTCGCGCCAATTCTACAATTGCAGTCGGCGGCTAGAACGTCTGACCTACGCACCGTCGCCGTCGATGTACTTACAGAGCTTTTCGCGATCAATGAAATCGAAGCCGTAACTCAGCAGTACCCGTTTCATTAACGAGCCCACGTTCCAAAAAATTGGCTTCACCTCCGCCACCGCCTGCAGCGCGCTTTGTTGTGCCGAATTGAGTGCGGCAAATGGCGTCTTCTCCGCAACGGGTTTGCCGGCAAACGCCGTCGATATCAGCGCGCGTAGTGCATTCTCGAACACGTTGTCATCGCCGAGCGATTGGGAGATCAACCGCGTCGCCAGATCGGACAATTCGTCGAGCGAGTGTTCCACGCGATACGTTCGTTCAATGTAATCCCGAACCTTCGCCTTCAGCGGCACGCCCAACGGCGCGTCCCGCCACGCCGTCGCCAAACGAGCGTCGCCGAGGACCGAAAACGTAAGCCCTTCGCCGAGACGGCGCACCCGACCGAGCCGGCCGCTGCGCGGAATGAGCGGCGACTTGTCCGGGCCGTGTATGTCCAGCGCCACGACACGATCCAGGAACGGCGAATCGGCGCAGATCTCGGCGCTGGGAGTATTCTTTTCCCAGGGGCCGGGAAGAAGCAAATTGACGTCCCAGACACCGACAAGGTTCGGCGAGTGGAGTAGCGTCCGAATCGCGTCAACGCTCGGCTTGTTGTGGAAATAGACAAAGACACGCACCTTGCGAAGGTCGCTGCAATCCGCGAGGACTTGAGCCGCTTCGTCGGTAAGGCGCCCGCTAATATTCAGGCGATACGCTGTGCTGAGCACACCGCTCTTGACGAGCGCGCTTGCCACGACGGCATCGATCATGAGGCTATTGTCGAGCATCAATAATTCGATCGGGCGGTTCAATTTGATCGACGGCAGGGCGAGGGCTGCCTCCGCGTTGAGAATGACAAGGTGCTGGACGCGGTCCGGCGAGCGCGTCAAATCAAACGTGGCGGTGAACAACGAAAGGTTGTGGACGTTCGCGGTCTTGTTGTCGAATGCCAGTTTGAGCAGCCATTCCGGCGGCACCTCCGCGGGCGTCCCTTCCGCTGCGTAAACCGAGAACGATTGGAGTGCGCCGATTTTCGGCGAGCGGAACAGCGCTTCCCATTCGTCCATTCGCGGCGAATAGACCAAGCTCAACACGCGCAAATTCGGCAGGTCGTCGAGAAATTGAATCACCTCGGCAATATCGACGCCGTCCGGCAGCACCAGCGTAAACTCGGCGACCCTTCGAGAAACGTGCGACCGCATGTCCCAGTGGAATGCGAAGGCCGAATAAAAGGTGACGTTGTCGTTGAATCGCATGTCCAGCTTTGCGTCAACGCGGTCATAAACCATGCGATGATCGTAACACCGGCCGAGGTTCATTTGCGACATCTTCTCGAATTGCGAATACCAGCTCACGCTCTTGACGGACGCCGGCAATTCCGCCGCGGCAAGGCAATGGGCCACCTCGCCGCGAAAATCGCTCAAGAAGAGCGAGACC